>ERZ1292629.172-Hain-H43-01um-R1-172-length-66880-cov-9_pt1 | contig 66880 bp, 64 predicted proteins | sample MGYA00564399_ERZ1292629 | MGnify/ENA primary metagenome ERZ1292629 (study PRJEB36523, sample SAMEA6512636) | groundwater metagenome | collected 2019-01-08 | study: AquaDiva: Metagenomics assemblies of 32 groundwater samples
AGGATGTAGCCTCAAAATTAAAAAAACCTCAATCTTATATTTCAAAAATAGAAAGAGGCGAAAGAAGAGTTGATGCCGCCGAATTAAAAGAGTTGGCAAAAATATTAAAAAAAGATATAAATTATTTCTTATCTTAATATGTCTACATTATTTGTAAAAAACAATACAATAATTTGTTCTATCCCCATAACTGGTGCGACTAGTAAAATTAGAGTTAAAAGAAGAAAAGATAATTTCGGCGAGCCAATTTCCGTAAAACAAAATAGTTTTTCTGAAAATGATTACGCTGAATGGCAAATATCTTATTTTTTGCCGATTGATACAATTTGGGGAAATTATCGGACTGCCAAAACACCTAAAGACCGCGAGAATATTTTAGAAGATTTGTCTTTAAATTATAAAAGTGAAAAGATTGTCCAAGATCTTAAAAAATTTATTCTAGAAACTGATATTAAAAGCAGAAAAGATTTTAAGGCCGAGGTAATTAAGGTTTTTAAAAGAAATAATGAGACAATAATAGTAAAAGAGCATAAAAACGGAAATACTTATGTCAGCTACGAATTGTCTGATTTATTCAAAATTGCGTTGCTCAATAAACTGATAACTAAAAAAGAGATTGAGCAATTAATAAATTTTAACAATAAAAATGAGCTGGATATAGAAGGGCAATATAAAATAATCAGAACAACGACCAACAAGAAAATTTTGGATAAATTTGAATTTTTTGAAGAAAAAGCCCCTTTGTTTATAAATAGAATAAGCGATAATACTTTTGTTGAAATTATTTTGCAACACAAACAAAGAGCCGTTGGCTATCAAAGTATGGTTTATTTTTGCTCAAAAGCAAAAAATCTTTTTGATAAAAATAGCCGTCCGATAATAGGTCGGACAGCAGAAAGTAACGAGATAATTTATTTACCGATTAGCAAAGACGATTTAATAGGAATCGCAGAAAGTTTTATTGTTGCCTCAAGCGACCATAATTGGGATATGAAAACTATTCTCAAAGATATCATTAAGCAGTAATTTTCAGATTTAAAATATCCTCTTTTTTTATTGATTTACTGCCAACACGGCAAGTAATATTTCTAAAATAGTCTATTTTTTTATTTATTTGCTGGCAGATTATTTCTTTTATCTGCTTATTTTTTTTATATTGATCTTTAACGTCAAAAATATAGAACATATCATTTAGAATATCATCCTTTATGTTTACTAAGCCACACTTCCCGACACTTGCGTTGCCAACCCTTACTATTGCTAATTTATAGTTTTCAACGGCTTTGTTTGAAGGAATTTTATTTTTTTCAAGAATATTGCTAGCGGAAATATTATTTTCTTTGTAGGATTTATTAACTTTTATATTTTTATTCTCAAAAAATTCTTTTAAGGGGATGCCTTTGTCATTTTTGATATAGCCATTATTTTTATGAAAAATGACTTGCGGGATTAGTTCTTCGTGTATATTCTTTATGTCAAAAACTTCCTCATTTTTTGTGCTATTTTCATAAATTACAATAATCTTATTTTTTAATTTTTCAATGTTTGTGAAAATAGAAAAGCAACAAGGTATATTTCGGTCAAACCATATCTTGTCGTTTTGATAAATTATTATCGTTGAAAAATATTTTAGAATCTCGTCTTTTATAGATTTGTTTTTATTTTTAATAAAGAAAGATATAGGCAAAACATATCCAATTGATGAGTTCTCGTCTTTAATATGTTTCAGTGACTTTAGAATAAAAATATTTTCTATTTTTTCCTTATCTTTTTTTAACTCTTTTTTTGTGAGATATAGCGATGGCCAAATGGCCGATTTAATATAATTTTTTAATGAAAAATAACTCTCTTTCAGGTTGTATTTACTGAAAGGTGGGTTACCAATCAATAAATCATATTTTTTCGCTAATGGCATTTCAAAAAAATCGCAGGGGTTTTTTGATAAATCTTTGTCAATTTCGCACCCGTCAATGTTCAAATAGTTTTTTTCGTTTAACCCATTGATAAAATTTCCGGTTCCGAAAGAAGGCTCCAGTATTTTTATGTTGTTGTCGTATTTTTTATAACTAAATAATAAATCTAATAGCCGGCGGACTATTTCTATTTTGGTAAAATATTGACCTAGTATTTCTTGCTTATTTTCCATATTAAAATTTACTTATTCTACTTTCAGATAATTTGCAATAATCGTTGTTAATTTCAAAACCAATATAGTTTCTATTAAGAATTTTGCAGGCAACCGCTGTGCTCCCACTTCCAATAAAAGGATCTAAAACGATATCGTTCTCTTTTGAAAATAAATTTAGTATTTCTTTTATAAAAGTTTTTGGTTTTGGCGTGGGGTGGTTGATAAATCCCTCGTCAGGTTCAACCATTTTCCCGGGCGTATCAACGAATATATCCTTGCCCCGCTTAATCATTTTCGGATTACCTTTTTTAAAAACAACGCAAGACATGTATTTTGTAAATCCGATTGGCGACATTACTTGGCCATTTGGACAATACAAAACAAAATTCCAAAAATATTGAAATGGATTATTTTCAAAAATATTTGGCAAAAATTTTGTGCTGAAAAAGGTTATAAAAAAAGCATTATCTTTTAAGACCCGGCAACTTTCTGGTAGAATAGAATAGAATGAACTTAAATCCTGATCATTTTTTATTCCTTGTTTATTTAGTCCATAGGGCGGATCGGTAAGTATTAAATCTATGGACTTATCTGGAATTAGTTTAAAGCCCTCCAAACAATCAATATTTTGTATAGTGTTTATTAAATTATTTAGCATATTGCTTTTTGGTGGAATTTAAAATTTTTGCCAAAGCCAACCCCTTAATTCGTCTGATCCCGTTAAATTTAATTGAGGGTATTTTATCATCGGCAATATAGCGTTTTATTGTTGTGGGCGAAACTTTAAGAATTTTTGCCGTTTCCTCGGTTGTATAAAGTTGTTTTTTATCTATTTTCATGATAGGATAAAAGTATCAATTAGTATCACTTATAATATAGCATATTGTCCCAAAACTATCCACATATATGTCAAAACGAAGAGAAAAAATTTCATTTATAGCAGAACAAAAGGTTTCAAAACCTGTTAGTGTTGAATTTCGCACAAAAGAAGGTGAAAAAGTTGCATTTAAAGCTCATGAGAAAGTTTCAAAACCTGTTAAAGTTGAATTTTATGCAAAGAAAAAAAAGTAAAATTTTATACATAGATACAAATGTCATTCTAGATTTTGTTTCCGACAAAGACAATCACACTGTTGTGTTAATGGAATCTGTAAGGACAAGGAATTGGAAATTAAAAATCTCAACTTTCGCAATGATAGAATTGGCGGAATATAGAAAAAATGAAATTTTTCTTTGGGACAAGCTAAGTCAAAACAAAAGCCTAAATAGTATAATTAAAAAGATAAGAAATCCACGAGAAAATAAAAAACTAAAAAAATACCATTTTGAACAAGTATCAAGTTGGTTAGAAAATTTACAACAACAGTTGCCTAATCTTGGATTTCTCGATTTAGATTCATCAAAAGATGAGAATGTCCCGAGTAGCTGGCAACTCGCACATGAATTAGGAGTTTATTCAAATTTAAACGCTAAAGATGTCATTCATCTTGCGACTGCCATAGCCGCTTCTCAAAATAAAGAATGCGATTTTTTTATTACCAACGATGGCGATTTGTATGCTGAATCAAAGAAAATAATAAAAGAAATTAAGCTTGAAAATAAATTAAGAGTTTTAAAGCCAAAAGAATTTATTGATCAATTTCCAACAATAAAAAAGAAATAGGCGGCGCGCCAGTTTCACTGGCACGAAATTCGGCGGCGGCGGAAAAATTGGAATCGGAAAGCGAGGGCGGGCAAAAATTCCTTCCCCCCAACCCCCTTCCTTTTTGCCCGCCCGAGCGTTCAGTTTCTGCCGCGCGAAGCGCGGCAATCAGTCAGGATTTTGTTCAAAAAAGGTTCGAGCTTCGTTCAGTAATTGCGACAATACGAAACTTTCGGAATTTTGAAGGGAATTAACATTTGGTTCGGCGGTACGGGAGGCGGACGAACTGAAAAAGACCATCAACGAATAAAAGAAGACGGAAGACACTCTCAAGGAAATCGTGGTTGGGGGTGATAAGCCAATTAACGCCGACACTGCGATGCTTCCTTTGACTCCACCTGTCTTTTTTGTTATACTCTAGCAACTATGCAACACGGTGATGTCATTATTCGTTTTGACGAAACAATTTTTAACTATGACAGCAACAAACCAATTTTGGACGCGGCTTCTTTTAGTGTGCGAGAAAATGCAAAAATTACTATCATGGGACAAAACGGTGCCGGAAAAAGTACAATTTTTAAATTGATCACAGGCGAATTGCAACCGAAAAACGGCAACGTGCATATCCGTGATAATGCAAGCATCGCCATTGCTACCCAGGTAATGAAACGGGAAAACCTAGAAAAAACAGTGGAAACTTTTTTTGGCGAAACATTCAACAAAAAAACATACGATCTGCCCAAACGCATTAATAAAGTTTTGGAAATAGTACATCTCAAAGCTTCGTTTGATAAAAAAATAAAACAATTTTCCGGTGGACAGCAGGCGCGCCTACTCCTCGCCTACGCGCTCATCCAGGAACCCGACATACTCTTGCTTGACGAACCAACCAATAATTTAGACGCACAGGGCATTGAACACCTTACACAATTCCTCATTGAATACAAAAAGACATGCCTTGTTATCTCTCACGACGCCAATTTTCTCAATTCATTCACCCACGGCGTATTATATCTTGATTCACATACTCATAAAGTTGAGCAGTATGTTGGCGACTATTACGAAGTGCTCGGCGAGATTGAAGCCCGTATTGAACGCGAACGCGCCAAAAATGCTCAACTCAAAAAAAGCATTCAAGACCGCAAAGACAAAATTAACTTTTTCTCGCACAAAGGCGGAAAGATGCGCAAACTGGCGAGTAAGTTAAAAGATCAGGTGGAAGAAGCCGAAGAAAACATGGTAGACGAACGGCAAGATGATAAAACCATTCGTGATTTTACAATTCCCGCGCAAACAGACATTGTTGGTGCGATGGTAAAGATAAGCTCGGTAGGCGTGATGATAAACCACGAACCACTCCGCAAAACAATACTGCCGGTTATTATTGTTCATAAAAAAGAATGCTTGCTCATAAAAGGACCAAACGGCATCGGCAAGAGCACGCTCCTCGCCGCCCTCGCGACCGGAAAAGAAACAGGGGCGTCTTTCGCAAAAGATACGCGTGTTGGCTACTATCGTCAGGATTTTTCCGGTCTTGATTTTGATAAAACAGCATACCAAGTACTGGCCGAAATGATGATTACCCCCTACAACCAAGAAATTTACGCTACCGCCGCCCAATTTTTATTGTCAGCGGAAATTTTAAAAAATAAAGTCGGTTCGCTCTCGGAAGGACAAAAAGGCCTGCTTTGCTACGCACAGTTTGTCCTTCAAAAACCTGGCTTGCTTATTATGGATGAACCGACAAACCATATCAATTTCCGCCACCTACCTATTATCGCCAAGGCACTGGACAAATTTGAAGGGGCAGTCATTCTTGTAAGCCACGCCTACGAATTTGTGAAGCAGATAACGATTGGCCAAACCTTAGATTTGGGCAGCTTACGCTAATCATTTCAACGGACTATTTTTCTTCTGTAATAATTCCAAAATAGAAGACATAAATAAAATCTTTTGTTTTGAAGGACATCCTTTACTTCTTAAACGGCAAATGTTAAGCTTTTTACAGCGAAAGTCTTAATTTCGCTTATGCAACAAACCCGCAACAATCGGCATTTATTTACATTCGTGTTATCCGTCTTGAGCATTTCCGGCGCTTATTTTTTGTTTTTTACATCACTGCAAACCAAAATAAGGGAATTTCAAATCAAAAATATTTTTGCGCCCGCTTTTTCACAAAAAAGGCAGGCCGAGCTAAAATCTAACATATCAAAATATAAAGCTTTGCTTGCAAACAATAACATTGCATACGACGAAACAGTATGGCCTACAGACAGTCATTCCGTGTCATTACCATTCGGACCATACCTTCAAGACGCAAAAAAATATCAATACGATTTTCATGGCGGAATTGATATACCCGGAAAAAGCGGGGTTGATAAAGTCTACGCGATTGCCGACGGAAAAATTTTCAGAACATATCGGAAAGGCGCGAGGAACAATCCTTACAAAGATGGCGGCGCGATAATTGTTGTAAGACACACGGCTGACAAAGCCATACCGCTTCACGAAAAATCTTTCAAAACTTATTACTCAATTTACATGCACCTTGATAAAATTTTAGTTGACATGGTAAATAAAGGCGGGCCATACCCTAAAATTTTAAAAGGCCAAACAATTGGAATAGTTGGAAAACCCGGAGTGAACAAGTCTGGCTATTTGCATTTTGAAATTAGGGTCGGAACAAGCTGCCCCGAAGAATACCAACGCGCGCACCCAAGCTCATCTTGCGTTAAAATATCTGAAAATCCAAAAGATCCGAGCGTAAATCCTTCTTTATTTCTCAAATAAATAGACAAATAAAAATGAGGCGGTGGGGGTCGCGGAAAACAAAATTGCTACCGCAGATAAGAAGCCAACTTTTTTCGGAACCTCCATTCATTGATACGGTCGGCAAAAATAACGGTAAGCCCGGCCACAATTGATTCGGTTGAACCTATGGTGGCCAACACCCAGCCATTATGCATCAAACCAAGCGCTGAACCGACGATGCCCATTACCGGAGCAAGCGAAGCGCCTAAAAGCAATCCCAATCGCGCCGGATTGGTAAAATCCTGAAGCAGAGCCAGTCTTGTGATTTGTTTTTTTTCAACAGACACTTTATTTTCTTCTGCCAACGCGACTAAATTTCTTCTGTACATAAACACAGACTGCACCGCCGTTGTAAGCGACAAGGCGACTGCGGATAACCCGAACACAACTCCGCCAAGCACTATTCTTCCATCATCCAAAAGGCCTTCAACTGACAATGCTCCCCAAGTGGCCAAAGCAAACACTGGAATAAGAATTCGCGAACGTTTAGCCAGCTCGCGCCATTTAAAACCAGATCCGCGCAAAGCCATTATTTCAGCGGACTCGCCTAGCAAATCATCGGCCGATGCCGCGAAGACCTTGCCGACTCCGGCCGCGAATTTTTCCAAAACATGCGCGATCGGGCCGACTATCAACAGCATTTTAATAATCGCCTGCGCGATTTTTGTTCTTTCTTTGGCATTATCCGCGATAATTCGGAATACAATATAATCAATGGATAAAGGATATATTAATTCTGAAAGTTCGGTCATCAATCTCTGTTCCTCGGAGCCGATTCCAGCATTTTCTTCATCAATCAAAACTAATTTTTTAAACTGCAAACGATAATTTCCAATTACCTTTACTGCTTCGTCTAAGTCCTCCGAATGACGCTTCGCTTCCTCTTTGTCTAAATCGGTAAAATTAGGAATGTGTTTGTCTTTCAATAATTTTGGTAGCCAGGTAATTATATAATTCTTCTGGCTATGAACACTGATTGTGTGCACGGCTTTTAAAACATTTTCCGGTGTCCGCAAAACGGTGCGCACGCCAATCGCCTTGCCGTTGGATAAAATTTTTCTAATTTTATTTTTATACTCGGGAAACTTCTTAAAAATAAATCTGATCTCCATTGGCAGATGCTCTTCCCAGTCGCACTCTTCCGGAAGCGAAATTACGTCAACTTTGTATGTCCCAACCGGTGATTGTTTTGGCGGTCTGGTAGAACGTTCAAACATATTAAATTTCAATTAATGTATTATCACCGAGAATCATTCTACGAAAATCATTCTGGCCATTTTTAATAATTTTTACATTTGCTCCGATTATAGACCCGTCTATCCTATGGTCGCAATCAATGTGGCACTTCGCGAGTAAAATTGAATTGCTAATTTCCGCTTTTTTGATAATACAACCGACGCCAATGGTTGTATTCGGATTTATAACACAGTCCTCCAAAACACAATTTTCTCCTATTATAACCGGGCCGGTTATTTTTACATTTCTCCCAACGCTTGTTCCGTCTCCAATTCGCACCTTTCCGGAAACAATCGCTCCGCTTTCAACTTGACCGTCATTTTTAAATTCATCAGCCGGTATTTCGTCTAAAAGCAATCTGTTTGCCGCGATGAGATCCTCTGGTTTGCCGGTGTCTTTCCACCAGCCGGTAATTTCTTTGTATTTTACATTAAAATTATTTTTTAAGAAATACGAGTGTATGCTGGAAATTTCATATTCTCCGCGATGGCTTTTGTCAATTTTTGAAAACGCCTGAAAAAAAACTTTGGGGCCGTAAAAATAAATACCGGTTTGAGCAAAATTATTTGGCGGATTAACAGGTTTTTCAACAACATCAATAAGCAGGCCATCATCTCCAAAAACAGGAACGCCAAATCTTTCCGGATCAGGAACTTTTGAAAACGCCAGCATACAGTCGGCCTGATGTGTTTCAAATTGTTCAAAAAACGGTTTCAGGCTCCCCAAAATAATATTGTCGGATAAATAAAACAAAAACGGATCGTCGCCGATAAATTTATCGGCGCATTTAACCACGTGGGCTATGCCTTGTGGCCCGCCCTCTTGTTCAAAAAATTCTATTTTTAGCCCCCAATGTCCGCCGTCGCCTATATATTTTTGGAGCTGGTCTTCGCCGGGGTTGGTGTTAATATAAATTTCTTCCACGCCCGCTTCCGCCACTTTTTCAATGGCATGAAAAATCATCGGCTTGTTGGCAAGCGGCAAAAGATGCTTGTTTATCGTATGGGTAAGTGGGCGCAGTCTGGTCGCTCTTCCACCACCGGTCAATACGGCTTTTTTAATTTTTTTCATAGATTATTTATAAGGCGAAATCCTACCAGAAAATGAGTCTTTTTACAACCCACCAATACACAGCCATTATCGGATTTCCAATATATTTTAATAGTGGATTACTAATGCTTTTTTCATCAAACACAACCGTACTCACGGCTCTGTCCAGCAAAATCTTATCGGCTACCTTACGCGCGGCCTGGATTCTTTTTCTTTTTGACATCCACAAACTTACATTCTTAAAATTCATCCAGTATTTGTACGCCTTCAATTTTTCTTTAAACCAACCATTTTTAATAGCAAAAAATACCAACCCCAGCTCAAGTATTATAGCTATCGGAAATAACAATAAAAGCGTTGCCCACTTAAAATACATGAGCACGACTCCAAATCTGTTGCGTTCAATATAGTAAAATTTTTCTTTATTTCTGCTAAAACTATATTTATGATAAAAAACCGAGTTTGAAACCAAAACGATTTTATAGCCGAGAGATCTCAACCTTAAAGAATACTCTAAGTCCTCATGATACAAAAAGAAATCCGAATCCCAAAGTCCATACTGCTTCAACAGGTCAACGCGCATGAGCAAGGCCGCGCCGCTGGCATAGGCAATTTCTTCTACCGGCTTAAAAACAACACTGTCTCTCTTAACGCGAAGACCCCGACAAAATGCCAGCCCCAAATAATGAAACGAATTCCCGGCGCTATTAATAAGATTTGTCTCTGGATGCATTAACATCAAAGATTGGGCAGCGCCGATGATTTTATCCTGTTCCATTGCCGCCACCAGCGGCTCAAGGCAACCGGCCGCCATAAACCCGTCATTATTGTGAAAGTAAACATAATCAAAACCATTCTCAATCGCCCACTTGATACCAACGTTGTTCCCGCCGGCAAATCCCAAGTTTTCTTTCTGTGGCAACAACACCACCCGCGGCATCTCTACACCGGATAACGGCACGACTGTGTCTTCCAGGTATCTTACCGATGATCCGTATTGCGGGTGAGGATTATCCACGATAACAAAAGCCATCCTGTCTTTTGGATAACTAAGTTTTTTCAATGCAGAAATAACATCATCAATGTATGGCTGACAATGAAACGATAAATAAATTATTGCGATTTTAGGCGGCATAGTACTTATTATTTCCTCGCCATTTCCACATATATTTTAGCCAACTTAATAGATGGATGCGAGCGAGCCTATTCTTTATCAGCGCCTTAAATATCCCCGGAACTTTTGCCGATTCGCGCGCGTGTCTATGCATGATAATAATATCATGCGCATAATACACCGGCCACCCATGCTCCCACATAGTTCTGCACCAATCGCAATCTTCCAAATACATAAAATACCGTTCGTCAAACCAGCCGATTTGTTCAACTACTTCTTTACGAACAACCATTGCCGCGCCTAGCACCCAATCCACCGGCCTTGTCTCGTTGTGATCAAAATCTTTCATCTGCAAACGGTCGGAATATTTTTTAACCCACTGATATTTTTTATCAAGATTAATTTGCTTCAACGGTTTTACCAAGATTGACGGCAAGTCAAAACGGTAACAATTATATTGCAACGACCAATCATTATTTACCAGTTTTGGCCCAACACATCCTATCTTCGGATGGTCGTCCATAAATTTTATAATCCGTTCAATAACGCGGGAATTTTCCGGAATGATCGTATCTGGATTAAGCGCGAAATAATATCTTGCCGGAGTTTCTTTAAAACCGATTGTGTTGCCTTTTCCAAACCCCACATTGCCGCCGCAATTAACATACTTAACCTGCGGAAAACGTTTTTCAACTTCTTCTTTTAAATTATCCTTATTGCCGGAATTATCCGCGACAGTTATTTGCGCATCAAAAGGACAATTTGAGATGTCTTTCAAAACCGAATCAACGGCATTCAGAATGTCATCTCTCATCAAATAATTTACGAATACAATGTTAATGTCTTTCATAAAGACCACCACTTTCTCATCTCTTTCCAATTTATTTTTTTTTGGTTCTGAATATATTTTCTCTTTGCCTTCCAATCTCTAAAATTCAGCTCTTTTAGTCCGCGCAGTATCTTTCTGCCAAACAGTAAGAAATAAACAAGCTTCTTAAATTCATACCACAAAATCCAAGGAAAATCAAGGATGAGGTTCTGCCAGTATTCATTTTTGTAAAGTGTGGCCAAGTGATTTTTATAGCTATGGTACTTAACCCATTCTGATTGTTTTTTCTTGTTTTCTGCGGCCGCGACGTCGGCCATTTCTTTTGGTCCTGCTCCGGCGCGATCGTGATAAGCGATTGCATTCAGTAAAACGAAAGCTTTGTCGCCGTGAGCGCATAATCTGTACGCCAAATCAACATCTTCTTTATATGAGTGATATGACTCGTCAAACATCTGTCCGCCCGCAAACAAAATTTGATTCATGGCGCTTCGACGATACATTGGCAACGCGCCAGAGACACCAAAGACTTCCATCTCTTTGCCTGGAAATTTATTTTTCAAATCCCCGCTCCAGTTTTGTTGCGTAAACTGCTCAACCACTCGCCTGTTTCTAAAAACCTTTAAACCAAGCGCGTCAATTTGGTCGGTAAAACTTTTTTGCAAATTATTTACAGCTTCTACAAAATTCCACCGCATCAATCTTGGCGACACGGCCGCGGCCTGCTGATTTGCGTCCAAAAATTTTACCATTTTTTCAAAACAATCCGGCATTAAATACATGTCTTGATTCAAAAGCAAAAAATATTCTGAATCGGCTTCTCTAAAAGCTTGATTATGCCCGCCGGCAAATCCCCTATTTTCTCTATTTTCAATAATTTTCCATTGGACGGGAAAATCGCTCAATTCTCTTTTCATCGCTTCAACCATTCCATCCTGCGAATTATTATCAACCACTAAAAGTGTCCAATCCTTATATGTTTGGTTTCTTAAAGAATCAAAAAGAAAGGGCGCGTACCTTGCCCCATTCCAGGTGATTAAGTGGACGGAAAGTTTCATAATAATTTCAACAGGTCTTTGTTGGGTTGTTTTTGAGCGGGTTATGGTCGCCACAGCGACCATCCCCGAGTCCTCGCGGACGAGGAAAGCGAAAAAATTACCCAACAAAGGCTTGGCTCTATGTTATCTTTTAAAACTAGAGACCTTATCGCTGGCCCAGGCCATTGCTATTCCAATCGGCCTAACCAAAGCAATCCAAATCCATTTATACCACGGCTCCCATTTTTGAAAATATTGCAACATGCTTTTTGTGAACTTCTTTTGCTTCCAAAGCATGGCTCTCTTTTTAAAACTCTGACCGACAAAATCCACACATGAAATAACTGGCGTATGCATTACTTTATAACCCAATCTTTTTACTTCACGACAAGTATCCACATCTTCAAACCAAATAAAATAACGCGGATCAAAAGCCCATCCAAATTTTTCGTAAACTTCGCGGCGCATCATCATAAACGAACCGCGCACCGAGTCAACTTCCTGTTCTTTGCCAGCATCAAAATCTTTATATAAATACCTGTTTAAAATACCTGGAAAAAAATGAGGAAGTTTTAAAATAATCGCCGCCTGATCCAGTATTTTGGGGAAACGACGCGGCTTGGCATCTCCATTTATTTTGCCATTTTCATCAACCAACTTACAACTCGCCAGCCCAACATCCGAATGGCCGCGCATCCAATCAATCATTCTGTCCAAACTGCCTTCCTGAACAACCATATCCGGATTTAAAAAAAGCAAAAACTCGCCTCGCGCGAGTTTGGCCGCCTGATTATTTGGGAAAGCAAAACCGGTATTTTTATCATTTTTTATCAACCTCACATCGGGAAATTCTTTTTCAATAATTTCAACCGTTTTATCAGTTGACGCATTATCAACAACAAACTGCTCATAACTGATATTTTTACAGCCGGCCTTAACAGAACGAATTTGTTTTTCAATCAGTTCTTCCGAATTCCATGTGACGGTAATAACAGACAAGTCCATGCCCATATATTATTTCTTCAACTGCTCCTTAAAAAAATCAACAAACGGAATCGCGGTTGGATCTATTCCCTGCAACATGGCCGAATAAAAACTAATGTAACTGCACAAAACCAAAAGCTCGCACGCCTGAAGAAGCGCGATTTTTTCTTTACACCTATACGCCACATAACTAATTCCATTTTTATTTAAAACCTGTTTTGTAATTTCATATCTTTTTTGCGCGCGCTCATCGTATAAACCCGACTCAAACAAAACAAATTTTATATTTTGTTTATTACTCTCCGGATAGAGCATACCTTCCATCAGGTGGTGATTTAATTCTGGAATGAGAAAATAGCCGGCGAATCTTTTTGCGTTTTCGTTCATTTGGTTGGCGGCAATATGCGCATTGCCGGCCAAATGTTCCGAGGCCGCGAACCATACACTTTTGTGCTGCAAACTTGTTGCCGATTGTTTGGCCGGGTTGTTTGCTTCCACGGTATTAACCCCAAACAAGTCATTGTATTTTAAAATCGTGGAGACCGCTTGTTTTATTTCCGTGGACGAGAATTTTAACAAACCTATATTTGCCAACAGCGAAATCTGCCCGAATATAGAATATCCAAGACCCATTCTCGGAGATCCGCACGGATTGTTATCGGTTGAAAAAACAAGAGACGGAACTTTGTTTTTTTTAGCCCAGTCAACTAATTTACCACCCGACGCAATCACAGCAATCTTGGCTTTTCTTTTTTTTGCATTCTGAACCGCCGTCAAAACTTCTTCCGTTGAACCGGAATAACTTGAGGCGATCACAAGTGAGCTTGCCGAAACAAATCCCGGCGCGCTATATCCATTTATAATTTCCACCGGTATTTTTAATTCTTTCAAAAATACGCTTTTTATTAAATGCGCGCCCAAAGCAGACCCTCCCATTCCAAGCACCACAACATTATCTATTTTCTTGTATGATGCCGGAATTTTTGATTTAGCGAAATCATGCCGCGTGCCGTCCTTTGAAACGCGGCGCTGCGCCTGCCCCCAAACCTCCTCCACTTGTTTTCCAAGCGACTGGATGCTACCGAGCATGTTTTTTGAGTCTAGCCGCTTAATTTTTTGCTTATTGTCTAGCATAAAACAAAAAAATAAAACTAATAAAAGTTGAGGTATTTTAGCAATATTTAGCATTTTTGTAAACAAAACAAAAACGGCCTCAAAAGACCGTCTTTGTTATTGACCTGAGATTGCTCTGCAGGTCACGTCTTGGTTGGGAAGCGGCTGGCCTTGCCGCGATCGCTCGCGTAACTGTGCGCGAACGGCCTCATTGCGAGGCTGGTTGGTTGGCCGATGTGCTAGAACAGGTCGAGGTCGCCGAGTTCGAGGACGCGGACCTTGCTCGGCATCTCGCGCACGCAGTAGGCGTCGTAGTTGAAGATACGGTTCTTGTCCTTCAGGAAGAGGGTAGCGAGCCACCACTTCTCCTCGCCGACCTGGATAGAACCGTCCTCGTTGGCATTGACGACCACGCCCTTGGACTTGGCGTTCGTCAGCGAGAACCTGGGGCGGTCATCCTTGCAGATGATGCCCGCGATCTTCTGGTTCGGCTTGACCGGTTCGCCCTTGTTGTTGACGTACGTGAGCTCCTCGGGGACCGCGAACGCCAGATCCGGCTCGGACTCGAGCAGGGGCTGGCCGAACTCGCCCGGGACGGCACGGTAGAACCGCTTCTTGCCGGTCTCGGGGTCGGGGTTGTACAACTCGTACTTGTCCTCGTTCACTTCGAGGACCCACTGTCCGAATTTGAACTGCTGCATTATTCTCCCCTCCCTGCGCCTTTTCGCAACGAGAAAGATTCAGCACCGGCATTGCTTCCCGTTGGGCTTTCGCTCAACACAATGACAGCGCCACTTTGCGCACAACGCTATTTAAAGCAATGCGCATACATCTGTTTCCTTTATCAAGGGAACAAGTGTATTTATTTTTTCTTATCTTGCCACTCTTTCTCCTTGGCAATCAGTCAAATTAAATTTTCATCGAACTTAGCAATCTGAACCAATAGCTCATCAAAAGACATGATACTATACCCATTTTTTTGCAATTTGTCAAGGGTCTGTAATGGGTCAGAGCAATTTCAAATAATGTCGAATCATTTACACGGCCATAAAGTGACGGATTCATCCATACTAAATTTCAATTTTCTTTATTTTCCCCACCTTCAACTTTTTTAGCTCACCATCAATCACATCAACCATTTTCTTCTTTTTAACTATTTTCCTCGCCGCCTTGGTTTTAATAAAATAGAGCGAATGATAATGCAGCCGTAAATCAAATTCTATTTTATCTTTATTTGTCTTGTACATTTGATAAATTCTTACAATGCCCTTTTTTCCAAACATGTCCATTTTATCGGCATCGCGCAAAATTACCGCCGATAAATATTTATCGGCATAATCATTGTTATGATATCTCACCCCATAAAGCAATTCAATTTTTTCTGCTTTGTTCAAACCTGAACTCAAAACCAAATCTTCTTTAAACCATTTTCTGCATATTCTATACGACAACTCATGATGCCCAACGTCCTCCCCGCGCTCCATCTTTACAGTTCTGCCAACATCATGCAATAACCCAGCCATTTCGCATAAAAAAATATTTGCCTTTTCGGCTTTCGCAACTTTTACCGCCCAGCTTGCCACTCTGGCCACATGATCAAAATTATGAGCCGGAACAGGATGATTTTTAAAAAGCTCGCGCACTTTCTCTCTTGTGTAAAGAATAATTTTTTTCTGCTCCTTTGTATACATACTATCTCAAATAATCAACAAGGGCTTCTTTCCAGTTTCTTTGATTCAGCATTTTGGTATTAATAAGTTCTGAATACGCCGGCCTTTTAGCTGGCCGAGAAAATTCAAAAGACGCGACCGGGATACAATTTACTTCCAAATTTTTTTGCTTAAATATTTCCAGAGCAAAATCATACCATGTGCAGGCCCCGCTGTTCGCGCCATGGTAAATTCCAAACGGCTGATTTTCCTCCCAAAGCGCTTTCGTGAATACAACCAAATCTTTGCTATAAGTCGGACAACTGCATTCCTCGTTTACGAGCTTTAATTCTTTTTTTCCTTGATTAGCTACTAAATCAATCATTGTATCTACAAAACTTTTCTTACCACCACCCGGCGGACCAAACAATCGCGATAGTCTGACCAAATAACAATGCGCGCCCGATTTCTGAAGTTCCAACTCGCCCAACCTCTTACTTTCGCCGTATTTGCTGATTGGCTCAGACGTTGCCTCCTCATTGTGCCCATCTTTGTTGTCGCCTCTAAAAACATAATCAGTAGAATAATGCACCATTGTAATTTTATTTTCCGCGCATGCTTTTGCCAAAAAACCCACCGCATAACCGTTTATCAATTTCGATTTTTCAAATTCTTCTTCTTTTTGCTCGATTAAATCCACATTATTATACGCCGCCGCATTAATGACCAGTTCAGGTTTAATTTCAACAATTTTTTCCATAACCGACCGCTCGTTGGTAATATCAAAAATATCAAAATCCACCGCGATTACTTCGTGATTTTTTTTGAATTCATTCACAAGCTCCTGTCCCAGCATGCCTTTACTGCCAATTACCAAAACCTTAGACATATTTTAATTTTTCATCTCTGATTTTGAGGTATTCATCGTAGTCTTCAATATAATCGCTTCTATCAGGGTTATAATTCGTGGAAGAAAGCGCGAGTAAAATAGCATCTGGTGAAAAATCCTTAAAATGATGCCATACATAAGCCGGAACATAAACGGCGCTGGTTGGCGCTTCCAATGACAAATTCTCAAGACCATTCCCACGATCAATAACTGCCGTGCATGTCCCCTTAATCATAACAAACAGCTCTTCTTCTTTCCGGTGGCAATGAGCCCCGGTTGGCTCTGTTGGATTAGTAATGAAATACATCCGCTTTACTTCAAAATCAACATAATCTTTCAACTCAAGCGGACTCATCACAAACCTGGGAGTATCTATTTTTTTAATTGTGAACTGCTGAAATTGTCGCATATGTGGCATGGGTCATAAATTATTTTGTGGCGGATTTAAGTTGAGACACGGATCTTTGCAATGATTCCTGAAATTTATTCATCTCGTCTTTCTTTTTCCAAAGATTTTCCACCCAAGCTGTATTTGTTTTATACCATTCAATTGTTTCAGTTAAACCCCGCTCGAATTTTTCTCTGCCATATTCAGGGCTCCAACCAAGCGACATAATTTTTGACGCGTCAATGGCATAACGACGATCGTGGCCGGGACGGTCAGTAACATACTCAATTCTATCATCACCCATGCCCATTATTTTTAAAATCATTTTGGTGATTTCAAGATTGTTACGCTCATTGTCAACGCCAATATTATACACCTCGCCAGCAACTCCCTTGTGCAACAATAAATCTAAAGCTCTCGCGTGGTCAATCACATGAATCCAATCGCGAACATTAAGTCCATCTCCATAGACAGGCACTTTTTCACCCTTCAAAAGTTTAAAAACAAAAAAAGGAATCAGTTTTTCAGGAAATTGATAAGGACCGTAATTGTTTGAGCAGTGAGTGACAACAACCGGAACTTTGTGTGTGACAAAATACGCGTTGCACATCAGGTCGCCTCCGGCTTTTGCGGCCGCGTATGGCATATTTGGCCAGATCGGAGTTGATTCAACAAATTTTCGATCTTCATCTAAGCCGAGCGAGCCATAAACTTCGTCAGTTGAGACATTTACGAATTTTTCCAATTTATTAAAGTGCGCAGCATCCAAAATCATTTGAACGCCCAAAGTATTTGTCAACACAAAATCTTTGCACCCGCCGTGAATGGAACGATCAACATGCGTCTCGGCCGCGAAGCTGATTACATGCGTAACGCCATATTCAACTATAACTGAATTTAATTTTCCAAGATCAGTTATATCACCCTGCACGAAAGTGTAATTCGGATTATTTTCAATATCACGCAGGTTATCTAAATTGCCGGCGTAAGTAAGTTTATCATAATTTATAATCTTATAATCCGAATACTTTCCGAGCATGTGCTTGATAAAATTTGCCCCGATAAACCCCGCCCCTCCGCAAACAAGCAATTTCATATTAATACCCGGGTTATTTTGAGAAAAATCTTTATCCAAAACTAAGGCGGACGAATAAATTTATTTACAAGAGCCAACATAATTGGAGGCCTTGCTCACATTCGCGACTATCCCAATTGCCATAAATAAAACTAACAAGGCAGAGCCTCCGTGGCTGACAAATGGCAAAGGTACGCCAGTTAACGGCAACAATCCAATGATTGAAGCAATATTTAAAAATGATTGCCAAACAAACCATACCATAGTCCCAGAAACAAGTAAATAACTAAACCTATCTTGGACGCCATTGGCTATTTTAAAGCCCCTTAACCCAATAAAAACTATTAAAAGCACAACAATTGCGGTTATTACAAAACCCAACTCTTCGGCAACAACCGCAAAAATTGAATCCGCCTGAACCTCTGGCAAATATTGAAATTTCTGGCGAGAGTGACTTAATCCAAGCCCCCAAAGCCCGCCAGATCCAACCGCCAAATACGCCTGATTGATTTGATACCCAATCCCCTTGGGGTCAAGTTCGGGATGAAGAAATGTGGTTAGCCTCTGAACCCTGTATGGCGCTAAAAACATTAGCCCCGCCAAACCAATAATGGCTAACAATCCAAGGATGGCCAAATGTGTTTTTTTTGCTCCGCCTATGTATAACATGGCAAAAACAATAACGAATAATATTGACAACGTTCCAACATCAGGCTGTGCCGCAATCAAAATTATCACTGGCGATATAATGGCTAGAATTGGAAGCAAACCTGTTTTCCACTCATGCAAATTGTCACTGTCTGATAATAGTTTGGACAGCATTATAATTATGGCGAGTTTGGCAAATTCTGACGACTGAAATGTGTAGCCAAAAAGACTTAGCCAACTTCTAGAGCCGTTTATTGCGAGTCCCGCGCCAGGTACAAAAACCAAAATCAACGCGATAACAGCAAGAATAAAAAAAATAGGACTTAATCTCTTTATCAAACTTACATTAACGCGCGCAAAAATTAAAAATAAAAAAAACCCAGGCAATACTCCAAATAAAACTTGCCTTTTTATAAAATAATACGCGTCTCCAAATTTGGAATATCCTACGGGAGCGCTTGCCGAAGAAAGCATTACCAGGCCAAACACAAAAAGAATAAAACAGAGCAACAAAAAAATTCTATCTGCAGGTCTGCCATCTTTCATAGTTAGACATTCAATCTTATTAACAACGAAGTGCCCACAACGAGCAGCACTTGAATTAAAAGGCACCAAATTCCTAAAATTCTTGCCAAAAATTTATCCGATGAATAAAAATGAATTGATAGCAAATAGTTCGCCAAAGTGATTCCCAGTCCAATTATCGGTAAAAAAAATATCTTATACCACTCCCCAACCAAATCAACCCCAAATATAATATTATAATGCAAAAAAATCTGGCCGGAATCAGGCCGTATATTAGCAATCAGATTCCACCAAATATAGGTTTGGGCCAAAAAAATGCCAACTAAAGGCCCCGAAATCCACATGTCACGAAAAAATAGTTTTGGAGTATAAAACATAGGCAAAAATGAAATGAGATTAAACATTGACAATGTTCCCGACTTATAGTATAGTATTTTTGCTAAGATTTATCAACATTTAAATACTTGCGGGTATGTCACATAAAAAAGCTGGCGGCTCCACTCGTTTGGGCAGAGATTCAAACGCCCAACGATTGGGAGTGAAAATTCAAGATGGTCAGGCCATAAAAACCGGCATGATTATTGTGCGACAAAGAGGTACTAAGTTTCATCCTGGCAAAAACGTAAAAAGAGCCACCGACGATACTTTATTTGCGATAGCCAGCGGCAAGGCCAAATTTACACAACGCAAAAGACGAAGATTTGACGGAAGTTTGAAGATGGCGAGGTTTGTTTCAGTAGTTGCCTAAAATTCCTTGTTAAAGAAGCCTCTAAACGGGGCTTCTTTAATTTTTAGATTTTCAGATCTTTTTTTAACTCATCTATGCCGTCCTTTAACGACACGGTCGGTTCCCAGCCGAGTATTTGTTTAGCTTTAGTATTATCAGCTTCTACCGCCGCCATTTCGCCTGGTCTGACTGGCATTCTAACCGTTTCTCCTCCTATCAATTTTGCGACTTCATTAACACTGGTTTGTTTCCCTGATCCGATGTTTATCACAGACCCGTCATCAACTTTAGATTTCCAAGCCAAAATGTTTGCTTGCGTAACATCGCTTACATGTATGTAGTCGCGGGTGGCTTGACCATCGCCCACGATTGTCAACGGTTTATTTTTTACGCGTTGATTTAAAAATATAGGAATTACCATTGGGTATGCTCCAGTAGCCAATTTGCGAGGACCAAAAACATTAAAATATCTAAGACAGATTGTTTTCAATCCATATAAATTAAAAAATAATTGGCAATACTTCTCGCCGATGAGTTTGTGAAGCCCATAAGGACTAACCGGATTGACAGACGAACCCTCTTTAAACGGCGGCTCTCCAAAACCGTAAACCGCGCATGAAGAAGAAAAAATTACTTTAGCCACATGGTTTTCTTTCGCGGCCCAAAGCACGTTAAGCGTGCCATTTACATTTATATCATTCGTTGTTAAAGGATCTTCGACGGATACGGGCAGACGCGGATCAGCCGCCAAATGAAAAACCGCTTCCACGCCTTTGAATAATTTACTTAAACTCTTATAATCGCGGATGTCTTTTTTGCAAAATTTTGCTTTTTTATTAATAAATTCTTTTTTTCCCAACATTAAATTATCTATCACAACAACCTCGTGATCGAGCTTGATTAACTCGTCGGTTAAATGCGAGCCGATAAACCCTGCCCCGCCGGTAACAATTATTTTAGACATATTGATTTAACGAAATCATGCCGCGAAGCGTCCTTTGAGGCGCGGCCTATTTTCCTTTTAAAAACGGCGAACCGACCGCTATGATATTATAACCTTTATTTTGCAATTCGTCATATTTATGTTGCAACATGCGTCTGCCGTCCATAATTAAAGGGTTTTTGCTTAATTGCATAACCAAATCCCCCGCCTCTCTGAATTGCGGCCAATCGGTGACAATAATTACCACATCCGCGTCTTTTATCGCTTCTGCTTCGTTGGCAGAATACTTTATAATATCTGAAGGTGGGAAAAATCGTTTAAAATTTTTCATGGCCGCCGGATCATACACGGTAATCTCTTTAATATTTTTTGATAAAATTAAGCCTGTAATTTTTACAGCCGCGGAATCACGGATATCGTTTGTGTCTCTTTTAAAAGCCAGCCCCAGAATTGCCACTTTTTTTTGCCGCCAATCAAAGCCAGCTTCTTTTTCCGCCCGATCTACAAAATGCTCCAGCTGTCTTTTGTTGGCCAAATAAGTTTCATTTATTAAGGCAACATTTTTATTTTTTAATCGCAATTGATGCATTAATGAACGACTATCTTTTATTAAACAACTGCCGCCGACGCACAAGCTGTCAAAAAAACCCCAGCTGCCTATGCGGCTATCGCTGGATAAAATGCCGCGTAAATTTTCAAACTTTAATTCTTCAAACGCCTCGCAAGTCCGGCCCATCACATCAAAGCAGTTTGCCAATTTATTAAATAAATAATAATTCGCCAATAATTTCCCGGCAGCCGCTTCTTGCGGGTTGACTTCAATATAATGAACAGTCGGCGAATCAAAAAAATGCCGATATATTTTCCGCATCACCTCAAAATCTTTTTGACCCCAAGCGCCTATTACTATTCTATCTGGTTTTATTGAATCGTGAATGGCCTTGCCCATCACCAAAAATTCGGGATTGGAAACCACGCCAAAATTCTTTACTCCGGCCTTTTCCAACAGAAGCTTTGTTTTGTAGGCTGTATCAATAAGCACCGTGCTCTTATTCACCATCAAAACATATTTATCTTGCTTTTGAGCATTCCTATTAATCAACCCACGCGAAACTTTGTCCAGCGCGTCATAAAAATATTTTAGGTCGCTTTCCCCCGTCTCGCCAATTTCCGGAGTCGGCACACAGATAAAAATCGCGTCGCAATCAGACAAGAATCTTTCAACCTCGCTGAAATCAAAAGTAAACTTAACTCGCTCATTGTTCCGCGCCAACAAATCGCCCAGGCCTGGTTCTGAAAGGCACGATTCAATAACATCCCTGTCGCCGGACGATAATAATTCAACTCTTTCTTTGTCTATATCGTATATCAATGTCTTATGTCCGCTATTTGCCGCAACTGCCGCGCTACAACTGCCCACAAACCCGGCACCGAGGTATAACAGATTCATATGATGGTCTTATATAAATTTTCCGTTTCTACCAACATTTTATTCAAAGAAAATTTACTGCTTGCGATTCTTTGCGCGTTTTCCCCCATTTGCTTGCGCAAATTTTTATCGGTAATGAGTATTACTAGCGCCTCTCTAAGCCTTTCCGCATCGCCGCGTTTTACCAAAAAACCACAGCTTGAATCCACGGCCTCGCTTATCCCCCCAACATCAGAAGCTACCACCGGCAATCCGGCGCTCATAGCTTCTAAAACTGAATAAGGGAGCCCTTCCCAATTGGTGGAAAGGACAAAAATATCCGAATTTTTTAACATGTCAATTGCTTTATCGCGTGGAACATTGTCAACTATTTTAACAAGCAGATTTTTATTTTGACCGGCCAAATTATTAAGCAGTCCGGCTTTAGGCCCGCTTCCGATTATTGTTATTTCTATTTGCTTAATTAAATCTTGAGGCAAACTGCCGACCGCTTTAATTAACAATTCCGGATCTTTTTGTTTTGATAATCTCCCCACAAAAATAATTTTAACCGTCCTGTCATCCGCGCTCCCGCGCACTTCACTTTTTTCTACCCCGTTATATATAACTGTGAATTTTTGCCTACCAGCAATCTTGTATTTGATACCTACACTTCTGGTATAATTTGAAACACAAATAATTTTTTTACAAAACCTGGCCGCGTATTTTTCCGCCGCCATTGCAGGCAATTTTCTCCAAAATGGCGTGCCCTTTTCAAAAGACCATCCGTGGGCAGTATAAACCGTTGAAATTTTATTCCGGACCGCCACTCTGCCAATAAAGCCGGCGGCGGTGCTATGACATACTACGATATCCGGTTTAAATTCTTTAATTAAATTTTTGATTGTTTTGATGGCGCGAACAAATCTGATTGGGTTAAAATTATTTGAAAAATAAATATTGGGATAAAATTTTGCTCCCATAATTTTTACTTCATTTTCAAGCCAGCCACCGGGCAAACTCATAACCGCCACTTCGTGATTATTGTTAACAAAAAAATTAGCTAGCTGGACTACATGCGTTTGCGCTCCGCCAATTTCAGATTTTGTTATTAAATATAATATTTTCACAATAAAGACAAAAAGTAGGATAAAATTACTCTTAGATACGCTTTAACTAACGCTAAAGAATAGTTTGGATAACTATTCTTAAATTTTACAATTATAGCCAGATGATCCTTAGCCGCGCGAACACGCTTTGACCAAGTAGCTCCCATACCGTGTTTCCGATATTTAACCAGATAATCATCCAGGTTGGCAAGCTTTCCGGACAAACCCATTTTTAAAAATAAATCATAATCTTCTCCAACCGTATAATCGCTATATCCGCCGCTTCTTAAAGCAGTATCTTTCTTGAACATCACGGACGAATTTATAAACGGATTTCTTAATAATATTTTTTTTCTTATCAAGACATCAGTTTGAGGATTCTTGTATCGCTTCAACCCTTGTCCTTTTTCATCGATAACTACTACAGCCCCGCCGACTGCAACGCAATCTGAATTCTTTTCAAAAAAACTTAATTGTTTATTCAGCTTGTCTTTATCAACCCAGGCATCATCACTATCTAAAACTGCAATGTATTCTCCTTGGGATAATTGCAAAGCTAAGTTGCGCGCTTTGATTATGCCTAGGTTTGTCTCTTGCCGATAATATTTTATTCTCCCCTCATTTTCAGAATATTTTTTTACTATTTCAAAAGTATTATCAGAAGATGCGTCGTCAACAATTATTAGTTCCCAATCGTAAAAAGTTTGAGCCAATACGCTGTTGATGGCTTCGGCTAAATAATTCGCTCGATTATATGTTATCAGATTAACGCTTACTTTTGCCATACTAAATTTTTATCCATTCATTAGGCAAGAGGTCGTGCGTATCAATATTAGCAATAATTAACCAGCGGCTGGGCGCGACAACAATCTTCTGCTCATTCTGGTTAAGCCAGGCGCCCCACCAACTAAAAGTACTGTTTGCAATTATCTGATGCTTGCACAAACTCATAAGTGCTATTTCCTCTGCGCTGCAAAGACCTGAACGGGAAACAAAAATCATTTGTTCCTCAAACATTAAGTTTTCTTGCGCCCATTTAATGTCGTCTGAAAAAATAAACAGCTGCGCATCGGAATCTCGTTTTTTAATTTGCGACAGCCCTGCTTGATAATAATTTATGTCGCATAAACCATTCCAATGCTTGCATGTAGTGACAAAATCGCCGCGCCGGATATGAAGAGCCACCGGATTGCGAGCCTTTTCGACCTGACCTCTTATCTCCATTCCATCCGATGACCAACTTTTTATTGTAAAATCTTTTAACAAAATAGATCTAATTGAATCAAAATATTCGTGCGCTTGAAAATAACCATTCAGAAAAACATTATTCTTTTTCTTTAAAATTTTTGGATCAAAGCGATAAAAAAAATTTCTATCAAGCCTGCCTCTTACCCTATCCATAAACTCTTTTACTTGGAATAAATACCCACTTTGCAAGTCCTCAGTTTCTGCCCGCGTAGCCTTTGGCAGAACTACATTAAATTTATCTATTTCAAGAACTCGTCGAGTCTCATTTATTTGTATGTCATCAAACCAAGAAAGATCAAATTTAAGATCGTCGTCCCCATCCACAGACAAGCGCCTGCCCAAGGCGTACTGAAACATTTGATTCCCAAGACCGGCTTTTAATCGCGTTATAATCATAACAAATTATTTTCTGTCAAAAATTTTGCGTGAATGGGAATGGTTTTTTTTGGTAATTTATTAAAAAAATTTAAACGATGCGCCTGATCACAGCCCGACGAATTAAAGTCATTCGGTCTAGCTAGAAAAACCATACTCACCGTATGTCTTCTTTCGCCTTTCTGCATTTCCCGCAAAAACTCCATAAAACCCAGCAATTTTACTAGCTCTACCTCTAGACCGGTTTCCTCGCGTGCGATTCTTTGCACCGCTTTTATGATAGTCTCGCGCCACTTCACCCTGCCACCCGGCATGTGCCACTGGTTTTTGAAAGGTTCGATTTCGCGAAAAGTCAAAAGAACCCCACGCCGATTTTTGATAACCAAGTCGACACACACTCTCGGCACCCGTGTGTAAATAAAATTATAATCCTTCTCAGTTAGCCACTTATTTTTCATAAGCTGAAATGAATTTATTGTTTTTTGATTCTTCAACTTTTTTAGCCACCCACTCGTACATTTTAGCCATACCGTCACACAATTTCATGGTGGGTTCCCAACCGAGCTTTTCCCGAATAAGCTTATTGTCTGAATTTCTTCCTCTAACACCCAACGGCCCGTCAATATGTTTAAGTTCTAATTTTTTACCAGCAATCTCCGCGACCATTTTAGCTAATGCGTTTATCGACACCATTTCTTCGGAACCGATATTTAAAGGGCCTTGAAAACCAGAATCCATAAATCTTCTTACCCCATCCAGACAATCATCAATATACAGAAAGGACCGCGTTTGCTCTCCATCGCCCCAGATCTCAATTGTTCCACCATCTTCAACCTCGGCCACTTTGCGACAAACAGCCGCCGGCGCTTTATCTCTGCCGCCTGTCCAAGCGCTTTCCGGACCGAACACATTGTGAAATCTTGCGATACGAACGTCAACGCCGTAGTTGCGACTAAAAGCGGCATACAATCTCTCGCTAAACAATTTCTCCCATCCATAATCGCTATCCGGCAAGGCGGGATAGGCTGAGTCTTCCGAACATTTTGGATTATTCGGATCAACCTGATTAAATTTCGGATAAATGCACGCCGACGAAGAATAAAAAATCTTTTTTACTTTTGCCTTTGCGCCAAAATGCGCGATGTTTAAATTTATAAGCGCGGAATTGTGCATAACATCGGCATCATGTTCGCCCGTAAATATATAACCGGCTCCGCCCATGTCGGCAGCCAACTGATAAACCTCATCAAATGGCGTATCAAAAATTTTAGCTGTGATTTGCTGATCTCTAAGATCGCCAACAATAAAATCATCCGCTTCAGTTTGTGAATATTCCGGCCTTCTTATATCTACTCCTCTCACCCAAAAACCTTCTTTTTTTAATTTTTTAACCAAATGGCTACCTATAAAACCTCCAACGCCACAAACAAGAGCTTTTTTTTGATTCATAAATGAAAAATTATCGAATTATTTTAACCAATTTGTCATAAATTTCTCTTTATTCTCAAGAGGAAATATGTACCAGTCAATAATATCTTGAATTGCTTTTTTTTCATCGATGGATGTATTTAGCTTGTAACATTCAACTTTAATATTTGGCATGAAGTTGCGATATACGGGATGACTGAATTTAAATTTGCTGAAGCCAAAAATTTTTAAAATCCTTTTAAATTTGCCTTTATACCAAAAATCTAAATGATTTGCCCACTCTGCCTCTTGCGTTCCAAAAAGATGCCTGCCAAGTCTCATTTTGAAAAAAAACGGTACAAACGGCAAAAGAACACTGCACCAAAAATAATCTGGCGTCTCAATCACAAGCTTGGCTCCAGGCTTAAGCCATCGCCTCCATTTAGCAAGCATCCTCAAAGCCTCCACGCGGTTAAAATGCTCAAAAACATGGTGGTTTCTAACTTCATCTATAGACTCACTTGGATATTCCAAACTCCTGATGTCTGCATATACATCGGCTCTAACGTTCATTATTGTTTGTTCATCTGGTGAAAAATCAACATTTACATAACCATCCAAGTAAGTTCCACCGCATCCCAAATGTAATTTCATAATAATTTTTTATCTGGCATAAATATCTCCCCACGTATCAGGATTATCTTTAATTCTGTCGTGGAGCTCTGCTAATAATGAATTTTTATTAACCCATCTACCTAGGATCAGTTTGGGTTTCTCGCCTAAAGTGAAATTAAACTCACTAAACCCAATTCCCTCGAGCCTCTCAACACATCTAACTGCCTGATCAAAGAACTCGCTCGTAAACTCGAGGTTTAAACAACCCACTTTTTTTGTTAAGCCGTTTAGAGCTTCCAACTCAAAGCCTTCGACATCAATCTTGCAGAAATCGGGTAAACCAAACTCTTCGATTAGTTTGTCTATCGTTGTCATTTGGACAATAATCTTTTTATCAAAGTTAAAATTTTTAAAACGACCGGTCTGCCACTTATCAGAAAAGGTAGACAATCCGCTTTGGTTTTCGCACACACTCATTTGCATTTCTCCAGCTTCTCTTCCCACACCTTTACGCACCACGACCACATCCCGACCCGCGAATTTTTTTTCCAATTTATCAGCACAGTCGGGTTGTGGTTCTACGGCGACAACTTTTACCCCTAACCTATTAAAAAACTTAGTACGGTTGCCGATATTGGCGCCGATATCAAAAAAAAGTTTGTTTTCTCCAACAAAATTTTTATAAAAATTAATGCTGATAATAAAATAAAAAGGTTTTGTAATTAAGGAGTATATTCTATGCAACATAATCAATAAGATTTAAAAATTTATCCGCGCATATTTTATTTGTAAAATTTCTAAGAGAATAATCACGAGGTTTAAAAGTAAACAATCGGCAGTAGAAATCATCCCATTTAAGGCGAAAATCATTGTCGTCCACGAAAAATAGGCCACAATCATTTGTTAAATATGGTGCGCTTATCTTATCATCAAACCACTTACTCCCGCAATACTCCCAATATCTTCTATTCCACACCAATGTTGGGACATCACGCATCCACGCTTCACATAATGCCAGTCCCTGACTTTCTGATTCTGATAAATAAATCATGCCTTTGGCGCGGGCTAGTTTGGCAAGATAGTCCTTTTTTTGATAATGCCCGTACCAAAGAACATTGTATGGAATATTTTTTGATTTTAAAAAATTAACTATATAATCAAGTTGTGTTTTTGGACCACTTTTATAATAAACTAAAAACATATCCCGCTTCTGCGACAAATCGCAATCGCTATCCACTCCGGCCGGCCAAATTTTTATTTTTTCGGCGAGCGCTGGCGCTAGCGATATCCAAAGATTTTTTGTCCATGCGGAGGGAACCAAAAAAAGATCTATATTAGGGTCCAGCATTATCGCGTTTTCATCCTTTGGTAAAATCACGAGAACCGGGCCAGCAACGATTTTGCTTACCACTCCTTTCATTTTTAATTCGATAGCGTCGCGCAGAGCTTCCACGCTTTCATTGACATAAACAATCGTATCTCTTTCTATATTTTTAATTTTTGGATTTAATAAATACTTTATTTTCAACCCTCTCAAGCCAGTCAACAAACTTTCTGTTACCATCTGTGGCCCACGATTCTGACCCAATAAAAATTTGGCGCACTTCTTGATGGTTAGAAGAAATAAACCAGGACGAAACCGCTTCACACCCTTTAATGACCTTGTTAAAACGATAAGCGGCTTTTTCTGAATATTCATAAGGTTTTCCTAGCAAGACTTTTATTTTAACTATTTACAATCTTTTAAATTTTTTGTGTGGTTTAACAAAAAAGCCATGTCCTCACTACTTGTACTAATAACCGTATAATATTTTTTTATTGTTTGGTTTATCCTGACGTCAACAAGATCGTTGCCTGATTGCGCATAAAATTCGCTAAAGGGATGCACAAATACTTTATAACTTCCATTGCATCTTAAAAAATCAATAGCATCATTGACTTCGCGTTTAGATATTAGCTCGGAAAAAGAAGGCATGTTTAATACTGAACGAGTGTGAGATTCCAAATAGTACGCTCCGTCGTGATACCCGGCAAGAATGACTACATTCTCCCTTTCTTTCGTGTGCTTTTTTATAAAATCAACGTTCCTTGAAACCGTTGTTTCTGCATTACTAGTATTTATTAGAGAATTGAATCCTGTAAAAAACCATTTGGAATAATATTTGCCATTACTAATAATACTGAAAGGCGATGACAAAATAAAGAAAAGCAACAGTAAGAATAACACTGTTTCTCCATATAATTTTCGATTGGACGTAATGCGATTAAAAATAACATCCGTGAAAATTACCAGCAAGATTATATATATATATAATGGAGCGAAAAAAGTTGCGTCATGCGATCTGCTTTCATAGTAACTAAACAAACCGGTTCCTAAAATACTCAAGATGAAGATTGACGCGGTCTTATTGTCGCAATCCTTGACCAACCACTTTTTAACAGACAACAAAAGACCTGACAGAAGCAAAAAGACAACCAATATCCAAACATGAGGAAAAGGCATTGCTATACTCATTAGTCCGTTATAAAACAAACCTTGATGTTGCGAAAATAAAGACCAGTCCGGCATATATCCGCTTCGCAAAAATGCGTAAGCGAAATAGCTCGCGACAACAAGACCCACTGACGCCGCGCCTGTAACAACATGCAGAAAAATATTTTTGATCATTATTTTTTTGTTTAAATTGGTTCCTTCCAGATAAATCACAGCTAACATCCAAGACGCAAAAACCATAATCCCAGAGTCAAAATTCCACAAAATAGCCACAGAGCTAATGATGAACAACAAATAATATAGGATTTTATTTTTATTTTTAAAATAAACAGAAGAAAGCAATAAAAGCAAAGCCGGAAAAAAAGTCCTGATTGGATAATATTGAAAATATGGATAGGAAATATATGAACTTCCTGTGCTGTACAAAAAATAAAGCACCACTGTGCTGAACCCTAACAGTAAAATTACTTTATTCTTTACCATTCGGTTAAGAAAAAGAAATATAAATAAATAATTTAAAGCTATTAACAGGCCCATTAACGAGGTAACTGACAAAATATTTAAGCCGATTAATTTAAAAATTGGGTTTAAAAAAATAGGGTAAAAACCATATTGCCCCGATAAATTAACCAGCATAACTTTTCCCGCTGCCACTTGAGCAAATGAATAAAAAATGGGATTGGCGTGGCCTACAATATTTGTTCCGATTAGCTCCAGATTTTTTGCATTGATGATGTGAATAAAAAAAACAGCAACAATCAAAATACCGGAGAATATGTATGTGAAATTTTTGATTATTTTACCATCAGTTTTGTTTTTCAAAGCCATAATGAGCCAAATGCCAATCGGAAATAATATTAAACTATATAAATATTTACCGAGCCCTTTAAAATAATACATTCTTTCAATATATACGAAATTGCTGACTGCTAATCCGATATAAGCAATAGCAAAGAGCAATAATGACAAGGCGATGCTCGCTAAAAAATACCAGCGAAGGATTTTTTCCGTTGTAATTTTAAAAATATATTTATTAAATAATTTATAATAAATAAGCAACAAAAATGGGCTCGACAGTACGACGGCTATAAATTGCGCCCTTTCTACCGGCTTGGGAATAATAGCTGGCATTAATTTATCCAAATACACCTTGGATGCCTCCCGTAGCACTTCGGACGTATCTGGTCTATAAAAAAACTTTATCAAAAGGTCCAAAAAAAATAACGAAACTGAAACGGCCGCAACACTCAAGACAAAAATGATAAATTCTCTTTTTCGCAACTCCGCGTCCTCGTTGCCGTTAAAACCGTTATTTTCTTGCTTCGAATGAGAAATAATAAAAAAACCTATCATCAATACCGCAAGTAACAGCAGTAAAGTTTTCATGCTGGAAATTAATGGCTCTTTTATCAAATACTCACTACCCCTAAAATTAATGCTGGACAAAAGACCTGAAATCAAGGGAATTCTGGTATTCCAGGGATTAACTTTTACTTCGTTTGGCGCTTCATACACAAAATAGCCGGGCTTACCGTTTAAATCTTGCATAAACCAATCATTTGTATCGCCAACATATAGATTAGCGTTAGCATTTAACACCTTCCACTCGGATAAAAATTGCTTCTTAGTATAAGTGAATCTCTTTTCTCCCAGTGTAATTTCAATTTGTGAAAGCTGGCTAAAACTTTCACTGTTAAAACCGACAAGTATTTTTTTAACGAACGTCTGACTCGGATTATTCCATTCGTTTTGATTTCCCTCTTTTACTCTCGTTAAATTCATAGTGTTTCCCGCCCTCGATAGCGTTGCCAAAACTCGAATAGAAGATAAATTTCTAGAGTCTAATCCTTCTACTTTCACCGATAAATGATCTAAAATGTCACGGCTGGTAATAGTGGATATTATATTGCCTAGCAAAAGAACCAGGAAAACAAAAAATGTTGATAAAAAAATCATTAACAAATTATTTTTGAAAAAACCAAACAACTCTCGAACATAATCTCTCACTTTGTTGGTCAATAACATAATTATTTTCATATTAAAGCGCAATTATTTTTGATTCAGATAGTACGCACATTTTATTTTTTCCAAGAAGCGCAATTTTTTAAAGGGTCGATATGCTCTTGCAAGCATCCTCCATATTAAATTCTTCCACCATACGTACCACGCTATCATACGTTCGCGTTTTTCTAAATCAATTGCTCGCGCCGAATTTATTGTACGACGTCTTGCCGTGTTTATTGGTTGTTCAATAATATGCCTCAAAAAAACACCGAATCCGTCTCTGACCTTCTGAAAATCATAACCTTCAGCCAGCACCGGTTCATTGATAATGCTTAGATAAAGATCGTCATTCTGGTCAATCTCTTTTATTCGCTCAACTACATCGTCAAATGATTTATAATCATGGCAATTAATAAATCTTTTTATATTAAACTCTCTGCCGATATCAGGATTGCCCCAATATATAGGTATGGTATCGGCAACTAAAGAACAAACTATTTTTTCGGTCGTGTAACCGCTGCGCGAAGAATTTTCAAATGCTATGGAAAATTTATGTTTAGCTTCAAATTCCAATTTGTTGTCTATTCTGCCACCTACATTATTCAGATAACCGCCTCCAGAGTTAACCTTTTTATAAGTACTAAATTTATCAAAAATTATTTTACGACTTTTATCGGAACGATAATTTGAGTATACAAAACTGCAAAATTCTAATTTTTTACGCAGATCGTCTTTGGTAAAAATTTTGGACTTTTTTAGATCAATCGTACCGGCCTGTTCCAGTTCCTTGGGCTGATAAAACACGGCAACAAGATAAACCGGCAGGCGATAAAACCTGTCGCCAAATTCCACATAATCACAGCCGACTGCATAGTCGCATAAGTTAAAATTTGGAGAAATATTTTCACCGGTATAAAAAATTTTGACGCAATCTCTATATTTTAAATGCTCAAATGATGAATCAATATAAAATACATAATCCGGATTTTCCGACAATTCAACTTCGTAAAATTTTTCGAGTGTTTTATAAAAGTAATTACTGCGAGGATTCTCATACCTTTCGCCATAACCGCATATTTTGACGCGTATTTTTTTCATAACAAAAATATGTCCCTATATATTTTTCAATCTGTAATAAGAATTGTTTCCATCCCAAAAAACTCGACGGTATCCAAACTGCTTCAAATAACCATACCCTGAACCCTCCAAACATATTACCTTAGCCTTATATTTAGTCCAATCATTGCTTTTAAGAACCGTTTCTTCAAAAGTTTCTACGTCTATAGATATAAAATCAACTATTCCTAGATTATTTTCTTCAAAAACTTCTTTAAGAGGTTTTAATTTTATTTTTCTGCATTGCGTTATGCCTCTGGACTCAGCCAATTCTTTTACGCATGTGGCACCTGATGATTCATTTTCGTCGCCGAAATAATCGACCGTTCCTTCGCCGATAGCGCAGTTTAAATTAATATCATCCGGCCTCTTTTCACAAAATAATTTATAACCTATTAAACTAGGCTCTACGTTTACTCCTCTCCATCCTCTTTCATAAAATAATCTTGTATTACTTATTTTATCCGGATGGTAAGCCCCGATATCTATATACGTTCCTTTCTTTTTATAGCCGGTTAACCAATCAATAATACAATCTTCATTTAATTGAGAATAAGAAAATCTATTCTCCAAGCCAAAAATTCTCACCAATACTCTGCCTAAATAATAATTCAATCTCATAATTTATTTGTATTTTCAATTTTTTTAATAATTTCTTCTTTGGATTTCGCAAACTCGGCTTCAATGGAATCCAGATTTATTCCGTTCTCTAACTCATAAAGTTTCGCGTAAACCATAAGACGGAAGAAGACGTATAACAAGGCGGCGTTTAGGCCTATCACTCCGTTTCTAAATGAATATTTATAAAAAAGAACAAAATATCTTAACATCGCACCCAGCATTAAAAAAATGCTGAACTTTTTATTTCTCTCAAATTTCTCCTGCGCCTCAATTTCCGCATAAGCTAGATGTTTGGATACAAATTTATGTAAATCGTACAAACTATAATGGTGGATGGCATATTTCTCATTCATCGGCAAAAACAATATTTCGTCTGGCGAGCCGGTGAACTTACCTAGCCCATGAAAATAATTATTTACAAAATCCACGCAATCTTTTTTAAAGAATCTAGCATTATACCCCTTATGAGCGGGATTTTTTGTATCGCCGAACAAATATGTAAATATGGGAACCTGTACATACTTATATTTATTTTGCAGCGAAATTTCACGCATCTTTTCAAGCAATTCAACTGGCAATTGATGATCTGAACATCCCCAAAAAATCCAATCATTTTTAATATACTGTCTGGCAAACGTATACATCTCGATTGTGTCCGGCTGCTTAATTGTGGTGGGTCTGGTGATAAATATACCGCCCAAACTCTCAACGATCTCCTGTGTTTTATCAGTGCTATAATCATCAAAAACTAATACTTCTCCATACTTGACAAGATTGCGTACTACATAACCTATTCTTTTCTCCTCATTTTTGGTAATTATTACAAACGAAATATTATGCATACTTTAAAGTTTTCCAAGCAATTTTTTAATTAAATCGCGTGAGCGCTGATTTTTAAATAAATATTTTTTTAAAACCATGGTCGCCCAACTCACAAATAGAATCCTGTTCTGCTCGATCTTCATGGCCAGTTTAGAATAGGGTATTCTATAGGTTTCAAGTATCCAAAGCAGTCCTTTTGTTGTCGCCCGAGCGCGCTTCATTAGGGTCTCCAACCCAGGGAAGGTGTCCCAGCGAATGTTGGCAGCTCGTAATTTAACCAATGGTTTGGAAATTATCGCAAAGTTTTGCTCTTTCATGGCTGAAAGCAAAATATGCATATGAATGCCATTTGAACCTATATATTCTTGTTTATTGGGCCAAGCCTGCCACAAATCTCTTTTAAAAACTTGGATTGAGAGTCCGCAAAAATAACCAACCAAATTCTTTCTATCCATTTTCGTCACACACTCTCGCAAAGTTCCAAAATACTGATTAGATTCAATCATAAAATTTGGATCGCGCACGGCCGGATTTTGTAGATTATTATCATAACCAAAACAATTAACAAGACAGTACTTAAACCTTCCTAACTTAAGTTCTTGCATTATATAATCTATGGCGCCCGGAAATAACGCATCATCATCACCCAAAAACCAAACCCATTCTCCGCTGGCTTTATCCACCGCGTTTAAAATGTTTCTGTCAACTCTAATATTTTCCAAATTTCTATAATAAAAAATATTTGAAAATTCTTTTTGAAATTCCTTAATCATACTCTCGGTATCATCAATGCTGGCATTGTCAGAAATTACCACTTCCACGCTTTCCCGAATTTGAGGATCTTTAAACTGTTCCACAATGCTTTCCAAACACTGTTTAAGACATTTAGCTCGATTAAAGGTAGGGATACAAATGCTAATTACAGGATTGCTCATATTTTATTATTTCTTACCAAATCTATAAGTTCCTGAACTCTCAATCCATCCACAAAAGATGGTCTAATTTGAGTTTTGTTCGAACAACCATCGATAAACCTGGCTGCGATTTTTCTCACAACTCTTACGCGCTCATCTTCATTCTTTCTCACCACATTATTTTTTTTAACAAATAACGCTTTATCAATCTTCTCTTTGTAGATCTTGATTTTAAAATTTTGAGTTGTGTCTTTTTCATTTTCCAAAATAATCGTAGCGTGCTCGCAAATAAATATTAACTGATGTTTGTGTAATCCCCTGTCGTTACAATTAATATGAGCATTGCCAATAACGCCATTTTTAAACTTTATAAGCGCGTCAACATCAACTTCTCCTTTATTCAAACTTTCTTTGGAATAAGAAAACAAACTGCTTACACCCAGAATTTCTCCGGCAAAGCGTTCTATATAATATAAGACATGCGAAAAATAAAAAGACAGGGCTCCGCCTCCTTCTTTAACGTCCGTTTTCCATGATGAAATTTTATTTTTTATATCATGACTTAAAAAATTCCATCTTACGGAAATATGCTTTAGCTTTCCGTATGCCTCTTTGTCGATAAGTCGTTTTACTTCTTGCCACTCTTCTATTTCCGGAAATATAAAATCAACGGCATGGACAATTTTATGCTTTTGAGCTAGGTTTAAAAGCTCTTTGGCTTGTTGATAATTTGCGGCCAGCGGTTTTTCCGCAAAAATATTTAAATTTTTTTTAATGGCCACTTTTGCAATTTGATACTGGGCGTTCGGAACGACAGCCAAAACAAGGGCATCCAGTTTTTCATTCTCCAACATCTTTCTCCAATCCAAATATATATTTTTTAAATTTATGCTTTCACAATATCTGACCAACCGTTCCGACTTTTTTCCGCAGACACAAACGACCCGACAATTTTTAATCGAATTAAATGCCGGCAACAGGCCATAAAGGCCAAACCCTGATCCTATTATACCTACTCTTACCATATGCTAGGCTTCTTCCGAATTTTTAACTATTTTAAAATCTGGTAATGGAATCACAAAATCTGATTTCAATCCTCTCGCTTTTAACTGGGCCATAATGGGAGCGGCATAATGCCAAGCGAGCAAAACAACATAGTCCGGCTGTTCATCTATAAGACGTTGATTAACCACTACCGGGATGTGCTTTCCGGGTAAATACATGCCTAATTTAAGTGATGCTGGTTGCTCGGCTAAATATGGCAATAATTCCAAATCTACCCCATAATAATTCAGAAGTGTCGAGCTTCTGCCTGGGCATGAGTTGCCGACTATTTTTTTCCCCGCTCTGTTCGTAGACACTAAGAAATCCATAAATTCAAGGCGGGCAGTTTTAACTCGCTTGGCAAATTTCTCAAAAGTTTTGAGCTTGCCTAGCCCAAATTCTTCCTCAACTTTTAATAATTTGGCAACTTCAGGACTAACATCCCGGTTTTTTCCTTTTGTAACATGAACGCGAAGATTGCCTCCATACCTGTCGCCTCTTTCCACATCTGTTACCGTGAAATCATATTGATCAAATAAAGCAATGAGGGCTTTAAGCGTATAGGTCCTTAAGTGCTCGTGATAGACAGTATCAAATTGTCCGCCCCGTATTACATCTAAAAGATAATGCGTTTCGGAAACGAATACTCCGTCGTCCTTAAGTAAATTATATGCTCCCATAATAAACTCTCCGATGGTCTGCATGTGCGCAAAGGTGTTGGTCGTGACAATTACCGAAGCCGATCCGTACTTCTTTTTTATTTCTTCCGAAGTCTTGATGTCGAAAAAAGATTGCACCGTTTCAATTCCGTTCGCGTTGGCAATTTTTGCGATATTCGTGGGCTCTACTCCGAGAGTTCGAATTTCTGTATTCTTAAAACCGCTTAGTAATGTGCCGTCGTTAGAACCGACATCCACCACTAAATCACCAGGCTTCAAGCCGTACCTTTTGATCAGTGAATGGCTAATATTTACCTGATACTCAACGAGTTCTTTTGTTACTCCGCTCTTATATGGATAATCGGGATAAAATACTTCTTTTCCGTCAACGCAATAATCTATTTGAACATTTGTACAGTTTTCACACCATACCATACGTAATGGAAAGGACTTTTCCGGTTCGTTCAACATGGATTCCGTTAACAACGAATCGCATAACGGCTGATGACCCAAATCAAGAATCGTATGAAGCATGCGGGAATTACAAACCTGGCATGCGTTTATGTGCCCATTCTTAATAAAATGATGCTCTGGATAACTTAAATTCATATTATTTGTGGCGTATTAATTTGCTTATTAACTTGTTTAAAATAACAATACCAAAGCAGAATAACGATGATAAACATTTCAAAAGACATAAAAGCAAATAATGTCATATATGGCTGGTTGCCTAAAATTGGAAATAATAACCCCTGCGACATAGATAAATAAAACAAAGCCTGCAGAAGATAATCATATATAATTGGCAGATTAGGACGCAGATTCCAATAGGCGGTGAATACAAACAAATAATAAAGGCCGTTATGCAGAGCGGAAACACTTGGGAAGAAAGAAACGAAAAACATTAAAGTTCCAAACTCCAGCAGAATTAAATTATTGTCGGCATCTGATTTGATAATTTTATTCATTCGGTATGTCAAAAAATAAAAAGCGCCAGAAATGATAACAATCAGAGCCATCACTACCTTCTGCGCCTGGGATAGGCTGATATAATCGTAAGTAAAACGGTTATAGAACAAACCCCCCAAACTAGTGCTCCACCCGCCGGCGTTGATTGACCCGCCGCCAAAACCCGAGACCGCAGCCATAAAGTCGGTCGTCATGTTAAATCCGAACAACAAAAGAAAAATAGCGCAAGTAATTAAAGCCGAATAAAAAACTTTTCTATTCTTTATAAAAAAATAGGGAAGAAAAATTACTGGCATCAATTTAAACATTATGGATAAGGCGAGCAAAAAACCGGCGATTTTATATTTCTTTTTTATGTAGAACAGTAGGCACACGGATATTAATACCATAACCGGCATATTTGTTTGCCCATGATCCAAATGAAGTAAAAAAAAGGGAGAAAATAAAAAGATTAAAGCCGCAACAACAAAATAAAACCATTTTTTACGGACAAATTTGCCTAAAATATAAATGGACCAAAAAAATAATAATATGGTAAACATACTATAAATTAGCAACGAAACATTAAATGGAAAAAGGCTGAATGGCACAAAAAAATATGCCATCAGTGGAGGATATACAAACTGAACAATATAAAATGCCTCGGATAACTCATTCGGATTTGGTTCTGCCGGATTTACAAAATAAAAATTTTTATGCAATCTCGCCCTCCAGCCAGCATAATAAAAGAAATGATAATCGGATCCGCCTATTCCGCGAGTAATTGTTGGCACAAAAAGTTTGGCGTGGTTAAGTTGAAGCGGTCGCCAACCAAAGACAAACATTATTATAAATAAAAAAACAAGGCCTCCTAAATAAATTGCAAAAAACGGCGACTGAAGCCAATTTTCTTTTTCTGAAACAGAAATATTTTTTTTAATAAAATTCAACATGAATAAATAATTAGTAATTTTTTAAAAAATCGCTAAAACATTCTAACACATACGTGAGCATCTCCTGATTTATCCCCGGATAGCAACCGATCCAAAAAGTATTATTCATGACAAAGTCGGTATTACTCAAATCACCAGCGATCCGATAATTGATTTTATTATTAACAAAATACGGCTGCTTAATAAGATTACCCGCAAACAAATATCTTGTCGCTATGTTCGCCTCCTGCAAATGATTAACGATCTGACTACGATCAAATGGAGCATCGCTCTTTACCGTTATTAAAAAACCAAACCAGCTTGGATCAGCTGTCGCTTCGCACTTCGGTAAAACAAAATATTTTTCAAACTGTTTAAGACCATCGTACATGAACCTGAAATTATCTTTACGCTTTTGCACAAAGCCATCCAATTTCTCAAATTGGGCAACACCAAGCGCCGCCTGCATGTCTGTAATTTTAAGATTGTAACCGATCTCTGAATAAACATATTTATGATCATAACCGAAAGGAAGATTGCCGAATTGCCAAGAAAATCTCATTCCGCATGTATCATCATGACCCGTCTTGCAAGAACAATCCCTGCCCCAGTCCCGAATGGATATTATAATCTTGTTCAGTAAGTCATCGTCTGTGAAAAGCGCGCCTCCTTCTCCCATAGTTATATGGTGGGCTGGATAAAAACTGCAGGTAGAAATATGTCCGAATGTTCCGGTATGTTTTCCATTATATAACGACCCTAGCGCATCGCAATTGTCTTCTATGAAAAATAAATCGTTTTCTTTACAAACTTTCATTATAGGATCTAAATCAACCGGATTGCCAAGCGTGTGCGCCAACATAATGGCTCTGGTTTTGGGGCCAATCGCTTTCTTAATCGCTTCCACGTTCGCATTGTATGTTCCAAGATCAATATCAACAAAAACTGGAACCAAGCCATTTTGAATTATTGGATTAACAGTATTTGGAAAACCGGCCGCCACAGTTATCACCTCATCTCCAACATTAAGTTTTTTATCACCCAACCTGGCGGATTTTAGAGCCGACAACGCTACTAAATTCGCCGAAGACCCGGAATTAACTAATGCTGCGTGCCTTATCCCTAGCCATTTGCTTATTTTTAATTCAAATTCATCCGTAAATCTTCCCTCTGTCCACCAACCGTCTAAAACAGCTTCCACGGCAGATAATATCTCTCGCTCATCAAAAACTTTTCCAGAAATCGGAACTGAAGACTCTCCATGAACAAATTTCTTAGCCGGAAATTTAACTTTATACTCTTGAATAAGCTTGTTTTTCAATTCGTCGTTCATATTACATTAAAAACAAAACGCCTATTCAAGTAAAAAGCCACCAAAGCCATAGGAAATATTAAAATTGCTCCGGATATATAGTTACTTATCTTCGCTATATTGAAAAAATACAGTCCAATAACATTTAAAATATAAATAAAACCATAAACGCCAACGAACCTAAAGATTGATTTGGACTGATGAGAAGAAAAAACAAATCGGTCGATAGTTTGAAAATTGAATAATATTCCAAGAATTGTTGCGAAGAGCGATGCTAATGAGTAATGCAAGCGCAAAAAAATTAATAGCGCAAAAATGCCATAGCCGAACAGAGTATTAATTCCACCTACAAACAAAAAACGAATGAATTGTTTATTAAATAATCCAGCTATTTTCATGTTGGGTCAAAATTAATTCTTTCTTTTTCAATTACTAAAGGCCTGCGCTTCACTTGCGTGTAAATAGCTCCTATATATTCCCCCAAAATTCCGATGAAAAAAAGCTGAACCGAACCAAAGAAAAAAATGCCGATTATGATCGGAGCCAATCCCATTTGAAATCGTTGCCAATCAACCAATTTATAAATCAGATACGCGACACCGATTATGAAACTAAGCGCAGACATGCCGAAACCTAGAAAACTGGCTAAGCGCAGAGGCAGTTTTGAATGATTAACAAAACCCAGCATTGCAAAACCGTACATTGTATAAAAATTTCTTCCTTTTGACTTCCCTTTTTTTCTTTCATTTTGAGTGTACGGAATCTCCACATGCTCAAACCCTACCTCGTTTATCATTCCTCTAAAATAAGGATCCTGGTCGTCAAATTTTCTTATAGCCTCAATAAACTCTCTATCGTAGAGTCCGAAACCATGAAAATTTCTGATCTGTTCTATGTCGCCGATTTTTTTAATTAGGTAATAATAAAATCTGCGAATTCCAAACATTATTCTTCCTTCTTCGCTTTTATTCTTTATTCCGACAACAATTTTAAAGCCTTGCTCCCATTTTTGAATGAAATCCTTTATTTGCGCGGGAGGGTCCTGTAAATCCGCGACAAGTGATATTACCGCGTCGCCTTTAGCCTGAAATAAAGCGTAATGAGGCGATCTGGCATGAAAATTTCTAGAATTTACAATAATTTTTACATGCTTATCTTCTCTCGCAAGGTTTTTTAAAATTTTTACAGTTTCATCCGTAGAGGCGTTATCAATAAAAATATACTCGTAATCGTATTGCGGCAATTGGGCAAAAATTTCCTTAACTTGAGCGTAAACATCGTTAACATTTTCCTGCTCGTTATACGTTGGTGTTACAATGCTTATCAGTTTTGACATAACTAAATAAAATTTATAAGACCCTTATTTTATCACCCCATCCCAAAAAATGCAACCGTCGAATTGCCCTAAGCTATACGCGCAAAAACCATTAACACAACCGCTAAAACCAGCAACACACCGGCGGTAATCATCTGATTGATTGGCTTACCGGATATTCCTTTCCATTCACCGCTGATAAATCCGACGCCCTGACCGCTTATGAATTGCATGGCCTGTTTAATTCCAGTTCCAACTGAAGCGCCAAGCGCGCCAAGAGCTATCATGCCAATGCCTTGAATACTAAAAGCCACAATAAGCTGTGAACCGATTAACGTGGATAATAATAACTCGCGCGGACTTTGCTTTAACACCCCCCAAGATTTATTTTTGAACATTAGCAAAGCCGGATACAAAATATTCACAAGAATTCCTCCCAGCAAACCAATCGCCCAAAAACCGAAATTGGCGGATGTTCCTCCGGCACCATGATTCCTCATCGCCGTGATAATCGGATCCTGGCTATAAACAAAAGCGAATGCCTGGCCAATCGCAAGAACGCCAGCAATAATAACCAAAACTAAACCCACCAAAAAACTGCCTGATGAAGGGCGCACTGTATTGTTCACGGCCTGTATTTTTTCACGCCCAAAACCGGCTTTGGCGGACAGAATAACACCAAATAAGGTAATAGCTACACCAGATAAAATCATTAGGCCGGGCACAGATGCTAGCCCGGGCGAACCGTTAAATATTCCACTTCCTTTAAGAATCATTGGAATTGTAACGGTAATTATTGTGCTAACGCCGGTCAGAATAGCTCCGGTAAGAGTAAAACCGATGCGAGCGGTGCAAATTCCCGCCAAAACATTTGCGACTCCCCAGCTGATGGCGAACAAATTTGAAATTATAAGTGGCCGCCAGCCGATTTCTGAAAAAACCGCGCTTAAATTGTTAACACTTAAAAGCATGACGGCCCATGGGATAATTAGCAATGGAAGCATGCCAATAAACCAGTAATGTTCAAAGTGTAATTTACGAATTACTTTCATTGGCCAGAAACTACTCCCAGTCCCAAGTCCGGCAACAGCAGAAAGGAGAACGCCAAGCGCCATATTTGCTAGCATAACGCAATAACTAATATTATAATGGCTAAACTTTAACATTTTTTTAATGATTAGGCAAGATAAAAAACTCCCACCTATTAGGGTGAGAGTTCTCAAAGTTTTTCATCAGGCCACTCGTTAAAGTTGTAGTTTACAGCTCTAACGAGTAGGTAGCCTGATGGTGTTATTGAATCAGTCCCCTTGCTCGCCTCTTGCGAGGGTGGGGTTGATCGACCGGCCGGACGCCTACAAGTGCAGGTGCCGGAAGGCCTTGACCGCGATCGGGATGATCGGGTTGATGTGCGACGGAACCGTGGGCTTCGGCAGGTGCTCCACGTCGAACCACCCGCGACGCTCGTTGAGCATCGGCTCGCCCTCGAGCTCGGTGTTGAAGACGAACGACATGCCCGGTCCGCGACCCTCGTCGCCCTTCTTGAACCAGCCGAACCCGGCATCGCCAGCGCGGATGAGGGACAAGATCGGCACGCCGTACTCCCTGGCAAGACGCGCCTTGGCGATCTCCTCGGTGTCACTGTAGCGGAGCGCCGTGCCAGGCACGTGCCAGTAGCCCTGCCAGTCGGGGTCCTTCTCGTCGCGCTTGGTCATGAAGACCTCGATCACGCCGTTGGCGCCGGCGCGCAGAGCCACGCTCTCGAAATAGTTCCCCCAGCCGTGCTGGCAGACCGCCAAGTAGAGCTGAGTGCCGAGCGGCTTGTACGAGTCCACGCCCGCGAGCAGCTGAGCGACCGTGTTCTTATACTCCTCGTAGTTCTCCTCCCTCAGCTGACCGAGGAACTTCATCGCGTCGAACATCGCCCTGTGATCCATCGCTTCCTCCTCATGGGTCTACCCAACGAATTTTGCTTGCGAAAAACCGAACTTATGTCCGGCTGACTTCCGCCCATTCAAGGGCTAAAAAGACTTATTAAAATAACATGAGATAACAAAAAAGTCAAGGCATATGCCCCGACTTTTTTGCAAACAGCTAAAATTACTTCTTGATAAGATACTCCGCTTTACTCCAAAACTCCTTATGCGCTTCTACTATATTTTTCGGCATTTTTTTAAAAAATTTTCCTTTTTTTGGAGTCATCGCAGTTTCACATTCAAAAACAAGCGAAACGCAATGACCACGCGCGCCCTGACTACAATCTTTCGGGTATAATAATTTAAATTTTGAAATATTTACACCAAGTTCTTTCCACGCAACGGCTTGTATTCTCTCTTCAAAACTTTCTCTAAAACGCAAAAGCCCGCCAGGGAAGTGCCAGCCTCTAAACCATTTATCATTACGCCATGTTAGTAAAAGACCTTTCTCTTTGTTAGCAACAATTAGTTCACAAGCAACAAAAGGAACAATCTCGAGCAGGGCATCAAAAACCGGCTGGGGCAGACCCTCGTGCGGTTTGTCTATTTTTTTTACCAATGACGAAAATTGTTTGAGTTCTTTTGGAGTGAGCATACCGAAATATGATACCACTTTTTCTTCTAGACTTCCACTTTCTGTTCCGTAAACATTCCCGCAGTCCATTTTTCCAGCAGTGGCTGATACGGATCGACCATTAATTCGCAAACGATCGGACCAATATGTTCCATTACTTTTTTTAACTTTCCCAGTTCGCTATCGTTATTAATTCTTTCATACTCTAATCCCCAGGCTGGAATAAGTTTGCTGAAGTCAGGAAAACTTACGCCCGATGTAGGATCGGCGGCAAAAATTTTCTTAAAGAAAGTTATGTGAGTATTTCTGATAGAGAAATACCCATTGTTGTTGAAAATAAAAATTTTAATCGGAAGTTGATGATGAACAACCGTCTGCAATTCCTGGATATTCATCATAAACGATCCATCCCCGTCCATACACAAAACCGGCGTCTTGCCTCCGGCAACGCTGGCGCCGATGGCCAATGGCAAACCCGAGCCCATATGCCCCAGCCCTGCGTTGGTAAGAAATCTTTTTCCGCGCGGTAATTTTAATGCTTGATGAGAAGCCAGACTGGCCATGCCGTTGGCGGTAGCAACATCCATTTTTTCCGGCCACTTATTTAACTCGTCAAAAAATTTATAAACATTAAGATATTTTTTATCGCAAGGATATTTTTCCGCGTCAATCACTTCGGTTTTTACCTCCCAGTTATTTAATGTAATATCATGCTTATATAATTCTTCTAAAAATAATTTCGCGTCGCAATGAATCGGCAAGTCCGCTTTAAAAGTTGACTTTGCCATTTCATTTTTGTCAATGTCTACCATAATTTTTGTTGCCTGCAATCCGAACTTTGCGTAATCCCAAGAAACCTGTGTTAATTGCATACGCTCCCCCACAATTAACAACACATCGCAATTATCAATCGCGTAGTTTGCCGATTTGTTGCCCCACATTCCCTGTCGTCCCAAAAATTTTGCATAATCGTAAGTCACAAGATCATCTGCGGTAAAGATGGGAGTAATTGTATTAATTTGAAATTTTTCCAAAACCTTCCATAAAATTTCCTCACCCCCGGCCAAACGAATACCGTTGCCGGCCATTAGCAATGGCCTCTTCGCGTTTTTAAGAAGCTCCACAACTTTATTAATTGTGACCGAATCCAAATTTATTTTTTCTTCAACCTCTGACGGATCAAAAGGTCTTAAACTGTCTGGCTCTATCTCTGCCGCCTGCACATCCAAAGGAATTTCCACAAAAACCGGACCCGGGCGACCGTGCTTGGATAAATATAATGCCTTCTCCAAATGATAACGAATTTCTTTTTCGTCCTCCACGCTGATTGTATATTTTGTAATTGGCTTTACTAAATCAATAACGTTGAGCTCTTGAAAACCGATGGCTCTGACTGTAGGCACGCCATTTACGCGCGGAGTAATACTCGCTCTTTTAACTTGTCCTGCGATTACGAACATTGGAATGCTGTCCAGCCACGCCCCGGCAATTCCGGTAATCGCGTTTGTTCCACCTGGGCCGGTTGTAATCAAAGCTACTCCCGGAGAATTTTTAATACGCCCATAACCCTCGGCCGCGATAGCTACCGCCTGTTCGTGGTGACAACAATAAGAGTTGAGGTCTGATTTTCCTAATGAATCCACCAAATGCATAATTCCCCCACCGGATACCAAAAAAACAGAGTCAGCCACTTCTTTTTTTATAAATTGAAACACGTAATCGCTAAGCTTCATAACTAAGAAATTAAAAATTCAATCGCTTTATAAACTCTATCAACCGGCGACAATTCAGTATCCAACAAAACATATGGGGGTTGTTCCAAATTTATTTTAACACCAACAAATTCATCCGAATTAGTGAAACTATATGGGAAACTTAATAATCCAGCGTCGTTACCTGTCGGCATATCGCCGAAAGTCGCCACCTGTGATTCGTCAAAACCTAGAGTCTTCAAAATAGTTTTAATGGCCACTGCCTTGCTATCTTCTTCTAATTTTTTTGTAATGTGAACATAAGTTTCATCGCCCGCCGACGCGCGGTAGCCATCACCCAAATCTTTATTAAGTTCGGCGACAACTGTCGCATGCAATGATTTATCTTTTGGCAAAACGAATGTTACTTTGGCCTGCTCTGTAAAAAGCTCGCCATTATACGGCCGACAAACATCAATCATTTCCGCTGGAACATAACCTACCCATTGCTCCTGCAAAAATTTTGTAAATGTTTGCAGGCCTTTCTCTGCAAGATCGCCATTTTTTATTCCCAACTTCTCATAAACTTTTCTCCCAACTTCAACCGCGTACTTCACTTGCAACAATTCAAACCCATGATTATAAATTTCAATCAACTCTTTCTTTTTTACTTCATACAAAGTTGTGCCATTGCCTCCGGCAACAAAACTTGGCGTAGTTACATTTTCTCGAACCAACAATTCTTGCAAAGGCGGAACCAGAACTTTTATAGCCGTGGCCGCTCGAGCGGTGATAAAAGCGACCGATTTATTTGTTGCCAATATTTTTGCGACCAAACCAAAAACTTCCGGTTGCTTATGGGTCGCGTCGCTAACGGTTCCGTCATAATCCAAGCCGAATAATTTAATAAGCGGCTTTGCCTCGTTTAATTTTGCTTGAGCCAATTCTGCGTGATTCATAAATAATTATTTATACGATCCAATAGGTTAATACAGTTTTGCGGTTTTTATTATTTAAAATTTCTTGATCTTCATAATAAGAATCGCCAGGGATGTGGGTGGTAGAAATTTCTTCAAGTACGCAACCGTTCTTAGTTGAAAAAGAGTGCATGCCGCCTTTTTCCAAGTAGACAATGTCTCCCGCTTTATAATCCGTGGATTTCCCATCTATGCAAAAAGTTGCATCACCAAACAATACGTGGAATGTTTCGTCCTTAATTTTATGACTATGAGCCGGATGTTGTTGACCCGGCAAAAGAACAATTAACTTTTTGCAATATTCTTTATTTAAACAAGTAATCAAGCTGGCTCCGAACTCATAAAATTTATCCAATCCATAATGGTGTGAAAGCTCAAAATCCCATTTGCTGGAAACGGGCATGTTTGCCTGTTTTAGTAATTGATTGATTTTTGTGACTGCTTCGTAAACTTTGGCGCGAACATCGTTGCTCATAACATCCGCGCACATGACGGGTTCGTTCTTTTTAATATCTTTTTGGGCGACAAGAACCACGTACTTTGACATTTCATTGGCAAGCATCTGCCCTTCTTGATTCGGAAAGGCAAAGAAACAATTTTTTACTTCAACTCTTTCACCTTGTTTAATATCCGCGGAAGCGAATACTCCGCGTTGAAACTGGCGAATATCGGCAAGTTCTTGTTTGGCGAATTCATGCCTTTGCCCGGAAACACCGCAAATTTTATATGCTTCTTGCGCGGACTCCAACCATTTTCTCGCTTGCTCTGGAGTCGCGGAATACGCGTTGAGCGCGTATTTTTCGGTTTTAATACCGACATGTTTTTCGTAAATTCCGGCGCCTTTTGCCACAGCCAACTTTACCGCTTCAAAATTATCCGGCGATTCATGCGTAGAAAATCCGATCGTAACGTCGGGGTATCTTTCTCGCAGTAATGATATTTGATTAAACTGCAACTGATCCGCCGGAGTGGGATATTGCCCCACGCAATGCATGACCGCAAATTTTTTACCCCTGTGTTGCAAAAAACTTACAACTTTGTCTATATCCTCCAGTTTAACTCCGCCAGTAGATGCGATAATGGGTTTATCTATTTGGACCATTTTTTCTAAAAGTGGCCAATCGGTAAAAGAACAACTGGCTATTTTAAGTATGTCATAGCCGTGATTTTCAATGCGACCCACAGACGCCTCATCAAACGGCGTGCAAATCGTAGTAAAACCAAGTTTTTGCGCTTCGTTTTTCAGAGCCAATAAATTTTCTTCACTCAAACGCGTTTCCGAAAAACGTTTAATGTATTTAAGATCCATTCTTTCCTTGTAATCCGGATGGATAAACGTGTCTAAATCACGATACTGAAATTTGAAAGCGAAATCAAACTCGTCAAAGCCTCGGCTGGCCTCGTGAAATTCTCTAATAATTCTTAATCCGTGTTCCACATCCCCCATGTGATTATTGGCCATCTCGAAAATAAAGAGGGGCTTTGCGTTAGCTTCTTTTCTTTGGCTGAAAATTTGATCTACTTTTTCCATATTTTTGTATTAAAGATAATTACTCTTAAAAGTAAATAAATACTACTACAGTTTAGTCGTTGTGTCTATAAAACTTTTTATGGTTCTATAAAATCCGTCACGAACGCTGAACCTGCATTTATAACCCAACTTCTCTATTTTGTCTATTGATAACATGGGGCGGATTTTATTTTTATTCTCAAGATAATTATTATTTTGTTCACGGCTTTCAAAGATTACTTTCAATTTTTTTTCCGGGAATAATGACACCACCAAATTGGCCAAATCTTTAATACACATCCTGCCGTTCTTGTTTCCCACATTATAGCTCTCCCCCGGCTTGCCGTTTAATAGTACTCTAAAGAAACCTTCGGTCGCATCACAAATATATGTAAAAGTTCGCACGGCCGACCCATCGCTTTTTACAATAATATCTCGATTGTTTACCACGTCGGATACAAACTCGGAAAAAACTCTTTTATCGTTTTCTAAATCCATTGTTGGGCCGTATGTATGTTCCGGGCGAACCGCAAACGTTGGCACTCCATATTGGTGGAACCAGCACTTGCACATATTTTCACCCATGCGTTTGCTTTCTGCATAACAATTCCTAATATCCGTGGGATCTAAAAAGCCGAAATCTTCTTCCGAAATAATGCTTTTATCTGCAGAACCGCAGACTTCCCCACTGCTAAAAAATAAAAAACTTTTTGATTTTTTTTCTCTAGCCAATTCCAGCAAATTTTTTGTTCCAAAAACATTTGGCGTTATTACTCCAACCGGGTCAGTGCCATAAAATTGAGAGCTGGCCGGACTTGCTCCGTGGATTATATAATCAATATTCCCTTCAAAATCCAATTTTTTTGCGATATCATCACATCTTATGGAAAAAAAAGGCAAATCCAACAAATCACCAAATCTTTTTTTGGCTTTTTCTAAATTTCTACAAAGCGCGATAATTTTTATATTAAGATCGGGATTTTTTTTATTTAAAAAAGCCAGTGTAAACACCATATACGACGGCAACATTCCATTTGCTCCGGTTATTAAAACAGTGGCGTCTTTAAATTTATTCCAATCTAGACCGCTTTCGTAAATTGTTTTCAAATCCTCCTGAATTATATTATTCATACTACTTTCTCCAAGCCAAAGCCTCTTAATATGGCGACATTTATTTTTTTGTCGTATTTATCGCGTATAATCCTTGCCACTTCATCAGAATAACTGCCCGCGATTACTATGATAGCTTCAACCGGATCAGAGTTAAGCTTATCCGGTGACACCACGGGAATATGGGTTGCCGGAGTAAACTTACCTTGTTTAAAATCCGCCGAGTCAATTACATACTTAAGCTTATCTGCTATTCCCAACAATGAAATTATCGAAAGAGACTGGTGCCCCGCCCCCCATATTGCCACTTTTTTTTCTCCAAATTGATTAATATAATGGTTGACCTCAGTTTTAAATCGATCTCGATGTTCGTAAAAAGAGGAAAGATCCATCCTTGATCTTTTCCTTACTGTTGCAGAAATTATATAATCGTACCAGACCTCTTTACAATCGATTATTTCAAAGCCGTTCAATTCTAACAATAAATTTAATGTTTTTCTAGAAAAATAAAACAAATGATCCCGCATAAATTCGGAAAAAAGATTACTGCGTAATATCATATCAAAATTGGGAACTTCAACTAAACCCACGGCACCCTCAGCCAAATTGTTGCTTATCCCTCTAAGAACAGCGTTCGGATCAGGCAAATGCTCAAGAAAACTTAAAATAAAAAAGGCGTCAAACGGACCGTTATTTATTTTATAATCACCACTCTCAACGAATCCCTTTGATACATTTAGTCCGTTTGCTACGCATCGTTTAACGGAGCTTTCAGAAAATTCTATACCAAAAGCATTCACTCCATATTGTTTCATTAAGGATAGATACTCACCCGATCCACAGCCAATCTCAATGACTTTCTTTCCCATTAATGAATTTTGCTGTATGTAATTACTAAACTGTTTTAAGCGAAAGTCTTTCATTTCCGCCGAAAAACCGGAGGCGCGAACAACCTCTTTATAATAATAAACCGGATCAACATTTAACTGCACCAAACCGCAGCCGGAGCATTGATAGACTTGAAGATCAGCGCCTTTGTCCGTTTTCAGGGAATCAGCTTCGGGAAAATTTTGCGCGACCGTCGGCATATTTTGGTAACTCAACAATGGTTCCTTGTAAAAATTGTTACCACAAACCCTGCACTTATTAATTTTTAAATTATCCTGTATGACATTCATAACGATCAATATATTTTGATTACCTCGTTTCTCAACTTCAGGACATCTTTAATTTGGCGGACGACCTCTTCTTGATAAGAAAAGGTTGAAACCAAAATGGGCGTATCTTCTTTTATATCTTGAGGAGACTTAACCTCAACGCCGTTGATTTTCTTTCCCCTATATCTAGAGTTTGAGTCTACAAAGTATAGCACCTTGGAAAGATCCAAACCAGCACCAACCAACCTCTGTGTATGTGTTCCCACGCCCCATATAATTATCTTATCGTTTTTTGCAAGTGTTTCGTTCAAAAATTTGTTTACCTTAACATCCATCTCCCTACATTTTGAAATGTAATCGCCGAGTTTTTTTTCTGTAATATCGTCTTTAACAATTTTATGATTAAGCTTATTAGAAATTCTTGATAAAACAAAAATATCCGGATCTATTGTTTGGTTTACAGTGTTCTCATTTTTTTGCATTTCAATAACCTCAAAACCAAATTTCGCCAACAAATTTTTTAATGATAAATCGCTAAAGTAATCAATGTGTTCGATGCTAAACTGTTGGAAAGGCGTAAAAATATACGAATCAAATCGGGTCGCGTCGGGAACTTCAACAAATAACAGTCCTTCGTCGTTAAGCAATGACCGAATTTTATTCATTGAGCCGCTAAAATCTACAAGATGTTCCAGCACAGCTGATAAAATTATAACGTCAAATTTTTTATCTACGCTAAGATTAGAAATAGTGCTGGCAACAGCGTTGATATTGTACAATTCTTTTACAGTTTTAACGCACGCCGATGAAGGATCAACGCCCAAGAGATTAGAGTATCCCTTTTCCTTGAACATATTTAAAAGACAACCGGTGGAGCATCCAATGTCCATTATATTAACATTCTTGTTGGTTAAATATGGCACTAGAAAATCAACAATTTTTTTAAAGTATTTTTGATAATCGTCCGATACAACGCCGTCTTTATAGTTGAATTCCCACTTAGACATGACTTCGTAGTACTTATTAAATTCATCCTGCCCGGGTATATTATCGGAATAAACAAAACCGCAATTTTTGCAAGCCACAACATCATAACCATCCATTATAGCGATCGCATTACTGCCAAAATTTTGTTTAAATATATTATTCTTTTCTTCAGACAAACAAATTGGACACGGCCTTATCATATATAAATAAATTTAATAATATTTTTTAAGTCTCTCCGCGTCATTATGTATATCATCCTCCGGAAATAATCTGTACTTGATAATATTGCAATTTTCGCAAACCTCACTCGCACATTTTGCGCCTTCCAACATTGATCTTCTAAACTGCTGGAACTTTTCCCCTCTCCATATCTCGCAGACTGATTCATTGTTGCAATCGCCCATAATCCCGGGGTACTCGAATGAGTAGCACGGAACCACTTTTCCGTCTGGATTAATTTGCATGTGAAAAAAAGGCTGGGGACAAATTTTAACCTCTGAAACAGGCAGACCAAATTGCGTAAGCGACATTTCCTTGCCTTTCAAAACCTTTTCGTAGTCTATGCCAGAATGGATTGGAACGGTATGTTCGATTCCTATCGTATCGCAAATATCTCCGAATATTTCATAAAATTTCTGCTCATCATCTTTTCCTTCCAAAGCGCTGTCAACAATTTTGAAATACATCTGGGCTTTGCCCTTATGTTCGTAAAAATACTTCAGGTTGCCGATAAATTTTTCAAAGTTTATATCCGCCCCGCACACCTCCTGATATTTTTCTTTTGATGTGCCCTGTAACGACACAACCAACCTGTTAAGCCCGGCGGAAATAAGGGCATCCGACATTTGCGGTGTTAAAAGCGAAGCGTTTGTCAAAATTTCAATCGTGTTAGCTATTTCTTTTTCGGCCGTGTATCGAACCATCTCCACAATGTCTTTGTGCAAAAGAGGCTCACCGATTCCAACAAAACGAATGACCTTTATTTTATTAGGAAACTTAGCCATATCGTCCACGCACTTTTTGTACAGATTTAAATCCATCATCACCTTATCGGAAATAAATCCTCGTTTGGAAGGATCTATAGAAAAAATACAATAACAACATTTAAAAACACAGGCGTATATGGGAAAAATCTGAACGGCGAATGGAGTATCCAAAGGAAGCACTTCAGCAAGTGGTGTTCTTTTGCCACCAGGCGCTTGTCCGCTTAAATCTTTTGCTTTCATACTAATGTTTTAAAAATTATTCCAAACTTTCTAACGCAAACTGGTCCGCGTATTCTTTCCAAAAATCGTTTTTTTTCACTATTTCAATAAATCTTGCTTTATATACATTATATTTTTCGATCTGATTCATCATTTTTAAACATTTTGCCGCAAAATAATAAGCAAAAGCGTGGTCATCTCTTGCTTTTATCGTATTCTCAAAACCTTTTAGCGCCACTTCATAATTTCCCGATCTGACTTCGCCATTAAGAATAAAATTAAGTTCAAGATTCATTGTATAAGCCTTCTCCTGAATATATTCGGTCGTGAAGTCCTCGGTCTCAATAATTGCCCTTTTAAAATCACAACTCATATAATCACCCTTGATATAATTTTTCTTCAAGCATATATCCAACATCTCACTGCCAACCAGAGGCGTTGCCATGCTTATCCTAAACCATGTGGCATTCAGCGTTTTTAAAAAAGACAACGTGTCGTCAATATCTTGTTTTGTTTCCCCCGGCAAACCTATAAGAATGGAGATATCGGACGCTATTCCCAGTTGGCGGCAATCACTCAACACTCGTTGCGCAATTGAAAGGTTGAGCGGCTTATGCATAACTTCTCTTAAAACTCGATCGCTTCCTGATTCAACGGACAGCACCAAATTATCCATGCCCGTGCTTTTCAGAGCTTCCAGCATTTTATAATCCAACGCATACAAAGCCAATGAAGATGGGAAAAAAGTTGTCAATTTTAATTCATTCAAAATGTTCACGATTTCAAAAACTCTTTGCCTGTTCGCCATTAAATGATCATCATAAAACACCGCCGTTTCCGCGCCAAATTCATCTCGCAAGCGCGTCAGGTCATCCTTAACTCTTTTCAAACTGTGATAACGCACGACTCTCCCGTGAACAGAGTGTGACGCGCAAAAAGTACAACGATGCGGGCATCCTCTTGACGTCATGATCGGCATCCCCTTTCTTTGTCTCTCTTTTTCCAATGGAAATAATGATAGTAGAGAATTTGCATAGTAATCTCCAACATTCAATAAACTGAAATCATAAAATGGAATGTCGTCTAAATTTTCAATAAAATCAAATTGAAACACCTCGTTGTTTTCGACTTTTTCTTTAGTAATCCACGCCGAATGATTTCGGAGAAGTTCTTTTTTATTGCCAGCCTTAACAAGTTCCAACATTGGTTTTTCTGCTTCCCCATAGCAAATTGCGTCAAAACTGGTGTTGATTTTAAATATTTCTCTATACATGTTAGTCGGAACCCCACCACCAGCGATTATCAACGATTCGGGAAATATCTTTCGCGCCACATTAGCAAGATCCAGCATGTTGTAATAAGCCGGCGCGAATAAAGTGGAAATACCTATCATTGTTGGTGCGAAATCAATCCATTCCTTTTGCGAAATTACTTCAAAAAATAATTCAGAAAATGATTTATAATGAAAACTATCTATATTGTTTAGAACAATATTAAAGTCTAGCAATCTTATTTCAACCTGCGTATTTTTTTTAAGATACGCGCTTATTGAAATCAATCCTATAGGCACTTCAGTAAGCACGCTCCCGTAGTTTCCCGTTTTTTTTACAACAACCCGCTCATTAAAAGCGGGCTTTACAAAACTTTCGAATTTTATATACGGAGGAACAATAAACAAAATTCGTTCCATAAATTTAATTACTATTATTTCTGACCAAACAATCTTGGATCTTCGTTAAAAGGTTTTTTTGTTTTATCTTCGTCGGTAAAAACTTCCGAGCAAGGAACCGGAAGATCTTTTCCGTATATTCTTCCGGCCACATATTTTTCTATGAAGTTTCTATCCTCGGCTATGGAACACGTATCAACATATTCTCCAAACCATTTAATATCAAAACCTCTCTTAATAATATCTTTTAAAGGTTCCTTTAACACATTCCCAACCGATGTGTGAATATAAGGACACGGCAGAACATCCCCGTATTGAGTCACCGAAAACATGCCTTTAAGCGCTATACAACCCATATTAAGTCCATAAGCAGGGGTCAAATGCGTAAAGACTTTGTATTTCTTTTCAAGCTCCTCCATGTAAGCGATGTCTTTTTTATCAACTAAACCTTCATAATTCCCTTCCCACGCGCCAACCGGCTTTGCGTAGCTTACAAACACGCCAATATCTCTCTTGGTAAAATACTCTAAATACTTAATAAATTCTTCCGAATATAATCTTTGTTTCCAAACCACGGTCTGCATAAAGACACCTAAGCCGGCAGCTTGCGCGGCATCGATCGCCGCGAGAACTCTTGCTTGGGCTCCCGGCGCTCTTCTAAACTTATCGTGCTCTTCCGCGTTTAAACTATCTAAACTTATCTGCATCCGGTCAACTCCAATCTCTTTTAGGTGTTTGGCTCTTTTCTCGTTAAGAAGCCAACCATTGGTATCGCAATTGATTAAAAATTTTTGCGGATCTATTGCCGCCACCAATTCGTCCAAGTCTTTAAACACAAGCGGTTCTCCCCCCGTGATTGTCACGCGCGCCAAACCTAATTCGTCGGCTTGCTTAAAAAGATTTCTTACATCCTCCATTTTCATTTCCGGAGCGCCGTCCTTTCTATCTTGAAATCTTTTTATAGAACAATGCTCGCATAAAAAATTACAAGTATAGTTATATTGAAATTGAATTATGGCTATGCTTTCACCCCGTCTAATCTTCTCGTCAAATTTCATTATTTTTTCATAAACATATGGCTTCTCCTGCTTCAATTTATTTCTGTTGGCCGACTCCACTGGTTTCAATTTTTCCTCTTGAACTGACATATTAAGAATTAATTTATATTAATTATTTATTTTAAAATATTTTTTATACCACTCATACGTTTCTTTAACCCCTTCTTCAAAAGAATATTTAGATTTCCATCCTAATACTTTTTCCGCTTTTGAAAAGTTTAAACTCTGTTCCGGTATTTCATTGACCTGATTTCCCACGATATCGAATTTTACTTCACTACCTATAATCTTTGAGATTTTTTCTATAAGCTGAAGAACGGAAAAATTCTGGCCGGAGCTAAAATTGAAAGCCTCTCCTTTAATCGTTGCGATATTTTCCGCAAGGCAAATGTAGCCGTCCACCACATCTTTTACATAAACGTAGTCTCTTTTAAACTTGCCGTCGCTCCTTATTTTTAAAACCGAATCTTCAAGCGTGGCCTTCATTATGCCCGGTATTATGCGGTTAAAATTAAGATCCCCCGGCCCATAAATATTTCCAAATCGGCTGACAGTTACCGGCACTTTGTAAGTTTTCGCGTAAGTCGTGCAGATCAAATCAGCGCATGACTTTGAAACATCATAAGGATGATCCCCCGCTAAAGGATGCCCCTCTTCGGCCAAAACGCAATCCTTACCATATGCCTTGTCGCTTGAAGCGACCACGACGCCTTGCGTATACGGAGATAATCTGGCGGCTTCCAAAACATTTACCGTTCCCATTATATTGGTATCTAATGTTTCGTACGGATTTACAAAAGCGGTTGGCACGATCGGCTGGGCCGCGAAATGAAAAATATAATTAATTTCATGTTTTGATACAAGATCAAAAATTCTTTCCTTATCCTTGAGATCGCCATACGCCGAGATTACCTGCGCGTCCATATTTTCGGAATAAAAAAGTGACGACGGATCCTTGCTTCTGCACAAACACACCACCTTACTAGGATTTAATTCTAAAATACGGCTAACTAAATGAGAACCTACCAAACCTGTCCCTCCTGTGACAAAAATATTTTTATTGGTTAAATTAGACATACAATTAATTATTCCAAACTTTCCAAAATGGATCCTTTTGCCAATGCTCATTCAGTTCTTCCACTTCTTTGTACGTATCCATGCATTTCCATTTTCCACTATGAATAAAAGTTGAAAGTTGCCCTTTTTCAGCTAGCGGAGGAAACACTGATTCAATCATGCTGTCCGGCGGAATTAAATCCAATATTTCTTTTTTGAAAACCATAAAGCCCCCATTAATATAATCTGATTCCTGCGTTGACACGCGAGTTTCATCAAAATTTGTCACTCTGTGCTGAAAAAATCCTTTTAATTTTCTTGTTTCGTGATCAATATCCAGCAAGCCGAATCGCGAAGTTAATTTTATGCCGGTAATTGTTCCCAAGGTATTTTGTGATTTATGAAAGTCCATTAATTCCTTAATATTAACATCACTAACACCGTCACCGTATGTAACCATAAAATCATCACCTTCAATATATTGTTTCAATTTTCTCACGCGTTCTCCAGTTAAGCTATCGGCGCCTGTTTCGGCGAATGTAATTCTAAAATCGTCACAGCCATTATTATGGAAGATAATGCCGTTAGTCTTTGTATCCATGGTGAAGTCACTTAAAAAACTTCGCCAGTTCAAAAAATACTGCTTAATCATGTCGCCTTTATATCCCAGCGCCAAGATAAAATCATTGAAACCATGGTGAGCATAGATTTTCATTATGTGCCACAGCACCGGCTTACCACCAACTGAAACAAGAGGCTTTGGCTTAAACTCGGTTTCCTCTTTCATACGCGTACCTGTTCCTCCGCACAAAATTATAGTCTTCATAAGATTAATAAATTAAAATTCTATCCAATTTTTTGTAAAAAAATCGTGGTCATATTTTATGAAATTATTCCATTGTTTGGGAGCAATCACAATTTTTTTAGGATTTGCGTTTAACCAAGCCGCCCACCAGCTAAAAGTGCTGGATGATATAATACTATGCTTGCACAAACTCATCAACCTCATATCTAGATAGGAATTTTTTCCCGTATTGCTATCAACGACAACGCATTGGGGCATCATTAATTTTTCTTTTACCCAATTCGGATCATCGGAAAATATAAAAAAAACCGGCTTTTGCATTTTTTTGAGAATATAATCGCACGCTTCTTGACAGTAACGCAAATCACGTTTTTCGGCAACTGCCGGCTTGTTTTGGTCGCCTTGAATATGGTCTCCCCGACGAACATGAATAAAAACGGAATCACATGAATTGATCATAGAGGCCAATTCTATATTTTTACCCTCCAGCGGTTCTTTAAAAGAAAAATCCCGCCTGATAGTATCATCAACATCTGAAAAATATTTTTCATGAGCCCAAACCCCAGATAAATAAGCACGGTTCCTAAGATTCAAAATTCTTGGTTCAAAACATTTTGGATCCACCTCTTCAATTCTATAGCCGGGATAAAAAAAATTTACCAACCTGCTGATTATGAACGACGCGATAAATGCTAAATTATTAAACCGAAAAGCAATTTTGGATAAAAAAGTAAAATTTTCGTTAATGTTAAAAACACCTAATCCGTAATTACGAAAAGTGAAATTTTGACGCGGTAAACGGTGCAGCAAAAAAGTTAAATCGAGTTTTAATTTAACACCTCTTTTCACAGCTAATCGTCGCGCGCAGGCGTATTGGAACATTTGATTACCAAGTCCGCCGATTAATTTAACTGCTATCATACTAAAGGCTTAGTAGAACAGAAACAACCACAGCCATAATCTTGGCTATCAACCAATTCTTTTGGCGCGTTAATAACTAACTCGCCGTCTCCCGCTCGCGGTATCAAAACAAATTCTTTAAGTTCTAGATCTTTAAAATAATCCATGATCTGATCATAGCTATAAATACGATGGGCGTTAAACATGATCTTCGGTTTGCCGATTGGCACCACAAACAAAAGCATGCCTCCTGGCGCCAAAACTCGTTTTAGTTCAGCGATAGCTTTCAGGTCTCCGTCGTAATCCAATTTATCACCATAACGACCTAGACCAATATGCTCAACAACATGCATGCAAGAAAGCGACCCGATCTCATTGTCTTTAAATGGCAATTTCGATAAATCGGCTTGGCCGCAAGTCAACCCGGAAAGCGCCAGAGGCGCCGGGCGATAATCATAAAAATGTACCGGCACAAAAGCCGAAACTAAAGTAGAAAAATATAAACTAGAAGAGATGTCCACGTGAAACTGTGGTTTTTTTTCGGCTAATATTCGCGCCGCCCATGCCGTGTGATAAATATAATGCCTATCAAAACCTGTTTTAGCCGTAGCTTCTCCAATTATAGGCATCAAATCTTTCCAACTAAGAAAAAACCGCGAAGAGCTAATTCCTAACGCACGAAATCGAAACCAGTCGCTAAAAAAACGAGGATAAAGAAAAAATCTTTTTAATCCGTAAATTTTTAATAACCAATTGGCCAGTACCCTCGGCAACATATGGTAAATTTTTATCAGAAATTTTCTATCCATAATATTTATTCAAAACGAAGGCTTCTTAAGCAAAAAACCAAACAAAATTGACCTGGCATGGGATCTTGTTTTTTTAAATAATAATATTGAAAATGGTATTAAAGAGTACGAAATTAATGTTGCTAATGCGGCCCCATTAATGCCTATACGCGGTATTAAAATTAAATTTAATAAAATATTCGCTAGCATCCCGATGCAGTTAATATAAAGGGAAATTCTCGTTAAATTCTCAACCAATAAAAATTGATTGATTACAGTGCCCAAAGCCATTGCGAAACCTGCCCAAATATAAATCTTTAACACCGAAACCGCCCCTAAAAATTGAAGGCCATATAATATTTTAATGACCGGATTTGCGAAAAAGTATAGTGGTAAAATAACTAAAAATGATACATAAATAATTAACGAGTAGAGCATCGCTAATCTGCGCTGATAAATTAACTCATCTGTTTTTTTTGCGTTTATAATCGCTGGAAAAAGAGAACTAACAATAATAGTGGGAATAAAATACCAAACCTCCGATAAACGAACTCCCACATCATATAAACCGACGGCCGCTGGTGTCATCATATTTTTAATCATAACTTGATCTATCCTTGAATATGTAAACGCAAATGCGCTGGCCAGCATTAAAGGCCACGAATCTTTAAACAACGCAAACGCTACAAAACGATTAAATTCCCAATTCAGCACTGATAATCCTTGTCTTTTATACAAAATAATATAACTTACGGCGTATATGATCGATTCCAGTAAAAATACTCCCAAAAAATAAATAAGGTTTAAATGTAAAAATATTAATAATAATTTTACGCAAGATAAAAATATTCCAATAAAAACAGCGTTTAATGTCGCTTTTTTTGATAAAACTTCAGCCTGAAAATGATAATAAATAATCTGGAAAGACTGAAATATAAATGACAACGAGCTGATTATAATTAGTAAATTTGTATAAAAATTATTATTGGTGAATTGAATGAAAAAAATGATTAACGATATCGCAATAAACGCCCCCACTAACCTTATAAACAAAGCGCTACCAAATAATTCATTCCGCTTTTCCGGGTGTTTAACCAGCTCGCGCAACAATACATTATCAACGCCCAAACTGGTTATAAAAGAAAACAGACCCACAAAACTCAAAATATAAGACATCAAACCATAATCATTCGGACCCAAATAACGCACTACGGATACACTGACAAAAAAAGAAATAAATAAACTGACGATTTTACCAACAAAGTTCCAGGAAGTGTTTAAAAAATATCTCTTAAAACCGACGGAAACCACGGACGATGTTAAATTGGCCGGCACAACCCAGCTTATTACCGATAACACCGCTTTTTCTATTTTTTTAAAGGCCATAATTTACCAATTCTTAGTTTTTTCAATTGTCTTAATTTTAACTTTCTGATAAATATCAGTGGCTTTCTGGTCTATTTGGGGAGAAAGCATTTTTAATAACTCGTGCCCTAAAATACGGTACTGCTTCCCGACTTTGTTGGCGCGAATCAGCCCGCGCTTTATTAAACGCTTCATCGTGCTATTGCTAATTTTAAGTAATTTCTCGGTCTCACTCGTGGTATAAACTTCATTTGGTTTTATCTCAGACATAAAGCCTTGAAATGAGTCAAATGTTTAAAAAAAATACTGTTTACAGTATACCAGAAGGGCTCACAAGGTGTCAAAAGGTGTCACGAGGTTGCGCTCAAAATAGATGCCGCATACCATTCGCATGTTGCGCGAATACCATCCTCCAAGTCAATCTTATGCCTCCAACCCAATGCGCGCATCTTCGTCATATCCTGTAATTTTTGAGGCATTCCGTCGGGCTTTGTGGAATCCCATAATATTTCACCATCATATCCGACAATTTTTTTAAATAGTCCAACTAATTCTTTTATCGATACATCCGATCCCGTGCCGAGATTGAAAAATATTTCACCTTTTTCATTTTGCTCTTTTGACGGATTAAAATTATTCATCAAAAATAGACAGCCGTCGGCCATGTCATCAACATGCAAAAATTCACGGCGAGCAACTCCCGTTCCCCAAATAAAAATTTTCCTACCTCCTCTTTTTTTTGCCTCAACAAATTTACGAACAAAAGCCGCAAACAAATGCGAACTTTGTGGGTCAAAATTGTCGTTTGGCCCATATAAATTTGTTGGCATCACGGCAATAAAATTCGTGCCGTATTGCCTGTTGTAACTTTGACACATTTTTATGCCGGCAATTTTTGCTATAGCATAAGGTTCGTTTGTCGGTTCAAGCGGACCTGTAAGCAAGTATTCTTCTTTCATTGGTTGCGCGCAGAATCGCGGATAAATACATGAAGACCCAAGAAACATTAATTTCTTAACACCATTTAAATACGACTGGTGGATAATATTATTTTGAATTTGCAGATTTTCAAATATAAATTCAGCCGGACGCGTATTATTCGCTCCGATTCCGCCCACTTTCGCGGCTGCCAAAAAAACATATTCTGATTTTTCTGCGGAAAAAAAGTCCGCTACAGCTTGTTGATTTAGCAAGTCAAGCTCCGCATGCGCACGCAAAATCAAATTATTAAAACCGTTGCGCTGCAAACAACGAACTAACGCGGAACCTACCAAACCACGGTGGCCGGCTACAAAAATTTTAGCATTTTTCTCCATAGACTTTAAACATGAACGAGAAAGTCCTTAGGGGAAACTCCAATACTCTCAAATTCAGCTTCAAGCATTAAATGTATAAGGTCCTTAAATTTAACCTTTGGCTGCCAACCTAATTTTTCCTTCGCCCTAGTCGCATCGCCAAGCAAAAAGTCAACTTCCGCGGGTCTATAATATCTGGAGTCAATTTCGACTAGAACATTCCCGCTTTTTTTATCAATTCCTTTTTCTTCCAAACCCTCCCCTCTCCATCCCAATTCATACCCTAAAATACTCGCGCATAGTTCTATAAGTTCTCTAACGCTGTGGGATTCACCGGTCGCAATAACATAATCGTCGGGTTTCTCCTGCTGCAACATCAACCACATTGCTTCCACATAATCCTTGGCATAACCCCAATCGCGCTTAGCGTTGAGATTCCCAACAAACAGCTTATCTTGTTTCCCCAATCGTATATTAGCAAAACCGCGAGTGACCTTTCGTGTCACGAAGGTGTTGCCACGCCTCGGTGATTCGTGATTAAAAAGCATGCCATTACAAATAAACATGTTGTAAGATTCACGATAATTCACGGCGATATGATGGGCAAATACTTTGGCGCAGCCATATGGACTTCGAGGATAAAAAGGGGTGGTTTCTTTTTGGGGCACTTCTAAAACTTTACCAAACATTTCCGACGAGCCTGCCTGATAAAACTTAACTGACAGTCCTGTTTCTCGAATAGCATCCAAAAGTCGCAAGGTTCCAACGGCAACTGAATTAACCGTATAAACTGGCATATCAAAACTTACGCGAACATGGCTTTGCGCTCCCAAATTATAAATTTCATCGGGAAGAACTTTTTCCAAAATTCGATTTAAATTACTGCCATCTGTAAGATCGCCATAATGAAGAACTAGTCTTACGCTCCGCTCGTGTGGATCCTGATAAATATGATCTATCCTCCCTGTATTAATACTGCTGGATCGACGTATGATTCCATGAACTTCATAGCCTTTTTCTAGCAATAATTCGGTTAAATAGGAACCATCCTGGCCGGTAATACCGGTAATCAAGGCCTTTTTACTCATAAAATATTATTTTTTGGCAGTTGAAGATGCGGCCAAGAATTGATTTATAATACCTAATTCACTTTCGTTGAAAACTATTCCATTTTTGCCCGCAAGAGCAATCACCTCTTTCACCTTATCTTTTTTGCCAGCCAAATGGTATGCATAGGCCAATCTCCAATAACTCTCGCTTATTTTTGGATTATCATTTATCGTGCCTTCAAGAATTTTGATGGCTTCGTCCGACTGTCCTATTTGTAATTTAAAATTCGCTAAATTATAAAGGATTTGCTGTCTTCTAGGCGAATACTTAAGAGCATCTTCCAAATTATTTCCGTAATCCATTATATATTTAGAGTTCCCGGTTAACATGTAACCAGACTGATTTAACTGGGCCAAAGTCAGATAATTTCGTATATCCAAAGGATGAAGCCGAGTATTTAAAACAAGGGCCTCTTGCGCGATATTAAAAAGTTCCACCCCTTTTTGTTTGTCCGCATTTTGCGAATCAAATCTAGATAATGTTTGCGCTACGGTGCGCCCTAAATCGCCTCGGATATCATCAATGTGCGGGGAATTGAACGCAAGGGCGTCCCGCACAGCCTGTGCTCCATATTGAGGCTGGTAACTCAAAATTTTTAGAGCGTTGAGGGTTTTCATGTTAGCTCTTGCGGGTTGTATTTCAAAAATAAAAATAAACAGAAAAAAAATTATTCCGACCGTAGATATAAGACCAAAACTTACGCGCTTATCCGGAGCAAATTGCAATTTTGTATTACTGCTGGGCGGCTGAATGTTTTTAACAACGCCGTCATCGCTGTTGGACAACCTGCTCATCATTGCTAGCCAAAACATAAAATATAAATACGAGGTTGGATTTTCAAACACAGTAACATTCTGAATTAAATGCGCTACCAAAAACGCAAGGCCCACAACAACTACATGTATATTTGTTGACCTCTTTCTATAACCCGCAATTATTATCCAGATCGCAACAACAAACAATCCTAAATAAAATATTATGCCCACTGCGCCCTGAACGGCTAAAGTGTTTAAAATAATATTATGAGCGTTATCAAACCATGTTTCTCCATAACCAAAATTAAGCGATCTGGGATCGTAATTGCTATTAAAGGCATAAAAGAAATTATTCGGACCCCAGCCAAAAACCGGCCGTTGTCCCCAACTTTTTATCGCCACTTCCCAAGTTATCCAACGGGCTGTTCCCTTTAAAACCGTGTATGTTGTGTTAACGGCTCTGCCAAGAGCGGGAATTTTAGAAACAAAACTTGTTTGCCTAAAAAAATACAGCAAAGAAACCATCGCTATGCCGAACACGGCGACACCAACAAGAATCTTTCTGGTTCCTGGCTTATCTTTTAGAACAACTACATATCCTAAAATTAAAATGCCCAAACCGGCGGCTAATCCTAACATTGAACCTCGAGTTCCGCTGAAAAAAGTTCCTAAAAGAGCGACTAAACCCAGAATGGCTATTACCCATTTCCAAACCTTATCATTTTCGCGCATGTATAAAAGAAAGGCGGTAAAAAATAAAAATAAACCATAACCACCCACATAAATTGGATTCCCAAGAGTACTCGCTACGCGATAACTGCCTTGATTCAGCAAAAAATTAGGATTTGACACTTGAATAAATCCTATGAGCATTACGGCGGTACCGGCCAGAAGAAAGACCCGGAGAGCGCGTTTCCACTCTGACCAATCCTTCAATACGGCGCTACAAATAAAATAATAAGCTACATAATGGAATATTGTAAACAGTCCTAACATTCTTTCGTGGTTGTCCCAAAAACTATGATAAGGATCAACTCCGATAAATGTTGATGCTGTGAAGCTTGCTAAAAAAAGAGCCAAAACTACATTTAATGCCGAAAATCTTGGTTTGAATTCATTCCAATTTATTATCAGCAAAATCAAGTAACAAGCCATCATTAAAGTTACCAGGGATCTAAAAACCAAAATTTTAGGTACTATAAATGGAAAAATGAACGAACTCGGCATAACCACCAACGGAACGAAAAAAGATAAATAAATCAAAAATTTTGCAACTTTTATAATTTTTTGTTTCATAAGAAAATAATTCCCGCCTACCGAGATTTTTATTAATTAACGCTTTGATATTTTAATTTAAACAGACGGAAATGTCAAACTATTTGACTAATATCTATAATGGTCAGGTTTATATGGCCCTTCCGCGGAGATACCTAAATAATCGGCTTGTTTTTGAGTTAATCTTGTAAGCTTCGCTCCCAATTTATTTAGGTGCAAACGCGCCACTTCTTCATCCAAATTCTTAGGCAGAGTATACACTTTTCCGCTTTGGTATTTGTGGCTTTCTCCCCACAAGGAAAGCTGCGCCAGAACTTGATTTGTAAAAGAAGCGCTCATCACAAAACTCGGATGGCCATGAGCATTCCCAAGATTTACCAACCGTCCCCGAGAAAGCAATATTAGTGTTTTACCATTCGGCCATGTGAACTTATCAACCTGGGGCTTAATATTTATTTCCGAAATATCCTTTTGACCTGTCAGCCAAGCAACATCTATTTCACTATCAAAATGACCGATATTGCAAACGATAACATTATCCTTCATCTCTCCCATGTGTTGACCATTTATGATATCGCAGCAACCGGTGGCAGTTACAAAAATATCACCCATCGGAGCCGCCTCTTCCATCGTAACAACTTCATATCCTTCCATGGCCGCTTGTAAGGCATTTATTGGATCAACTTCCGTAACCAACACACGAGCGCCGAAGCCGCGCATGCTTTGGGCGCAACCTTTTCCAACATCTCCGAATCCCGCGATTACAACAATTTTCCCGGCAATCATCACATCGGTGGCGCGCTTAATACCGTCCGCCAAACTTTCTCTGCAACCGTATTTATTATCAAACTTGGATTTAGTGACCGAATCGTTTACATTTATAGCCACGGTGCCCAATTTGCCTTTTTCCATCATTTGATACAAACGATGCACACCGGTAGTGGTTTCTTCGGAAAGTCCTTTGATTTCTTTAAGCATCTCCGGATGTTTTTCGTGCACAACCACCGTTAAGTCGCCACCATCATCCAAAAGAAGATTTGGACCTTTGCCGCCGCTAAATTTTAACGATTCTTCAACGCACCACCAATACTCTTCTTCTGTTTCCCCTTTCCAAGCAAAGACTGGGATACCAGCTTTCGCGATAGTGGCCGCGGCGGAATCCTGTGTTGAAAAAATATTGCAACTGCTCCATCTTACTTCGGCTCCAAGCTCAACCAGTGTTTCGATTAGCACCGCTGTCTGAATAGTCATATGGAGACAACCGGCTATGCGAGCGCCTTGCAATGGTTTACTAACCGCATACTTTTTTCTCAAAACCATAAGTCCTGGCATCTCTTTCTCGGCAATTTCTATTTCTTTGCGTCCGAGTTCGGCCAAAGATACATCCGCTACTTTGTAGTCCATAAAAATTATTTTAAATTAAGAGTTTCGTTGTATGCTTTAAGATACCTACCGCAAAAGTCTTCACGAGTAAATTTGTGTTCTTGAGTTCCATAAGTTTCAATCGCATAGCTGGCGGCCACGCTTCCCATTTGGGCGCATGTCTTTAAATCGTACTCTTTTTCATAACCAGAAAAAAATCCAGCCCGATACGCATCCCCCGCACCAGTCGGATCATCAAATAATAACGGAGCGCAACTTTTCACTCCTATACTCTCTCCTTCCGCGGTTAAAATAATGGAACCTTGTTCCCCCAGGGTTGTTATCATTACTTTAGCCGCACTAAGAATTTTTTTAGCATCCCAACCTGAACGTTCTTGCAGAAGTTTCATTTCATAATCATTGCCAATCACAAAAAAAGACTGACTGATCATTTTTTGAAGTTCAATCTGATTAAACGCGGTAATCTGTTGGCCGGGGTCAAACACTGTTTTATATCCCAACTCATGAGATTCTTTTAGATGCTTAATCATCACTTCTTTTTGAGTGGGCGAAATTAAAACGACGGAAAACTTTTCTTTTATTTCAGCTATGCACATCTGGCCAGCCAAACCAAGAGGCCCATTATGAAAAGCGGTGATCTGATTGTCATCAGCATCTGTAGTTATAAACGCTGACGCGGTTAATTGGTCTTCGTCTATTAAAACATGGTCAGTTTTAATTCCAACCTCATTTAAATATTTTATATAGTCTCCACCGTTACTGCCAACCGCTGATAAAAGAATCGGATCAGCTCCCAACAGATTGATTGTATATGCGATGTTTCCTGCTGTTCCGCCCCAGCTACGCTCTAGCTGATCAATAATAAAACACACATTCAAAATATGAATATTTTCCGGCATAATATGATTCTTAAAACTATCCGGAAAATTCATTATGTTGTCATACACTAGCGAACCCGAAACTAATACCGACATATGTTAGTAGCCACGCTTCAGCATGACGAAGGCGGTGTTTTTTGATTGATGTTCGAACATTTTTTGAGCAAAACCCCCAATAAGGAAGCCAGCCCCGCCACCGCTCGACAAGCTCGCCACACCACAGAAAAATAC
>ERZ1292629.175-Hain-H43-01um-R1-175-length-66691-cov-70_pt1 | contig 66691 bp, 68 predicted proteins | sample MGYA00564399_ERZ1292629 | MGnify/ENA primary metagenome ERZ1292629 (study PRJEB36523, sample SAMEA6512636) | groundwater metagenome | collected 2019-01-08 | study: AquaDiva: Metagenomics assemblies of 32 groundwater samples
TCGCCGGGAAAATCCTAATACCATTTCGGTGTCGTTTAATTACTATCTACTACATCATCCTGATATACATTTATCGACAGAATTATTCCCCAATCTTCAGAGAGAAATAAGAGGATGCAAGTTGCCAATGCAATTTATTGCTGATGTCAAAAGACAAAAAATGTTAGTAGAAATTAAAGTTACTTTGCATCAGAAACTGCTCCCTTACCTTGATCAACTAAAGGAAAACTTATATTTTTGGGTTGAGAAAGGGGTAGATTCTATGTTTTTTCAGCCAGTCGCTCTTGTTGGGAGTCAGTTTCCTACTGGTTTGGAGTTAAATAATGATTTTATACCATTTTTACTAAAACTTAAGGAATTAAAAAAGGATGATCGTGTTTTAAGTAAGGCGATAAGAAAATCGGAAATAGGTCTTGACGTTATTGTTAGTTTTTTAAAGAAAACCAATTTGTATAAGAGAGAAGCAAATAAATGCAAAGCTTGCACTCAAATAATTTTTTTGAATCCTGATTTAACAGTCTTAAACTGCAAAACTCTTTGGGGAAGAGAAATGGGGGTGCCATGTGCTGATTTCTTCGATTTTATTTGCTGTGGTTTCCAGCCATAGTCGCAGAACTAGAGGATTTTAAAAACTATTTGAAATAAACAATTGGCTATGGTATCATATTTAAACATAAAAGGTCATGGTTTAATATAATTAATTAATATGGGAGAAATATTTAATTATATGAATAATATGGATACTAATGTTAAAAAAGAGGCTGGTGAGTTATCAGCTCTTAAAAAAGCTGAATTAGCTGTAAATGAGAAAAGACCACACGATCGCTTATTAAAATTCGAAGTATCTTCTCCTGAGGCAATTGAAAAAGCTTTGCAAGTTTCAGATCTTACCGCAGAAAATGCGCCAGTCCATATCATTAATATAATAAAAGAGAAGGTTGTGGAAGGCTTAGGCGAATTGAATATGGGCGAAGTAAAAGAAGTGAGAGGTAGTCCGATTGTGTCTGTGGAAGACAATTTTGATAAATTATTATTTTCACCCGATAACGCAGGAAGATCATCTACTTATGCTAGGTATGTCGACGAAAATAATATATTGAGAGCACATACCACAGCTCATGTCCCCCAAACATTGAAAGCTCTTTATGGGGAATTTGGTGATAATATTCCGGATACGGTTTTTGTGTTTCCTGGATTAACATACAGAAGAGATATTATAGATCAGAAACATCTTGATGTCTTTCATCAAATGGATGTATGGACAATTAGAGAAAACAAAGATCGTGGCCCTGTAGGTAGAGAGGATTTACTTAGATTAGTCAATAATATTTTTGAGTCTATATTTAAGGACAAAAAACCAATTGTTTATGAGGCTAAACACCCCTATACCCTTAACGGCATAGAGGTCTATGTTAAATTTGGAGAAGCTGAACTTGAAGTTTTGGAAGCGGGTCTTGCACACCCCGAAGTTTTAAGAGCGGCTGGCTTTGATCCAGAAAAATATTCCGGTTTGGCTTTAGGCATGGGATTTGATAGGTTGGTTATGGCGCTTAAAACACTTCCGGACATCAGATTCTTAAGGTCAAAAGATCCAAGAATAGCTTCTCAAATGTTAAACCTTGAAAAATTTAAAAATGTTTCTAATCAGCCACCTATTTCAAGAGATATGTCGTATTGTATTCCAAGTGATTACACCGATGAGGATATATGTGAAGAAATTAAGACTGCTTTTGGGAATAAAGATTTCCTCATAGAAAATGTAACAATTGTTTCCAGAACGAATTATAAGGACTTAGTTTCAATCGCTCGTGAAAGATTGGGGGCGTCTGAGGGGCAAGATAATGTTTTAGTGAAGATAACCTTAAGACATCCCGATCTGACTTTAACAAGAGTTGAAGCCAATAGTTTGTATGATGGTGCATACCCTAAATTGCATAAAGGTAATGTGGGCTATGTAAGATCTGTTTACGAAAATAAATAGTCAGATAAAAACTTTTTAAATAATTAGGTTTTGGTGCCGAGGGCCGGGATCGAACCGGCGACCCCATCCTCTTCAGGGATATGCTCTACCAACTGAGCTACCTCGGCATATATAGTTTAATATAATAGATTTTATCAAACATATCAACTAATTCCGATATAAAAAATTTTACGATAAAATTAGCAAAATTGACGGCAACTAAATTTATAAAAATTAAGGATGATTTTTCACTAAAATGTGTTTAATTAACCATCAAGGGTGACACTGTGGATAAATAATATTCTTGGTCAATTACTCCATGTGCTCTTTCGACCGCTCTACCCCAATTTGTCCATAGTTTCACGAACAATGCTCGTGTGAGTTTCTGGAACAAAAACTACGATTTTTACATTTTTTGAATTCATGGATTTATTGTATTAGCAAATTAGGTATTAATTGTTTATCCAAGAGGAATCACGTCAGAAACATATATTTGGTTTGGATATTCATCTCTCAGGTGTTCAATATCTTTGGGTTCCATGGAATAACCCAGTGCCCCAAGATTTTCTTTCAAATGTGCAGGATTCCTTGTTTTGACGATTGTAACAACATTTGGCTGAGAAATCAGCCAGTTTATTGCAATTTGAGGATATGTTTTGTCATACTTTTTACACATCTCTTGAATTATTGCTGGCATCTGATTAAACATGTTACCTTTTTCCGTCGGCCGATAGGCGATAATCATAATGTCGTTCTTCTGACAATATTGCAGAAGACCGTTTTTTTCAACTTCTCGCACCCTTAAATTATAGTGAACTTGATCACAAACAATCGGATATTTGCAGTAACCTTGAGCTTCTTTAAGATGCTCGATACCAAAATTAGAAACACCAATGTTTTTTATCAACCCCTTATCCTTTAACTCAACCATAGCCCTCATTGTTTCATCGAGAGGGAAGACGTTATCGTAGTCATGTAATAAATACAGATCAAGACAGTCAGTTTCCAATCTTTTCAGACTTTGTTTGCATGCATTAATCACTCCACCATAACCTTGGTGTTCGCTAGGTACCTTTGAAACGAGAAAAATATTTTCGCGTTTTGTATAGGCTTCTTTTAACGCTTTAGCAATCAGCTCTTCTGAGTGCCCATTTGCATAAATTTCGGCCGTGTCAATATGGGTAATTCCTGCAGCAATAGCATTTTTAATGGCTTCAACATCCGCTTTGTCATCATTTGATAGATCTCTCTCATCTCGTCCTCCCATCTGCCAAGTTCCCAAACCATATTCAGGAATCTTGAAACCATTTTTTAATTTTTTCGTTCTGATATTCATAAGTTTTTCTTCAAAATTCAAACAGAATTAGTTAATCTTTAATGTATCTAACTTCGGTCGAGGCTACTTTCCCTGTCTTAAAATCGTTTTCTAAACTTTTGGGAAGAATGCGAATATTATCTTCCATAACTTAATTATACCAGAAAAAACAGCCTTGGAATTGAACTGTACAGTTAACCATATGAGGTGACATTTCTGTTAGATTGAGGTGACAAAGGTTAACCAGCTAGGAAATACAACAATGGCAAACACAAAGCAGCAACCGGCATATGGAGCAAAGATCAGACAGAAATGGTACTTCTTGGTCGAAAAGGCAGGCAAAACGGTCGATGAGGTATGTGAAATGTACATGATTCCACGAAAGACATACTACAAATGGAGAAAAATCGATCATGCAGACCACGCATATATTCAGAGGAAAGAGCACCCCGACACCAAACTCAAGGGTGACATTAAAGTTTTTGTTTGTGCAGAAAAACTACGCATCAACTACGGTCCAAGAAAAATGAAGTTGTTAATCAAACGAAGATTTGGAATTGATGTTTCAACCACGGCGATATACAAGTTGTACAAAAAGAAAGATTTGATCAGAAGACCACAAAAGAAATTGCAATGGTACACGCCGATCAAAGAAGCAGTAATTCCAAAAGCCCCAGGAGAAGTGGTGCAAATGGATGCTAAATATGTTTGGGAAGACAACACTAGAAAATATCAGCGTACCTTCATTGATATATACACTGTCGGGTCTGGACAAAGACGAAGCAGAAGAGCTTCAAGACCTTGCCGATGAAACCAGTCTTGATGTTGATGACGCATACGAACTTTGGCAAGAAATGTAGATTGAATCATGTTAAAATATTCTCATGCCTCCAGACGATAATATAACAACTGAACCTAGCGCTTCGCCAGAGGCAGCTCCAGAAACACCTGAAATTACTACTCCTGCCATATCTAGCCAGCCAAATGGCTCTACGCCTACCGATTTGCTACCTGAGGCCCCAAAATCGCCTACAAGCGACGCACCCTCTATTCCTGTGGAAAGTCAAAATGGAGGGGTAAATGAGTCAGAAAGCAAGCCGGTAGAATCACCAAAAGAGCCTCAACCTGAAACGGTTTCAGCGTCTCCTGTGCAACCTGTGTCTGCGCCAGCACCACTGACTCCGCAAGCATCACAACCTCAATCGCTGGCGCAACAAGATCAGACCGGTTTTATCCGCGCACTTCTGGCAAAGGCTAATGCTAAGCTTGGACTCAACAGACAGAAGAGGCTCGATAATCTGATGCAATTAGCACAAAAGAAGCAAACTATCACCACCGACGATGTTCAGAAGCTTTTGCGAGTTTCTGATGCGACTGCGACCAGATATCTAGTCAAACTTGTAGAGCAAGGTCATCTTGCACGCGTGGGGAACCCACGCGATGCTAAGTATCAATTCTTGCGATAGATTACACCTGTGGCTCATATCCACCAATTGAGCCACAGGAGTTTCTGATTACCGTCAAACTCTATCGAGAAGCGGTCGACTTCCACTTCTCTCATCAACCGTTTTTCGCGCCAAGCACATATCTGTATGGCGGACGCGCCCATCGGTTGCGACTAGCAACGGAGGGAAGCGCGAGAGCCGTTCGGATATGTGCGTAGGCGCGCCATTATCATCTCTAGAAGCGGAAGTGGACCGCTTCGAACATTGCGATTGTGATAAAATGGTTGTGGCTCAAATGGTGGAATTGAGCCACATAGGTTTTTGCGATTCTTGCTTTTATTATCTTTTTCACTTTCTTTTGTTCCTACCCCCACAAATCGACAAGCCGTCACACGACCAAAACAAATAGTGGGGGCGGACGGAGTCCTTCCCCCACACCCCCTGATCTGTACCCCATAAAGTGGACACTGAATAGAGTGCCGGCTGTTTTCTTTTGTTAGAATTAATAATTAACAAAAGAACAAATATGAGAACAACATTTTCAATTGAGGAAGTTGCTTTGTTGAAGCAAAATCCAAACGTTTTTAGTTGTACTGAGAAGTCTATTAACTACACATATGAATTCAAGAAACGTGCCCTTGAATTGCACAGAGAAGGAGTGTACGCACGAGAGATCTGGAAACGGGCAGGTTTTGATATTAGTAAATGGAGAGATGATTACTGCAGAGGAACTTTGAGTGATTGGAAAGACATTGTAAAGAAACGCGGGATTGAAGGTCTTCTAAAAGTTGGCGGCATCCAATACGACAGAGGTCCAACTAAAATCGAACAATGAAGTGTACAGAAATCATCTTCTGGCTAAATCCTAGGGGGCGTGGGAGGGGGTTTACAAAGTGTCTACTAAAAGGGGTACACATCATTGAACCGGAGCGGAAAGGCAAACTGCCAAAGAACCTGTCAAAAATGTCGACTCGGACTTTATGAAGGCCAGAAGCGGGCTTTTCGAAATTCTTTGATTAAATTCATTTTATTTGGTAAAGTTATAGTAGTAAAACTAGTTCACTATCTATACTAGTATAATTATACTATGAAGTCAAAAGAATTACCAACAATTGCAAGAAACATCAAAAAGTACAGACAGAAACTGGATATTTCGCAAGACAAACTCTCGAAGCTCGCTGATATTGCCTACAATGTAATTATCAAAATTGAATCAGGTGTAACGCCTAATCCAACGATTGAAACTATGGCAAAAATTGCCAAAGGTTTGGGCGTTTCAATTGATGATTTAATGAAATAACTATGCGAATTACAAATTGTCTAAACACAACGATAGAAGATGTAAAAGCAAAGAAATTTAACATTTTTATCGGTATTAGTTTAGGGAATAAATATTTTGTCAACAAATATAATACGAGAGAATTTATATCTTGGGCTTTGGAAAATTCTAAACACGATGTTGTGGTTTTAATTCCCGACAAGATTCATCTAGTTAATTACGAAGTAAGAAATGGCTATTCACGAGAAAAAGCGTATAGGGCGGTTTTGCGAAAAAGCGAAGAAACGGAAAGATTGATTGAGGAAATTATCATAACATTAAGCGAAGTTGAAAAGAATCGTGTTGCAATTTTGACTTGGAAAAATATAGAAAATGATCCTGATTATCAAAGTCGTAGAAATATATTGCGCCGCGCGTTTAAAGAAAATTTGGAATTTCGTACACGGATTATAGAAGCTACGAGAGAGAGTGTTAATCCGAATATACTGAACCTTAGTGAGAATGATTACGAAAAACTTGCTTCCTATCCGTCAGACGAATTACCGGTCTTGGTTGCTGGCTTCCAATACAATGGAAGAAAATATAATCTCATCCCTTATCCTGGAATTTCAAAAATTGATTACCTGACAATTGATTTACAAAACGGAAAAAGTTTTCCAGAAATTTCAAAGGAATTAAATATACAAGAGAAAGTAGCGATTGTTGAAGCATACGCGAAATAACTATGAAAGAAAACATTTATTATAAAGAAACAGATAATTACGGCAAAAGTATTTTTACTGCGCGAAATTTTAAGCGTGGCGAAACCGTCTTTGTTATTTGTGGCCCAATTATTAAAAACCCAACTATTTATACTATTCCTATTGATTTCAATTTATTTATTAACCCATTACCACCAGGCAAATTTTTGAACCACTCTTGTGAACCTTCGTTTGGTATAAAAAATAGGACAGAAGTTGTTGCAATGCGAGATTTAGAAAAGGATGAAGAAGTTAAGATTGATTATGCGATGATTGTTTTTGACTACGACCAGACAAGGTTAAAGCAAGATTTGACCTGTAAGTGCGGTTCAAAAATTTGCAGAGGAAAATTTGGGAGTTATAAAAATTTATCTAATGAATTGAAGAAAAAATACGCAGGATTTTTTTCTGATTATTTAATAGAGTAGAATTTGCTGCCAAAGAAAAACTTGAAATCGTTCTTTCCGCTCCGGTTCAAGGCGAGGCGGGCGGAAGGGAATTCCGCCCGCCGAGCCCAGAGAGTTCCGTTCGGATATTTTCAAACAGACTCCGCCTTCACTACGCTGTAGTCCCAACAATTCTTATGCAAAAACAAATCAAAGCGATAATTTCCGGTCGAGTACAACTAGTCATGTATCGGGATTTCGCGCGGAGGAAGGCGAAGGAGCTTGGAATTGTTGGCATGGTAGAGAATTTTCCCGATGGCACGGTTTTAGTCGTCGCGGAAGGAGAAAAAGAAGTTCTCGATAAATATATTTCCACTCTTGAAAAAGGACCAATCCTCGCTCGAGTCGATAACGTATCTGTCGCATGGGGAGAACCGAACGGGACTTTTTCTGATTTTATGATAGTATATTAGACTTAATATGGAAAAGGTAAAACAGCAACCGAAATGCGTTGGATTCATCATGGATGGCAATCGTCGTTTTGCCATGAAAAATGGCAAAAGAAGCATTGAAGGGCATAAAGAGGGGTATAACAAGCTTAAAGAAATATTAAAATGGGTTAAGGAAGCAAATATTGCCCATGCCATTGTTTATGCTTTTTCGACCGAGAATTGGAATCGCGGTAAAGAGGAAGTTGATACTCTTATAAGTCTCTTAAGATTCACTCTTTCAAAAAGAATTGATGAATTGGTTAATAAAGGCATAAAGTTGAGATTCGTCGGCGATTTATCCAAGTTTGGAAAATCATTACAAAGACTAATCGAAAAAGCGGAAAAACAAACGGAAGGGAATAGCGCTTTAACGCTTTATATCGCTCTATCATACGGCGGGCGAGCAGAAATTCTGAATGCTATCAAAGAAATCTCTAAAATATCGAAGGAGAAGATTGAAAAATTAGATGAGGAATCAATAAAAGATTATCTGTGGACAAAAGACATGCCGGACCCAGACCTCGTGATACGAACCGGCGGGGAGATGCGCCTGTCGAATTTTTTGCCTTATCAAACCGCATACAGCGAACTATTTTTCACGGAAACCCTTTGGCCGGATTTTTCCAGGGATGAATTCGACAAAATTCTGAAAGAATTCGGGAATAGAAAAAGAAATCATGGCAAGTAATACCCTCTTAAAACGCTTAATTATTTTGTTTCTGGTTGTTTCAATAACAGTAGTCATCGGTTATCTCTCCGCTGGTCTGGATTTCACTTCAAGTCCAGAAATTGTCACAAAACAGCAAGCCACCGTTTCATTGGCTATGGCAGCCAATATTGATTCGTCGAAACTTTATAAAGTTATGGATGTTATTGATGGTGACACATTCAAGGTAAAAATAGATGGTAAAGAAATAACCGTGCGCATGCTGGGGATAAATACACCAGAAGTTTTAGATCCTCGCAAATCCGTTGAATGTTTTGGACCAGAAGCTTCAGCAGAAACGAAATTATTATTGAATAACAGGGAAGTAAAACTCGCGCTCAATCCGAATCGCGAGAAAACAGACAATTACAGCCGTTTGCTGGCTTACGCGTATCGTGATGACGGATTATTCATAAATGAATTACTTATTCAAGAAGGTTTTGCCCGTGAATATACCGTGGGTAAACCATATCAGTATCAATCGGAATTTAGAAACATCGAAAAAGAAGCGAAAATGGCAGGAAAAGGGCTTTGGTCAAAATGCGCGAATGTTATTTAGTTTTTAGAAATAAATAAATATCTTCAAGCGCTTTGACCGCGTCGCCGGCGGCGATATTATTTTGATGATACAAACCGTCCGTGCAATCCCCAGCCGCCCAAATACCCGGAATTGACGCGCGCTGATTCTTCGGGTTTGTGATAATATGCCCATACTGGTTCATATCAACAAGAGCTTTCACAAAATTAGTTGTCGGCATAGAACCAATCTCCGCGAAAATACCGGAAACATTAAACTCGACATCTTTTCCGGTAATCTTGTCGGTATACGCGAAACCGCTGACGAATTTGCCGCCTTTTATTTCTTTTGGTACGGCATTCGAGAGAATTTTGAAATGTGAATTATTGGAGACAGCCTTAATAGTTTTCGGATCAGCCCTGAATTTGTCACTCCTATTGACCAGAGTCACGCTTTTGCAGTACGCCAGAAGCTGGGCCGCGCTTTCGAAGGCCGCGTTTCCGCCACCGACGACGATGACATCTTGGTCGGCGAACATTGGCCCGTCGCATGAAGCGCAGTATGTTAATCCCTTATGTTCGAGCCTGTCGGCGCCTTTGATTTCCAATTTACGGCGATGGCTCCCAGTCGTTACTAAAACCGTCTTAGTTTTATATTCATCTTTATTCGTCTTCACGATGAAATTACCGGTCTCTTCATCTTTTGCCACTTCTTGGCACATTTCACCTTCATGAATATTTACGAACTCACCAGCATAAGTTTTCAAATGATTTTCCAAATTCCGCGCCAATTCAAGCCCTGAAATCTTTACCGTGCCGATCCAGTTCTCTATACCTTCTGAAACCGAACTCTGGCTATTCCAATCTTTCGTAATAAACACGGTTTTCAATCTTTTGCGCGACGCGTAAACGCCAGCGGCTACCCCCGCTGGTCCACCGCCGATGATTGCCAGGTCATATATCATGAGGGTATTTTAACACAGTGTTAGCCCCTCGAGAAGAGGGCACTAGTTTTACAGTGCCTTCATTCTCTCAATTAAGAAACCTTTATCGCCATTCCTGCTATTAATTGTCGCTTTTATCGCCAAGCATTTGTCGGACGCAATCAGTTCGCGGAATTCGCGATAAACTCGCGGAAAAACAACTGCTTCCGAAGAGCCGGAGAAATCGGAAATCGTGACAAAAGCCATAGTTTCGTTATTTTTCGTTTGAACGGTTCTGACTTCGTTTATGATAACGCCGAGAATGACCGAATCGCCCTCTTTCTTGCGTTCCAAAGCCTTCTTGATATCAATATCTTTTTTCTCTATCACCGCGCGATATTTTTCCAAAGGATGCCCGGAAATATAAAGACCGAGTAAATCTTTTTCCCAAGCGAGTTTATCCTTCATTTCGGCCTTAGGCACTTCATTCAGCCGAAGTGTTGGGACGCTCGAAGCGTCGGCCATCATGCCGAATAGGGAATCTTGGCTCGCGTCTCTTTTCTCGCTCTCCTTATTATAGGCGAGCAGAAGTTCGATATTAGCGAGCATTATTCCGCGATCCTCGCCGAAGCAATCCATCGCGCCGGCTTTAATGAGTGATTCCAATGATTTCTTATTTATGTTTTTATTTTTTACTCTGTCGAGAAAATCAGCAAGTGACTTGAATTTGCCTCCGCGTTTTCTTTCTTCAATGATTGCCGTGGAAGTTCCTTGGCCGAAATTCTTGATTGTCACCAGTCCGAATCGGATGCGGTAATGTGGCGTGTTATTCGCCCCGTCGCTTGGGTGGGAGGAGTCTCCCGAGGAGCGAAGCGAGCGAGGGAGAGCTCCTCCCGCCAGAAGCGGCGGGGCGACCGCATCAACGATGGGAGCGGTCTCATTTTTAATTACAGTAAACTGACTATAACTCTCATTCACATCCGGCGGTAGAACGGGAATACCCATGCGTTTACATTCATTGACAATCTCGGCGATCATATCAGTATCACCCGATTCAGCCGTCAAAACCGCAGACATATAGATTTCCGGATAATTTGCCTTCATATAAGCTGTTTGATAGGCGACCTTACCGTAGCTTGCCGCATGCGCTTTGTTGAAGCCATAAGCGGCAAAAGGTTCGATAAGTCTCCACATTTCCAGCGCTTTTTTTTCATTCATGCCATTTTTCACGAGACCTTTCAAAAGTTTATCTTTTTCACCTTGCATTTCCTTCGGTATCTTCTTACCCATTGCTTTTCTCAATTTATCCGCTTCGAGCCATGAATAATCCGCGAGTTTGATGGCAATCATCATAACATCATCCTGATATGTTATAACGCCATAGGACATATTCAAAATATCTTTTAGCCGCGGATCCAAATATTTTATTTTAGAAGAATCATGTTTTCGTTCAATATATTGCGGAATACTTTCCATAGGACCGGGGCGATAGAGGGCGACCATGGCATTTATGTCATGAATAGTGGACGGCTTCAAGTCAACAAGAAAGCGCGTTATACCTGAACCATTCAACTGGAAAAGTCCAATCGTTTCTCCTTTTGCCAGCATTTCAAAAGTTTTAGCATCATCAACCTGTATATTTTCAATATCTATTGTTATATGTTCAATCTTATTTACGCGTTCTACGGCATCCGCGAGTATCGAGAGATTACGAATTCCCAAGAAATCAAATTTTAAGAGCCCGGCATCTTCGATTGCATGCATATCGTATTGAGTGATAATCTTGCCTTCGCCTTTGGGGTCAAATTGCAGCGGCGTATATTCGACGAGCGGCCTAGGCGCGATAACGACGCCGGCGGCGTGAACGGAAATATGGCGCGCGCAACCTTCCACTTTTCTTGCCAAATCTATGATTTTCTTCGTGTCGGCGTTTTCATTGTAGAGAGATGTTAATTCCGGAACATCTTCCAAGGCGCGGTCAAGAGTCATGGGAAAGCCTTGCGAACCCATGGGTATCAGTTTTGAGATAAGGTCTCCAGCCTCGAAGGGGAAGCCGAGGGCGCGGGCGGTATCGCGCACGGAACCGCGAGCCATCATCGTTCCGAATGTGCCTATTTGCGCGACATTATCTTTCCCGAATTTTTGCCGAACATACTCTATCATCTCGTCTCGGCGGTTATCGGCATAGTCCATGTCGATATCCGGCGCCGACGGTCTCTCTGGATTCAAAAATCTTTCGAAAGGGAGTTTATATTCGATTGGATTTACATTGGTAATTCCCGCCAAGTATGTGACGAGTGAGCCGGCGACCGAACCTCTAATAGTCGTTAGGATGTGATTTTCGTGCGCGAATTTTAGCAGGTCAGATACAACGAGGAAATACGGCGCGTAGCCTTTCTTCTTGATAACATTCAGCTCATACTCGGCTCTTTTTAGAATATCTTCTTTTTGCTCCATATTCCTTCGAGCGAATCCTTCGAATACCAGATACCGGAGTTCATCATCATACGATTTGCCACTTTCGACTTTATAAGCGGGGAACACCCATTTTCCAAGACTAAGTTCCAAGTTGCACATATTCGCGACCTTTTTGTTATTCTCTAATGCTTCCGGTATATTCCTGAATAATTCCTCGGCTCTTTCAGGTGGAATGAAAGAGAAATCTTCTTCATTGTCTTCTGAACCGCGGTCGGAAGAATCGGTATGTGAATTGACCAAAAGCAAAGTATCTCGCGCTTCGCGGTCATCGGGATTCATATAGAAAACATCATGCGCCGCGAGCAGTGGAATATTTTTACTTCTAGCGAATTCAATAAGTATTTTCATATTGGCTTCATGCCCATCTATTTCCGGATGTTTGGTAATTTCCATGTAAAAGCGATCACCGAATACTTTCTTATAGAAAATCGCGAATTCTTCGGCTTTGTCTTTTGTTCGGCTTTTCAGCGAATTCGCCATATCTCCCGAAAACGCCGGGGAAATCGCTATTAGTCCCTCATTATATTTTTCCATAAGTTCGCGGTCTATTCTCGGCTTGTAATAGAAGCCCTCTAAATGAGAAGCCGTTACCAAATGTAAAAGATTTTTGTAACCGATTTCATTTTGGGCTAGAAGCACCAAACGGCTTCGGCGATTGTCTATTCCAGCCTCCTTGTCATGCCTCGTTCTCTGCGCCAAATAAAAATCAACGCCGATTATCGGTTTGATACCCTTTTTCTTGCAAGTTTTGTAAAATTCGATAGTACCATACATATTTCCATTATCGGTCAATGCCAAGGAAGCCATACCGTGTTTTTTCGCGGCCGATACCAAATCGTCTATTTTCGGCAAAGCGGCCAAAAGGGAATAGTGTGAATGCAGATGGAGATGGGTGAACTGATTCATAGTCATAGTATAATCATTATATGCCTTCTATACAATTCTTAATCGGTATTGACGAAGTCGGCCGCGGTCCTATAGCCGGACCAGTCGCCGTGGGCGCTTTTATGTTCCTGAATGAAAAGGCAAAGCGAATATTTCGCGACGTAAAGGAATCGAAACAATTGACCGATAAAAAGAGGGAAGAATGGTTTAGAAAAATCAGAATTCAAAAATCAAAATGTAAAGTTGATTACGCGGTTTGCTTTTCCAGTTCTAGGGCCATTAATAAACGCGGAATAACAAAAGCCATTAAATCTTCACTTAATAGGTCTTTGAAAAGACTTGAAATAGATAAGTCTATCTTTCATAATTCAAGAATTATTTTGGATGGCGGACTCAAAGCCCCGTCTAATTATAAGAATCAAAAGACAATCATAAGAGGGGATGAGAAAGAAATGGCTATTGCCCTTGCTTCAATTTGTGCTAAAGTCACGAGAGATAGATATATGAGAAAGCTTTCGAAAAAATATCCGCGATATGGATTTGAAATCCACAAAGGGTATGGCACTAAAAAACATTATGAGGCGATAAGGAAATACGGCGTTTGCGGAGAACATCGCTTGACTTTCCTATAGCTTTAATATATAATACTCAAATCATGAAAAATACAGCCAAAAACATCGTTATTAGAGCTTCCATGGCTACCTTATTTATAATGGCTATCTTTGGAGTTATTCCGACTATAGTTGAAGCTTATTACGATTATAACTATGATTCATACGGTTCATATTATTCGAATCCCCTTATTTCAAATAGATATAGTTACGACGCAAGACCGACCCCAGTAAGTTATTCAGTGCCAGTTTATTATCCGGTTTATACTCCAATGTATCCGGCTATTCAAGCTACTTGTTACGCTAATGCTTCAAATGTATATAATAGTTATAACAATTCCAATCTATCTATTCGTACAAACGATGCCGTAATCTGGTATGCCAATGTTTCCGGCGGCACAGGGTCGTATTCCTATTCTTGGTCTGGTTCCGACAGTCTTTATGGTTATGGTTCTTCAATCATAAAATCTTACTATAGTGTTGGTACTAAGTACGCGACATTGAGTGTTACTTCAGGTAATCAGACAATATCCATAAGTTGTAATAATACGGTGAATGTTTATCAGCCGGTTATATATTATCCTCAGCCATATGCGGTTCCGATAGCTGTTCCAATCCAATATTCAATTCCTGTATCTCAATATCAGATGAATCCCAATAACAGTCTTGATATTGGTTGTTTCGTAGACCCAACGAACGCTTCCATCAATCAGCCTGTAAATTGGTCCGCGGAAGTTACTGGTGGCAGAGCGCCGTATATATATTCATGGACTGGTTCCGATGGTCTTACCGGCAATCAAAGTTCAATAATCAAATATTATGCTACAAGTGGTGAAAAAAGTGCAATAGTTTCCGTTACTTCCGCTGATGGTAGAACAGGCACTCGCGCTTGCAGTAATGTTATTACCGTTCGCAAAGCTTATGTCGCGCCGAAACAGCAACCCGCGCAACAGGTATCCGTAACTAAGACGCAAACTCAAAGTACGGAAGTACAGAACCAGAACCAAACCGCGAATGTTCCATTGGGAGCAGTATCCGCCTTCTCTTTATCTTATGTGCCTTGGGGCTGGGTGGCGCTCCTCATTATCTTCGTTCTCTTTGCCACGGTTATGTATCTCTTGTTCAATAGGCCGAAGATATAATTATTTTCTCTTTTGTATTTCCTCTCTTAGTTTTTCCAACACTTCGTTTTCGGTAAGTTGGCCGATTTGTCCATTATCTCTACTTTCTAATGTGACTTTGTTAACTTGAATGTCCTTGTCGCCAATAATTATGAAATAGGGAATTCGCGCGGTCTTGGCGTTCCTGACTTTCTTGCCAAAGCCATCATTAGAAATATCGAGCTCGGAGCGGATGAATGAACCACGGAGCAATTCATGGACTTTTTTTGCCGATTCAAAATGCGTTTCACCAACAGGTATAACTTTCACTTGAATTGGAGCAAGCCAAAGAGGAAAGTTGCCGCCGTAGTGTTCGATTAAAAATCCAATGAACCTCTCATGGGTACCCAAAGGCGCGCGGTGAATACAAAGCGGAGTCTTTTTTATGCCATCCTTATCTGTATATTCAAGGTTGAATCTTTTTGGCACCGCGAAGTCAACCTGATTTGTCGCAAGGGTGAATTCACGACCGATAGCGCTCCAAACTTGAATGTCTATTTTAGGACCATAGAAGGCGGCCTCATTGGGAACTTCGATGAACGGAATCTTGGAATTAACAATGACATTACGAACCATATCCTCGGTTTTTTTCCATAATTCCGGTTCATTGACGAATTTTTCTCCAAGTCGTTTCGGATCGTGTGTAGAAAAACGCATGATGTATTTTTTAATGCCGAAAATCTTGAAATATTGAATATACATTTCATTTACCGCTCTGAATTCATCCGCAAACTGCTCTTCCGTGCAGTAAATATGGGCATCGTTCATTTGGAGCATGCGAACCCGCATCAAGCCGAACAGCTCGCCACTTTTTTCATGGCGATAATTAGTTCCATATTCGGCAAGGCGCAAAGGTAAATCGCGATAGCTTCTCATTCTTGAAGCGAAAATCTTATGATGATGCGGGCAATTCATGGCTTTCAAATAATATTTTCCACCCTCATATTCCATAGGAGGGAACATAGTTTCTTCGTAATATGGAAGATGCCCGCTTTTCAGATATATTGAATCCTTGGCAATATGCGGCGTGCGAACCCTCACATAATTCATCTTGAATTCTGTTTCCTTGGCGAGTTTCTCGATTTCCTCTATTATCGCCCCGCCATTTGGAAGCCAAAGAGGAAGTCCCGGGCCGACATCATCGTCGAATTCGAATATGTCCATTTCTTTGCCAAGTTTGCGATGGTCTCTCTTTTCCGCTTCTTTCATCATTACTTCGTATTCATCCAGCTCTTTCTTTGAATTGAAAGCCAGTCCGTATATTCTCGTGAGCATTTTATTTTTCTCATCACCTCTCCAATACGCCCCGGCTATGCGGGACAATTTAAATGAATCGGGAGTTATTTCTTTGGCAGGATTTTCCGCATGTCCGCCGCGGCAGAGGTCAATAAACGGCGCCGCTCCTCCCTCGGCGCTAACGCCGGCAGTGTAAACGGTAATTGACTCATCTTTTGAAATGATTTCTTCTATAAGTTCGAGTTTGAAAGGATTTCCCTTAAATATCTCGCGAGCTTCTTCAGCCTTGATTTCTGAGCCTTTCACTTCATGCCAAGAAGGGAGGAGTTTGCGCATTCTCTTTTCAATATCTTTCAAATCAGCTTCGATGATAGGTTTGGCGAATTCAAAATCATAATAGAAACCATTATCAATGGTTGGTCCGATCGTCGCTTTGGCGTCAGGATACAAATCCAACACGGCGGCGGCGAGGAGGTGAGCGAGAGTATGCCTTTTATTATTGAGTTTTTCGTCGGCTGGGGGCATGAGCTACATCATATCATTTTATTTATATTTATCAAAAGTGCGTTCTAAGACTAGCTAAATCTTGATTATGGTATACTATACATAACTAACATGATTTTCAGTAATTCTATGAAATACGCACTTGATGTGGATTCGGCTTTGCTAGCATTTAGTGTTTTGAAAAAGCTTGGCGCTGGGAAGGTTAACACTTTTGATGAAAGGCTGAAGTCACAAAAAATACAGTACCTTGCGCAGGTATATGGTGTTTCGCCTGCTTATAATTTCAATTTATATATTCATGGCCCATATTCACCTGGACTGGCAAATGACCTATTTGCGATAGATGAACAGAAGCTATCTCCAGATCTTTCAGACTTTATTCCAGATGTATTGAATGAAAGGTTTAAAAAGCTGTCTGCTTTTGTTAAATCGAAGAATAATAGACAACTTGAATTGGTTAGTACTATACATTTGTTTATAAAGAGATTAAATTATAACGAAGCAAAAACGATAAAGGAACTCAAGGAATGGAAAAAAGCTTCTAATGAGGAAGTAAGGGAATCGTTTATCATGTTAAAACAAATACCGTGACTACAACTACCATAGGGAAAATAAATATGAGTGATTTGAAATCTCTTGTTCCAGAGACTGATTATAAGGAGATTAAAAAGATTACATCAGACGAAGGTAGGCATGTGTTGGAAATATCGGTACAAGAAGATGGAATTGTTATGATTAATCCTAATATAACTGATGATTTTGTCGATCTTGAAGTTGCTTTAAGGAAAGGTAAAAGAGTCGGATTATTTGATGAGTAATTTTCAGTACAATGTTATCTACGGAACCGTCAGAAAAATGGTATTACGATGCTTGTACTCTTGATAGCAAGCTTGAGACTTTTTATGAGATTATAAATAAAGGTCATAAAAGTATTACAAGCCATCTTGCAATTGGTGAAGGCTATGCCAACTGTCTTTTGAAAGGAAATAAGGTAAGTAGTTATGAAGTGTTAGATTCATTTGTTGAGCTTATAAAGAAGCTTCAGACTAAGGGTTTATTGGAAATTGTCGGTCATGATAAAGTTGAACCAATTCTAGAAAAAGTGAAGGATATCGTTCCACGACTATCTGTTACTGATTCATTACATTTGGCGACTGCATTACATGAACAGTGCTGTATATTTAGAACTATTGATAAAGATTTTGACGGAATAACAAAACCTATTGGTGAAAAGCTTGCGTATGAAAGCGGTATGGCAAGATTTGCTGTATCATCAATGAGTTTAAAGAGTAGGGATGAATTGTTTCGTGATAGAAAATCGATTCATAGGAAGAAAAAGTAAAACCTAAAAGAGCGGGCCCTAGACCTAGGACACGCTCTTTTGGGATAAAGAAACTTTATAAAATAAATAATGACTACTTCAGCCTCGATCTCCTGAGAAACGCCGGGATCGCGCCCCAATCGTCGTCTTCATTGGCTTTCTCCGCGTCTTTCTTGATATCAACAATCTTACTCTTGTCTTTGTCGGCAGTTTCGCCTTTCTTGGAATCAGTTATTGAATTAAAAATTTTACCCCGCTCTTTTTCGCCAATTCTCATAATGGAAGAAATAGATGAATCATTGGTATTTGCCGCGGCGGCGCTGGCATTGGCGGCCGAGGTCGCTCTTTGCGCGTCGGCGCTACCTTCCGGGAAACCAGTGGCAATGACGGTAATTTTGATTTCATTTTTCTTCAACTTGTCATCGCGTACGGTACCGAAGATAATTTTGGCCTCCGGGTCAATAGACTCCGTAATAACCTTCGCTGCATCTTGTATTTCAAACATGGTTAGGTCTTCGCCGCCGGCAATGGAGAAGAGCACGCCCTTGGCGCCGGCGATTGAAACATCTAGCAGTGGGGAATTGATAGCGGCTTTCGCGGCTTCTATGGCCCTGTTCTCGCCAGAAGCCGTGCCAATACCCATCAAGGCCGAACCGGCATTTTCCATGACGGTGCGAATATCGGCGAAATCTATATTGATGAGTCCGGGCGTGGTAATGAGGTCGGAAATACCTTCGACGGCATGGCGCAAGATTTCATCACAAGAGGCGAATGCGTTCTTAACGGTTGTGGTTTTGTCAATTGCCGAAAGTAATTTATCGTTTGGAATAACAATAATGGCGTCGACTTCTTTGCGTAATTCTTCGAGAGAAGAATCGGCGATTCGCGCGCGTTGGCGGCCTTCAAAGTAAAATGGCTTTGTGACAACGGCGACGGTGAGACAACCGAGTTCTTTCGCGGTGCGCGCGACGATTGGGCTCGCGCCGCTACCCGTGCCTCCGCCGAGCCCACAGGTGACGAAGACCATATCGGCGCCTTTGACGGCTTCTTGGATCTCATCTTTGGTTTCTTCGACGGCGCGGCGACCAAGGTCAGGGTTCATGCCAGTGCCGAGACCGCGAGTCAAATTCTTGCCAATATGTATGCGCTTCTTCGCGAGGGAGCGATGTAGGTCCTGGGAGTCGGTATTTATAGCCATAAAATCAACGCCACGGACCTTGCAGTTTATCATGTGATTGACCGCGTTCATTCCGGAGCCGCCGATACCTAATACTTTGATTCGGGCAAATGCTTCAATTTCGGGGGTTATGTTGGGCATGATTTATGGGTTATGGGTATTTATGGTTGTATCTTAACACATGAAATCAAGGGCGCAAGAGTATGTACTAGATGAGTAAAGGCGTGTGTTATTCACACAATGAAAGGGGATATTATTCAATATTGACTTTGGGAGCATGTTTGCTAACATGTGCTTATACAGTTACGGAACCGAGATTCCCTTTACAGGGAATCTTTTATTTTCAATAGATTGATCACCATGTTTTGAATTATATCAAATTCTTTCTCGTCAATTCGTCGTATCAACTGTAATAATCTATTTGCACTTATAAATCTTAACTGAGAAAGTAGAATCATACCCTTAACATCTCTATACAATATTTTATGAGAATATTTATGTTTCTCATTATCACTAGTTATTGGTAATGCCCACAGAGTATCGTCGCTAAATTTTTTTAATATTAGAATAGGCCTCTCGAAGTAATCATTTTTTCCATCAATTTCTCTCCCAATATTAACGCCGAAAGAAGCCCACCATATTTCTCTTTCAAGAAAAAAGAACTCCACAGGTAGAATCTTTGCATCTGTCTCTTTTTTAACGTTATTCCATTTATCGAAATCCTTTATGTATTCTTCATTCATGCCCAAAATCTTACCAAACGAGTTATGAAGAAATGATAAAAAAAGTATGAAATTTCGATAGAAAATGTATGAAAAAAGAATGAATTTTTGATGAAATTCATACTAGTAGGAAATAACTAAATGAATCCTATATCGTAATGGAGTAAATCAACAATTTAAGTCTTACTATATAAAGCCCTGCATTACCCCATACAAAAAGTATTATATATTTATAATTCCATTCAATACTAAGCATTAAGAAACTTACACATACAAGCAATACAACCTACGGCAAAAACTGCTTGACCCAATCGGAAGATTTTTTCCACAATCTTTTTGTCAGAGAATTGAAGGTCGTTTCAATACTGCTGGGGTCATCATCGCTGTGAAGTCCCCAAATACAGAGTCCGTAGGCGACAGCCCATGTGGCGTCTTTGAATGAAGATTTACCTTCAATAAGACCGAGTGTGCCGATACGCGAGGGCAGACGCAGGGAAGCGCGAGCCACAATGTCGATAGTATTCAAAGCTGAACCGCCGCCGGTAATAATAATTCCAGCGGGCAAAAGACCATTCCTACCAATCTTTTTCAGATGCGCTTCAATAAGTTCGAAAATATCGGACAATCGCGCGGTGATTATTTCCTCAAGTTTTTTTCTCGGATACGAACTGCCGGTGATGGCACCGACCTTGATCTGTTCGGCTTCTTCGAGAGGAACCTTGAGCCCAAGGGCAATGTCGTTTGTAATATCCGTCGAACCAATAGGGAAGACTTCAAGAGAGGTTGGGATATTATTTTCGAATACGGCGATAGATACCGTCTCCGCGCCGATATTGGCGAGAACGCAGCCGGCAATCTTCTGGGTTTTTCCCAAAGTGACAAAGCCGGCGGCAACCGGAGCGGCCATAATATCTTCTACTTCAATGCCGGCTTCATTCACCGCTTGAATAAGGTCGGCGACATGATGGTCGAGGCATGTGATAAAAAGCATTTTGAGTTCAACCTTATTACCCTTCATGCCTTCCGGCTTGCCTAAAGCCGTAACACCGTCTATTTTGTACTGTAAAGGGATAGCGTATATGACGCGGCGATTCGCGATATACGCGTGAGGAATATCTTTCTCGGTTTGCTCATGGAGTTTTTCCAAGTCGAGCGAAGTGATTTCCGCGTCGGCGCGCGAAGTGATCATGGAACTCGTCACGGTCGTACTGCTAAGGCCGATACCGCCGATACCGATAAAAGCTTTCTTAACTTTTACTCCCGCTTTCTCTTCTGCACTTTGGATGGCTTTCCTCACACTTGTCGCCACATCGCGGACATTGGTAACATAACCATGTCGTAAGCCGTGGGATTCGGCTATTCCAACGCCGAGAATTTTCGGAAAACCCTTTTCATTTTTTTCTTTCGCGCTGGTAATGACCACCTTCACATGATAGGTGCCGATATCTATTCCGGTAATTATATTGCGGGACATGAGTGCGCGTTCGAGCTTCGAAAAGGTTTCCGTCTAAATATTAAACTTCTTCCTAAACTTGGCTTCCGCTCTCTCCATTGTAACGCTATGAGCGTAACCTTTCAAATGTGTACAACCGTGGATGAATAGATACGCGAAGAAATTTTCGTAATTCCGCTCGAATTTTGCCGCTTCTTTTTTCGTTTCGCTTGGGCAAATGTAAATTTCGCCCTCATCTTTTGAATATGGAAAACTTAAAATATCGGTTGGTCTATTTTGACCTCGATATATGGCATTATATTTCTTTATTGTCGCAGGATTTGTTATGACAAGGGTTAATTTATAAAAAGCGCCAAGAATGGCGTCTTTAATAGCATCAAAATCAATAGCCGGCATCTTGGCTTTATTCGTATTTACTATAGTTATTTTCACCTTAGTCTCTAATTTATCTCGAGTGAACCTGTTTTCAAATGACAATCTATTTTCTCGCTGGCTTTAATGGAGCTTTGCCTTGCTTTACCAATTCAGCTAAATTCGCTTTGCGGTTGATAGACTTCAACGCTTTCTGCTTTATTTTATAGTGTGATTGCACTCGGCCGCTAAAGCGAATAGAGCGCATGCGGGGAATCACGCCGAAGCTTTGAACCTTGCGGCTGAAGCGACGCAAAACACCGAGACTATTCTCGTTCGGATTTCTGGTTATTTCCACATTGATCATAGTAAATATAAGATAACATAAAGTAGGTTTGCAGACAATGTCTGTCAAAGTTTTTACTTTCCCCAGTACTCCGCCTCCGCCTTTTTCATATGTTTCGGCAAATCGTCGAGCGAGACTATTTCTTGGGCATGAGTGTCATTCTTCCTGACAATCGCGGTTTTTTCGACCGCCTCTTTTTTGCCCATGACGATGACATACGGCGTATGGTATTTTTCCACCGAGGACACTTGCGCGCCGAGACGGTCTTTCGCCAGAGAGAGATACAGCGGCACTTTCACTTGTCGCAATTTCTCTATAACATCGAGTGAAAGTAATTTTGAATCCATGCCAAGCTGGACGAAAGAAGCAATCGGTTTCTTCATTTTCGTAAGAGTTTTGCGTAAGTTCGCGCTATTGCCTTTGACGAGAATTGAAATCCCGACGCCGGTAATATCGCGTTTCAAGTTTAATTTTCTGGAGAGTCCATTGTAGCGAACACCCACCGCTAATATGCGTTTGCCTTTCTTGACCGCTTCGGGGTCGGTATTCACGATGGCGAAAATTGTTTCCGTGCAATATTTGCGATTTGCTATGAGGGAATTATTGATAGAGTAGGGAATATTCATGGTTTCGAAATATTCAAGCAATTCCTCGAGATGGCGGCGGCTGTTTTCGCAGAGATAGTCCATTGATTTTGGCGCGAGTTCATTCAATTGTTTGGAAGACTCGTTGCAAGAAGAGAGTAATTCCAACGGATCATCTTTCAGAAGCTGTCTATTTTCCGCTGTCATATCATTCACATATTTTCTGTAATATGCGGCCAATTCTCGGACAAATCTTTGCGTGGAATCATGGTCGCCCAAGCTATTCACCTCAACCGCCGTGTCGGAATATCCTTCTTCTTTGAGCATAATTCTAGCCGTTTGTATGAGTGTGGCCTCGGCGATGCTTCCTGAACTGCCGATAATCTCAAGGTCAGCGTAACGATGATAGCCATCTTTTTTGCTTCCGCCTTTGCACGGGTCCTTGAAATAAAGCATTACCGGTTGGGGCAAGTCTTGCATATTTTCTTCTTGATATGTCCGCATAAGAGCGATTTTCTCTTCGGCATGAAGAGGCAAGCGGCCATGTTTGTCAGATTCATCGTCTATCGAGTCGCCATTTTTTAAATCTCTGGCGCCGTCCAAATCGGCTTTTGTTATCGTTATGCTTTTTGCCGGAATAAAACCATAATAAACCGCGATTTCGCCGATTCTATCTAGATTTTCATAGGCGATAAATTTACCGTCGTTTTTCTTGTTTTGTTTGCGTTTATTCATAAGGTTTGTTTATTGGATTTTATCTTCTCCCGGCCAGAGTGAAATGACAGGCACGGGCAAAAGGCGAATGACCGGCCGGCCGACTATTAGCTTACGGTCGAGTGCTCCCCAAATACGCGAATCGGAGCTTTGATTGCGATTGTCTCCCATTACGAAATATTCCGAAGATTTGAGCTCAACTTCGAATGTGTCTCGCGCGAGATGGTTCTGCGCGAGGTATGATTGATCCAAAACAAAACCGTTCGGATTTGCTTGATTTGTAATTGTGATTATTCCGTCGCCCACATTCACCGTGTCTCCGGGTAAGCCGATAATGCGTTTGATATAGTAGACGCTTGGATTATTGGGATATTTGAAGACGATGACATCATTTCTTTTCGGTTCTTCAAATCGATATGACAGCCGGTCGACAATCAGGAATTGTCCCGAGGCGAAAGTTGGGTCCATGGAAGCGCCACTCACTATGAATGGTTCGGCGATGAAATATCTGATGGGGAGGGCGATAATGAGAGCGATGATTATGGTTTGGAGCCATTCGCGGAATGTCTGCCAGCCGGAATTTTTTTTCTCGCTCATATCGGGATTCATGGGGCTATTATAGTACTATTTTGGGGGTTGCGCAAGGTTTTTGTATCAGTTTTAATAATTCGTTTCAGATTTGCGCTTCTTTTCATAATATGCAATACTCTTTCTCATGGTAGTCCGAATGCGGGCAACGCGAGCACACCGCGATAATAGAAGGTCGCATCACGCCCTAGACAGCGCGCGATTTTCCAAATGCAAGAATTGTGGCGCGGCGCATAAGAGCCATACTATTTGCATGAATTGCGGATGGTATAATGGTAGGAAAATCTTAGACCTCGCGGCGAAAGCGGCGAGAAAAGCCAAGAGAAAATCGGACGCGAAAAAATAATCAAGTAGTCGTGGAGTTTCGTAATCAGTTCTTTAACCACAATGGCCAATCGCCATCTATCCCGTTCAATAGTCTTACAATCTCTCTTCGAATGGGATGTATGCGGTATGCGCGACTCTCTCATGAAAGCGATTATCGCGCGGGATGTGAAAGAATTCGCGCCCGGGATGATGGACTCGTCTTTCATTGAATCGCTTGTGAAGGGTATCGTCGCCAAAAGAGGAGATATTGACGATATAATAATGAAAGCAGCGCCGGATTGGCCGATAGACAAGATTTCTCCGGTTGACCGCAATGTTCTCCGAATTGGACTTTATGAATTACTCTTTTCCGACCGCGATGAAGTGCCAGCCAAGGTTGCCATAAATGAAGCGATAGAACTGGCAAAAACTTTTGGCGGGGAAACGAGTGGCAGATTCGTGAACGGAGTGATGGGCGCGGTATACAAAGAATTGGGAGAACCCGGCAAGGACGCCGTACCTTCAAAGCAGAAAAAAGCTGAAGTACCGTATGAGCAAATGCCCATTCAGCATTTGGGCGGAGCCGTGGTTTTTGGCAAGAAAGGCGATGACATTTACATGGCATTCGTTCATGATATTTTTGGTCATTGGACTCTGACAAAAGGGAAGATTCCGGATGGTATTAACCCGAAAGATGGAACAATTGCCAAAGTAAAAGAAGAAATCGGTTTGGTTGTGGCGATAAAAGCCGACCTTGGAGCCAATGAATATATTGCCAACGACCCTGAAACGGGTAAAATACGAAAACAAGTCCATTATTATCTGGCAGAATCGAATTTTGATAAATTGAATTTGGCGAAAAAACCCGGACTCGATGACGCGAAATGGTTCAAACTTTCCGATATTCTTGAATTGAATTTCTACGATGATATTCTGCCGATTGTGACGAAGGCGGTTACCTTGCTAAGTCAACAAAATTAAAATGGAAAATGAAATGTAAAAATGAACAATAAAAGCTGCCGTCAGCCACATCACTTGGGCGGGACACAGTCTTCCGAGGAGCAAAGCGAGCGAGGAAGAGCTGTTCCCGCCAGAAGTGATGTGGTGTAATTTAATTTATTTACCATGAAAACAGACATAGAAAAATTTGCGAAACAAATCGGCGTCGAATTTAGCGATATATCGCTTTTGCGTACCGCTTGCACCCACAGGTCATACTTGAATGAAAATAAAGGAATCGATTTGGAACATAATGAAAGAATGGAATTCCTCGGTGACGCGGTTTTGGAATTGGTCGTCACATCATATCTTTTCAGAAAATATTCAAGGAAAGCCGAAGGAGAGCTGACTTCATTCCGTTCAGCTCTGGTGAATACTGTGAGCTTGACTAAAGTTGCGAGCACTATCAATTTGAATGAATACATCATGCTTTCTCGCGGCGAAGCCAAAGACAATGGCCGGGCCCGTTCCGTCATTCTAGCCAATGCCGTCGAAGCGGTAATCGGCGCGATATATCTCGACCAAGGATACAATGCCGCCGCCAATTTCATTTCCGCTCATCTTTTGAATACCATTGACATAGAAGAAATCGTTAAGAATAAAAGCTGGATAGACGCGAAAAGCCGTTTTCAGGAAAAATCGCAAGAGAAAGCTGGCGTGACTCCGTCATACAAAACATTGAAAGAAAGTGGGCCAGACCATAGCAAACAGTTTACTCTGGGTGTTTTCATCGGGGATGTGCAGATTGCGACCGGCACTGGCCTGTCCAAACAGGAAGCGGAACAAAAAGCGGCAGAGAAGGCGCTAGAGATAAAAGGATGGTAGATATTCTATTACCTCCACGCGCCGATGATCGCGCCGCCGATAACGAGCGTGACTAAAATAGAAACCGTGTCTATGAGCATTAGCTTGAAAGAATATTTTTCCCATATCAAACCAGACACCGCGCCTGTTGCCACGAAACCGAGCCAGACCAAGAATCCCATAAAAGCGCCATTACTGCCGCCTCGCGCGCCCGTTGACACGATGACGAAAGCCAAGACGAAAAAACTGACAAGCGTCATGATAAATTGAATAATATAAAGTTTCCAAATACCTTTTGACCTTGCTTCGGTTATATCGGTATCAGTTAATTTCACAAGCGACATCCATTCCTTGCCAAAAAAAATAGGCGAATACCACAAAGCGCTCACGCCAAAACTTACGATAGAAGCGACCAGAATAGGCCAAAAATTGATTGTTTGCATGGCAATTGTTTAATTTGGCTAATATGTTAATATGTTAGCATATACTAGATAAAATGTTAATTCAATAAATGAAACAAAATCAAATATGAATAAGGTAATAATATACATAGTAGGCTTTATTGGGGTCGTCATATTATTGATTTATATCATCTCATCCAAAACTTTTCCTTCGTTAGGAGAATTCATGGCAAATTCGACAACTACTCCCGCGCTGGTTGATTCATCGAAAGCGAGTGAATCATTGAATGGAACATACGCGACAAACACTATTCACGCGCCGAAAGGAGACATTCAAGTGGAGATTTCCGATACTCTAGACAAAACGGAGCTCGGCCTTAGTAACCGACCTTCACTCGACCCTGATTCAGGGATGCTTTTCGTTTTCTCAGATTCAGAACCGCAAAGTTTCTGGATGAAAGATATGCTTTTTCCGCTTGATATAGTTTGGATAAATGCCGATAAAAAGGTAACCGGTATCGCTTCCAATCTGTCGCCTGATTCTTATCCGGAAGCATTTGATTCTCCCGGAGAAGTTCAATATGTTCTTGAATTGAATGCCGGTGGCGCTAATAATTTCGGTATCGCGACAGGAACTCTTTTGCAGTTTTAGTTTTTTTATGACATGAAGCGTTATCCACACTTTTTTTATTTATGATTACGGAGTAGAATAAATTCCAATAGCACAAATAGCAGAAACCATTATTAAAAACTAAAAGCATTTCTAGCGCATCCGCCTGCGCAAAACATATGCCCAAAAAAAAGAGAACCGCTTCAGGGAAAGCGGCAAAGGCCCCTTCTATCCCCACGATTATCAAACGTGACGGTCGAATAATGCCTTTTGATATTGAAAAGATCACAAATGCCATTTGGAAAGGCATGAACACGACCAAGGAAGGTACTATTGAAGAGGCTCGCCGGGTCGTGAATCTGGTGTATTCTGAACTGATACGCATAAAAAGAAAATTCTCGAACTTCATACCGCAAGTAGAAGGCGTTCAAGATATTGTCGAACAGGAACTGATGCGTTCCGACTATGTCAAAACTGCGAAACATTATGTTTTATATCGTGATGAGCGCGCACAGATACGCGCGAAAGGACTCGAAGTGCCGGAACATGTGCGCAAACTCGTGGCTGATTCACAGAAATACTTCAAAAATGCTCTTGGAGAATTTGTCTATTATCGAACATATTCAAGATGGATAGATGAAGAGGGAAGAAGAGAGACTTGGATAGAAACAGTAGACAGATATATGAGTTATATGCACGAGAATATCGGTAATAAGCTCAAAGACGCGGAATACAATGAAATTCGCGAAGCCATCCTAAATCAACAATCAATACCCTCGATGCGTCTGATGCAATTTGCCGGAATCGCCGCGCGCAGAACGAATGTCTGCGCGTATAATTGTTCCTATATTGCCCCGGAATCATTCCAGGACATGTCGGAAATCATGTATATTTCCATGAATGGAACTGGCGTCGGCTTTTCGGCTGAAAGCGCCAATGTGCAGAAGTTCCCGCAAATAATGATGCAAAATGGCGAGAAATTTAAGACTCTTACGATAGATGATTCCAAAGAGGGTTGGTGCGAAGCGTTCGTCGTCGGCGCAACAGCCTGGGCTGGGGGCAAAGATATCGATTTCGATTATTCACAGATTCGTCCGCTTGGCGCGCGCCTCAAGGTTATGGGCGGAAAAGCGTCTGGACCTGAACCTTTGAAAAGGCTTTTGGGATTCACAAGGCAAGTTATTTTGGACCGCCAAGGTCGGCGCCTGCGTAATATAGATGTACACGATATTATTTGTATGATAGGAGAATGTATTGTTTCTGGCGGCGTCCGAAGAAGCGCTCTTATCTCTCTTTCTGATTTGGATGACAATGAAATCCGTGATTCCAAAAAGGGTGCTTTCTATATGACTCATCCGCATCGCATGCTGGCGAATAATTCCGCGGTTTACGTAAATAAGCCGACGAATGAAGAATTCTTGAAAGAGTGGATGGCTCTTATTGAAAGCCGTTCAGGCGAGCGAGGCATATTCAATCGCGGTTCATTGGCGAAAACATTGCCGGAACGCCGTATAAAAGTTTTGAAAGAGTATAAAGGTTATTTTGACCCGTCGGGAGAACATATTGTCGGTCTTATCGGAGTTAATCCTTGCGGAGAAATCATTTTGCAGTCAAAACAGTTTTGTAATCTATCGGAAATAATCGCACGCGCCGATGATACGGAGAAAACTCTTATGAAGAAGATCCGCATTGCCACTATTCTTGGAACTTATCAGTCTATGCTTACGAATTTCCAGTATCTTTCCAAAGAATGGAAGGAGAATTGCGAAAAAGAAAGATTACTCGGGGTTTCGATTACGGGACAATGGGATTGTCCAGCCGTGCGCAAGCCGGAAGTTATGAGAAGACTAAGAGATGAAGCGATAAGAGTAAATAAAGAGTATGCTAAACATTTTGGCATCAATGAATCAACCGCCATTACCTGTACAAAACCTTCCGGTAATGGTTCACAGACTTTCGATTGTGCTTCCGGCATGCATCCGCGCCATTCGAAATATTATATTCGGCGCGCGCGCATCGCTTCCACCGATTCCTTGTTCCGAATGCTCAAGGACCAGGGTGTGCCGTATTTTCCGGAAGTCGGTCAGACCGCGGATAATGCCACAACCTATGTTCTCGAATTTCCAGTCAAGGCTCCGCAGGGAACTACGATATTCAAGAATAATTTGACTGCCATTGAGCAGCTGGAATATTGGAAGATGGTCAAGCTCAATTTCACGGAACACAATCCGTCGGTAACGATATCAGTCGGAAATAACGAATGGGTGACTGTGGCCAATTGGCTTTATGAGAATTGGGACATTATCGGCGGGCTTTCATTCTTGCCTAGGGAGGACCATGTTTATCAGCTGGCGCCTTATGAAGCGATTGATGAGAAGAAATACAAAGAACTCGCCAAAAAACTAGAACATATTGATTATTCCAAAATCCTCACTTATGAGAAGCAAAATGAGACGGATTTGAAGAAAGAGCTGGCATGCGTCTCGGGAGTTTGCGAGATTGCGTAAAAATTATATTTGTGGTATTCTTGTACCTAGCCGCATCAGACAACCGCGCTTTGTTTCGTTAAAAACGAAGCAAAGTGAGGAAAGTCCGAACATCGTCCCGATATTTGTCACAAGATGAATTATTGGGAAATAGGGTAGCGGGTAACGCCCGTCTGGTAATGCCTAGAGGTGCGAACAGTGACGCATTCATTGGAAACGATGAATGAATCCTTCGGGATTAATCCGTATGGTAACATGCGGGGTGCAACGGCAAAATCCTTACCCCGATGCAAGGTCGTGTCTTTGGAGTAATCCAAGGAAGAACCGCTTGACTCTTCGAGCAATCGAAGAGCTAGATATATGGTTGTCATATCCGTCTTCGTCCCGATGAACATCGGGACTACGGCGTGATAAAACAAAATTCGGCTTATATGCGGCTCAAATGATTACGCCCCGATTACATCGGGGCGTTTTCACATATTGACAATTACTAAGGAGCATGCTAGACTGTTAGCACAAACAAGCCAATTTCCTGCATTAGCAAGGTTCAATTCCAAACTCCAACCGCAGAAAACCCTCTGCGGTTTTCTTTTATCCGATTGTAAATATTTCTGTTTTATGTGATACTTTTGTTATGTCTATAGCAGATATAAAAAATAAATTACAACCCATTTTCAAATTTTACGGCATTGCATATGCCGCCGTTTTCGGTTCAGTTTCGCGCGGTGAAGATCGTCCAGATAGCGATGTCGATATTCTAGTTCGGCTTGGAAAGCCGATGGGTCTCTTTTCCTATATGAAATTGATTCACGCCATCGAAGACCTTCTAGGGCGCAAAGTTGATATGGTCACGGAGCAAAGTCTAAATAAATTCGTTCGACCATATGTAATACCGGAACTCAAAACTATTTATGAAGGATGAGAGAATTTACATAGAACAAATGCTTGATTCGGTTGTAAAAATCGAAGCTTTTACTCGCGACATGAAAAAGGAAGATTTTCTGAAAGATGGAACTGGTTAAGATAAATGATATTCTGCTACCCGCAGGGGTTACTGGAGAGAAGGAGAATTAGGTTTAATACTAGATTCCCTCCGCCAACTGGCGGATTGCGGGAATGACGCAAGACCCAACTAGAATTGTAGTGTTATCCCCGTTGCGTTTTTTATTTTGCGCTATATAATAGAAACATTGTTATTGATTTGATCATTATTAGTAATTGGTAAGAAAATAGAGACCGGAGTCTCCAAATAAAAAGATGAACGACAATTTCTCCAAACAATCGCCCGAAGAAAGAACTGTGCCATTGAACAAACAGCCACAACTAAAACCACAGCCGCCTATCAATAAGATGAATGATATTCTCACTCAACAGTCAAATCGACCAATACAGAGTGCTCCACATATATCTCAAAATCCGCCAATATTAAATTATCAAATCAATCATCCGGTACAGACCGCCACGCAGAAAACTTCAACTCCAGCAACGCCGATTATGACGCCGATTATGACGCCGATTCGTCCGATAATACAACAACCGCTAGTACAGCCACCGAAGATACCTGTTGTTCAATCAATACCTTCAAAGAATCAAAATATTTCGTCTCCTCCTCTAATCAAGCCCAAGCGAAGCCGTCTGAAATTGGAATCAGTCGCGTATTATATTTTCCTGGCAACTATTTTCCTAACCCCATTAGTTTTTCTGCCAACCCCTTATATATCTTTGGGTTTAGTCAAGACAATTGTTATCGTGGTTGGCATGCTCGCTTCGGCTATATGTTACGGGATTATCATTCTTAAAGAAAAGTCTATTGCTTTACCAACGAAGACCGTTTTTTGGAGTAGTATTCTTGTGATTGCATCCCTTCTCGCCTCCGCGTTTCTAAGTAATCAAGTTGGCAAAGCACTATTCGGTCAAGGGTTCGAAGTTAGTACGGTTGGATTCCTGATAACCTTATTCATTGCCGCTTGGGTCGCTTTTGAAAGCGTGAGGCGAGACCATAGTAGAATACTCGCTATTTTCAAAGTCTTGGCTCTAGTATATATCATATTAGCATTGCTTGAATTGTTGCGCCTAGTTTTCGGTCCCACGGCTCTATCGTTATCGATTTTGACAAATACCACTTCAACGCTTCTAGGAAGCTGGTATGATTTCGGAACTTTGTCACTTCTCGCGCTTATTGTTTCGGTCTGCGCGCTTATAACATTAGCTCTGACACGCCGAATGAAGATTGTCTACGGTATTATCGCGATAGCGGCTTTGTTCATGGCTTTTATTGTCAATCAGACAATCGCCTGGTTCGGAGCGACTTTTGCGTTTGTTATTATAGCCATAGCCCTCTATCGCGCGCGGCCTTTCCAGCCGGAATTGGGAAAGTGGAAATCCCGTCTTGCTCGCATCGCGTGGTTACCGACAATTCTTTGTATTATCGCGCTTATTCTTGTTTGGAAAGGTAATACCATAGCCGGTCCAGTTATTCAAGACACCAAAACGCAATATTCCGAACTATCACTGCCTTGGCAAGTAACCACCGATATAATAGCCGGAACAATAAAAAATTATCCTCTGTTCGGCGTTGGTCCAAATCATTTCACCCAAGCTTATACGGTCTTCAAACCATTAGCGATAAATACAAGTAATGCTTGGAATGTCGAATTTAGCGCTGGTTTTGGACTTATACCGACATTCATTGTTACGCAAGGAAGTGTTGGGGCGGTTCTATGGGTTCTCCTCTTTATTTCGATTGGAATTCTCTTAACTCGTTCGTTTAAGAAATTGCCTTCCGACCCGCAAGTAAAATTCATAGCGCTCTCTTCCGGCGCGGCGACAATATTACTGTTCATAAACATAATATTGTATGTGCCTTCTCACGCGGTCTTACTTATCGCTTTCATTATTTTCGGAATATTCTTGGCAACAGTTGTTCATACGAAGACCGTGTCCCCATTAGTTATAAATCCTATTTCAAAAATAGGGAAACTGGCATTATCCTTTTCACTTATCGCGGCAATCATACTGGGAATAATATACGGTTTCATATATGTTAAGAAATTCATGGCATTTACTTATTTCGCTTCAGGAGTGAAAAGCATCAATGTGAATCAAGATTTCAAAACCGCCGATATTGCCTTCAAGAAAGCATTATCATTGGACAATTCGGATGTGTATCTGCAGGCCTTATCCGAGAATGCCCGTCTCAACGCAAGCCAGCTGATATCTTCCATAACATCGGCGCCCTCGGAAGAAATTACCGCGACTATCGGTAATCTGCTCAATGACGGCATAAAAACCGCGCGCCAAGCGATTGCTTATGACCCAACGAATTATTACAACTATGTTTCCGAAGCGCGCATTTCAGATTTGGCTGCTAGCATCAAGATGACTGACGCATACGAGAACTCCGTTCGCGCGTATACTAATGCCATCAATCTGAATCCGCTCAATCCTTCCTTATATGTCAATCTCGCGCAGAGTCAAGCGAGAAATAATAAATTCGACGATGCTCTCCGAACAATTGGCGTGGCTCTCCAAGTGAAGAATAATAATATTGACGCCGTTTACCTACTGTCGCAAATTCAAGTGGCGCAAGGTAATCTGAAGGATGCCATTATCTCAACGCAGGTCGCGACTCAGATGAGCCCGCAAAGCCCGCTTCTATTCTTCCAGCTGGGGCTTTTGCAGTATAACGCCAAAAATTATGCTTCTTCCACGGAGGCTTTGGAGCGGGCTCTGACACTGACGCCGGAATATGCCAACGCTAAATATTTTCTCGGTCTTTCTTACGTTCGCGTAAATCGCATTGCCGACGCTATTGCCATATTCACAGACTTAGCAAAGACAAATCCGGATAATAAAGAAATATCATTTATTCTAACGAATTTAGAAGCGGGCAAGTCGCCATTCGCCGATGCCAAACCGCCGGTAACATCAACTCCGGAAAAGCGCGCGACATTGCCAGTCAAGGAGAAAAAACAGTAAATCGCAGAATATCCACATGGTTAGAAAATGGTTTTCATTTATAGGCAAAGAAATACGCGGTCTTCATGAGGCCGCGTATCTCTTGGCTTTTTTCGCTCTATCATCACAGCTTTTAGCGCTTGTGCGAGACAAACTTTTGGCTCTCACTTTCGGCGCCAGCCATTCATTGGATATTTATTATTCCGCGTTCCGAATTCCCGATATTGTTTTTGCTTCTGTTGGTTCGTTAGTCTCTGCGTCTATTCTCTTGCCGTATTTTATTGAACGCTTTGGCAAGGGTAATGAAGAAGGAAAGACTTTTTCTAACGAGATTTTCACTGTTTTCTTCTTTTTGATCATAATCATAAGCGCAATCGTGTATATTATCGCCCCCTGGCTTATTCCGAAAGTTATTCCCGGATTCGCGAACGATTCATATTTACCGCAACTTATTTTATCAATGCGAATAATGCTCCTATCGCCAATATTCTTGGGTCTTTCCAATTTGTTTTCCAGTTTGACGCAAATGCGCCACCGTTTTCTAGTCTATGCCGCCAGTCCAGTCGTATACAATATGGGAATTATTTTCGGATTACTTTTCGCTTATCCCATGTTCGGCATTTCAGGTCTGGCTATCGGCGTCGCGGTTGGAGCATTCCTTCATATGGCGATACAGGTTCCGTTCATGTCACGCGAGGGACTTGTTCCACGCCTTACGAGGATTGTTGAGTGGTCGAAGATTAAAATGATTATATTAACTTCACTGCCACGCACGATAACGCTATCCGCTAATCAGCTAGCGTCCTTTGTTTTGATAGCAATAGCCTCCCTCATGGTTCCCGGCTCTATTTCTATATTTATTTTTGCTTTTAATATTCAAGCGGTACCTCTAACTATTATCGGCGCTAGTTATTCTTCGGCGGTATTTCCCGCACTTTCGAAACTATATTTCGATAAGAATTTGAAAGAGTTTTTGGAAAAGATGATTACTTCCGCCAAACATATTATCTTTTGGTCTATGCCGATAATGGTTCTTTTTATAGTTTTGCGCGCGCAAATCGTACGTGTTATTTTAGGCGCGGGAAAATTCGATTGGTCTGATACGCGGCTCACGGCCGCGATGTTGGCGCTTTTTATCATTTCCACGATAGGGCAGAGTCTGATAATTTTGTTTGTTCGGGCTTTCTACGCTGAAGGCAAAACCGCTCGTCCACTTGTGATAAATGCCGTATCCGCGGTTGTTATCGTCTTATCGGCGTATTTCCTGACGAAAGCTTTTTATGCTTTTCCGGTCTTCGCGTATTTCATCGAGGACTTGCTCAAGGTTGGCGGACAAGTCGGAACAAGCGTCCTTATTCTGGGAATCGCGTATTCAATAGGCGTAATACTCAATACCGTTTTGCATTGGTGGGTTTTCGAACGTGCGTATCCAGGTTTTACGAGACCGGTTTTATCCACGCTTTTCCACAGTTTTTCGGCTTCAGTTATCACCGGTTACGCGGCGTTCCTCAGTTTGCGGTTTTTCAATATCATCTTCCCGCTCACGAAAGTTTGGGGAGTTTTCATGCAGGGCTTCTGCGCCGGAATCCTCGGACTAATAATCGGCACTATTGTACTCGTTCTTCTCAAGAATAATGAATTGCAGGAAGTGTGGAGCACATTTCATCATAAGATTTGGAAGGCGAAGGTTCCGCCGGCGGAGGTGGAGCATATTTGAGGTAATTATGCCGATTTACTCTTTTCTGTTATATTCAATGAATGAATTCCGCTTTTATCCGTAATTTTTCCATTATTGCCCACATTGACCATGGCAAGTCCACGCTTGCCGATAGGATGCTGGAGATTACCGGCACTATCGAAAAGAGAAAAATGCAAGAGCAAGTGCTTGATTCCATGGAATTGGAACGCGAGCGGGGAATTACGATTAAGATGCAACCGGTGAGGATGAGGTGGCGTTCGAGGACCCCGCCGCTTCTGGTGGGAGGAGCTCTCCCTCGCTCGCTTTGCTCCTCGGGAGACTCCTCCCACCCAAGCGGCGGGGCTAACGAAGTCGATAAAAAGACGGCTGGTCAAGAATACATTTTGAATTTGATTGACACCCCCGGACATATCGATTTCTCCTATGAAGTCTCGCGCGCCCTGAAAGCTGTTGAGGGTTCAATTTTACTCGTGGACGCGACTCAAGGTGTTCAAGCTCAGACTCTAACAACCCTCAATATGGCGAGAGAAGCATGTCTCACCATTATTCCCGTTGTTAGTAAAATAGATTCACCGCTTGCCATGATAGATGAGACGGTGAAGGAAATAAGTCAGTTACTAGATTGTTCTCCGAATAATGTGATAAAAGTTTCTGGCAAGACAGGTGAGGGCGTTGAACATTTGTTAAATGAAATTATTAAACGAATACCGCCACCATCTATTCGGGAACAGTCTCGAGACGAAGCCGACACCTTTCCACGAGACTTAGCAGAGCGGGGCGATTTGTCTCGTGGAAAGGTGGTCGGCGAAGTAGGCGAGACTGTTCCCGGGGGAAATTTTCGTTCCCTCGTCTTCGACTTCCAATACTCCAACCACACCGGCGTAATCGTCTACATTCGAGTAATAAGCGGAACCGTTAAAAGACACGATAAATTAATATTCAAAGTCGCGAATAGGCAATTTGAAGCAATAGATGTAGGCATATTCGCGCCCGAAAATACGCCCGTTGAGTCTTTGGGTACTGGAGAGATAGGTTATATCGTCACAGGAATAAAAGAGCCTGGTATCGCTTCTGTTGGTGATACTGTTGCTTCAATCAAAGACACCTTGCCACCGTTACATGGTTATCAAACTCCGAGACCAGTAGTATGGGCTTCAATATATCCGGAAAGTCAAGATAATCTGCCTCTTCTGCGCCAAGCACTCGGCCGTTTGCGTTTGTCGGATTCATCTTTCACATACGAAGAAGAAGCTTCAGGTACTTTAGGCAAAGGATATCGCTGTGGATTCTTGGGCATGTTGCACTTGGAAATAGTAACCGAGCGATTGCGCCGAGAATTCAATTTAGATTTAATTGTCACAATGCCAACCATCACATATACGGTGAAAGGCAAGAATGGTAAAAGCACCGTGATATATTCGCCATCGCTTTTTCCGGAAGACCATGACATTCTGGAAATTAGCGAGCCAATCGTGACAATGAAAATAATCACGCCGCCGGCGCATATCGGCAGATTGATGAAATTGATTTATGACCATGAAGGCACGATTACTTCTACCGACAATTTTGGCGACAATAGGACAATACTAACGCTTAATATGCCCCTCAGAGAACTGATGAGGAATCTTTTTGATGAAGTCAAAAGCGTCTCTTCTGGTTATGCCTCTATTTCATATGATATTACGGATAATAAAACAGCGGATGTTGTTCGGATGGATATTTTGATAGCGGACGAGCTAGTGCCGGCATTTGCCCGCATTGTTTCTCGCCGTCGAATCCAAGAAGAAGCGGAATCGGCAATTGAACGGCTTTATAAAATTTTACCTCGAGAACTTTTCACATTCAAGGTCCAAGCCAAAGCCCTCGGCCGCATTCTTTCTTCACGGAGTATCTCAGGTAAAAAGAAAGACGCCGCCGCTACGCTTTCCGGCGGGGACATTACCCGGAAAATGAAATTGCGCGAAAAGCAAAAGGAGGGTAGGAAACGGCTGAAAGAACACGGTAGCGTTATCATACCGCAGGATGTTTTCGTGAAGATGATGCGGAACGATTAGTATTTCCAAATGGGGAAATATAAAAGTACCATACTGATGATGACGAATATGCCGACGACGATAAAACCGATATTGGCGGCTTTGCGTGTTTTTTCGTGAAATAGCATGATGTTTTGTAGTATACTGTGAAGCATGAAATACGGCAACAAATCTCTGTGGAAAAAGATCGTAAAATCACCGGTAATATTTGTGGCGCTTTCGATTATGTTCATCTTTGTGGCTAGGGCGACATGGAAGATGTATGAGAAAGCATCTCTCAGTAATGAGCGCTTGAGCCAAGCAGTCGCGACATTGGCGGAACTCAATAGTCATAATAATATGCTCTCGGAAAAAGTCGCTTATCTTTCAACCGAGCAGGGTATAGAGTCCGAGATTCGCACGAAATTCCGCGTGGCGCAGGAAGGCGAATCGGTCGCGGTTATTGTCGGTGATACGCAGTCGGGCGGAATCATGAATCAGGCTTCATTGACGCCAGTTTCGTTGTCTTGGTGGAGAAGATTGTTGCGAGTGTTTGGGTTTTGAAGGTAAGATAAGAAAAGCGTAGGCTCTGCTTCGCCAAGGCTACGCGGGGCGAGCGGGTATGGTTTAGTGGCAGAATGCGACCTTCCCAAGGTTGAGACGCGAGTTCGATTCTCGCTACCCGCACTACTTCGCAACCCTGCTAATCGCAGGGTTGCTTCGTAGTGCAAGCACACCAAAAAACAAAGAGAATGCGCCTGTCCTGCGTAGCCTTTGGCGAAGCAGGAAAGTAGTCCTTCAAAGCTCCGAACGAAGTGAGGAGCGCAGAAGGGCTGATTATGATACCATTCCGATATGTCCCATTATGTTTACATTCTACAGTGTTCTGATAACTCACATTATGTAGGTTCATCAGATAATCTTAAGAATCGTGTAAGCTACCACAACAAAGGATTGGTTGATTCGACAAAAGATAAAAGACCAGTCCAGCTTTCGTGGTATTGTTGTTTCAATAACAAAACAAAAGCTCTGCAGTTTGAGAAATATCTGAAGGTCGGCTCTGGTTTTGTATTTAGCAGAAAGAGATTAGTTTAGATGTCACGCCTGCTCTACGAAGCTCGCGATTAGCGAGCGTAGTAGGGTGAAAATAATCTTTGAAAACAAGAAGTCCGCGCGGACAAATGCAAAAATAAAATCAGCCGTGGTCTTGCGAAATCCTTCCACCAGAAAATAGGTGCGAGCTTGGTATAGTAAAGATACCAATACAAAACTAGACGATTATATTTTAATCGTCTGACTCTGAAGTAACTAGTAGTTCGTTATTTCTTAAATTCCCAACGCGGACTTTATTTTTTCCTCGTTGAAACCAACAATAATCTCGCCGCCAATATCGATAACCGGCACTCCCATTTGGCCGGTTTTATCAATCATTTCCTTGCGCTTGGCGAGGTCCGTGGCGACATTGTATTCACTAAAGGTCATATTATTGGTTTTGAAGAAGGACTTTGCCATATTGCAATAAACGCAAGATGGCGTTGAGTAAATTGTTATTTCTTTCATGGTATTTTATTATGCTAATTAATAAATTTCGAATAATTCGGATTATTCTTAGTAGGAGCTTTATTATAGCATACAATTTTACTGTTGACGCAAGAGGGCGAAGTATTATCTGATATAAAGATTTTACTGGCTTGTACCCTCGGCAGGAATTGAACCTACATCCACTCCTTAGGACGGAGTTGTTCTATCCGTTGAACTACGAGGGCGTGACTAGAGAATAGCATATTCACAATTTTGCGGCATGGCATAATGTTTGCTATAGTAATACGCATGACACCCGAAGAGAAAGCATTGCTGGAAAGTACGCATGAATTGGCGGAGGAGAATAATAAGATTCTTCTATCCATGCGGCGCTCGAATCGTATTAGTATGGCGATGCGGATTACTTATTGGGTGCTCATTATCGGATTTAGCTTTGGCGCGTACTATCTTATTCAGCCGTATATTACGATATTGGGAGACGCCTATGGTTTAAATTCGAACACGCTCAATTCCGCGCAAGATTCGGCAAATTCGCTTAGAGATCTTTTGAAATGAATTGCCGAGATAGCTCAGTCGGTAGAGCATTCCCCTGAAGAGGGAAGGGTCCCCAGTTCGATTCTGGGTCTCGGCACCTGCGATAAATATGCGTTAAATTGCGGAATTACATCTAATAAATACAACTATAAAAAACACTCATCCAAATTCCTTTGGATGAGTGATGAGTTTGTTTTTTTTGTTATTCTTTCTTCGGTTGGCGAACGCGGAACAAGTACGGAACAATGAGACATGGAAAGCGAAACAACATTGTATAGCGAACACTCCATTTCTCATCGGCAAGTATCTGGCAAATGCCCTCCCTGTACATCCCTTCATTGGTAGGGGGTTTGTATTTGTCAGCTACAGCAGTCGGTTTCCGGCCGTCACGCTTTTCGATAACTCGAAGAAGAATATCTAGCATGTCGGCGTATTTTTTCATCTAAAAATATAATAGCACAGATGCCGAATTCATGCAAATTTCAAGCCTTACATCGAAGATGCAAGGCTTGGGGTTATGTGGCGCACAAGTATCGGACTTGTTGCACAGCGTTTGAAATTTTCCAGCGGTCTTGGATATCCGATCCTATCCAAGTGCCGTATGTTTTAAGATGCCGAAGCATCTCGTCTCTTGCTCCCGGCTCGCCCACGCAAACGGGAATGAATTGCTTGCGACGAAGTGATCTCGCCAAGAAAGCCGTGAGTCCTCCAACAGAACTCTTGACTTGAATGAAGGGGATGTCGTTGTCACCGGTTGGAACATCTCGGCCCCCATCATCGGCACCGCCAATTACCCGCGTTCCGAACGCTCGAGCATAGGCATTTTCGGTATCAGCACCGACCATTTGTCGGCGGAATGCATTACTGTAAGTGTTCATAAATCTTGTGCCATTATACACCCAATAGTGTTCATTGTCAAGGAAACTATTGACATAATATATTGAGTATGCTAATCTGTTTGACAGATGGCAATATGTGTTGCTGTTGAGCCATGAAACGGCTCTTTGAAATAAATTAAACCAATGAGGTAAAAACGCCTTGTTTGAAGTCGCCGATAGGCGGTTAAGGACTAAAGTGAAAGGGTCAGTAATGATTACGACTACATTAACGACAGTAGTTTCGGCAGAAATGATTCGGGCCCATCTCAAAAGTCTGTCTCCGGGACAGCTCCAGAACCCTGGGAACGATATCGACTTTCTGGACATTGTTCTCCGTCAGAAAAAGGCGAGCGCAAAACGCACGGATTGGAGTGTCGAGGAGGAAGCTGGGACCAAGAGGTATCGCTCCGAAGCGGGTGCGGATGGTTCTCCCGGCAAAATGGGTTTTCCAACCCAGAACTTCATCGCGTGCCTTGTTGGTGCTGGCAGGTACGTGAAGGCCGGCAAACAACAAATCTCTACGGCCAAATCCACCATCTTGTTCGAGTTCCTGGATTTTCCGGAAGATTTCTGTGTCTTCAAGGATACGGACAAGGACGGCAACATCCCCTGGCATGGTTTCCTGGCAAAAGGGAATCTCGACTCGGGCGGCAAGAAGGTCGCTGTGGCTATTGTCCGGCCACGGATCCCGCATTGGGAAACCACGGTCACGGTTAGATTGGACACGAAGCGGGGTATCAAACGCGAAACGGTCATCCAGATGATCGAGACGGCCGGTCGCAAAATCGGTTTATGTGACTGGAATCCCATTCACAAAGGTCGGTTCGGCCGGTTCATCATCAGCAAGCTGGAAGTCCTGCCGATAAAGGACGAGAAGGTCGAGATTCCCGTGGTGGAATACGAGCTTACCGACGCTCCGGCGGAACTCAAGGCGCTAGCGGGAGTCTGATGGGTTCTATTTTCGACGCATTATCGAGTAGAGCTTAGTTCCGTTCAGCTCCCCGCGGTACGGTATCGAGCGGCGGGTGTTTACTCATCCGCCGCTATTCATATTCAGTGCTGTTCGGTACAGTTGAGTTAAGTTCATTCTCGCGCGGTGGGGTACGGAGCGAAAGGATATAGTTCCTTCGCTATACTTTACATAGTGGCGTGAAGTTAAGTAGCCTTATGCAAAGTCGAGTGGTGTGCTGTATGGAGCGAGAAGGTTATAAGATTTTCTCGCTTAGTTATCCGGCGTAGTATCGCGTCCTAACGTGTCGTTGGGTTTAGTGCAGTAGTGTTCGGAGCGGTTTGAGGTAAAACTCAAGCCGCTTTATTTTTTTACGAAAAGTGTATAATAGGTCGCATGCGATATATTTTCATGGATGAATCTGGTGATGCTGGTTTCAAATTCGGCAAAGGGTCGAGTGATTTCTTTATTATCGCCGCAGTAGTTTTTGAAGACGACTTAGAAATGGAGAAGACATCTATCGCTATTAAAACATTGAAAAGAAGACTCGGTTTTCAAGATTTTAGGGAATTCAAGTTTCACAAATTAAGCAGAGAAATCAGACTGGAATTCCTAAAAGAAATTAAGAGATTCCAATTCAAAATATTGTGTTTGGTAGTTGATAAAAGAAAACCGGAGAATGGTGTGTTTAGGGACAATAGAAGTTTGTTTTATGTTCACGCTATTAAAATGCTAGCAAAAGACATTGATATTTCGACTTTGGGTGTCAAGATAAAACTCGACGGTGGAGGAAACAGATCGTTCAAGAGGAATTTTTATTCACATTTAAAGGAAAAATTAAATTGGAAAGATAAGAAAATAATGCGTGATTTAAGATTTGTTGATTCTAAAAATAATTCCCTAATACAACTAGCTGATATGATTGCTGGAGCCCTGCGAAGATCTTACGAAGGTAACAAGAATGATAAGGATATTTACAGAAATATTGTAAAGAAGCATGTAAAAGCTGAATTGTGTATGTAAATATAGTGCAAAAAGAAAATGCCCATTGGGCATTTTCTCGATTGTTATCCTATGTTGGCTTTACCCAACCAGCCCGCCATACGGCGACTTTTCGAGGTAACATATCTCTGTAAGAACAATATTAGCAAATTCAATTAATAAGTCAAGTTGACGAATAATGAGAAATATGTTAGCTTAATTTTGGAAATAGCAAAACGCTATAGCTAAGATCAAGTCTAAAGGCTTGGCTTGGAAACTTGATTTTTGACAATCAAACAAGAGAAAGGTTGGTATGCAACATCATTGGCTCAACTGGGACGAGCTAAAGTCCCAATTCCCAAAGGATGGCGAGTTCGTAAATGGAATGCGTGTGGCGCAAATAGCCGGTCTACGGTTCATAGCTGAAAAAGGTTCATGTACTTTGGAACTTCCAACCGGCGCCGGCAAAACCGCCATGGAAGTGGCGATTGCCCGTACCGCTAAGAAACATTTCAAGAGCTGTTTTCTGGTTACTCCGACCAAAACAGTTCTCGAACAAATCCGCCAGCGCTTTCCGGACGATTTCACTATCGCTCTGGGGAGAGGTGACTTTCCATGCTTCTACTATGAACGCTCGAAAGCCGATCTGACGCCGGAATCGAAAACGAAGTTCAAGGCAGACGAAATTCCGTGCTCGATGCTTCGGAATTGTCCGCATCGTGTTGACCAAGACGGCTTGCACGAGGAGGGAGTTCCTCCTTGCCCGTATCTTCAACAGAAGTACGACGCGCAGAATTCACGGAAACCCGTTCTGGCGACGCTAGCCTTCTATCTTTTCGCCCGACTTTATTCCAAGAATTTCTTGGAACCGGATGTGCTCATCATCGATGAAGCGCATCGCGTGCCGGAAACTGTGCGGTCGGCTCTGTCTTATGACATTACCGATTGGCATTTGGAAAAAGCGGTGGAAATTCTGGAGGAGGTCGGTGAAGACAACGCGGCGGTGGTGCTGGACTATTTCAGATCAGAGATGATTTCAATCATAAAGAAGAAGCCCGCTTCTCGCGGTACGCTTCTTGAAGCGAGTGAAATTATCAAGCTCATCAGTATTCTCGACACGATTGACGGCAAAGCGGTGGAAAACTCGGTGACGAAAGCCATTAAAGAGGGTTCCATCAATGCCGATGATATCGTTGAGGTACTGAAGAAAGTCGAAGGTACTGTAAAGAACCTGCGACGGTATGTCCGTTCGCTGGAACTTTCACTACCATTGGCAAATCGAGGCGCCTTGGCTTACGCCTATGCCTATCACACCGAAGAGCAAGTCGAAGGGAACAAGGTAGCGCACAAACTCGTCGTTTGCTCGCATTATGTCAGTCCTTTGGTAAAGCTCCTTTTGGGAAAAACGACAATCGCTTTGTCTGCCACTTTCGGCGATAATGTGATCTTCGGTCAGGAATCTGGAATTCAACTTCCATTCCTCTCCGTTCCGCCGTCATTTCCGGCAGAGAAGACTCGCATCTTCATGCCGACTGATACGCCGAACTTGGCGTTCAATGATAGGAAACGCGGAGCAGTCACGAATATGATGCGTCGCATGGCGCGAGCTTCGAAAAAGCTTGCCCATAAAGGCATCCGTTCATTGTATGTGGTGATTTCCAACGAGGAAAGGCAGAAACTTCTAGCTCTTATGGAAGAGGAAGGAGTCAAGGCCATATCCTATGGTAATGGAGTTACCGCGCGCGAAGCCGCTGTCCACTTCAAGGATGGAGAGGGTGAAGCGCTTGTTGGCACGGCGGCGAACTTCGGTGAAGGAGTTGACTTGCCTCGGCAGATCGCTCCGGTCATCTTTGTTCTTCGTCCGGCCTATCCGCCACCTCATGAACCTCGGACGCAATTCGAGGAGAGGCGATATGGCAACAATCGCTGGGCGATCTGGAATTGGCGGGTGATGCTCTCCGCTCTGCAAGTGCGGGGGCGCAATATTCGCAGTGAAGATGACCTTGGCGTGACCATTTTCATCTCACAGCAGTTTCGGCGATTCGTCTTCGCTTCGCTTCCCAAAACGCTTCAATCGTCCTACAAAGGTGATTTGACGCTTGACCAATGCGTGAAGGAGGCGGAGAAGTTGGTGGAATAAGTATTTATCACTCTGTCCGGCAGAGTATGTTACGGTGCCCTGCGCTGCGGTGCGTTGTTGTTCAGTTTTGTGAGGAGTGAGGAGAGTCTGTTCTCTCCTCGCTAGTATATTCAGTAGAGCATTGCGTAGTCCGCTACGGTAAAGCAATGTCCTGTTCGGAGCAGAAATAATTAATTTTGTTTCTGCTAAGAATTGCCGCGTAGTTAAGTGTGGCACAGTTCAGTCTAGCTATCTTGCGTCAGGTGCAGTCCAGTCTAGTATGGAGCGGGGAAGTTTACATTTCTCTGCTGATTTCCCCGGCACAGTTAGGTCCCCTTGCGTGGCGCGATGTCCGGTAGCGTAGCGTTGAGTCTTGCACGGAGCAGGAATAATTTATTTTGTTTCTGCTAAACATTGTCGTGTAGTTAGGTGTCCTACAGTTCAGTCTAGCCACCTTGCGTCAGGTGCAGTCCAGTTCTGAGCGGTTTGAGGTAAAACTCAAACCGCTTTTTCTATTAGTGCCCAAAAATTTATGGTAAGATTCTCGGACATGACTTGTATCTTTTTAGATGAAAGTGGAGATTTGGGATTTAGTAAACACTCAACTCGGTGGTTTGTAATTACTATTGCTATAGTGTCGGATTTTCGGTCTCTAGAAAGATGTGTCAAAAAAATCTGGCATTCTCTCCCAGAGAAATATAAGAAACATGGCGAACTTCACGCTAATTATCATGATGATATTACTCGTAAAAAGATGTTAAAAGAATTAGTAAGGATTGGAGATTTAAAAATCCTCTATGCTGTAATAAATAAAATGAATGTGCCTATTGAAAAGAGAAATGAAGAGAATTTATATACCTATACGACTCGTGTATTGTTGGATAAAGCACAATCATTGGGTCTTATATATAGTGGAGAGCAGGTAAATCTTTGTGCAGACAAGTGAAACACAAAACAAGAATGTCAAGGATCTTTCTTAAGGAACATAACTTCTTCAATGTTTGATAAGAACGACTTATTAATTAATATTTCTTTGGAAACATCTCACAAGAATAAATCATTGCAAGCTGTTGACTTTATCTCATGGTCAATTTTCCGAAAGTATGAAAAGGGTGACGAGATGTATTACAAATTACTGGGAAATAAACTTGCCAGTGAATTGATACTTTATCAATAAAAAGAAAGCCCCGCCGCTTGTACGAAGCACCCAGTGCCCCAATGCGGAGAGGTCTTACTTCTTGCTAAAGAGTTTAACAATTTAAAAATAAGAATCAATATTGACGAAATAATGAATATATGCTTATATAGAAATGGGGTTTGTTGCTTGACAGTCAACCCTATGCAGTTCAGCGACGCAGCGCGGACTTCCGTGCCGTTGAGTCTCGTGCACCAGTGTTTTGTGCGGAGTGGGGAGAGTTCACCCTCTCCTCGCTATCTTTTGCAGTCTGGCTACGCGTGGTCATGTTGCGTGGAGTCTAGTCTGTTAACGTCCAGCTTGGAGCAGGAACGAGATAGTTTTTCCTGCTTAATAATTCAGTAGTGTTGGGTCAGGCAATGTCCAGTTTAGTACGGTCAAGTAGACCACGGTGTCGTTCGGAGCGGTCGAGAATAAAATCTCAGTCGCTTTTTTATTGACACAATCAAATGTTTATGATAAACTCTTTTTGGATTAGAATCAGCACCAAAACAATGAGAAGGGTTGTCCTAATGGGAAAAAAACCCACAAAAAGACATATTCGGCGTAAATCTCACAAGGAGAGAAGATATAAACCTAGTGTAAACAAATACGCGCATAGAGTTTGTATTCATCCATGGAAATATGATGGGCAAGACAAAACATTTCGCGACTTGCCGGTCCTGGGCAAGCCTGGGAAGGTAGTCAAAACAGGTCTGCGAGAGATCTTTCATGGACGTTTGTACGAGCTCATGGAGGATGTGACAGTTCCGAAGGTCTCTGTAATTCCAGGGACACATGTGGTAATGGGTAGGTTCAAGCTGATACAGACCAAGGTATGAATTATGAGAACATTGACTTTGTTGATTAGCGGTACAACACCGCTCATCTTGCACCATATTTGCGAGCATCAGTGTCGCGAACAAATCGCTTCCAATATCACTGACGGTCAAACATTCGAAGATGAAGCCTTGGAAAAGATGAGCAAGGATGGGGATGGAAACCCAGCCGTGCCCGTCTCTTGGCTTTGGAACTCGATAAGGCGAGGCTGTTCGAAGATATTCGTTGATGGAGGCAAGCAAATGAGCTTCATCAGACTACAGCAATCACTTCATCTGCCAGCGGGATTAATTCCGCTTCGCAGTTCGATTGGTCGTCCGCTTGACTGTGATGTTTACGCGGCCGTACAGCATGCCGCCCCGGGGTCAAAGAAAATGATCACGGTCGTCGCACCAAAGTTTAAGTACTGGATGCTCAAAATACCTTCAACCGTCGAAGGAGATTGGCCGGACAATTCCTTACTTCAGAGGATTTTCAGAGAGGCAGGAAAACAGGGCATCGGATTATTCCATCCGCCCAAGAAACAGTTCGGGCAATTCACGGTTTTCATTACGCCAGGCGACGCGCGCTTCGGCCAAGTCATGCTAGGTGCGGTCCAGTCCGGTCCGGAGCGTATTAGGTAAAACTATTACGCTAACATATCTCGGTGGCGCATCGTACAGTGCAGTAGAGTACTGCGTAGCCCCGTGAACCATGGAAGCGCGTATTCGTGAAGAATACGCGCTTTTTTCATAGTCGAAAATAAAATCTGTCACGCCGTTCTCACCTTCAATTTCGATTGTCTCTTCTTATCCAGCTTTGGAAGTTTCAATATGAGAAGTCCGTGTTTTTCTATCGCTTCCGCTTCATCAACATCTATCTCTTCCGGCAATTGAATAGTGCGAGAAAAAGAACCCCAATACAATTCACGAACAAAATAATCGTCGTCATTGCTGACGCGCTCCTCTTCGCGCTTGCCGCGGATAGTTATCATATCGCGAGTGATGGTCACATCGAGGTCTTCTGGTCTGACGCCGGCAATCATACTTTTGACGATTATCATTTCCGGGGTTTGATACACATCGACGGTAAGCTCGCCGTCTTTTTCGCTTTCCTCATCAATCCATGACGCCAAATCACCATTCCCGCGATGTCCATTCTTGCCTACGACCTTATTTGAATTTGTATCTTCGGATACGTCTTCATCGTTATTCATGCGAACGGCTCCCGTTAGGCGTTCAAAGAATGATTTTTTTTCTTTTGACATAATTATGAAGAGATTAGTTGTACCGATTAATTATAGTTGCTATATTAAAAAAAAGAAAGAGTAAAATGTGTATAAGTTAATCTTATGTCATTTTTGGCTTCACCGCTTTCACTTCCTCGAACAATATTATCAGAATAATGACAGCGAGCCAAATCCAACCGAAAGTTTTCAGAACATCGCTCGCGCTAGAATTAATAATTGAAAGATTGAATGAGGCGTGCAGGGCAATGGCTACCGCGAGGCCGATTCCAGCGTAAATATATTTGGCGACTATATTCTTGTAAAAAGCGTATCCTAGGAAAAATCCGATAATTGCCGAACTGACTATATGCACCAAGGTGGCTCCGATAAAACGCATACTGCCCGTGGCGATGCTTTGCGATATCTCTCCGTTTCCGAGCGGACCTAGAATAAAAAGCGCGTTCTCTACAGCCGCGAAGCCTAGAGCGACGGTAATAATATATATCATAGCGTCTATCGGTTCGTCGTAATATTTGGTATTCAGCGCTATGGCAATGACTACGGCAAACTTGATTATCTCTTCAATGGCCGCCCAAAGCGTGTATCTCATATTCTGGTCGTTTACGGTATCGGATATATATTTCTCGCCGAAGATAGCGACGATTACAGCTAGCGCCCCTCCAATAAAAGAAGCTATTATGAGCCAGCGCGGTTCCGGATGAGCGGAATCTTCACGAAGCCAGAATGAAAGCCAGATAAACGCGGGAATTATGCTAGCCATGAAGGCGTAAACAATAGTTGTGAAAGACATTAGATATATTATAGATGAATTGGAGCTAATAAAAAAGGGAACCAACATTTGGTCCCCATTTCTTTCTCTCGCGACACACAGTTTTTCGCGAAAGTCGGATTCGCTACTACTATACCACCCTATTGACAAAAAAGCAATGGTTTGCTAGTATCAAGCCAGAAATCAATAGTTGAAATAGAACCGCTAGAAGGCGAAAACACAGATTCTTCATGCGAAGAACGCGCTTTCCTGGTTGGTTTCAACAAGTGAAAGGTTGGCAAATCATGAAAATTAAGGCACTGTTTCTTGTAGTTTCGTTCCTGCTTTTGGCGGGAATTAACTTCGGTGAGGCGGCGGTCGCTTCGAAAGTTCAATGGTACCCATTTTGGGTGTCCCTTCCGGATGCTAATCTGGCAACCAATAGTTTTCCGGTTGCTCGGGACAGTTTGATGGCTGGCTTGAAAATGGGCGGGGTCTTCGACACCCGCGGTCGGGAGAATTCGCCGATTGGAATTGACATCAAGGGCTACTTCGACGCTGGCGATGTCACGACCACGACGAATTCTCAAACGCTCTGGCGTTCTGAGTTCAACCCGCCGTCTGCGCCGTTTGCTAATGAATTTGGTAATCGCGGCTACTGCGCGGTAATCGTTCAGGGGGTTAATGGCCAGGTTTCCGTTAGCCGACTTAGTTGGAAGGTGTTCGGCGGTATCTTGAACGGTGGGCGTGACTTGGCCAGAGATCCCTACAGTATCACGCGTATTGGCGTCAATGCCGGTCTCGACGGGAAACTCTGTACCGCGGACGACATCTTCATCGCAAGCGGTGATGGAACTGTTCTCGTTGACGCGATTGCCTATATCGGAGCATCGCTTTCCTCGCCCAATGTGAACGGCACAGAAGACCAGACCAAGATCAATGACTATCTCAACGGCGGACTTCCCGTCACAGTGGAGTACAGGTTTGATGGTGCGAATGGTCCCGTCATTTTTTCGGATACTATCAAGGTGTATCCGACGGGGCAGGTGCCCGAGTCGGAATATGGATTCCGGCCGATCAAGACGCCCTATGGCTTCCTCTGGTCGCTCATGGCGCCCAAGGGTTCGCTGTACGAGGTCAATAAATCATCGTTTGTGAACGGATTGCACAGTCAATCTGTAGCAATGTTTGCAGGATTCTCAATTCCCGCGTTCTTCGAACAAAACCCGATGATGTTTTACCGGGTTAAGAGGATTCGATAGGCATTTCGCTCGAAATCTTTCAATCGTCGCATACTCGAAAGGGTTTGCGACGATTTTTCATATCTAGTAATGGATATAATCGAATGTCAAATTATCCCTTGACAAATTTCTATTACTTGTTAGGATAGTGACTTAAGAGATTATTAAGATTATTATATTAATATAACATTATGAATCAGAAAATCGTTAGATATATAGGGCTATTTTCGCTTATTTTGGCAATAGCAAGCATTGCTAATGCGAATAACATTGATACATTAAGTGGTATCAGTATTAATTCTGTCAGTGAAGATACTCAAGAAAGTGGAACAGGACTAAATACTAGTTCTGCTAATAAAGCTACCGAAAACGATGGGACAGGAATAAACATTAGCGCTGTCACCGAAAATACTCAAGGCGGTATAGCGGGGATAAGCGTTAATAATGTTACTGAAAATACCCAAGATGGTACAGCGGGAATAAATACCAACAATGTCAACGGAGCTACTCAGGAGAATACGCCCACAGTAGTTCAAACTGTTGCGGAAACTCCCGTGGTAATTCCAGTAATCACTTCTTCAAGCGGTGACGGTTCATCCTCATCTGGTGGCAGTTCTCGCAGATTGATACTTTCGGTTCAAAATACGCCAAGCGTTGCCACGACACTATCCACATGTCCGCTTGTTACCTCTTATATGAAGTTGGGAGCAAATAATAATAGTACTGAAGTTAGAAATCTTCAATCATTTCTTCGCAATACGCAGGAAGTGGATGTTGATTTGACTGGTGTTTACGATGTGAAAACTGAAAACGCGGTCAAACTATTCCAAACAAGGTATGCTAATGATATTCTTGCTCCTTGGGGCGCGACTGCGCCTTCTGGGGTTGTAAGTATTACTACTCAGAAAAAGCTCAACGATCTTGTGTGTAAGAAATCATCTGTTCTTAGCGCATCTGAACTTGCTACTATTGACGCCTATAAACAAGGGCAAGTATCAGGTTCATCTTCTGGAACAAACGAAGGATTGGATTTATCAGGTCAGAACATTGTCGGTACGGCGACTTCAGGTCCAGAACTTAGCGTGAATGGTCAAGACGCGAATACTGCCGCTGTTGCCAATATCTCAATATTCGGTCGTTTCTGGAATTTCCTAAAGTCGCTCTTCTAAATCTATTAATTCATAGATTTAACAAGAACTCTCCGTACAAAAGGGGAGTTTTTGTTTACAATCTCTTTGTGCCTTCCGCGCGTAAAGGTCTTTCTTCTACAATTTCATGTAAGGCGCCCGCTAGAGCGATCATGAGTGCGTTATCGCCACTTATATGTTTCGACGGCATGAATATGGGAATATCATATTCGTTTGCGGTTTTACTGAATGTTTGTCGGAGCAGATTATTCGCGCTAACTCCGCCGCCGATAATAATAGAAAGTATGCCACATTCTTGAATCGCGGTCCGCAATTTCAAATTGAGCACTTCCGCTACCGCTTGTTCAAATTCAAGAGCCATGCCTTTTCTATATTCATCCGTGAATTGGTTGTTCTCTTGAGCTTTTTTCACCGCATATAGAACGGCTGTCTTCAATCCGGAAAATGAGAAATTTAAATTACCGCTATTGAGCATTGGTCTTGGTAATTTTACCGGCGAAGATATTTTTGCTTTACGAGCTTCGTCGGCAAGTTTCGAAATATGCGGTCCTCCCGGATATGGTAATCCAAGAAGTCTCGCCACCTTATCGAAAGCTTCGCCGACCGCGTCATCGAGCGTCTGACCAAGTATTTCATATTTTCCAATCGAATTGACCTTGACCAATTCCGTATGCCCGCCACTTAGGAGTAAGGCAATAGAGGGTAATGGTAACTGTTTTAATTTCTGCCAAGTGCCGTTTGGAGTTTCCGACTCCAGAAGGGAACCGACAATATGACCTTCCATATGATTTACTGGAATGATTGGAATCTTCCATCTTTCGCTCAATTCCTGCGCGAATACAATGCCTGTCCAAAGCGCCGGTTCCAATCCAGGACCCTCGGTAACCGCGATTGAATCTATATTTAGTTTTTGTTTCAGGAAATCACTACCATAAATCGGTTCCATCAATTTAGTTAAAAGCGGCATCAAGTTTTTCTGATGTTCTCGCTTTGCTAAATTCGGATATACTCCACCGTAGGCGCTATGAAGTTCCGCCTGTGAATGTATGAGCGATTGAATAATCCGACATTCGAAAATGCCGTCGTTTACGCGAGTTTCAATAAGCGCGAGAGCGGTTTCGTCGCAACTGGTTTCTATGCCGAGGATTGTCATTGTGTTGATACTGTGAAGTAATGTTCCCCATTTGAAAATTATTAAGTCAAATTCTGGTGCGCGATACAGGATTCGAACCTGTGACCCTCCCCACGTCAAGGGGATGCTCTACCAACTGAGCTAACCGCGCGGATTAAATTCTCTCCAACTGGAAATAATATAGCATGACTTGTTCAGTTCTGTCATTCCTATTCAATCTTCAATCACCTCAATACCCTTGCGTGAAGCGTTCGATACTTCGATGATTTTCAAGTTATCGAATACGGTTTTTCCATTTTGAACAATTAAATGCAACTCAACAAGCTCTCCCTTCATAGTTTCCGGAGAAAAATACTGGTCGAAAAGCAGATTGCCCAGAGAGTAATAAACCGGCACAGTGCCTATCCATTCATTCTCTCCGATAACATGCGAATGGGAACCGATAATGGCATTAGCTCCGGCAGAGACTAATTCTCGCGCTTGACCCTTCATCATTTCCGTCGGTTTGCTTGAATATTCATTGCCCCAATGCGGCATAACGATAATAAAATTGCCTTGTTTAGACAATTTCTTTACTCGCGCGACTATGCCAGGAAAGCCTTTTTGAAATGCGTGATAGCCGACAAAAGCGACATTGCCTCCATTTTTGGACACGACTATGTCGACTGGACTCTTATTCCAAGGATTACCGAAATATTGAATACCAACTTCGGAAAGTAAGCGCTTCGTTTCTTCCAAACCTTTGGCGCCGAAATTATCGGCATGATTGTTCGCTAGACTTATCGCGGTTATATGCGCTTGCGCTAGAGCTGTTGCCGTTTTTGGGTCGAAAGTAAAAGTAAAAGAATCAGTCATTGAATTGTTCGCGAGTAATGTTTTGGATGGATTGGAAGTTATTGTCCCTTCGAGATTGGCCGCGACGATATCGGCGCCGTTAAAAAGGGGAGTGATGGAAGCAAAAAGCGCGTCGTATCCATTTTTCTCTCCAAACAATCTAATAGCCCTGTCCATCATCAGGTCTCCGCCGATTATTACCGATATTTCATTTGTTTTTTCAGTTTTGGTATTATTCGAAGTATTGTTTGATATTGCTTCGAATTGTTTATTATTCTCCGTTTGTTTGGATTCAGTCCGCGTGCTTTCCACCGACGCTGTTTGTCTCACATTTTCTTGAATGTAAGGCATGGCGATTTCGACGCCATTATTGATGGACCATAAAGCTCCAAAACCAAAAAGAATCGCGAATGATGCGAATATTGATAATTTTATTTTCATTTATTTATACATCTATTATAACATCAAAAAACCCCGCGTATAGCGGGATTTTTTGTCACATAACCGTCGTAATTTATACGCGGGTCACATTTTTGGCGCTTGGGCCTTTTTGACCGTCAACGACCTCGAAGTTCACGGTATCGCCTTCCCTAAGGTCGGTGAAAGTCACTCCAGAGAGATCATTTGAATGGAAGAAGAGGTCCTTCGCTTCGCCTTCGCGAGCAATGAAACCAAATCCTTTTCCAGCAACAATGGTCTTGATTTTTCCTGTCATTTTGATTGTTTTATACTATTCTAAATTTGAAGAAACTCGACTATTTTCTCGCATTTATAGAGTAGCATATAGGCGAATGTATTGCAAGTTATTTGACATTATGATATAGTCATACTGGAATTTAACAAGAGAAAGGCGGTACATTATGAGAGTAAGTCCGATTACTCGAAGAAGGAAGTGTGAGGTTAATCTGCAAGATTTACTATTACACAAAGACGAGTCGCATCGTGGGCCACCAGCTAAATGGCCGGCGATTCTGGGATTTATCTTATTGGTCTGTTGTCTTGTAATGACTCTGATTCACTATACAACCAGACTAAAGTAACTAAGCAAGTCTTTCAACCCGCGGCGCATTCCATGTGCCGCGGTTTTTTGTGTCTTACGGGGTTTTGATATATGATGATGAATATGAAGCAAAGCAAAGTAATCGCCTATGACCATAATAGAATAGAGAAAAAATGGCAGAAGAAATGGACTTCTTCGAAATTGTATGAGAGCAAGGAAGACAATAAAAAGGAGAAATATTATGTTCTGGATATGTTCCCGTATCCGTCCGGCGAAGGACTCCATGTCGGACATCCGAAAGGTTATATTGCCACAGATATTATTTCCAGATATCACCGAATGAGCGGTTATTCCGTTTTGCATCCAATGGGGTTTGACGCATTCGGTTTGCCGGCGGAGAATTACGCTTTGAAAATGAAAATTAATCCGGCTGATTCCGTCAGCAAGAATGTAAAACATTTCAAGAAGCAGTTGGAAATTCTTGGCTTTGATTACGATTGGTCTCGAGAAATAAATACGACTGACTCCAAATACTATAAATGGACGCAATGGATTTTCTTGCAACTTCTAAAGAAAGGTTTGGCGTTCGAATCTTTTGAGCCGATAAATTGGTGTCCTTCATGTAAAACCGGTTTGGCGAATGAGGATGTTGAGGATGGTAAATGTGAGAGATGCGGTACGCCGATTGAGAAGAAGCCGATGAAGCAGTGGGTTTTGAAGATTACCGATTACGCGGAGAGATTGCTCAAAGATTTGGACGCGGAAGATTCGGGTGATAAGCCACTACTTGACTGGCCGGAATCAATCAAAGAATTACAGAAGAATTGGATCGGGAAAAGCGAAGGCGCAATGATTAGATTCAAAGTTCAATCTGTTAGCACACCGCTTCCAGCGGTTACCACTCCCATCGCCGACACATTCCCTCCACGAGCCATTAATCGCTCCGCTCCGCTAAGGCTCGTTCCGGGAAGTGTCGGCTCGGGAGCGGCTGACGATGTAACGATTGAAGTCTTTACCACCCGACCTGATACATTATTCGGCGTGACTTATGTGGTCTTGGCGCCGGAACATAAATTAGTGACAGAATTATTAAACTTAATCGAGAACAAAAAGGAAGTAGAGGATTACATTAATAGAACCAAAAATGAAACTGAAATTGAGCGCACTGATATTAAAAAAGATAAAACTGGCGTTGAATTGAAAGGTGTAAAAGCTATGAATCCCGCAAATAATGAAGAAGTGCCTGTTTGGATAGCAGATTATGTTCTAGCAGATTATGGTACTGGCGCTGTAATGGCCGTGCCGGCACATGATAAGAGAGATTTTCAATTTGCCAATAAGTTCAATTTACCTATAAAGGAAATTGTGCTTGCAGATAAGCAAGAAATGATTTTGAAATTTGGTAAATCAATTACAAAATACAAATTGCGCGACTGGGTTTTCTCTAGACAACGGTATTGGGGCGAACCGATTCCAATCATTCATTGCGAGAATTGCGCGAAGTTGAATCCTTCAGGGCATGGAATAGTGCCTGTGCCAGAAAAGGATTTGCCTGTTAAATTGCCGAAAGTAAAATCGTATGAGCCGACGGGAACGGGCGAATCGCCGCTTGCCGTTATTTCCAAATGGGTGAATGTCAAGTGTCCGGTTTGCAAAAGTCCGGCAAAAAGGGAAACAAATACTATGCCGCAGTGGGCGGGTTCATGCTGGTATTACTTGCGTTATATGGATACGAAGAATAGTAAGGCTCTAGTTGACCAAAACAAAGAGAAATATTGGGCGCCAGTAGATGTGTACATAGGCGGAGCCGAACATGCCACGCGCCATCTCATCTACGCGCGATTTTGGCACAAATTCCTATATGATATCGGCGCGGTTTCGACGATTGAGCCGTTCATAAAGTTACAACATGTCGGACTCATCATGGGTGAAGACGGCAGGAAGATGTCAAAACGGTTTGGTAATGTTATCAATCCGGATGACCTCGTGAAAACTTTTGGCGCTGATACTCTGCGAATTTATGAAATGTTTATGGGACCATTTGACCAACAAATCGCGTGGAATACTAATAGCATGGTTGGCGCGAGAAGGTTTGTTGAAAAAGTCTGGCGATTGAAGAAATGTGTTGTGCAGAAACAGTCTCGAAACGAAGCCGACACATTTCCACGAGACTTAGCAGAGCGGGGCGATTCGTCTCGTGGAAATGTGGTCGGCGAAGTAGGCGAGACTGTTTCTGCTAAAATCGTGCATCGAACGATAAAAAAAGTCACGGAAGACATAGAAGCGATGAGATTCAATACCGCCATAAGTGCTTTGATGATATTGGTAAATGAATTTGAAAAAACACAAACAGTTTCCAGAGAACATTATGAAATATTACTGAAACTGCTCGCGCCGTTCGCGCCACATGTGGCCGAGGAGCTGTGGATAACTCTCGGGAACAGAAAATCTATCCATATCTCTGAATGGCCGAAATATAATTCGAAATTAATCGTTGACAATGAGGTTATTATAGCCGTTCAAGTGAATGGCAGAGTGCGCGGAACATTCAAGACAATGAAAGATACAAATGATGAAGATATGAAGAGTAAGGCATTGAATTTGCCGGAAATTCAAAAGCGGGTGAGCGGAAAAGAGATAAAAAAAATCGTGATAGTCAAAAATAAAGTAGTCAGCATAGTTATATCGCAGTAAGAAATAGAGCTATTGTATTTTTTAAGGATTGGAGTAGTATATTCACAAAAGTCCTTTTTATGAACACAAATACTGGTAGGAAGCAGGCTTTCGGCGCATTTCTTCCACAAGCCATACCGCAGGATGAATTGACCGGTAAAAAGCCAAAACGAAATATTAGAAAACATTTTTGCGGGAGGTGTGGATGCAAGCTAAACAGCTATAACGATGGCAGTAGATGCGCGCCGTGCGGAGGTAGAACCCTCGCAAAATTTTTCAGTAAACTATGAGTATCATTCGCGAAGAATGCAGACCAATATTCTGCGTTCTTTTTTAATTTTGCGCGACCCCTTGACTTACAAACGACAAGGTGATAGAAATATAGACATTAGCATAGATTATTGGTATTATTTAATTAACAAATATGGCTACTACAACCGTATCATTCAAACCAAAACAAGTCGTGAAGAGACTATTGTCATCGCTCCCGGATCGCGCTCGCGATATTCTAGTTTTTCGTTATGGGCTAGGCAAGGACACGCATAGGATGACGCTGGACTCTATTGGCAAGAAATACGGTATCACGCGCGAACGCGTGCGCCAAATCGAGAATTATGGCATAGACCATGTTCACAAATCCGAAGAATATAGTCAGGAAAAAGCGACCTTTTCGGAACTTGAGGAACTTCTGCATTCGCTCGGTGGCATAGTAGTCGAAGATGATTTCCTCGGACATATTTCGAAAGACAGGAGCCTGCAAAACCACGCTCATTTCCTCCTAGTTGTCGGCGAGCCATTCAAGAAACTGAAAGAAGATGATGATTTCCGCCATCGTTGGCATGTGAACGAAGAGCTTGCCAAGAAAGTCGAAGACGCTCTCCGAAAATTATATGGCAGTCTAAGTACCGATGACCTTTTGCCGGAATCCGATATGGTCAATAAATTTTTGCATCATATTGAAGATATTTCGGAAAAATACAAGAATCAGGAGGTAATAAAGCGCTGGCTGGCGATATCGAAGAATGTCGGCAAGAACGCGCTCGGAGATTGGGGCGCTTCTAATTCCTCGAATATCAAGACAAAAGGAGTACGAGATTACGCTTTTCTAGTAATTAGGAAACACGGTTCGCCGATACATTTCCGGGATGTGGCAAAGCAGATCACCCAAGTTTTCAATAAGAAAGCGCATGTCGCGACAACCCATAATGAACTGATAAAAGATAAGCGCTTCGTCTTGGTCGGCCGCGGCCTCTACGCCCTCGCCGAATGGGGTTATATGCCGGGCGTGGTGCGAGATGTTATCCGTATTATTCTCGAGAAGAATGGCAGTGCTATGACGAAGGAAGAGATTATTAGTAAGGTGATGAAAGAGAGGTATGTGAAGGAGAATACTATCGCCGTCAATTTGCAGAATCCGAAATATTTCAAGCGCGATAAGGACGGTAAATATTCGATAGTGCCGGCTTTATAATTTAATCAAAGTGCCACCTTGTGTTAGAATATCGTCATGACCGTCTCACAAGCTATAGCTCTTCTAACGGGGAAAATTCAATCGGATCTTTTGGTCAATGTTATAAATATTTTAATTACTATCGCGCCAATCTTTTTGGCGGTAATTTTGTTCGTAATATTTTGGGACTTGTGGGTAAATTATGTTCGGTCCAAGCAAATATTCACGACAAAATATGTTGTGCTTGAATTGAAGTTGCCTAAGGATACATTCAAGTCCCCCCAGGCGATGGAAGTTTTCTTGCAGTCTTTGCACAATACATCTGATGGTGGTAAATATGTGCAATATTGGAAAGGTGAAACAAGGCCGTGGTATTCTCTTGAACTTGTTTCCATTGAGGGTACAGTCAAATTCTTTTTGTGGGCGGAAGAACAGAGAAAAGCTGGAATTATGTCCGCATTGTATTCACAATTTCCTGAAATAGAAATACGAGAGGTTGAAGATTATACTAGAAGCGTGCATCCTGACCCAAAAGTAACGAGAATATGGGCGGGTGAATTCAAGTTTGCGAAGAAAGATCATTTTCCAATTAAGACTTATATTGATTACGGTCTTGATAAAGACCCAAAGGAAGAATTTAAAGTCGACCCCATGCTACCACTTCTTGAATTCCTTGGCAGTGTGCCGGTCAATCAACAGGTATGGATACAAATACTTATTATGGCGCATAAACAGCAGAGGAAGTTGAGTGACTGGTTTCACAAAACAGATCAATGGGAGGATGGAGCGAAAAAAGAAGTTAATGAAATTTTAATGCGTGATCCAATTACGAAATCCGCGGGTAAAAAAGATGAGATGACAGAAATTACAAAACTTCCTTCAATATCAGAAGGAGAAAAAGAAATTGCTAAAGCTATAGAAAGAAGTCAGATGAAGCATCCATTCGATGTCGGTATTCGTGCTTTATACATAGCGCCAAAAAATGAATTCAATACACCCTTCGGTCTGGGTGGAATCATTAGTAGTTTCAAGCATTTTTCTTCGAATAATTTAAATGGTTTTAAACCGAATGATAAAAAATGGCATCCGAAACTCGATAATCCATGGCAAGATTTTCATAATATGAGGCGCAATCGTTACGGAAGACTAGCACTCGACGCCTATAAGCGCCGTTCGTATTTTTTTCCGCCGTTCAAAGGCGTACCAATGGTCATGAATACGGAAGAATTGGCGACTATTTATCATTTTCCGGGTTCTGTATCGGCAACGCCAAATCTGACGAGGGTTCCATCGAAAAAAGCCGAAGCGCCGGCGAATCTGCCTGTTTAATGAAATTATATATAACAAAATATCGAACTGCTCTCATCTCAATCGGTATCATAATAGCCGGGTTAATTTGTGGCGTAGTTTTCTACTCAGTCGCGCCTGGGAATTTTCCGATAGGTAAGATTATCTCAATTGAAAAAAATATGACGGTTTCGCAAACGGCGACTAAGCTGAAAGAGAGTGGAATTATCAGGTCCGCGTTGTTCTATAAAATCTATGTTATTTTACTTCATGACGGGAAGGGGGTACGAGCGGGGGATTATCTATTTGACCAACCGCAATCCATATTAAGAATTGCCTATAGAACTTCATATGGCATTCAAGGACTGGAGAAACTAAAAGTCATGATTACCGAAGGGGCTAGTTCGAAAGATATTTCCAGAATTCTTGCGAAAAATATTCCAAACTTCGATGCGAAAAACTTCTTGGATTTAGCGAAGAAAGAAGAAGGGTATTTATTCCCGGATACATACTATTTCAATCCGAATGTCGCGCCGCGAGAAATTGTTGATGAGATGAAAGGAGTTTTTAAAAGAAAGACGGCTACAATTCAAACGGAAATTATGATATCGGGAAGGCAAATAGATGATATCGTGAAAATGGCTTCAATCGTGGAAAAAGAGGCCAATAATGACAATGACAGACAGATAATAGCGGGAATTTTATGGAAAAGGATTGACGCTGGCATGCCGCTCCAGGTTGACCCGCCTTTCTATTATTTCTTGAATAAAATTTCAAGCCAGCTTACTCTGGATGACCTAAAAGTTGAGTCGCCTTACAATCTCTATTTGCACAAAGGTTTGCCGCCAACGCCGATTGATAATCCCGGTATGAATGCAATCCTCGCGACTATTCAACCAAAAAAAAGCGAATATTGGTTCTATTTATCCGACTCAAAAGGGAATATGCATTATGCGACGACCTATGATGGACATTTGGCGAATAAAGCGAAGTATTTGTAGTAAAAATCATCCATAATAAGTATCTTCATTTTCTCCTTTCAGTTGTTAAGTTACTATATTTTGTGCTAATTTCATGCTATCATATCATTAATGAATAGTCAAGTTAAAAAGAAAAAAGTATTTGTTGCAACATACACGAATGAAGGGCTTTCGTTTCAAATACATCTCGGTCCGCTGAAATTCGAACCGCACAAGAGAGGACGACAGGCGAAAGTGCCGGTTGCCACGATTTAAAAACAAGACCGCCCGGAAGGCGGTTTTGTGTTACCCGAATTCACCACTTGTTTGCCCCTGGGGCGAACTTTGTGTCGGTGATAAGAGTTTGCCACCTTCTGCACCCGGTCCAAGCCGTAAGACGAAATTTGAGAGCTTGGGAAACCAACGATTCAATACCATCCCCTTAAATACTTGCATTTACCCATCGTGTCCAGTATAATGACTGTATTATGCTAAAAAGGGAGAATAAGCATAGTATAACATAAATAATATGCTAAAAGCGACAGTTTCTAAGCAAAAACAGGATAAAGAGAGACTTCTCTCGCTTCCGTACATAGAACGAACTAAAGAAAAAGACACTCAAAAGTGGCTGTCTTCGGATTTGATAAAAGTCATTCTCGGCCCTCGCCGGGCAGGGAAATCCGTCTTTGCTTTGATGCTCTTGAAGGATCAATCATTTGCCTATTTCAACTTTGACGATGAATCGATTCCCGGAGAAGAAAAGACTGATCTTGATGAGCTGATGACAGAGTTGAAGCTTGCCTACGGCGACACAAAATACATTCTCTTTGACGAAATACAGAATCTTCCTAATTGGGAGCTGTTTGTTAATCGTCTGCATCGAGCCGGATACAGTCTTGTCTTAACCGGTTCTAACGCATCTCTTCTTTCAAAAGAGCTTGCCACACATCTTACTGGCAGACATATTCCCATAGAAATACTACCGTTTAATTTTTCGGAAATTTTGAAAGCCAAACAGTATGAAGTTACTCCCGACAAACTTTCATTGCCCGATGAAAAAGCGAAACTGCTTGAGTACATGACCCAGTACATGACGAGTGGCGGTTACCCGGAGGTTGTTACAAAAGGCGTTGATCCGCGCGGATACTTAGATATGTTGTTCGATGCGGTGTTATTCAAAGACGTGGTGAAGCGCCACAAAGTGCGTTTTTCCGAGCAGATAGCCAGTCTCGGATCATATCTCATAAACAATGTTTCCGGTCAGTATGGCACCAAAAAACTCGCCAATATTTTGGAATTCAAAAGCCAGGTTACTTTGGAAAAATATCTCGGCTATCTCACCGAAGCATATTTGATTTTTCCTCTGATACGACACTCAACAAAGGCTGGCATGCGACTGCGATCAGCCAAAAAAACATACGTCGTTGATAATGGTTTCGTTACCGCCAAGGCGGTACAGCATTCACCGAACACCGGTAAGCTCATGGAGAATCTTGTTTTCACCGAATTAGTGAAAAAAGGTAATCAGCCCGGCCGCGAATTGTTTTATTACAAGACCAGAAATGATCGGGAGATAGATTTCGTGCTCAAAAAGGGGTATCAGGTTATAGAGATGATACAGGTCTGTTATGACATGACCGATCCTGAGGTTGAACAAAGAGAAGTAAAGGCTCTCGTCGAGGCAGGAAAAGAGTTGAATGTTTCCAAGCTTACCGTGCTTACATGGAACGAAAAACGCACGGTGGAAAAAGACAACATGACCATACAGTTTAGACCGCTCTGGGAATGGTTGCTTGAGAAATCAGAAGTTTAAAATATATGCCAAAGGAAATCGCCATCAAAACTAAAGAGGAAACTTATTACAAATGCACTCATTGTGGAGATGAGATTTTTTGGAATACCCACAAGAAGCTTACTTACTGCAAGTGCAAGAAAATCTGGGTTGATGGTTGCGAGGATTATGTCCGCATTGGTGGCAATGAAGGAGACTATGCGTTGATCAAAAAATAAATTTATGAATTCAGACTTAACATTTATCACAAATGAGAAAGGCCAAAATCTCAAAGAGAGATTTGAGGTTTTAATCAAAGACACAAAATTCTTTGATTGTTTGGTTGGCTATTTTTACGCCAGTGGTTTTCACGCGATTTATAAGTCCCTTGAGAGCACGGAGAGGGTTAGAATTCTTATTGGGATCAGCACCAATCCGCAAACTTACGACTTAATGCAGAAAGCAACGCCCAGCGAGCAGTCAGCTTTGCAGTTTTCCAGTGCTGAAACAAAAGAAAAGTTAGGCGAAATTGTTGAGACAGAAATGGAGAATGCCGAGGACAGCGAAAAAATAGTGTCGATAAATGGGAAATATCTATCCTATTTGATAAGTTAGGAAAATTATACCGTAAATATTGTAATCCTTAATTTTTATGGAAATCGAATCAAAACAACAAATTCTTGAACGTCGAAAGGAAATCGAGAGGGATCTCGTGGCTATGCTCAAAGAAACCGAGAGCGATTTTTCTTTACAGCATGTTAAGGACGCCATTTTCCACGAGGAGGACAATAACGACATGATGAAAGTCGTGGCAATGTTTGATCGTGGCGGAGACGCTTCAGAATTAAGTAATGTTCTTGAACTGGTAACCGACGCTTGGAATTACTTTCCGCACAAAGTCCTCGGTGGTATCTCCCCAGCAGAGAAACTACTGGAGCACCAGGACAAGAAATGAGTTAGGCACAACCAAGGGTCTGAAAAATAGTGACAGAACGTCTAAAAAAAGCAGACCTGAAAGGTTATTTCAGGTCTGTGATGAGTGGGGGAAAAAGGTCAGCCCTTCTCCGTGATTTAGATTGAATCCGTGGCAAGGCCAATATTAAGTGCCTCCAACAATAACGAGACACGATTCCCTTTACTGAAAGTGGATGTGGCCCCTGCCTGCAAAGCTTCACATCGCAGAGAGCTAGTCATGTTACCTGACATTAGACAGGTGACCATGTTTTGGTCGAGCCTACGAATACATTTTATGACGGTGATGCCGTCTATACCGTCTATCCCCGTCATTTCATAGTCCGTAAGCACTCGATCAATTGTTGTTTTGTTCTTCCGGAATGCTCTCCAACCATCGTCGCCGCTTTCAGCCACAATAACATCGTGACCGAGACAACTAAAACAATTACTTAGAGAATTCCGCATTTCCAAACTATCATCAACGATTAGAATCGTATGTTTCATTATATTCCTTTCAATTGTTAATTTGCTTGTTTCTACCTGATTGTATGGTATCATACCATATATGAATAGTCAAGTTAAAAAGAGAAAGGTTTTTGTGGGTCTTTCTGGCGGCGTGGATAGCGCTGTTTCGGCGGCTTTATTGCAGAAAGCCGGTTATGATGTTACAGGAGTTTTTATAAAAGTCTGGCAACCCGATTGGCTCGAATGTAATTGGAAAGAGGAAAGAAGAGAAGCGATGAGAGTGGCGGCGCATCTCGGAATACCTTTTATTACCCTTGATTTGGAGAAAGAATACAAGGAAGGAGTGATTGATTATATGCTCGCGGAATATAAGGCTGGCAGAACTCCGAATCCAGATGTTATGTGTAACCGTGAGGTGAAATTCGGCGCTTTTTGGCGATGGACGAAAAGTCAGGGGGCGGATTATATTGCCACAGGACATTACGCGCGAATTAAATACCGGAACATTGACGACGCTGACTTGTACCTGCGCGAAGCCTTTTCGCCTCGCAAGCTCGGCGAGAAAGGTTCGCTTCGGCACGCGTCAGCGTCTGTCAATGTTATATATCAATTATTTGCGGGAAGGGATAAAAATAAGGACCAATCGTATTTTCTTTGGACACTCAATCAAGACAACCTTGCCCATACACTTTTTCCGGTCGGTCATTTGGAAAAAACGGAAGTGCGTAAATTGGCTCACAAATTTAAGCTACCGAACGCGGATAAAAAAGATAGTCAGGGATTGTGTTTTATCGGTAAGGTGGATGTGAAAGATTTCTTGGCACATTATTTGAAAGCGGAACCGGGTAATGTTTTGAATGAAGAGGGTGAAATTATCGGCAAGCATCAAGGCGCGCTATTCTTCACGATCGGTGAAAGGCATGGATTCACAATCACAAAAAAGACACCGGATGACGACAGATATTATGTTATTGACAAGGACATGGAGCAGAACACGATTACGGTTTCGAACAGAATAGTAGGAAAAGATTATTCGAGTTCACAAAAAACAATTAGAATATCTAATATCAATTGGATTGCGGGGACTGCACCTATTGATAATTCGATTGCCCCGCCGCTTGGGCGGCAGGAGTCTCTCGAGGAGGAGCGAAGCGACGAGCGAGGGAGAGCTCCTGCCGCCAGAAGTGGCGGGGCGAATGACAGTTCATCGTTAGTTAATACATTACATGCCAGAAGTCGATATCGCCAACCTTTACAGAATATCAAAATTCATTCTGTTAACATGTTTGAAACAATAGTTGAATTCAAAAAACCGCAGGACGCACTCACACCCGGACAATCTCTAGTTATCTATAATGGGGAAGAATGCGTCGGTGGCGGAATTATTGTAGAATAGACGCATGAATAAAAACGGAATGAGACTCCCTCAATATGTCGCGCTTCTCGTTCTCGTGATTATTTCCACTATTTATATTTACTCGAGTATTCCGCGGGATAATATTACAAATGAGTCGAAAATAGTCACATTCAAGGAAACTCCCGCGGAAATAGTTCATGGTGATACAACTAAAAAGCAAGTGATATTCACATTCGATGGGGGCGGTGGCTCACAATCGGCAATTGCCGTTCTTGATATATTGAAAAAACATAATGTGAAGGGCACTTTTTTCTTGACAGGTAAGTTTATTGAAAATAATCAGGAAATAGTGAAAAAAATGGTTTCGGATAAACATGAAATATTCAATCATACATACGACCATCCGTATTTGACACAATTGCCTGAAGGCCGAATAGCGCGGGAATTCGAAATGATGGATAGTGAATTTCAAAAGATTTCTGGTGTTTCAACCAAACCTTATTTCCGCGCGCCGTATGGTGATAGAGATACTCGGGTCCTAGATGTCGCCGCCAAAGCGGGATACAGGTCTGTTTATTGGACCATTGACGCTTCCGATTGGGAAGAAGCAACAGGGATGACCGCCGAACGGGTGCAAAATAAAATCCTATCAAATATAAAGCCGGGTGGAATATTCCTAATGCATTTGGGTGATAATATTACGGGTAAAATTCTAGACGATGTTTTTATCAAGATTAAGGCGCAGGGATACAAAATAGTGTCTTTGACGCAGGGGATTCGTTAGCCCCGCCGCTTGGGCGGGACACAGTCTTCCGAGGAGGCGAAACCGAGCGAGGAAGAGCTGTTCCCGCCAGAAGCGGTGGGGTGCTATTTTCAAATGTGTTATACTTTATCAATGGACCATTTGATAACGATAACGAAAGCTGATGGCACGAAACAACTTTTTGAAGAAGAGAAGTTAGTTAATTCACTCCGAAAGGCCGGCGCTCCCATTCAAGTAATAGGTGAAGTAGTCGATGATGTGGAAGGGGGGATGAAAGATGGCATATCGACTGCCGATATTTATCGCCGCGCGTTCGAATTATTGAGAAAACATTCTCATCATACCGCGACGAAATATTCAATCAGGCGCGCCATGCTGGAACTCGGACCTGACGGTTTTCCATTCGAGAAATTCGTCGCGCGGATTTTTCAAATATGGGGTTATGAAACCATGACGGACCAGAATCTTTTGGGTTCGTGCGTTGAACACGAAGTTGATATTGTCGCGTGGAAGGGTGATGACCTAGCTATGGTGGAAGCGAAATATCACAATGAATTTACTCTGAAATCCGACCTGAAAGTCGCCTTGTATGTCAAGGCGCGGTTTGACGATTTGGTGGATAAGATTTTCGAATACGGAGGGATTAAACGCAAACTTACCGAGCGTTATTTATTCACGAATACGAAATTCACGGACAAAGCCATCGCGTATGGCAACTGCAGTGGTCTGAAATTGATTGGTTGGAATTTTCCGGAGAAGGGGAATCTGCATGATATTATCGAACAGAATGGTTTGCATCCAATTACATGTATTTCTTCATTGACGCGCCAACAGAAACACGACTTAGTCGGTAGGAATGTTTTGGTATGCATTGATATTATCGGTAATCCCGGAATCCTGAATGAAATTGGCGTCAGGCCGAATGAAAAAGAGAAAATCTTGACTGAAGTGCAGACTATTATTGAACAGGCGAAATGATTGACACCTGTCATCCCCGCGGAAGTCATCGACTCTGAGAGTCTCAGACTCGAAGCGCGGAAATCCAAGAATAGATATTATGTCCAAGACTGATCAAATGAAACAAATTCGCGACGAGATATTCATTCTTAAAGAGTCGCCACTTTATAAATACCGCACGGAGAATAAATACTTTCCCGTAATTGGCGAGGGGAGTCATGACGCGAAAATAATGTTTGTTGGCGAAGCGCCTGGGAGGAATGAAGCCAAAACAGGCAAACCTTTTTGCGGCGCGGCGGGAAAGGTCTTGGATCAATTATTGGAACATGTGGGTATTCCAAGAATGTCGGTGTATGTTACCAATATAGTCAAAGATCGTCCGCCGGAAAATCGCGACCCGATCCCCAGGGAAATAGAAGTTTATGGACCATTCCTTGACAGACAGATCGAAATTATTCAGCCACGAGTTATTTGCGCGCTTGGGCGCTATGCCATGGGATATATTATGAAAAAATTCGACCTCGATTTAGAGCTAGAGCCCA
>ERZ1292629.176-Hain-H43-01um-R1-176-length-66455-cov-8_pt1 | contig 66455 bp, 67 predicted proteins | sample MGYA00564399_ERZ1292629 | MGnify/ENA primary metagenome ERZ1292629 (study PRJEB36523, sample SAMEA6512636) | groundwater metagenome | collected 2019-01-08 | study: AquaDiva: Metagenomics assemblies of 32 groundwater samples
CACGCCAGAGTGAACCTCAAAATTGAGGAACCAGAAGGCGGTCGTGCTCCAAGAGAAAGAAAAGAAGTTTCTTCAGAAGAAATCGAAAATATCTCTCTGTAATTTACAAAGAGGCAAAAACCGTGATATAATAAGCGCGGTTTTTGTTTAAGAAAGCTCGGAAAATAATTTTTTGCTTGACGCTCGCTTGCCCCAGCGGGCAAGCTCGCTCTGTCCTCGGCAAAATTTTTGCTTCGCAAAACCATGCAATTTTGCCTGCGGGGCAAGCAAAAATTATTTTCTTCGCTTTACTATATGATAAAATTTGACATAATTACAATTTTTCCGAAAATTTTTGACTCTTATTTGAAAGAGAGCCTGATTGCGCGCGCCCAAAAAAAGAAGTTTATAAAAATCAATGTCCACAATTTAAGAAAATGGACAAACGACAATCATAAAACAACCCGCCTGCGCAGGCAGGTTGACGACAGGCCTTTTGGCGGGGGATTGGGAATGGTATTAAAAGTGGAGCCGATTTATAAAGCAATTTTGGCCGTTAAATCAAAAAAACAACATGTGCAGAAAATCGACGATCGTCGAAAATCTGTACCTGATAAAAATGCCAAAACAAAGGTGATATTGTTTACACCCAGAGGAAAAAAGTTTGACCAAAAATTAGCGCACCAGTTGTCAAAATTAGACCAAATAATTTTTATTTGCGGCAGGTATGAAGGGGTAGATGAAAGAGTGGCAAAAAACATTGCTGATATTGAGTTATCAATAGGCGAGTATGATTTAATGGGCGGAGAGCTTCCGGCTATGGTGGCAATAGAAACAATCTCCAGGCTTATGCCGGGCGTTTTAGGAAAACCGCAATTATTGAAAGAAAGGATTACAAAACAAGGCGGGTTTATAGAATACGCCCAATACACCCGCCCGGAAACGTTTGAACCAAAAAAGGGAAAAAAATGGCGAGTGCCGAAAGTTTTGCTTTCGGGCGACCACAAAAAAATAAACGACTGGAAAAAAAAACACAGCAAGGTGATTGAATAAAGATAATTTTTATATTATAATAATTTAGTAAGGGTGTGTAGCCCCGTACGGCGCGGGGGAGGTCTGTAAAACCTTTGTCCACTGGGCCCAAGTGGTTCGATTCCACTCACACCCAATGATAACAAAAGATAAACTTAAAAAATTATATAAAAGCGGCTTGTCATTAGATAAAATTGCTAAAATAGAAAAATTATCTCGAGGAGGCGTAAAATATTGGATGGAAAAATATAATATTCCGACAAGACCTAGACATCAAGCAGGATTTTATGGTTATTGGGGTGGAGATAAAAAATTACCACTGCCGAAAATTTTAAACACAAAAGAAGTACAATATTTGTATTATAAAGAAGGTTTAAGCGCAGAAGAAATCGCAAAAATTTTTAATAGGTCATCCGGCGGAGTTTATAGGTTTATGAGAAAAAACGGATTAATTAGGAGATTACCCAGCGAAACCAATGATATAAAATATAATAAGCAAAAATTATCTTTTACAATAAAAAATAATTTAAGTTTTACCGATAAAAAATTAAAAATAGCCGGGATAATGTTATATTGGGCTGAAGGCTATAAAAATTTAAGCAAAAGTGTTAGAGGGGGAACCATAGATTTGGCTAACAGCGACCCCAAAATGATTGGGGTTTTTCTAAAATTTTTACGAGAAATTTGCGGGATAAAAGAAAATAAATTAAGGGTGCAACTTTATTGTTACGCCAATCAAAATGTTGATTTATTGAAGAAGTTTTGGTCTGAACTTGCGAAAATACCTATAAGTCAATTTATTAAGCCGTATGTGAAAGAAGACTTTAGTGCGGACAAGATAGATAAAATGAAATATGGGTTAGTTCATATTAGATATTCAGACAAAAAATTATTTTTGCAAATTAAAAAATGGACAGAAGATTATTTAAAAAGTATTAACATTAAGTAAATATATATGCGCCGATGTAGCTCAGCCGGTAGAGCACTCCCATGGTAAGGGAAAGGTCACCAGTTCAAATCTGGTCATCGGCTCACGTTTCAAAATTAAAAATTAAAAAATTAAAAATTGTTTTAAAATTGAAAATTTAAAATTAAAAATTCAATTTTAAACTTTGTTTAAAATTGTTATGGCAACAAAAAAACCGTTTTTAAAAATGCAGTGCACGGCTTGCAAAATGACGAATTATTTTACTAAAAAAACCAAAAAAACCGCGGAAAAAAAATTAGAACTGAGCAAATTTTGCAAATCCTGCAAAAAACACACTCTGCATAAGGAAAGTCGCAAATAATAGCGTTTTTAACCAGAAGTTAATAGAGGTTATTTATGATAAATAACCTCTATTTGTTTTTATTTCTCGTTTATAAATATGAAAATTAACGCTTCATTTCATTGAAATTTTAACAAACACCATTTAAAATAATAGCGTTATGATTTTAAACTTTATAATTACCTTGAGTTACGAAATGCCTTCCGAATTATTTTATTTTGGTTTTGAAGCGAAAATTTGATAGAACGAGGAGGCATATCCGCAGGATACGCCGACGAGTTATAGCAAATTTGCAGCTAAAACTAAAATATAAAGAATTGAAGGTCATTTCGTAATTCAAGGTAATTAGATGAATTTAAGAAAAGAATTATTATCAAAAGTTGTTCTGATAACCATATTTTATATCATTACTATATGGTTTTTTTACCTTGGCGCATCGGAAAGATATAATTCAACAAACCTTTTCTCAAGTATCCGCCTTTTTATACTGCTACTATTCACTCCGATTTTATTTAAATATGTTCTTTATCTTTTTGTGGCTCCTTTTTATCCCGTACAAAAATTTTTTAAATTGACAAAATACGGCCGTTTATATTATCCTTCCGTATCGGTTCTTATATCAGCTCACAACGAAGAAGTGGGTATTGCGCTAACGATAAGTTCGGTTATTAGAACGAATTACCCCCGCCTTGAAATCATTATAGTTAACGATGGCTCAACCGATTCAACCGATAAAATCGTTAATGCTTTTATAAGGAATTATCTTAAAAAAAATGGCAATGTGCCAATAAAGTACAAAAAAATCGCTAACAATGGAAAATCTTATGCCCTAAACAGGGGCTTATCTATGGCGCGAAACGAAATTATTGTTACAATTGATGCCGACAGCGTTATGGACAAACGGTTTATCGGGAATATAGTAACGCACTTTATTAATCCTAAAGTTGCCGGAGTGGCAGGTAATGTGATTATAGGAAACAAAAGAAGAACACTTGGGCTGCTACAACAACTTGAATATCTTTATGGATTTTATTTTAAAAGGGCGGATTCAATTTTAAGCGCGGTTTACATTGTGGGTGGCGCTGCGGCAGCGTATAGAAAAAGAGTTATTGTTGGCTCGGGCGGATTTGACGAAAACATAATAACCGAAGATATTGAACTTTCAACTCGTTTGCAATATTTGGGGTATTCGGTAAAATACGCCGATAATGCAGTAGTTTACACCGAGGGTCCGTCGGATATGAAGAGTTTGATAAAGCAACGTTTGAGGTGGAAATACGGCAGGTTGATGACATTTTATAAATACCGCAGACTGTTTTTTAGTTTAGACAAGAAACATAATGCTTATTTAAGCTTTCTCATTCTGCCAATAGCCCTTTTTAATGAATTATTGCTTCTAATGGAGTATCCGCTTTTGACAGTGTTTTATTTCTATACATTTTATACCAATGATTTTTTCCCACTGCTGTTTTTTATAGGGTTCTTGACGATAGTAATCGTTTTTCAGATTTCTTCCGATTCAAGTAAAAAATATCACAAAAATCTTCTTCCGTTGGCGCCCATAGCATGGTTGCTTTTTTATGTTATGGACTTTGTTGAGTTTCAGGCAATTGTAAAAAGTATTTATTACATAACAACAAAAAAAAGAATGGGATGGCAGAGGTGGATTAGAAAGGGGGTTTTTAAAGACGGCATGGGCGCCGACAAGTAGGCCCCTCGCACGGAAGTGTTTTTTAGAAAAACGCATAGCCCGGGAAACAAGGAAAGTTTCTTGGGCTTTTTATTTTAAAATGATTGAAAAGCGGCGTTTATTGTGATATAAAAAACATATGTAGGATATAGGATACAGGATAGAATGGGGGCGTGGTGAAGTGGTATCATAAAGATCTCCAAAATCTTTGTCCCTGGTTCGAGTCCAGGCGCCCCTGCCAGCTTGAGCGCGTTCTTTAGACCGAGACGCCTCAACTAAAAAGTAAAACTAAAAATCGTCACGCTTGCGGGACGATTTTTAGTTTAATTACTCAAGTTTATTTGACTAAATCAAATATATGCATTAGATTAAAAACAGCACGGCGGGAAGCGGTTTTCCGCCCTTGACAAATGAATATGGGTAGAAAATTGAAGGGAACGGAGAATGGAAACGTCAGAGAGAATTCAGCAGTATTTTAAAGAGTTTAAGGTGGCTTTCGAGCCTTATTTTAACCGGTATCTTGAAGAGAAACTCGGGGAATTTACAGAAATAGACACCATGGGTCAACTTTTAACTGAAAAAATGATTGATTTTTCAGTTGGGGGCGGAAAGCGAATCCGTGCGGTTCTCGTGGCACTTGGATATCAGGCTGGCGGTGGAGAGAAATCAGAGGATATTTTTTCAGCGGCAGTTGCAATTGAGTTACTGCACAATTTTTTGTTAATTCACGACGATATCATTGATTTGTCTGATATCAGAAGAGCTCGGCCTACCATGCATAAAATGTTTGAAGCTTGGTCTGGTCAAGTTTTTGAAAACAGCGCCCAAAGTCAGCACTTTTGCCACTCTATGGCAATATTGGTTGGCGATTTGAGTTGCGTGATGGCTACTGAAGCACTAACTTTGGCCAATCTGCCAGCAGAGAGGATAGTACAGGCATTTCAAAAGATGTATAAGATAGGCAGAGATACGGTAATCGGCCAAGGGCTTGATGTTGTTTTGCCCCTTGAGCAGGAAGTCTCTGAAGAATCAGTAATGCAGATTTACCTTTTAAAAACCGCCAAGTACACAATTGAGGGTCCACTTCATGTTGGGTTAATCTTGGCAGGAGCTGACCAAAATTTATTAGAAAAGATAAGTAGGTATGCTATCCCAGTGGGCATTGCTTTTCAAATTCAAGATGATATCCTCGGCGTTTTTGGGACCGAGGAAGAATTGGGCAAGTCTGTTACCTCTGATATCAAAGAAGGAAAACAGACATTGCTTACTGTGGCAGCTTACAGATTAGGTACTGCAATTCAGCGTGAACGGCTAAAGTTTTTGCTTGGCAATCCTCAAGTTAGTCCGGCTGATATTGAAGAGGTTAGAGAAATTATGAGGCTGAGCAGCGCCCTCGATTACGCTCGTTCGCGTGCTAAATCTTTAGTAGAGGACGGGAAAGTAGAACTCAAAAAGCTGCCTATTGGCGCAGATACAAAGCAGGTTCTTGAAGAATTGGCAGACTATATCGTGGAACGGACTTTTTAGAAGGAGAAAAAAATGAATTTCCACGTAGCAGTCATTCCAGACGGGAATCGCCGTTGGGCTAAAATGCATGGGCTCCCTGTTATAGCAGGGCATAAAAAAGGCGGCGAAGTGTTGGGGCAGCTCGTTGAGAAAATAATTGAGCTAAAGATTGATTGTTTCACTTTCTGGGGCGCTTCAATGACTAATTTGACAAAGCGTCCTTCAGAAGAAATCAACTTTCTTGACAAATTATTTGCCGATCAATTCCGCGCTCTTGCAAAGAGTCAGATCATTCATCAGCATCAGATTCGGGTTCGCGTTTTAGGGTTTTGGTCTTCGTTCTTGAGCGAAGAGGCCCAACAAAACATAAAGGAAGCGGTTAAAACAACAGCTATGCACAAGCGTGGCATGCTTAATTTCCTTATTGCTTATGATGGGATAGAAGAAATGCTTCAGGTATTTCAGATGGTTGCCGATGAAGCTAAAAAGGATAGCTCTTTCATCGTTAGCAGAGAGATGATTAAAAGACAGCTTTTAACTAAAGATTTGCCTCCTGTAGATCTTCTAATTCGCACAGGAGGGGAGCCGCATCTTTCAGCTGGGTTTATGATGTGGGATATTGCGGATGCCCAGATGGTTTTTCTGAAAAAGCTTTGGCCAGAGTTTACGCCCGAGGATCTTGAAGAGGCTGTGGCAGATTTTCAGGGACGTGAGCGCCGTTTTGGAGCCTAACTATAAAAAGGAGGTAGGAGGTGAGGAATGACTGTTCAACGCGTTCGTGGTGTGGCATTGATTGTCCAGAATCCGGAAGGGAAGATTCTTGTTTTACAAGAGCACGAATCAAAGCCGCATTTTGGCAAATACTCTGGGATGTTTTCTATTCCAATGGAAACATCCAAGCCCAATGAGTCAAATTATTCCACCGTTGTGCGTTTGATTGGCGAAGAACTTCCCGGGCTCGACCTTCCTATTGACGGTGTGCTTAAAGCATACATTGGGGATTATCGGATTGTTTCTGGCGTCTGGGTTAAACTTTTTCTTATTAAGGCAAACAATGCCTATCTTCCGGATTCAGAAAATTCAAAAAATAAAGAGGTGGGTAATTATCAATGGATGAACCCTGAAAAAGCGCTTAATCTTTGGCTACGACAGGGTGCCCGAGAAATGATTAATGATTTTATGAGTAATAAAAAAGGGGTGCTATGCAGATATTGCTGCGCCCCTGAACAGAACAAATAAAACATAGTGGGTAACTTTATGCTAGTTACCCGCTTTTTTATATGTTTGCAGGGCTTATTTTTAAAGGATTATGCGAGTTCCAACAGGCTTATTCATTAGGGCTTTGATTAAGTTACCTGATTTTAAGCCATTAAATATAATTACTTTTTTTTCTTTGAGGTCGAGCAATGTTTGGAGTTTTCCTGCCATGCCTCCGGTTACATCATATTGGTTTTTTTGTTTACTCATTTTTTTGAGCATACGTTTTAGATTTTTTCTGTAAAGAAGGGAAAATGGCTGTATGTTGTTTGGCGGTGGAAATTCTTCAAATACGCCATCGACGTCTGTTGCAAAAACTATTTCAGATATAGAAAAAGTTTCAGTTAGTAAAACAGCTAATTTGTCGGCTGAAACAACAATAGTTTTATTTTTTTTAGTTAAGCCCATATCGCCGCCCAGTAGAGGAATAAAACCAGCACTTAACACTTGTTTTAGCTGTTGAGCATTAGAAATACTCAGTTTATTTTTGTTTTGATTTAAAATTGCGCTTGTTTGGATAGGCAAAATTGGTAATTTAGCGGATCGAAAAATATCTGTTAGCAAATTGGCCATATGGCGCATTGAGCGGATAATTTCAGAAAAAGCTAAAAGTTGGGTGCCGGCCAAAGGCATTTCAAGTAATTTATGCTTATAAACCAAAGGGTGGCCGAAAGACCCAGCGCCATGGAGAAGAATAAGTTTATTTTTAGGAAAGCGACCAGTGAATAATTTTAACTCTTTGGCTAATTGTTTAACAACCGTTTTTTTGATTTGCGGCCGGCCGCTATTTTTTTTGGTAATTATGCTGCCGCCAAGTTTCAAAATTATAATTTTATTTTTATAATGTTTTTTCATTTAATCATACTATCATAAAAAGATTTGTTTTTTCAACCCTTTTTGTTTTGGGTAAAATTTCGTATTAAAATAATTTCCAATTTTGGCTGAATTTGGTATACTGAACCAAGACCGAGATGCCTCGCTATGGGACCGGCAGAAAACCCTTAATTTGTTCCTGAAATCAGCGTTCCAGACCGAGGTTGTCTGCTTTTATTATAACAGACGAGCTTTTTAAGATATGAAAAATATAAATATTATAATAAAAAAATCAAATATCATAAAACTGGCTGTTATTTTTTGTTTTTTATTATTTGCGGTTTTTTGTTTTTTGGTTTGGCAAGAAATTTATGCGCCCAAGAACGTTGGGTCTCGCGAAACAATTACATATGTTGCGGAAAAAGGAATGGGAGACGAAGATATTGCATGGGAATTGGAAAAGCAGGGAATAATTAAAAACAGATATTTTTTTGAGGCTTATGTTGTCTTTTCTTTTCAGCACTCAAGGTTGCAGGCAGGCAAATATATTTTAGGCCCTGGTATGTCTGTTTATCAAATTGTCAAAAAATTTGTCAAAGGAGACATAATAAAAGACAAGATCACCATTATTGAGGGGTGGGATATAAAAGACGTAGCCGAATATTTTGAAGAAAAAAACATATGCAGCAAAAATGAATTTATAGGTCTTGCCAGCCAAGATTATAGCCAGGAGTTTGATTTTTTGTCTGAATTGCCAGAAACAGCAAGTTTGGAGGGCTATCTTTTTCCTGACACATATGAAATATCAGAAGGGGAGTCGCCAGAAGATATAATAAAAAACATCCTTGTTAATTTTGAAAAAAAGATTACAAGGGAATTAAAAGAAGCAATTGCCTTGAAAAATAAATCTGTTTTTGAAATAATCACAATGGCCTCTATGATTGAAAAAGAAGTAAAAACAATTAACGATAAAAAGATTGTTTCAGGAATATTGTGGAAGAGATTAGAAGATGGCATGCCCTTGCAGGTGGACGCTACTATAAATTATATTACAGGAAAAAATCATAAAAGCGCCCTGCTTGCAGACCTTAAAATAAATTCTCCTTATAATACATATAAATATCAAGGATTGCCCTTGGGACCCATTTCAAACCCGGGAATAGATTCAATTTTGGCCGCTATTTATCCCACAGAATCAAAATACTGGTATTATTTGTCTGCTGACAGCGGCAAAACAATTTTCAGCAAAACCTTAAAAGAGCACAACGCGGCAATAGCAAAATATTTAAGATAGTTTTATTGCCTGCCTGCGCAGGCAGGTGCGACAAAATCATTGACATATTTTGACAATTAGATTAAGATATATTATATAGAATTAATTAAGCCGCAGACAGCAGGTGTCCCGAGTGTAGTCAAGGGAATAAATCCTGCCGAGGTTAAAAATTAAAATAATTTTTAATTTGTCTGCGTAAGCAGATTTTTTATTATATGGCATTAACAAAAGAACAAAAGCAAAATCAAATTAATAGCTTAAAAGAAAATATTTCAAAACAAAAATCATTGGTTTTTGTTGATTTTTCCAAAGTAAGCTCAAAAGATATGTTTGGTTTAAGAAAGAATTTGAAAGAAGCCGGTTGCTCTTTAAAAATCGCCAAGAAAACATTGGTAAGAATTGCCTTTGGCCAGTCAAACATTTCTTTTTGGCAGAAAATAAAAGAAAATATTCCCGGTCAGCTGGCATTGGTTTTCGGCATAGACGACGAAATTGCTCCGGCTAGAATTTCAAACAAATTTGCTAAAGAGCAGGAAAATTTTAAAATTTTAGGCGGATTATTTGAAAATAAATTTATAGAAAAAGACAGGGTTTTGGCTTTGGCCAGCATACCGCCAAGACCTGAATTATTAAGCAGATTGGTCGGCTCACTTTCGGGCCCTATAGCAAGCTTTGTGAGGGTGTTAGATAAAATAAGAGAAAATAAAGAAAAACAATAAAATTACAATTAAACGCTCGGCAATCAAATTTTTTCTCCGGCTATCAGGCGCTTCGTGTCCTGAGGCCTTCAAAAAATTTATTGCCTCGCTTATAAAAAAATATGGCAGAAGAAAAAAAAGTTGAAGTGTCAGCTAAATTTGAAAAATTAGTTGGAGAAATAGAAAAAATGCCAATTGTAGAATTGGCGGAACTGGTAAAAGTTTTAGAAGATAAATTTGGCGTTTCGGCTTCGGTTCCGGTAGCTGTGGCAGGTTCAGCTGGAGCGGCCACCCTTGTAGAAGAAAAAACTTCTTTTAATGTTGAATTAAAAGAAGTAGGGGCTCAAAAAATTGAAGTTATTAAAGCGGTAAGAGATGTTACGGCAAAAGGATTAAAAGAATCAAAAGATTTAGTTGACGCGGCGGCAGCTGGAACAGCCCAACTTGTTAAAGAAAGCGTTAAAAAAGAAGAAGCCGAAGAGATAAAGAAAAAATTTGAAACCGCCGGCGCCAAAGTTGAGATAAAATAAGAATTATTTAAAACAGTCCCGCCAAGGCGGGACTGTTTTATTGTGCGACAATATTATTATTGAAATATTGGAGAAATAAGATATACTCTAAAAATAGGGATTGCGTTATTGTTTTTGAATAAATTTAAAAATTATGCGTGAGACAAAGGTTAATTTAAAACATCTTTTAGAAGACATCAAGGATAGCTACACCATTACAATAGAAGAGATTATTTTATTGGAATTAATCGCCAACGCGCTAGATTCTAAAGCTAGCCGTATTTCTTTTTATGTTGATTGTTTGAACAATACTTTAACTGCGGCAGATAACGGCAAGGGGATGAAAAGGGGTGAGCTGACAAATTATCACAACATTGCCGCTACTACAAAAATAAAGGGCAGGGGAATTGGGTTTGCCGGAATCGGCGCCAAGCTTTCTTTGTTAATAGCTGAAAAAGTGCAAACAGAAACAAGGGGTAGCTACGGCTCGAGATGCGCCGCGGAATGGCATTTAAAAAACGAAACATCGGCCCCCTGGAAATTTATTCCGTTTTCAGGGAAAAACCTGCCCGAAAAAGGAACCGCCGTAAGTATTTTTTTTAAAAATTCAAATTCTCCGCTGTTGTCAGAAAAGTTTATTGCAGAAACAACATATAATCATTTTTATCCCCTTTTTCACCAAGAGCCGTTTAGTTCGATTTTAAAACACGTTTATAAAAAAGGAGTGGAATTTTTTATAAACGGCAAAAAAATTTCTTTTGAATATAATTTACCTGCTGCGTCTAAAACATTTCAAATACGTTTAAACAGACGATTAGCAGGAACCGGTTTTTTGGCTAAATACGACGGCGCAGCCACTGCGCCCTTTCAGGGGTTGGGCGTTTCAACTTACGGAAAGGTCATTAAATCAGGGTGGGAGTGGCTTGGCATCTGGCCAAAAGAACACGGACAGATTTATGGAATGGCGGAAATACCTGAATTGTCAGAAATTTTAACAACCAATAAAATGGATTTTTTAAAAGACGCTGCAAGTTTGAAAAAATATTATTTGCACAGAAAATCTATTCAAGAAGCAGTAATTCCCATTTTAAAAGAGTTTGGAGAAAATTTAGAACTGGAATCTTCTCAAAAACAATACAAATTATTGTCTAAGGAAATTGAAAAAACCTTAAGAAGCGTTTTAAAAAACTTTCCGGAATTAACTCCGTTATTAGGCTTAAAAACCAGCAGACAAAAAGAGTCGGTTTTTTCTGAATCAACAGAGGCACAGCTAGTAAGCATAGTTAAAGACAATCTGCCGCCAGAAAACAAAACAATGGATAATAATAATGGCGGTCAGGAAGGCGTTAAAAAAGAAAAAGAAAAACAGGAAGTAAAAAAGAATATTTCTCCAGAAAAGAAAGGCAATAAATTACCCTCTTTAATTATTGGTTTTGAAAATAGAAGCGTAAAAGATCCGGTTGCTAGAATGTTAGAAAATAAAATTTGGATAAATAATTTTCATCCAGCTTATATAAAAGCTAAACAGGAAAATTTAGAAGAGTATCACATAATTCTTTCCGTTGCCTTAACCTTATCGTCTTTTTTAGAAGACAAGCATTTGCCGCAAAAATTCATCAATGATTTTTTATCCGTCTGGGGAGCTGGCGGAAAAACCCTTAAAAAAACAGCTGCTTTGTTTAAAATTTAAAATTCAATAATTTGAATCCGTTGCATAAAAAGTTAAAATTAAATAAGCCGTTGTTTTATTGTTTTACCCGTATTTTATTGTGCGACAAATATTGACATTTTTCTAATTTTTTGTTAATTTTTATTTGGTTCTTTTCAAATCTTTTTGGGAGGCAAAAGAGATGGCGAGGCAAACAGCGCTTGTAAAAATTTCCGGTGATTTATGCGAAAGAGATGATGTCCTTGAGTGGATAAGAAGAATTTCAGCAGAATATTTTACCGTAATCCTTGTGGGCGGGGGCAAACAGATAAATGAAGCCTTTGAAAAAGCAGGCTTTAAAGTTGGCAAACACGGGCCATTGGGCAGAGAGACAGAGAGTTTTAAAGAATCTCAGTTAGCCAGGGATATATTGGAGGAAAATCAGGAAAAAGTTCAGGATCTGCTGGCATCAAGAGGAGTTATAGCTACAGTGGTGATTCCGGTTTTAGACATTGGGTCTGTTCTTTGCCACGTTAATGGAGATATTTTTGCGCTTACCGCTTATCTTGGTTTTGATAAAATTTTTGTTTTGACCTACCAAAGCCGGGTCAAAGAAAAAAAGCGCGAGTTTAAAAAATATCCTAAAATTGAAATTAAGGGCTTCCCTGACGAATAGCCAACCAACGATTAATTATAAATCACATTCTCCACAATGGGGGGGTGTGATTTTTTTCTTGTGCTTTTTACTTAAAAAATGGTAAAATAGATAAATATATAAAACAAGCGGACGAGTAGCTCAATGGTCAGAGCACTGCATTCACATTGCAGGGGTTACAGGTTCGAATCCTGTCCCGTCCACAAATTTAATTATGTCTATTTCTTTCAGAAAATTACACTGGACAGAGCACTCAAAAATAAAAATGAAGCAATACGGACTTTCAAAACAAAAATTATTAAACATACTTTACAAGCCCGAAAGAAAAGAAAAAGGGATAGCGCCGGGAACCACAGCTGTAATGAGAACAAATAAAGTGTTTTTTAAAGAAAAAAAAATAACATTGGCTCGCGCTTGGCAAAAGCCCAAAAGAGCGCCTGGCGAAATATGGATAATGTATAAAGACGCCAAAGATCTAAGAAAAATAATCAGCGCCTGGCGATATCCCGGCATATCAAAACCCGGTGAAGAAATTCCAATCCCCGAAGACATAAGGCAGGAAATTATAAGCGGCAAAATTTTTGAATAGTTTATGTGTATTTTATTACGCGACATTTTAGTGCTACCGACCCATCGGTGGTACTATTATGCGACGAATATAAAAATTTAAAATAAAAATAAAATATATTATGGACCCCAAGGAAAATAATTATGCATTTATAGACAGTCAGAATTTAAATTTGGGCGTAAAAAGCCAGGGGTGGAAATTAAATTTTCGCCGCTTTAGAGTATTTTTGAAAGATAAGTATAAAATTGAAAAAGCGTTTTTATTTATCGGATATGTTTTTTATAATCAATCTATATATACCGAATTGCAAAAAGCAGGATTTATCTGTGTGTTTAAGCCGACAATGGAGATAAAAGAAAATGGTAAAATAAAAATAAAAGGAAATGTTGATGCGGAGCTGGTATTGCATACAATGATTGAATATAATAATTATGACAAGGCAATTATCGTTTCTGGCGACGGTGATTTTTATTGTTTAGTTGAGCATTTAATTAATAACGATAAATTATTAAAAATAATTGTTCCAAATAAAAAGTATTCTTCGTTATTAAAAAAGTTCAGCAATTTTATTGTTAATATTCAGTTATTCAAGAATAAATTAGAGAAATAAAAAAAAAGAGAGGCATTCCCTCGGGACAAAACCCTTTGGTAATCCTCTCATCGTGATATTATTATTATAGCAAATCATAATTTGTTGTCAATACCCAGTATTTATTATGCGACAAATAATAAAAGAGTTAGATTAAGAGACGGGTTAGGTTTGACATAAGCTATCACAAATAAAAATAAATATGTTTTCAGAAAAATTTTTTAATTCTAAAGAAAACCCCAAAGGAGAAAGTCCCGAAAAAGAAGAAAAACCAGTGATTATTATCAAAAAGTCCAGCAATGCGCCGCAAGAAGTTAAAGAAATCCCTTCTTTTGACAGTGAGCTGTGGGGAAGAGCCTATTCGCCCGATGACATTTATTTGCCAGATTCCGACGAGGCGATTTCCTTTGCCGTTGCCAGCCACGAGGTCGGTCATCTTATTGAAGAGGGGAAAAATTACGACGCTGATTTGGATAATTTTCAAGCCGTTCGTTCAGAAGAACAAAGGGCTTGGGATAGGGGCTGGGAATATCTGCAAAAACATCTTGGCGAATATTATGAAGACAACCCAGAAACGTCTTTAAAAATTAAGCAATCTTTTGATAAGATAAGAGATCTTTATATGCAAGCAACTGATTTAAGTAAGGAAATGTATTTGGAGCCGGGCGCCTTAGACAATTTAACAAAAGAAGAAAAAGATATATTATTAAAAGAAAGGCGAAAAAAGTTTTTTTCTGAAAAGGGCGAAGAATTCAAAAAGATTACCGAAGAAATAAAAAAAGAAAAAATTGGGATAAAACCGGATTGGGATAAATTTACAGATATTGTTAAAAAAACAGTAGAAGACGTGTTTGAAGATAACGAAAGGTGAGGTTGCGGTCGTTAAACAATACTAATACACAGGCACGCAAACAACACCTGCATCTACGCATCAATGCGTAGATGCGTAGATGTAAAATAAAATATGGTGAATAAAATTTTGGGGTATGTTTTATTAATAGCGGGGTTGATAATAATTGGCTGGACACTATTTCAGTCGTATAATATTTTTATTGGTAAAATTTCTGCGCCCTTGGTTTTTAAAACACAGCCAGTTTCAGAAATACCGGGAAGCAACAAGAATTTGAATTTACAAGAGCAATTGCAAAAACAAATGGAAGAAGCCGTAAAACAACAGATAGGCCAGATAATTCCGGCCAGCGCCATAATTGATCTTTTGAATTTGATAAGCTGGTCAATTTTGGCGGGAATTTTGATTTTGGGGGGAGGGCAGATAGCAGGACTGGGGATTAAGATGATTAAATAATCACGATTTATGCATGTTTCGTCATTGCGAGCCCGCAGGTGAAGCAATCTCAAAAATATTAAAAAGATTGTTTCGTCGCTGTGGCTCCTCGCAATGACAAAATGGTGAAGTTGTAAATTATTTAACTATGGAAGCGTCAGAAAAGCAAAATATAATACTTTCTTGGATGGTGTGGCATTTTTATGAAATGCCGGATTTTTTGATACAAGTTTGGAAAAATTATATTTTATTCGGATTAAATTATTTTTCAGTCCACATACTTTTTAAAACGCTTTTTTCTCCATGGAGAAGATATAACTGGAAATATCCCAATATATTTGAAGTAGGGGAGTTTTTTAACGCCTTGGTTTCCAATATTTTTTCAAGGATTATAGGTTTTTTATTAAGAATTGCCTTGATTATAACAGGAATTTTGGGACAAATTATTATTTTTTTAGCAGGAGCTGTCATAATTTTATTATGGCTTTTAATTCCCTTTATTATAATAGGCGGATTATTATTTATTTTTATATGAATTTTAACATTAAAACCACAGCAGTTTATTATGCGGTAAAAACAGGGAAGAATCCATTTTTTGAGTTTTCCGGCTTTTTGTATAATTTGTTTTTATATTTATTCGCCCTTTCTTTGTTTTTAATTCCGTTGGTTTATTGGGGGCTTATTTTAAGCTCTTTGGCCGTAAAAATAGAGGCTGTTTTTTTGATCTTGTTTCTATTTTTTTGGGAACTATCTTTGTTTTTAAAATTAAAAATTAAAAATCCGGAAATTAAAATACAGCTGTCTGACGTGGTTTCAGATTTAGAAAAATACAATTTGGCGGATTTTTTAAGCATAGAGTCGGCCGAAATTGTTGAAGAAGCTGTAAAATTTTGTAAAAAGAGAAAAATTTCAGAAATTAATTCAACGGCTCTTTTTTATGGAGCATTAAAAACAAGCAAAAATATACAGCTTCTTTCTTTAAGGCTGGGCCTGGATGTTGCAAAAATTCAGGCAGATTCGAAAAATTATTTAGAGAAACAGCAAAGGCAGAAAAAATTTACAGAATTATTTTCTCCTGATTTTGAAGAGTTGATAAAAGAGGCGCTGGCCATTTCCAACGAAATAAAGCACAAAACAATCGGAGAAAAAGAAATTTTCATTGCCCTTGCCAGGAAAAATGAATTTTTTAAAAAAGTTTTAATTGAATATGATCTAAAAGACAAAGATGTGGAAAATATATCATTGTGGCTGGATTCTGCAGAAAATATTTTACAATTAAGTAAAAAGTTTTGGACGCAGGAAAATTTGTCAAAGCAGGGGTCTTTGGGAAAAGATTGGGCTTCAGGATACACTATTAATTTAGACCAATTTTCCACAGACTGGAGAAACATAGTTAAAAAATGGATATTTAGAGAAGTTGTGGGGCACCAAAAAGAAATAGAAGAAACAGAAATGATTTTATCAAGATCTAATCTGTCTAATGTTTTATTAATAGGCGAACCGGGAACCGGAAGAAAAAGCATTATAGAGGCAATTGCTCAAAAATGTTATTTTGGCAAATCTTTGCCCGAACTAAACGACAAAAGGGTGGTGGAATTAAATATGACTTCTTTGCTTTCAAGAATTCAGGATTCAGAAAAACTGGAACTGACCTTAGACCAGATATTTCAAGATGTGGTTGCGGCCGGCAATGTTATTTTAGTGATTGAAGATTTGCATAACTTTGTGGGGCAAGATATTCAAAAGCCGGGAATGATTGATATCTCCGGCATATTGTCAAAATATCTGCCAATACCAAGTTTTCAGTTTATAGGCATTACTTCTTACGACGGCCTTCATAGAAATATAGAAAAAAATTCTTCTTTTGCCGATTTGTTCAGAAAAATAGAAGTATCAGAAGTAACAGAAGAAGAAACAATCAGGATTTTACAAAATTCAGCCCTAGAATTTGAGCAAAAGTATAAAATTTTAATTTTGTATCCCAGTATACGGGAAATAGTAAATTTAACATCCCGTTATTTTCCAAGCACTCCTTTTCCTAAAAAAGCCATAGATATTTTAGACGAGGCGGTGGTATATATTCAGACCATAAAAGAAAAAACTGTTTTGCCCCACCATATTGCCAAAATTATTTCCGACAGAACCGAAATACCAATAGGAAAAATGGAATTTAAAGAAAAAGAAGTTCTGCTTAATTTGGAAAATTTAATTCATCAGAGAATTATAAACCAGGAAGAGGCGGTAAAAGAAATATCTATTGCCATGAGAAGGGCAAGGGCTGGTATTAGCCATAAAAAAAGGCCAATGGGAACTTTTTTATTTTTAGGACCCACAGGAGTGGGTAAAACAGAAACTTCAAAAGCTTTATCTCAAATTTATTTTGGCAACCAATTTACAAAAGATTCTAAAAAATTTAAAAAAGCCGGCTCTGTTGAAGCAGAAGAAAAAATGATCAGAATTGATATGTCGGAATTTCAGGCTATTTCAGATATTCCGCGGTTGATTGGCTCTATGAGCCCGGTAGAAATGCAAGGGCTTTTAACAACACCGGTAAGAGAGACGCCTTTTTCTTTAATTTTATTTGACGAGGTTGAAAAAGCCCACTCTAATATTTTAAATTTATTTTTGCAAATTTTAGACGAAGGCCACATTACCGACGGACAGGGCAGAAAAGTTGTTTTTACAAACACAATAATCATCTGCACCTCTAACGCCGGAGCAGATTATATTTTTAAAGAAGTGCAGGCGGGAAGAAAAATAAATAAGGACGAACTTTTAAATTCTCTTTTTGACAAAGGAATTTTTAGGCCGGAATTTATAAACCGTTTTGACGCCACTATAACCTTTAACCCCCTGACCAAAGAAAATCTTTTAGACATAGCCGGATTAATGTTAAAAACCCTTCAAAAAAATCTAAAAGAAAAAGAAATTGATCTTGAAATTACAGAGCCCTTAAAGCAAAAAATCGTTGAGCTTTCTTACAAGCCGGCCTTTGGCGCCAGAGAAATGAGAAGGGTAATTCAGGACAAAGTAGAAAATAATATTGCAGAGGCCCTAATTTCAGAAACAATAAAAAAAGGCGACAAAATTGAAATTAACCCCGAAACTTTTGAAGTAACAAAAACCAACCTTTAAAATATTTGTAAAAAAGGTCGAAGATAAATATAGATTATTTAAAAAACAATAAAAATGGAAAATAAGACAAATAAAATAATCGGTTTAATTCTTATTTTAACAAGCGTTTTTTCAGTGGCTATTTTTTTTAATGTCATAGATAAGAATTATTTAAAAGGCAGTTTTCCAACATCTTCCGACGAATCAATAATTCCCAATCCAGAACCTTTTTCAGATTCTGGTAATTTTTTCTATTGTGTTTTGGTTGCTCTTGGATCATGTTTTTCCGAATGTGACAGAGAAGACGAGGGAGGATTTATTGAAGAAGTAGTGCGCACAGCTTGTATACAAAGTTGCTATTATATGTTTCCCGTCAACACCGTAACCTGTCTTTTTTAAAATTTATAGCAATAAGAATTATAGCAATAACAAAACCCCGCTAATTTTTTAATTAGCGGGGTTTTTTCGTATAAATTAACACAAAAATTTTCCCGCAGAGTTGACATTATTGTTTAAAAAAGTAAAATAAAAATATAAAATAAATAAAATAATATGAAAGAGGTAAAATTATTTAATCAAGCAAATCTTCTGGCCAGCTTGTTGTTGAATTTGCTTTTATTGGGATATAAGCCCGGGAGGTTTTTGATAAATAAAAAATAAAAGAACAGAAATTTTAAAAAATAAAAAATCAAAAATCCTCCCAAAAGAGGATTTTTGATTTTAATAGCACCTTAACAATTTTTCAGATTTTTTGGCAAAACGCCAAGAAGGGAGAACGCTATGTGCAATAGTCGCGGAGAAAAATTTGTTGTTCCTTTAAAGCCAGATGCCAAGCTTGGCTGGTGGATTGGCGAAATTATTAGCGGCCGGTATTTGCAAAAAATGAACGGCCAGGAAATTTTTGTATATCGTATAAACATATTATGGATTGAAAATCCAGAATACAGCTGCAACTCTGTGCAGACATCAGGCCCGTTTAGAGAATTTGAAAACGAAGCAGAAGCTATGAATCATTTGGCTTTGAAAAAGAGAGCTGTTTTGTCAAAATAATCAAAAATAAGGATTGCTTTATTGTAATTTAAGCTCCACATTGTGGAGCTTTTTTACGTAAAACTATTATTATCCGATATTTTAAGAACAAAATTTGACAAAAAAACTACGATCGTAGTAGTTTTGGCAGATTTTATATTATTACTTTTTATTTATAGTTATTTATAGTGTTATATCCTTTGGGCGAATAGCAAACACATAAGGGCATGTTTTTTTCGCAAAAGTTTTATTATGCGACAAATACATCTACGCGTTGATGCGTGGATGTGTTTTATTATGTGATGAAATTATAATATGTGGGGTGTGGATAAAGAGTGGAAAAATATGCTCATTTACGAACAAAATGGGATATATATAAAAAGTGTTGACTGAGTGCCATAAAAAAGGTTATAAATGAGATGTAGTGGGTAGTTGTGGATAAATGTGGGATAATTCAAGTTTGCTGTGGATAACTTTTAAATCTTAAAAACATGCTTATTGGCCAATACGAACATACAATTGACAATAAAAAACGATTGGCTTTGCCAGCTAAATTTAGGGGAGAATTGGGAGATAAGGTGATAATAACAAAAGGCATTGAAAGTTGTTTGGTTGTTTATACACAAAAAGAATGGCAGATAATGTCTGAAAAATTGGGGAATCTCCCCATATCGCAAAGCGAGGCCAGATCTCTTCCCAGGGTTATTTTGGCAAGCGCCATGGAGGTTGCTTTAGATAAATTGGGCAGGATACTTATTCCTGATTATTTAAAAAATTATGCCGGTTTAAAAAAGAGCGTGGTTGTGTGCGGATTGTCAAACAGATTAGAAATTTGGGATGCGGAAAAATGGGAAGAATACAGAAAGAAAGCAGAAAAGGGAATAGAGGAGATTGTTTCAAAATTAGGGCCCTTGGGTATATAGCTACGCTCGGCAATCAAATTTTTCTCGGCGAGGGATACTCTCTTTCAGGGGAGCCAGCCCTTGCGCTCGAAAAATTTATTGCCTCGCTTAGAATGGATTAAAAATAATTGAAACTATAATGCACGTTCCGGTTCTTACAAAAGAGGTTATAAAATATTTAGACCCAAAGCCCAACGAAAATTTTATTGACTGCACCATAGGGCAGGGCGGGCATACAAAATTTATTTTAGAAAAAACAGGGCCATATGGAAAAGTTTTAGGAATTGATTTAGATCCCAGTCAAATAGAAAATACAAAATTACAGTTGGCGGATTTCAAAGAAAGAATAATTTTAACAAACGATTCTTATTCTAATTTAAAAAATATAATTGAAGAGAAAAAGTTTGAGCCGGTGAACGGAATTTTATTGGATTTGGGATTTTCGTCAGAACAGCTGGAAAACTCAGGCAAGGGATTTACATTTTTAAAAAACGAGCCACTTGATATGAGATACGGCACAGAAAACCAAAAACCAAAAACCAAAAACCAAAAATATTTAACAGCGGAGGAAATTGTGAACGAGTGTAGGCAAGATGATTTAGAAAGAATTTTTAAAGAATACGGAGAAGAAAGGTTTAGCAGGCAAATTGCAAATAAAATCATAGAAGAGAGAAAAATTAAAAAAATTGAAAGCACCCTTCATCTGGTTAAAATCATTAAAAAAGCGGTTCCCTTAAAATTTCAGCGTGGAAGAATTCACTGCGCAACAAGAATATTTCAGGCCTTGAGAATTGAAGTTAACGACGAGTTGAATAATCTGATTAAAGTTTTGCCTCAAATTATTTCGGTTTTGGCTCCCGGAGGAAGAACAGTAATAATTTCATTTCATTCTTTAGAAGACAGAATTGTTAAAAACTTTTTTAAAGAAGAAGAAAAAAATAAAGCATTAAAAATATTAACTAAAAAGCCGATAACGGCTGATTTTGAGGAAATAAAAATAAACCCAAGGTCAAGGTCGGCAAAATTAAGAGCCGCAATAAAACCGATATGACAACAGCAATGTTAAAATATTTTCATATAAACAACAAGGCGCAGAGCAAAACAAAAATATTAAAATTTCCTTCTCTTTGCTTTGTTAGTTTCATTATGATAGTGTTTTCATTATTTTTTTACATATACAGCATTAACGAGTTGACAAGGGGAGCTTACTTGATTAAAAATTATGAAAAACAGCAAAACAATCTTTTGCAGAAAAATAAAAATTTGGAAGTAGATTTTGCCAAGAGCGGATTTATGGGCAATTTGGAAACTAAAACCAAAGAATTAAGCTTTGAAAAAACCAAAAAAATAAAATATATACAAATACAAACATTAGACGACCCTCTTGCAGCCGCAAAATAATAAACAACAAGTTTAATAAATGAAAAACTGGCGTATAAATATAATTTTATTTTTAGTTTTTATTATGGGAGCAGCTATTATTAGCCGCTTGTTTTTTTTGCAGATAATAAATCATAAATATTATCAGGCGCAGGCATTGGGCCAAAGAGCTGGGTTTCAGGATGTAGAAGGGGAAAGAGGAGAGGTTTTTTTAAATAACAGCCAGGAAAATATGGGAAACGAAGGAAAAGGAGAAATAAAAAGCATTGCCATAAACAAAAACAACTGGAATATTTTAGCCACCGTAAAAGAAATTGAAAATAAAAAATCTTTTGCAGAAATTTTATCAAAAAATATAAACGAGCCATACGACTTGATACTTTCTAAAATAGAAGGGGAAAATGACTACGTTGTTATAAAGAAAAATTTGCCATCAGAAGAATTAGATAAAATAAAATTGTTAAATTTAAGGGGGCTTTATTGGAGCTCGGACCAAAACAGATATTATCCCCAAGAAGAACTAGCTTCTCATATAATAGGATTTTTAGGCGGAGACGGAATTGGCCAATACGGGCTTGAGGGATATTACGAAGATATTTTAAAAGGTAAAACCGGCATTAAAGAAGAAAAAAGAGGACTGGACTTGATTTTCTCCGGCCAGGAAGAAAATTTTTTAGACGGCGCTGATATTTATCTAACCATTGATTATAATATTCAGTTTGAAGCGGAATTGTTATTAAAAAAAGCCAAAGAAGAATTAGATATAAAAACAGGACAGATAATAGTAATAAAACCGGATTCAGGAAGAGTTTTGGCTATGGCAAATTTTCCTTCGTTTAATCCTAATAATTATTCAAAAGAAGTTTATTTTTCTATTTTTCAAAACTCGGTTGTTCAAAAACTTTTTGAGCCGGGCTCTATTTTAAAACCCTTTACCATGGCCGCCGCTTTAAACGAAGGAAAAATAACACCCAATACAACATTCACAGACGAAGGGTTTGTTAAGATTGGACTTAAAACTATTTATAACTTTGACAGAAAAAAATACGGCGAGAGGACAATGATGGAAGTTTTAGAAAAATCAATCAATACGGGGGCGGTGTTTGTTTCCCAGCAGGTACCGCGCAAAATATATTTAAATTATATTGATAATTTTGGCTTTACCAAAAAAACAGGCATTGACCTGCAAGGAGAAGTTTATTCGCGCAACGAAAATTTAAAAAGCGGAACCGATGTGGAATTTGCCACGGCCAGCTTTGGGCAGGGAATTGAATTAACACCCATTCAAATTGTAAGCGGATTTTGCGCTTTTGCCAACGGAGGCAAGCTGGTAAAACCGTATATAGCAGAAAAAATTGTTCAAGGAAAAAAAGAAACAAACACAAAACCCCAAATTCAAAATCAGGTTATTTCACAGCAAACCGCTTCTCAGATTACGGCAATGCTGATTTCGGTTGTTGAAAAAGGGTTTGGATCAGAGGCCAAAGTTCCCGGCTACTATATTGCCGGAAAAACAGGCACAGCCGAAGTTCCTTTTGAAGACAAAAGAGGATATTATCTAGATAAAACTATTCAGAGTTTTATAGGGTTTGGCCCGGCCTTAAATCCCCAGTTTTTAATATTGGTAAAATTAGACGACCCAAAAGTTCCCAAGTCCAGTCTTTCTGCCGCCCCTATTTTTAAAGACCTGGCGCAATATATAATTAATTATTGGAAAATCCCCCCAGACCATAAATAGAATTGAAAGTGGCCCCAACCGGATTTGAACCGGTGTTACCAGATTGAGAATCTGATGTCCTAGACCAGACTAGACGATAGGGCCAAGCCATATTTTGCTATCGCAAAACTGGAATTTTTAATTTTTAATTTACAACTTTCAATTGCGTGATTTTAAAATTATAACATAAAAAAATATAAAATAAAAGATTAAACATTTTTTAATTATCTCCATGTTTAAAATTGTAAATTTTGCGACGCGGATGTAAAATATAATAATGTTTGGAAAAAATATATTTCAAGATTATGTTTTGCCCGTAGCAACCCTATCTGGGGCTATTGTTGGGGTGGGTTTTTTTTCTTTGCCGTATATCGCTTTGCAGGTTGGCATATGGCAGATGATTTTTTATTTTTTTGTATTGGGGTCATTGGTGATTTCGGTTCATTTGATATTTGGAGAAATAGCGCTTTTAACCCCAGACTTTAAAAGGTTTCCTGGATTTGTTAAGTTTCACTTGGGAAAATGGCTGGGATATTTATATTTGCTTTCTATGATTTTGGGCTCTTTTGGGGTGCTTTTGGTTTATTTGATTATTGGCAGTGATTTTTTAACAAACATATTCGGGGGCAGTCAATTATTTTACGCCCTTATTTTTTGGGCGCTGGTGACAGCCATTATTTATTTTGGAATAAAAATAGTTTCCAAAATTGAATTCGGGGTGATGATCTTTCTTTTTTTAGTTTTATTTTTAATTTTTATAAACGGATTTTCCCAGATAAAATTAGAAAATATTTTCATTTCTAATTTTGAATTAAAAATTTCAAATTTATTATTGCCCTATGGGCCCATTATTTTTTCTTTGTGGGGAATGGGCATTATTCCAGAAATAGAAGAAATGCTTGGGAAAAAAAGAAAAAATTTAAAAAAAATAATCGCCATTTCTTTGGCAACGGTGTCGGTCGTTTACCTTTTTTTTATTTTTTTAATATTGGGCATTACGGGGACAAACACAACAGAAACCGCCCTGACGGGATTAAAAAATTATTTGGGGCCCGTATTTTTTTCTTTCAGCCTGTTTTTGGGAGTGATAACGACTTTTACGGCTTTTATTATGCTGGGCTTTACTTTAAAAAAAGTTTTTATGTACGATTTGGGCGTTAGAAAAACTCAAGCATGGCTTATCACCTGTTTTGCGCCCCTTGTTTTGTTTTTGATAGGCCTTAATTCTTTTATTACTCTGATATCTTTTGTCGGCGGGGTTTTGCTTTCAATAGACGGAATTTTAATTTTGCTGATGTATAAAAAACTCGGCGGAAATAAAATGATTATTTATCCTTTGGCGTTGATATTTTTGCTGGGGATTGCATATCAAATTAATGTATTTTTTATAAATTTATGGTTTTAAATATTATTATTTTTATAGTTTCCTGCCTTGCTCTTTCGTGGCTGAGCTCTCATTTGGTTAAGACCCTGGCGGATATAGCAAAATTTTTGCGCTGGCGGGAGTTTGTGACCGCTTTTTTCGTAATGGCGTTTGCCACTTCTTTGCCTAATCTTTTTGTTGATATTAACGCCGCTATAAACGGCATGCCCCAGCTTGCTTTTGGAGATATTATTGGCGGGAACTTGATTGATTTAACTATAATTATGGCCCTGGCCGTGCTGTTTTCAAAAAAACATTTGCAAGCTGAAAGCAATATGGTGCAAACAAGCGCTATTTTTACCTCGGCAATTGTGATTTTGCCTTTGCTCTTGATTTTTGACGGCAATATCAACAGAATAGACGGAGTAATTTTGCTTTTGAGTTTTGTTTTTTATTCATATTGGCTTTTTTCAAAAAGAGACAGGTTTAAAAAAATTTATAAAGAAAGAAAAAAAGAAAAACCAAAAAAATTATTACTGCTTTTATTTTTAAAAGATTTAATAAAAATAACTGTTATTTTAATTTTTCTTTTATTGGCCTCGTGGGCGATTATTGACAGCGCTAAATTATTTTCTGTTAAACTGGGAATTCCTCTTTCGTTAGTTGGCATTTTAATTGTTGGCCTGGGAAATTGTTTTCCGGAAGCTTATTTTTCAATTATTTCAGCCAGAAAGGGCGAGGGGTGGATGGTGCTGGGCGACATAATGGGCTCTGTGATTATTTGCGCCACTTTGGTTTTAGGAATTGTGGCCATAATTTCCCCTTTTGAAATTGAAGATTTTTCTCCGTTTTTAATTGCCAGGGCTTATGCCATAATTGCCTCGCTGGTTTTTCTTCTTGCCATTAAAACAGGGGAAAAAATAACCAAAAAAGAGGCATTGATTTTATTATTTATTTATATTGCTTTTTTGGTAACCGAAATATTCAAACCCTATTTTTTCTAAAAACCTTATGTCAATTCAACGACCACAATTAGTAAATGATGAAATCTATCATACTGTTATTCGAGCCGTAGGCGACACGTTGGTTTTTAGCGAAGAAAAAGATTTTTATCGTGGAATTTTTTCAATTTACGAGTTTAATAATACTAAACCTACAGAAATATGGTTGCGTCGTCTTCAGCGCAAAAAAGAAAAATTATTAGAAACATTGGGACGTCATACGTCCCAATATCTAGACAAAAGGGATAGAATGGTAGAGGTTTTAAGTTTTTCTTTTATGCCCAATCATCTGCACCTATTATTACGACAATTGAAAGATGATGGAATTACTAATTTTATGAAAAAAGTCAGCGGTGGTTACGCAAAATATTTTAATGATAAATATGATCGTAAAGGACATCTTTTTAGCAGATTTCAGGTAGTTCATATTAAAACCGAGGAACAACTAAAAAATGTTTTTGCATATATTCACACTAATTTAATATCATTGATTGAGCCTGGCTGGAAAGAGAAAGGTATTAAAAATCCAGAAAAAGTAGTTGAGTTTTTAGAGAATAACAAACGGCACAGCTACCCCGATTATCTCGGTAAAAAGAATTTTTTTTATGTTACACAAAGAGAATTTCTTTTAGAAGCGATGGGTGGGGTTAGGGGCTGTAAAAATATAGTTGATAATTGGGTTGTTTATAAGAAAGAAATAAAAAATTTTGGCGACATTGTTTTAGATTAGAATAGTTATTGGGACGTCATACGTCCCAATTTCTTTTTGTAAATTAAAAAGATATTGACAATTAGGGTTTGTTTTTATAGCATTAAACTTGAATTTGAAACAGCTCTTTGAAAGAAGATCCTTATGGGAGCCCTAAAAGGCAAACCGGAACCTTCTAAATAATTTTTTTTAGATGTAAGCAAAAATTGTATTTTTGTAAAAGTGTTGTCAACTATCGCCGGAAATTCCGGCTATTGCTGTTATGGAATAACAAGAGACGAACTTAGAGACAAAAGCGCTTTGCACTGGGAAGATATTGCAAAAGTATTAAAAGAATTAGCAGAAAATAATTTGCTTACTGCCAAGGAAAAACAAGTTGGCACAGCTGGCATCAGCGATATTTTTTTACGAATTAGTTCCATGTCAAGTGGAGTTAACGATTAAGGTGCTTTCGCAGGAGGCCTCCGAACAAGAAGGTTGACCCTAAAAGGATTATATAAATTGTATTTAGGCTTTGTCTGTGACAGAGCCTTTTTTTGTAAAAAATTTATTTTTGATGTAAAATAAAAACAATGGATTTAATAATAATATTTTTAATTATTTTAATCACAATAACAACGGGGTTGGCTGCGGTATTTTTTTTGCTTTTAAGAAAAAAACCGAATGCAGATAGCAAGGACAATAATTCTTTATTAATGCTTTCTCAGCAGATAAATCATATTTCCCAAGTTTTAGATTCTAAGTTATCTGAATCAAACAAAAGCCTGCAGCAGCAGTTCTCGCAGTCTGCTAATATTATAAGAAATGTGACGGAAAAATTAACCCGTTTAGATGAAACCAATAAGCAGGTCATAGGATTTGCCGACCAGCTGAGAAGCCTGCAGGATATTTTAAAAAATCCAAAACAAAGAGGAATTTTAGGCGAATATTATTTGGAAACAGTTTTAAAAAATGTTCTGCCCCCGGGCTCTTATCAGATGCAGTATTCTTTTGACGACGGTTTGATTGTAGACGCAGTGGTTTTTATTGATAAAAGAATAATTCCCATTGATTCAAAATTCAGCTTGGAAAATTATAACAGAATGGTAGAAACAAGAGACACAAATGAAAAAAAACGGCTGGAAACAGCATTTATTAATGATTTAAAATTAAGAATTGACGAAACTTCAAAATATGTGAAACCAGAAGAAAAAACAATGGATTTTGCTTTTATGTTTATACCCTCTGAGGCAGTTTATTATGATTTATTAATAAATAAGGTAGGGGTTATCGCAGAAGATACCAATAATTTGATTTATTACGCTTCAAAGAAAAAAGTTGTTGTTGTTTCACCTACTTCTTTTTTAGCTTATTTGCAGACGGTTTTGCAAGGATTAAAAAATCAAAAAATTTCAGAACAAGCGCAGCAAATTATAAAAGAGGTGGAACGCCTTGGAAAGCATTTGTTCACGTATTCAGAATATATGAAAAGATTAGGACAGCATTTAGACGCCACGGTTGGCAGTTATAATAAAGCCGGCAAAGAGTTGGAAAAAATAGACAAGGATGTGGTAAAACTTACATCGGGGGAGACGAAGATTGAAATAGATGAAGTGGAGCGTCCTATGCTTGACGAATAGAATATATTTTGCTAAAATTCAAATACCATGTTAGCTGTTATAAAAACCGGCGGAAAACAATACATTGTCAAACCGGGAGACAAATTAAAAATTGAAAAAATAGAAAAAAAAGAAGGGGAAGAAATTGTCTTCTCTGATGTTTTGTTGATAGAAAAAAACAAAAAAATTGATATAGGAAATCCGACAGTGAAAGAAGCCAATGTTTCGGCAAAAGTGCTAAAGCATGCAAAAGGTGACAAGATAATTGTTTTTAAATATAAGCCGAAAAAAAGATACAGCAGAAAAATCGGCCACAGACAGCCGTACACAGAAATTGAAATCACAGGAATTAAAAACTAAAATATATTTATATTATGCGACAAACTATTGATATTTTTAAAATAAAGAATAGAATAATAGACCTGTTGCGAAATAATATTTCTACTGCAATTTTCATATTTTGGCTACAAATTTGCTAAAATTCGTCGGCTTGCCATAGGCAAACCTCCTCATTTTATCAAATTTTCGCTTCAAAATCTGAAAATTTCGTTGCGAATCTTATTTCGCAACAGGTCTAATAATTAATATGTTCTTTCAGGTGTTCGTTGACAATAGAAAAGGAGGGAATTATGTGCATAAAATTTGAAGAATGGCCGCATGTTATTTATGCCCAACAATTCAGCCGACTGTGGCTTGAACAAGAATTTTTTCCCTTAACTGACGAAATGGAAAAAGTTTTTGACAAAGGCGGAAATAATTTGTTAAGTGGCAAAAGAATGGTATCGTTTTTTTATGAGCCAAGCACTCGCACAAGATCATCTTTTGAATTTGCTATGGATTATTTAGGCGGAAAGGTTGTATTTTCAACTGAAAACGCCAGAGAGTTTTCTTCGGCAAAAAAAGGAGAGACATTAAGAGACACAATTAAAGTTTTGAATCGTTATAAACCCGATGTTATTGTTTTAAGATACGATCAGGAAATTGGAGCTGAAATAGCAGCTAATGTTTCGCAGGTTCCCATTTTAAATGCGGGAGACCGGCATCCCGGACAGCATCCAACGCAGGCATTGTTAGATTTAAGAACCATATTGAAATTGTTGTCGGAGATAGATAATAAAGATTTTGTTATGGTCGGCGACTTATTCAATGGCAGGACGGTAAGGTCGCTTTCGTATCTTTTGGGAAAATTTGACGGCGTAAAAATTTATTTTGTTTCGCCGGAATCTGCGAGGATGAGGGAAGATGTAAAAGATTATCTCAGGCGCCACAATGTCTGGTTTACAGAATTATCCGATTTGAGAGATGTCGCTCCTTTTGCAGATGTTATTTATCAAACCAGAACGCAAAAAGAATGTGGAACATCTTTTGATAGAAACGATCACAGTTTAGGATATTTTATTGTTGACAGAACAATTCTTGATTTAATGGGAAGCAACGCGATTATTATGCACCCCCTGCCAAAGGTAGACGAAATAACCCCAGAGGTTGATGACGACCCGAGGGCAGTATATCTTACGCACCAAATTGACAGCGGATTGTTTACAAGAATGGCATTACTAAAAATGATTATCAGCCCGGACAGTTAAATACATTAAAGAAGTGGCGTTTCGTTAATTTATGCTAACGCAGACCCAAAAATTGGGTCTTTTTTTTATTTAAAAATTAAGATAAAGTAAAATAGAATATGAAAAAAGAAATCGAGTGGCTTTTAAAAGAAAAATACCTCGCAAAATTCACTGACGCTCATCGCGGGGTAAATTATCTTACAAAAAAAATTAAAAAAGATTTAGAACGCTTAAAAAAAGGAGAGCCGATAGACTATGTAATAGGATTTACCGAGTTTTTGGGATGTAAAATTGATTTGTCAAAAAGACCATTGATTCCCAGGCAAGAAACCGAATTTTGGACCGAAAAAGCCATTGAAATCATAAAAAACATGAAGAAAGATACGGTGGACGATGTAAAATTAAGCAACAAAATAAAAGTTTTGGATATTTTTGCAGGTTCAGGGTGTATTGGAATTGCAATTTTTAAAAAAATAAAAAACTGCCAAGTTTATTTTGCAGACAATGATAAAAATTGTTTAGAGCAGATAAAGATAAATTTAAAAATAAACAAAATTAAACCGGAAAGATATAAAATAATTCAATCGGATATTTTTAAAAATATAAAAAATAAATACGATTTAATTTTTGTCAACCCGCCGTATATTGCCAAAAAAAGAAAAAATAAAATTCAAAAATCGGTTTTGAAATATGAGCCAAAATCAGCCCTATTTGGGGGAGAGGACGGGCTTTTTTATATAAGAAAATTTTTGAAAAATGCAAAAAGTCATCTTAATAAAAACGGAATAATTTTTATGGAATTTGACCCGTTCCAGAAAAAAGAAATTGTGAAAATGTTAAAAAAATTCGGATACAATAATTTTAAATTTCACAAAGACCAATACAATAAATGGCGCTGGATAATTGTTAAAAAATAAGTTGTTTTTTTAATGATTATTTGGTAAAATCTATCAATAATTAATAACGAATAAAATGTTTAAGATTAAAAAAGGGTGGTTTTTTATAGTAGCAATTATTTTAATAATCGCCATATATTTTGTTTCTAATTTAATTTTCAAGAAAAATACAAACGGCTATATTACAGAAAAAATAAACACAGGGCTTGTGTCTCAGACGGTTTCGGAAACCGGCAGCGTAAGGGCAACAGACAATATAGAGCTTGGTTTTAAGAATTCCGGAAGAATTGAAACAATAAACGTTGTAGTTGGCCAAGACGTAAAAAAAGGAGATCTTTTGGCAAAGCTGAATACAAGCCAATTAAGCATACAGTTGCAGGAATCAATGGCTGCCCTGGATGTTATTAACAAGCAGTATGATAAATTATTAAATGGCGCTACCATAGAAGATATTAAAATCGTTGAAGATTCAAAAAATGCGGCAGAAGACGATTTAAACAGCGCTTATGCTTCGGCTATTAATACTCTAAGCGACGGATATACTAAAATATATAACGCTTATACGACGGTCAACTCAATCCAAAGCAGTTATTTTTCTTTAACCGACCAGCAGGGAATTAAAGTAATAGACAACAAAAATATTATTCAAAATAAACTCGCAGACGCTAAGAGTTATTTAGATAAGGCAAAAAATAGCTCTAAAAAAGAAGATATTGACCTTGCTGTTTCCGGCATGCTTTCAATTTTTAATAATGTTTATGACGCTTTAAAAATTGCGCGAGATATGTGCGACGAAGGAACATACTACTCCAAGGTTTCTTCAACAGACAAAACATCTTTAGACACTCAAAAAACAAACATCAATACCGCCATAACTAATGCCACAACTTCTCAGCAAAATATTTCTTCGTATAAAATAGCTCTTCAAAAAGCAGAAAGCAACTTAATTTTAAAAACGGCAAAACCAAGGCAGGAAGATGTTGATTTATATCAGGCCCAGATAAGACAAGCAGAAGCAAATGTCAGTTTATTGCAAAGCCAAATTGAAGATACGCGCTTAAGAAGCCCCATAGACGGGAAAGTCACTAAAATCAATAGTAAAAGAGGAGAGGTGGTTTCGGTTAACGAATCTGCGATTAATTTGCTTTCCTCTAATCCTTTTCAAATAAAATCAGATATATATGAACAGGACATAGTGAATATTAAAGTAAACGACCCCGTAGAGATTTCTCTGATTGCTTTTCCAAGGGAAGTTTTTTCAGGAAAGGTTATTTCTGTTGATCCGGCAGAAAAAATAATTGACAATATTGTCTATTATGAAATAACAATAGATTTTGACGGCAATAAAGATAAAGTAAAATCCGGAATGACAGCTGACATTGTTATTAAAACAAACGAAAAAGAAAATGTTTTGAGGGTTTCTAAAAGCGCGGTAGAGAGCATAAATAACATAGAATTGGCGCAGATTAAAAAAGCAGATAAAATTGAAAACAAGGAAATTAAAACAGGACTTGAGGGAGATGATTATTTTGAGGTTATTTCCGGGCTTAAGATCGGCGACGAAGTTATTATTGGAAAGAAATAATATATGGCAGAGGCCTTAATAAAGTTAGAAAATGTCTGCAAAAACTATAAGCTTGGCAAATTAGAGCTTCAAGTTTTAAAGGGGATAAACCTGGAAATACTTCCAGGTTCTTTTGTGACCATAATGGGGCCTTCGGGTTCGGGCAAATCAACATTAATGTATCTTTTGGGTCTCTTAGACACGCCGTCTTTGGGAAAAATATATTTGGAAAATAAAGATGTGTCTAAATTTTCTGAAGATAAGCTGGCCCAGATAAGAGGAAAGAAAATTGGTTTTATTTTTCAACAATTTGATCTTTTTCAAAATTTTTCTGCCTTAGAAAACGTAATGTTGCCTATGATTTTTCAGGGCGTGCCGGAATCAAGAAGAAAAGAAAGAGCAAAGAAATTATTAGATTCGGTAAATTTAGAACACAGAATAAAACACAAGCCCACAGAGCTTTCTGGCGGAGAACAGCAAAGAATTGCAATAGCCAGATCTTTAGTAAACGACCCGGAAATACTAATTGCCGACGAGCCGACCGGAAACTTGGATTCTTCCACCGGAAAAACAGTTATGGAAATTTTAACAAAACTGCACAAAGAGCAGGGTAAAACAATTGTAGTGGTGACCCACGACCCAAACATTGCTCATTACAGTCAAAATATAATTCATATACAAGACGGAGAAATCGTTGCCAACCACTTTAAAGATAAAGAGGTGCTGTGGGAGAAGTAAAATTCACTAAATAAATGTTCAAAATAAATTTTAACAATTTAAACCCCGTTAGAAAATAATAGCGGGTAATTGAAAACATAATTATATGCCCATTTTTAATATAAGCGAGTTTTCTAACGGGGTAAAAGAATATTTTAAAATAGCTTTTAAAAACCTTGTTACCAGAAAGGTTCGATCTTGGCTTACTACGGTTGGCATTGTTATTGGCGTTTTTCTAATTGTTTCTTTGCTTTCTTTAAGCCAAGGGTTGAAGAACGCTGTTTTGCAGCAACTCGGTAAAATGGGTAAGGATTTAATTACAATATTGCCTGGCGACTCAAGCAATATAATTGCATCTTTTGCCGGAGAAAAACTTTCAGAAGACGACATAAAAATAATAAAAAAAACTGAGGGCGTGGCAGTTGTGGTTCCGATAAACCATACTTCAATTACAGCTAGGTATAAAAATGAAAAAAAGACAGTTATGATATATGGAAACGACTGGAGAAATGCTATGGATATTTATAAAAATGATATGGGCTGGTCTATAAATTATGGCAGATGGCCTATACCGGGTAAAAATGAAGCGGTTATTGGAAGCATAGTGGCTAATGAAATGTTTTCTGGAATAAAAATAGGGTCAGAATTGGTGATGAAGGGTAGGAAGTTTGAAGTAGTTGGCATTTTGAATTCTGTAGGAGAAAAACAAGATGATTCAATGGTTGGAGTTGATTTAAATATTTTTAAGTCGCTTACTGGAGAAAGGGAAGGGGCAAGAATGGCTTTTGTAAAAATAAAAGACGGTTATTTAGCGGACAATGTTGTTGATAATCTAAAAAAAGAGCTTGAGTATAACAGAAAAAGAAGAATAGGAGAAGGAGAAAGCGATTCTTCTTATACTATTTTAACCGCAGAAAAAATAACAGATATTGTGGGAAATGTTATGGGGGTGATACAGGCTGTAATAATAGGGTTTGCTTCTATTGCCATAATTGTCGGCGGAGTTGGCATTATGAATACTATGTACACCTCGGTTTCAGAAAGAACCAAAGAAATAGGAATTATGAAAGCCATTGGAGCCAAAAATAAAACCATAGTAACTATATTTTTAATTGAATCGGGAATTTTTGGGATGTTGGGCGGAATAGGCGGAACATTGCTTGGCATGCTTCTTGCTAAAGGAATTGAAATCTATTTTCAAATACATCCGCTTTTTTACTTAAAAGCAGACGTGGGCCCAGGCCTTATATTGTTTAGCTTAACATTTTCTTTTTTAATAGGTTGTATTTCCGGATTTTTTCCAGCCAGAGCCGCCGCCAAACTAAAACCAGTTGACGCTTTGAGATATGAATAGAGTGTGGTAAAATAAATAAATAGTCAGACTTATTAAATTAAAAGTTAAAAGTCAAAAATTAAAAGTATTAAATTTTAAACTTAATATTATATTTTTAACTTTTGATTTTAGACTTTTAACTCTTTTAATATGTTTAAAAACAAAATAAACAAATCATCTGGAGTGGCGGCGTCAAGAACGCTTTTAATAATAGCAATAATAATTTTGGTGGCGGTGGCAATTTCTTATGCTATAATAAGAATAGCTGAAAACCCGCCAAAATCCACCCGTCCGCCAGACGATATAGTTCCTCAGCCCATTTACGAACAAACAATAGAAGGCATTAGGATTATATTTCAGGAAGCAAAAGATTTCGGCAGTGTTTTAAAGGGGTCTCAAAGTAAAAATCCTCAATGGCAGGAAGATATAAAAACCACAGAAAAATTTATTAAAGTAACCGTAGCGGCGCAAAACAAAGAAAAAGAAAACACCAGGAGCGGCAACTGGGATATTGAAAACATAGTGGATTCCGAAGGAAGAAATTATGTTCCAATGAACGGGGTTGACCAATGGCTGCCAGAAAAAAATTTATGCGGAAATCTGCTAAAGCCGGATTTTGCTCCTATTCCCTGCGCAAAAATTTACGAGGTTTCAAGAATTTCCGCTGGATTAAAAATAAGAGTTACAAGCTTTGGCAAAAGTGCGTTAATAGATTTAATTGTAACCAACTAAATATGAACGAAAAAAAAACAGAAAAAACTAAAAAAGAGATTTTTTTGGGAGAACAGGGGGTGGAGTTTTTAAAAGAAGAAACAGAAACTGCAAAAAAAAGAGAGAGCGCCGCAGAAAAGGAAAAAATCATTACAGATCATCTGAAAAGGGAAATAGAAGAAATGGAGCTGGACGAAAATTTAAAAGAAGAGGCAAAAAAGAAAGCGAAAAAAATTGAGTTTTTGGGAGAAAAAGAAAAAATAGAGCGCCTGTTGGAGATTGCGGGAGAAAAGGGGATAATTTTTGCAGTAGGGGTTGCCAAAGATATGAAAGACCCTTTTTTATTAGATGTTTTTCACGATGTTTTAGCGCAAGAGGGGTACTACAAAAAATTTATGAAATAAATTTTTCGAATTTGAAATTAAAATGATTATTGTTGTTTATATTTTAGTTCTGCTCTTTTTTCTGACCCTGTTGGGTTTTGCTGTAATGATAAATATTGAAGCGCGGCAGAAAAGCGCTGTTTTTGGAGGGCTGGAAATGCCTGTTTTTTTGGTAATGATGCCAAAAAACGATTTTAAAAAAGACGATTTGATGCAAAAGCAGGAAAAAGAAATGATTTCTCAAATGGAACAAGTTCTTGCCAATTTTTTATATTTAAAAAAACCAAAACTGTTTCAGCCTATTCCTTGCGCAGCCCTTGAAATTGCCTCTCAACTTGGAAGCTCGGATATTTCTTTTTATGTTGCGGTTCCCAGATATTTAGAAACAGTTTTTGAAAAATATGTGCAGGGAATTTACCCAAGGGCAATAGTGGATAAAATTCCCCAAGATTACACTATTTTTGAACCGCAAGGGGCAACAGCAGGCGCTTATTTAAAACTAAAAGAAAACAGCCTGTTTCCTATCAGCACTTACCAGAATCTGGAAAAAGATCCGCTTTCTGCCATAACCAACAATCTAAGCAAAATAAAATCTGATGAAGGAGCGGCTATTCAGCTGATAATCAGGCCATTGGCTGAAAATTTTAGGGCAAAAGGAGAAAAAGCTTTAAAAAAAATAAGAGAAGGAAAGCCAACAAGAACAGCGGTATCTGAGGCTTCGCAGTCGGCATTAATGGAAATTTTTTCAGAAATATTTAAAAGCCATCAGGATCCGAAAAAAAAGGACATTGAAGACGCAAAAAAGAAAGAAACGCATATAGACCAAAAAGACTATGACGCTATACAAAATAAAATTCAAAAACAGGCATTTCAGGCAAATATACGTTTAGTTGCTTCTGCAAAAACCCAAGAAAGGGCGGAAGAAATTTTAAATCACCTAGCGGGTTCTTTTAGCCAGTTTTCTTTGTCGGCCATAAACAGCTTTGAGCCGATAAATGTTTACAGCAGAGAGCTAAGAAAACTTGTTTATGATTTTAGTTTTAGGAATTTTAATCCAAAGCAAAAAAATATTTTAAACTTAGAGGAAATTGCCAGTATTTATCATTTTCCAACCCAGTTCATAGAAACTCCATATATTAAATCGGTTAAATCGGGAGTTGTTGCTCCGCCTTCAGATTTGCCGGAATTGGGCGTTAATTTAATTGGCAAGGCCGTGTTTCGCGACGAGGAAAAGAAAATTTATTTTGCCACCAGAGACGACAGAAGAAGGCATTTTTATATTATCGGGCAGACAGGCACTGGAAAAACGGGCCTATTAAAAGAAATGATAAGGCAGGATATTGAAAGCGGTGAAGGGGTAGCGGTGGTAGATCCCCACGGAGAGTTAGTTGAATATACCTTGTCTTGCATTACCAAAGAAAGGATGGAAGATGTTGTTTTGTTTGAACCCTTTGACCAGGAGAGGCCAATGGGTTTGAATATGTTAGAGCACGATAGTCCTGAACAAAAAGATTTTGCGGTTCAGGAAATGATAGCCATATTTTACAAACTTTTCCCCCCCGAAATTATCGGCCCTATGTTTGAGCATTATATGAGAAACGCTATGCTGGCATTAATGGCAGACAAAGATAACTCCGGCACATTGGTGGAAATACCAAAAATGTTTACCGATAGCGCCTTTTTGCAGCAAAAAATAGCAAAAGTTTCAGACCCGATTGTAAGAAATTTTTGGCTTAAAGAATGGCAGCAGACAACGGGTTCTACAAAATCTGATATGCTGGGTTATGTTGTTTCAAAGGTAGGAAGATTTATTGAAAACGAAATGATGAGAAATATTATCGGGCAGTCCCGCTCTTCTTTTGATTTGTCAAAAATTATGGACGAAAGGAAAATTTTTCTGGCCAATTTGTCAAAGGGCCTAACCGGAGAAGTGAACAGCTCTTTGCTTGGCTTGATTTTGGTTTCAAAAATACAAATGGCCGCTATGAAAAGAGCAAGAATTGCAGAAGAAGAGAGAAAAGATTTTTATTTATATATTGACGAATTCCAAAATTTTACCACAGACTCAATCGCCACAATTCTTTCTGAGGCCAGAAAATATAAGTTAAATTTAATAATGGCCCACCAGTATATTCCCCAATTAACCGACCAAATCAAGAACGCTGTTTTTGGAAATGTGGGAACAATGGCCAGCTTTCGCATAGGGGCGGAAGACGCAGAATTTTTGGAAAAACAATTTGAGCCGGAGTTTTCCAGATTTGACTTGGTTAATTTGGATAACCGCAGTTTGATAATAAAAATGATGTTAAATAACAAAACTTCCACTCCTTTCAAAATAGAAACAGTAAATACGCGGCAGGGCAGGCCGGAAATCGTGGAGTCTTTAAAAAAAATATCAAAATTAAAATACGGAAAACCCAAAGAAGAAGTTGAAAAAGAAATCAGCCAACGTTCTTTCGCGGAAACACAGCCAACGCAAACTCCACCATTAAAATAAACAAAAAAACCTCCGCCTTGAAGTGGAGGTTTTTTTGTTGTAGTTAAAATTATACCCGTCTTACATATTCGCAGGTTTCGGTGTTTATTTCAATAATGTCGCCTTCTTCGACAAATAGGGGAACCTGAATGGCCACGCCAGATTCTAATATTGCTTCTTTTGTTCCGCCTTGCGCCCGGTCGCCCTTGACCCCGGGGGCAGACTCTTTGACTTTTAGTTGAACCTTTATAGGCAGGCTAAAATTTATAATTTTTTCTTCAAAAACAATTCCCGTTACAAACTCATTTGGCTTTAAATATTTTGCCTGGACGCCAATTTGCGATTCTGTAAAAGAAAATCTTTTTGAAGGGTCGTTTTTTTCACAAAAAAAGTACTGGCCTTTGTTTTGGTACAAAAATTTAATCTCTTTTTTTTCCAGGCTGGCTTCTTCAAAAATATCTCCCTGCTGAAAGTTTCTTTCCTGCGCCCGGCCGTCAATCAGGTTTCTTATTTTGCTTTGTATTACAGGCCTTCTTTGGGCCATTTTCATTGCCTGGGCCTCTAAAACCTCCCAGGGCTGTCCCTCAAAAATAAACTGCACTCCTTTTTTTAAATCAGTATGCGTCAACATAGTTTAAATAATTTTAGTCAGAAAATGTAATTTTTTCAGACACGCCCCGCCTTGGCGGGGCTCTGTCCTCGCCCCGCTGGGGCGGGGCTGTGGGGGTCTTTCAAAATTACATTTTCTGACTAATCAAAAGTTATTTATTCAATTACTCGCCACTCTATGGTTTCTTTTTTGTCGGCAAATTCCAGCCACTCGCCGTATTTGGAAATGACAAACCATTTTTTCTTTGATTCTGACCAAACCATAGGGTCGCCTTTGTAAAATGGTTTTTTCACAATTTCTTTAGGTTTTAAACGGTCTAATTCCAGCCATTTTTTAAAAACTGTTTCAATGGCGTAGTCTAGTTTTCTTGTATTTGCCCATTCAGCCACCTTGTTTAAGGCCTCTATTGCTTTTTCAATTGAACCGGCCAGCTCCAAAAGCTGTTTTGCGGGTTTGGTGAATCTGGAATATATTATCTTTCTCTTTTTAGCATTTTCTTTCAGTTCTTGCAAGGATAATCCCTTGGATTTAAAGTATTGGGTTATTATCTGTTTTATGGCCGTCTCTTGTTTTAATTCTTCATAATATTTAATTTTGCCCCCGCCATGGCTGGCGGATTTTATATACTCTTCAATTTTTTTTGCGTTTTTATCTCCGATTATTTTTGGAACCTTTAATCCCTCAACCCCTTTTTCTTTATAAATTTCAAAAACATCGGTTTTCAAATTTTCTAAATATGAGGCCGCTTTTTTATATGGAAAAATATGAAAAGCGCTATCGCCCTTGATTTCCAAAAGCTTGGCAATCTCATTAAAAATTTTCGCTATTTCTTTATTCATTTTTTTGTTCGTGGTTTGATTTTAACTCTTTTTATGTTAAAATTCAATTATTATGAACAAAAGACATCGGATTTTTATTGCTATAAATTTACCCGAAGATGTTAAAAAAAAGTTGGCTTCTTACCAAAAAAAATGGCAGGAGCTTCCGGCAAAATGGGTGAGCCAGGAGAATATTCATATTACTCTGGAGTTTTTGGGTTATTTAACAGACGAGGAATTGGGCGAAGTTTGCATGGTTGTAAAAGAAGTAGCCAAGAGATACGGCTCTTTTTCAATAAATCTAAATAAAATTGCATACGGCGGGGTCAGGCCGGGGTCTGACCCTCGTCTGACCCCGAAAACCCCGAAAATGATTTGGGCAATAGGCCAAGATGTTAAAGAGCTGGCCGATTTGAAAAATGATTTGCAAGAGTCATTATTAGAGTCGGTCCGTTTTACGCCAGAAAACAGAAAGTTTGTTCCACATGCCACTTTGGCCAGAATTTTAGAATGGGAATGGAAAAAAATTGAGCCCGAAGAAAGGCCGGAAGTTGATGAAAATATAGATTTATTGTTTTCTGTTGAATCTGTTGAAATAATGGAGTCAGAATTAAAACGCGGAGGGCCAGTTTATACAATTTTAGAATCGCATATTTTAAAAGATTAAAATAACTATAATATATTTATGAAGATATATTTTATTGGCATTGGGGGGATTGGGGTGTCGGCTTTGGCTCAGTATTATTTTTCAAAAGGCCACGAAGTTTCGGGGTCTGATTTGGCTGCTTCAGAAACTACAGATTTTTTGAAAAACCTGCCCCTACGGGCGGACAAAAGAATAAAAATAAATATCGGGCAAAAAGCAGAAAATATTAAGCCAGATATTGATTTAGTTGTTTACAGTCCGGCAGTAAAATCTGATAATTTAGAATATAAAAAAGCAAAAAAATTGGGCATTAAAATGCAAAGCTATCCCCAAGCGCTTGGCGAGCTGACAAAACAATATTTTACCGTTGCTGTTGCGGGAGCTCACGGCAAAAGCACCACAACCGCAATAATTGCTCTGGTTTTGATTAAGGCCGGGCTTGACCCTACTGTTATTGTAGGCACAAAAGTCAAAGAGTTCGGGGGCGGTAATTTTAGGAATGGAAAGGGCAGGTTTTTAGTAATTGAGGCATGCGAATATGACTCTTCTTTTTTGCATTATTCGCCTAATATAATTGTGATTACAAATATAGACAAAGAACACTTGGATTATTTTAAATCGTTTGCCAATGTCAAAAAAGCATTTAAAAATTTTATTATGCGGCTGCCGGCAGACGGATTTTTAGTTTTTAACGGCGACGATAAAAATTTAAGCGTCATTGCGAGGAGCGCAGCGATAAAGCAATCCCCGCGGTTGAGATTGTTTCGCTTCGCCCGCAACGACAATGAAACAAAAAAAATAAAAAAGATTATAAAAGTTCCCGGACAGCATAATGTTTCTAATGCTTTAGCCACTTTGCAGGCATCAAGGATATTAAAAATTCCAGATAAAACAATTTTTAAAGCGCTTTCAGAATTTAAAGGAACATGGAGAAGGTTTGAAGAGAAAAAAGCCAAAGTTAACGGCAAAAAAATAATAGTTATTTCCGATTATGCCCATCATCCCAATGAAATTTCGGCAACGTTGAAAGCCGCAAGAGAAAAGTATTTAAACAAGAAAATTTTGTGCGTTTTTCAACCGCACCAGCGCCAGAGAACACATTATTTATTTTTGGATTTTGTTAAAGTTTTTCGCTTGGCGCCGGTTGACAACATTATAATCACTGATATTTATGACGTTGCCGGCCGGGAAGAAAAAGGAATAAGCAGGAAAATAAATTCGCAAAAACTTGTTGAAAAAATTCATCGGAAGAGCATTTTTTATTGTGCGACAAATGAAATTGAAAGTTTTGTTAAAAAAAACATAAAAGAAATAGATGTTTTAATAATAATGGGCGCCGGCGATATTTATAAATTAGCAGACAGGTTTTAAGGTTTTAGTTTTATATAAAAAAAAGCCGACAAAGCGCCGGCATAAAATATGAAGAAAGGAATTTCACTGTACTTTAAATTTCGGAGCTGGGATCTGAAGGGTTTTTTAAAACACGACGGTGGTTTCCGCCGGCAAATGACATTTGCATCTCCATTTTACCGGCTGCATTAAATATTTTTTGGTGACTATTGCATAAGTGTATGTTTTCTGGAAGTCTTTTTTTACACCGTCCGCCATCTTTACGGTTGCCTAAGCATTGATTTGGAAGTTCAACCTCTTTTTCCTGTTTTTGTTTTTTTTTAACATTTAATCTTGACGATCCCATCTTAGATTCCTTTCAAAAAAAGTTGGGAAAGAGCAATTTATTCCAAACAAATCATACGCAGATTTATTTAGAATAATTTTAATTATACCCGTTTTGCGTTTTATGTCAATCTTGGATAGTTATTTTATTTTTTTATAAAACAGGTATAATGATAAGTATATAGATATAATAAAAAATATGATAAACACAGACGCAAAAAAAATAGAGGAGATATTAAATAGGGGAGTAGACGAAATTATAGATAAAAATCACCTAGAGAAAGAATTGAAGTCAGGAAGGCAATTAAGAGTTAAATTTGGTATTGATCCTACATCTCCAGATTTGCACATTGGTCATTCTATACCTCTTAAAAAATTAAGGCAATTTCAGGATATTGGCCACAAAGTTATTTTACTTATAGGCGATTTTACCGCTACAATTGGCGATCCTTCCGGAAGGGCGGCTCAAAGACAACTGCTTACGGAAAAACAGGTAAAACAAAACATGAAAGATTACATAAGGCAAGCGAGTAAGATTTTAGAAATAAAAAAAGCAGAAATAAGATATAATAACGAATGGTATAAAAAGAAGGGCGTAGCGTTTTTAATGGAGTTATTCTCAAAATTTACATTTGCCAGAGTTATAGAAAGAGACGACTTTAAAGAACGAATCAAAAATGACATAGATGTAAGCATGTTAGAGCTTATTTATCCTCTATTGCAAGGATACGATTCAGTTGAGTTAAAATCGGATGTAGAAATAGGCGGAAGAGATCAAAAGTTTAATCTACTTATGGGAAGAAAAGTTCAAAAAAAATACAATATACAAGAGCAGGATATTATTACGCTTCCTCTTCTCGAGGGCACCGATGGGGTTAAAAAAATGAGCAAGAGCTACGGAAATTATATTGGACTAAACGAATCCTCGTTTCAAATGTATAGTAAGGTTATGTCTTTGCCAGATGAATTAATGTGGAAATATTTTAATTTACTAACAGATATGTCTTTAGAAGAAATAGAAAAAATAAAAGAAGAAAAACAAAAATTTTTAACTTCTCCCCGAGATATAAAAAGCATATTGGCAAGAGAGGTTGTAAAAATTTATCACGGAGAAAAAGAAGCGCTGAAAGCAGAAGAAGAATTCAATAAAATTTTCAGAGATAAGCAAACACCCTCGGAAATTGAAATTTTTGAAACAGATAAAAAAATCTATTCTATTTTAGGTTTATTGTGCGACACAAAGTTGGCGCCGTCAAAAAACGAAGCAAAAAGGTTGATTAATGCTGGCAGTACGGCCGTAATCACCGACGGGAAAGAAGAGATAATTACTGATTGGAAAAAAGAAATATATATTAAAGACAAAGAGATAATTAGGGTCGGAAAAAGAAGATTTATAAAAATTAAAATAAAAAATTCATAATTTTATGTACAGGTTTTTAATAAACGAAACAGCAAAACATATCGGAGAAAAAGTGAAAGTGGCAGGGTGGGTAAACAGCAGAAGGGCCCATGGTAAAATTTTATTCATTGACCTTAGAGACAGAAGCGGAATTTTGCAGACGGTTTTTACCCCTTCAAACAAAGAAACCTATGAATTGGCCGGCCAATTAAGGCCCGAGTGGGTGGTGGAAATTATCGGCCAAATTGTCAAAAGGCCCGAGCAAATGGTAAATCCAAAAATGGAAACAGGCCAGGTTGAGCTTTCTGTGGAATCTTTAAATGTTTTATCAAAAGCAGAAACCTTGCCCCTGTCTATTGAAGGAGACGGTTACGATATTGGAGAAGAGGTCAGAATGAAATACAGATATTTGGATTTAAGGCGGGAAAGAATGAAAAACAATCTTATTGCGCGACATAAAGTTATAAAATTTATCAGGGATTTTTTGGACAAAGAAGGTTTTATTGAAATTGAAACGCCAATTTTAACAAAACCAACGCCAGAAGGAGCAAGAGATTATTTAGTTCCTTCAAGATTAAATCACGGTAAGTTTTATGCGCTTCCGCAATCTCCTCAGCAATATAAACAACTTTTGCAAGTTGCAGGATTTGAAAAATATTTTCAAATAGCCAGGTGTTTCAGAGACGAAGACCCCAGGGGAGACAGACAGCCAGAATTTACCCAATTAGACCTTGAAATGAGCTTTGTAGATCAGGAAGATATTTTAGATTTAATAGAAAGATTATACACAGCAATCGTAAAAATAATAGCTCCAGAAAAGAAAATCCAGCAAGTTCCTTTTCCGCGCATTCCTTATTCCGAGGTGATAAAAAAGTACAATAGCGATAAGCCAGACTTGAGAAAAAATAAAAACGATCCAAACGAATTGGCGTTTGCATTTGTTGTTGACTTTCCGCTCTTTGTGCAACAGACTAAAGAAGATTTTTTCTATGGAGCGGGCGAAAAATTAGCGCCTTCGCATCATATGTTTACAGCCCCCAAAAAAGAAGATGTTTCATTGCTTGATTCAGATCCATTGAAAGCCAAGTCATATCAGCACGATTTTATTTTAAACGGTTACGAAATTGGAGGCGGGAGCATCAGAATTCACGATCCAAAAATACAAAATAAAATTTTTAATTTGATTGGATTCACCAGTGAACAAAAAAACCAATTTTCCCACATGCTGGAGGCTTTTAAATATGGCGCGCCGCCCCACGGCGGAATTGCCCCAGGTATAGACAGATTTTTAATGATTTTAAACAACGAGCCGTCAATTCGCGAAGTTATTGCGTTTCCAAAAACAGGAGACGCTACAGATTTAATGATGCAAGCCCCCTCGGAGGTTGATATAAAACAATTAAAAGAATTGCAGATTAAGACGGTTTCTATTACAAATACAAAAGCGAAAAAATTAGATAAAGCAAAAAAGCCCGCAAAAAGGCCAGCTAAAAAATGATCAGCGCAAAGTCAATAAAACCTATAATATACGGACTTGTTATTTTAGTAACTTTTATAAAATTAGCGCAACTTAAAATTTCTGAAAAACGTAAAAAAAATAAAAAATGAATTATAAAAATTTGTTCAAAAATTTTTTCTTTTTTTGCATATGCGTTTTAATTTTAGGGTGGGGGATGCAGTGGTTTTTTGACGGCTTGATAGATTTTTCCGAATGGAAAATAAGCCGGCAAAAAAAAGATATTTTTTTGGGAAACATTTCCGGCAACGCGGCATCTGTTCAGCAAAAAGTTTTTGAAGAAAGCCAGTTGCCGTTAAGAAACTGGCAGATAGAGGATCTGAAAATTGATTCAGAATCAGCTATATCGGTTGAAACCGACCTTAAAAATCCAGATAAAATTCTTTTTAAAAAAGACGAACAAAAAAAACTGACTATAGCCAGCCTTGCAAAACTGATGACAGCCATTGTTTCTTTGGAAAATTATGACTTGTCTGAAGAAATAGCAATCAGCGAGGAAACAACAATGAAAACCGACGAACAGGGGCCGTTGATTGCAGTTAAAAATATGTCTGTGGAAAATCTTTTATATTTAATGCTTATTGAATCAAGTAATCATGCATCATATAGTTTGTCAGAAGCAATGGAAGACGGAAAGTTTGTGGACCTGATGAATAAAAAAGCAATGGCCATAGGGCTTAAAAACACTTATTTTATTGATTCAACGGGATTAGATAAAGAAAATTATTCCACAGCCGAAGATTTAATCATTTTAACAAAATATTTTTTAAATAATTATCCCGTAATTGCAGAAATCAGCAGAACAAAGGAATTTGATTTATATAACGAAGACAATAGTTTGTATAAAAAACTTATAAACACCAATAAGCTTTTATTAGACGTAGATATTCCAGAAGCGGTGGCAGGAAAAACCGGCTTTACCGAAGACGCCAAAGAATGCCTTCTTTTGGCTGTTAAAAATTCAAAAAAGGGCAGTTATCTGATAAATGTAATTTTGGGGTCAAACGACAGATTTTTAGAAATGAAAAAAATGATTGAGTGGGTGGAAACAGCGTATAAGTGGCAATAAAAAATGACTTTTTTTACTTTTAATATTATTAAAGTTTTAGGATTGGCGGCTATGGCTTCTGTTGCAGCTGTTTTTTGGTGCCCTTTGCTGATTAATTTTTTATATAAACATAAACTTTGGAAAAAGGAGGCAAGAACAAAAACAATAAGCGGAGAAGAGGCCACTGTTTTTAACAGTTTGCACAAAGAAAGAGAAACAAGGGCGCCGCGCATGGGAGGATTATTAATATGGATTACGACAACTGCAATGATATTTTTATTTTTTTTGCTTTCTTTGATATTTCCTAATTCTAGAATATCGCAACTTAATTTTTTATCAAGAAGTCAAACCTGGCTGCCTTTTTTTACTTTGATATCTGCTTCGGTATTAGGGCTTGTAGACGATATCTTGGTTGTTTCTAATTCGTCTGGCAGGCTTTTTTTTGGAAAAACTTTAGTGGGCAAATATATTGGCGGCGGACTTTCTCTTAAAAAAAGACTTTTAATCATTACCCTTATTGGGCTGATAGGCAGTATTTGGTTTTATCAGAAATTAGGATGGGATGTAATAACTATTCCTTTACTTGGACCGGTTTCTTTGGGATTTTTTTATATTCCCCTTTTTATTGTTGTGATGATTGCCTGCTGGTCGGGGGGTATAATAGACGGATTAGACGGCTTAGCCGGTGGGACGTTTGCCTCAATTTTTGGAGCTTTTACAATTATCGCTTTTTCTCAGGGAAAGGTTGACTTGGCGGCTTTTTGCGCGGTTATTGTGGGGACATTATTTGCTTTTTTATGGTTTAATATTCCGCCAGCCCGTTTTTATATGGGCGAAACCGGAATTTTAGGACTTACAACGGTAATGTCTGTTGTTGCTTTTTTAACTGATTCGGTTTTTGTTCTGCCTATTATTGCCGGCCTTTTGGTAATTGAAACCGGCTCTATAATTTTACAGCTTTTATCTAAAAAATTTAGAAAAAAGAAAATTTTTCTTTCCTCTCCTATTCATCATCACCTCGAAGCCATTGGCTGGCCCCAGTATAAAATAACAATGCGTTTTTGGATTATCGGCATTGTGCTGGCCATCATAGGAACAGCCATCCGCCTGCTTAATTAATTATTCGTTGAGCGTATTGTGTGGCAAATACACCCGCGCACTAGCGCACGGGTGTATTTTATTATGCGATAAAAATTGCGGCGCAAGTTGACGCAGTAAATTATTTATGTTATTTTGATAAGTACAAGCGGACTTGAGATCTAATGTTTTTTTTAAAAAACTACCCCCTCGGTGTCCGATTGCTTCTTTAAGGATAAGACTAAACTTCAGCTGTTTTAAAAAACTAGTGTCGAGGTGTCTTATTCTTCTTTGCTCTTTTCGTATATGGGCGAGACTGTCTAGGGCTTGTTTAAAAAAAACTATAAAAAAAAGTGTCTCGCCCCTTTTTTGGAGCCCCGCTTAGACGGGATTCCAAAGAGGGAACTTAGATATGAATGTGATTTAAAATCACTTAAACAAAGTTGTTCCCTCGTTGTTCTTTTCAAATTAGTGTTTCGCTGAAAAGCGGAACTGCAAACTTTGTGTCGCTGAAAGCGACAGGAGGTAGAGATGGCTAGAATTATCGGAATTAAGCACCGTGTTAAAAAAACCAAAGAGGGCGAAGCAAAACCCACCCTTGTTGCCATTAAAGATGGCGACAAAACTAATGTTTATAAACTGGAAACCGAAACAGATGAGTATGATTTTTCCAAAACCAGATTTCCCGTTGAGTGGAAAAAAATTGAACCACAAGAAGAAATTCAATGGTTTGACAAAGAAAAAAATTCAACGGGCCTCAGGCGGCACCAGTGTAAATGGGAAACAGCAAAAGAGGAAAAGGACTTAGAGGGCGTTAACCCCAGCCAAATAAGAGCGGTTGCTAAAAAACAAAAAATAGAGCGGCTTATTGCCATACCCGTAAAATTTGACGGGCTAAAAGAGGGGGACAAGGTAGTAACGATTTTTGGAGGTTCCGGATATATTTTTGCAGGCCGGCTGTCTATTGAGGCAGAAAAAAATAACGCTTTTGTTTATTGCCTTTCTCCCCACGAGTTGGCTCATAGAAGAAATCAAGACAAAGAAAAAGACCACTTAACCTTAATTGAGATTTTTGAAGAAAATCCTGATTTGTTTCATTTAATCAGACCTGTTGACCGCGGATTAATTCGCGTTGCAGAAGCTCTTTCTCTAAGAGAAGCGGCCCAAGGCCAGAGGAAAAAAAGGCAACAGCAGGTTTGGCATTCGCTAAAGGGACGGGTTTTCCTTGATGAAGCGGGAAATTACGGGGATTTGGAGGGCGAGATCACAGACGCCTATGACGAAGCCCAGGAAAAAGATGTTATTCTCCAAAACCTTTGGAAGCAAGAAGAGGAAGCGGAAAAAGGATTAAAAAAGGCAGTGCAAGATACTCTTGTCTGGAAAAGAATTTTTGAAAACATCGAGGGTTGCGGGGAAAGAATAGCCGCAGGCATAATTGCGCCAATAGGCGACATCAGGCGCTTTATGGCCCAAAACGGCAAAGCCCGGCTTAAGGCCTTTTGCGGCGCCCATGTTCTGTTAGGAGGGAAAAACGGCAAAAGGCCGAAAGAAAAACAATTTCCCCGCAGAAGAGCAGGGGAGGTGTCGAACTGGTCGCCTTTGACTAGGCAGGCGCTTTATTTGCTGGGAGGTCAGTTTAACAGAAGGCCCGGAACCGAGTGGGGTAAAAGGGTGATTGATTATAAACTGTCTTTACAGAAAAAATATCCAGAGCCAGTAGAGTTTGAGGCGAAAGAAAATGGAAAAACAGTAAAAAAGAAGCGTTATACTAAAGGCCATCTGCTAAAAATGGCTTTACGCCACTCTTTAACAAAGTTTGTTGAACACGTATATAAAGAGTGGGTGAAGCTGGAAAAAGAAAACCAGCGTTAACCTTCTCAAAAACCAAAGGGCGAGACTAAGGTACAGATGTTTAAAAAACTAGTCGGACACTGTCTCGCCTATTCTTTAGAGCCCCGATTAGGCGAGGTTCCAAAGAGGAGACCTGACTTGAATTGTGATTAAACAATCACTTAGAGAGGATTGTCTCCTCATTGTTTTTTTTCCAAAAAAAGAGCGAAACTAGAGATAGTGTGTTTTTTTAAAAACTTAAACCGCCTTGTTTCGCTCTTTCTAATATTTTTTTTGGGCGAATCTTAGTGCCTATTGTTCATTTTGAACTACAGTGTCCATGATTCGTCCTTTCAATACTTTTTTAGATAGAACTAGTATTCGGCTGTTTTTTTAAAACTAGTTATTACCTGTTTTATCTAAAGAATTAAGGGACGACTACCTTTCCATTGTTTCTGTAAAAGAAACTTTTCCTGCAATGTCGTCCTTTTTTATTGCTTTGGCTAAAATTTAGATTTGATTTTAAGGAAAAATTAGATATAATGATTTAATGATTAAAAACGCAAAATTAAACGCAAAGGCAACGGTTTTTGAGTTTGTTTCGTATAAATTTGAGCCTGCTAAAAAAAGGATTTTTTTTAATTACAGGCAGGAATTTGAGGGCGGAGAGAATGTGGATTTTACGGAAACAATAATTTTACCAAAAAAAATCAATACTAATGATTTAAATAAAATTCCAGCAGGGCTTTTGAATAAGATTTTTGAGGGGTTGCATTTAATATTGGGCATTAGTTATTTTAAATTTTATTGCGCGACAAAAGTAAAAATTCCTTATGATTTAACGGAAAAAGAAGCTAATTTTTGGAATATTGTTTACAAAAAAGGTTTGGGAGAATTTTTTTATAGAAACAAACTTGACCCGAAAGTTTCCCCAAATTTCCCCTTTGTTAAACTATCGTCATTGCGAGAAGCCACAGCGACAAAGCAACCCAAACCAGAGAATAAAGATTATTTCGGCTTTATGAAGCCCCACAATGACGAAGCGGGGGGGGGATCTATAAATAATAGGTGTCTTGTTGCTGTTGGGGGAGGAAAAGATTCTATTGTTTCAATAGAACTTTTAAAAGAACAGAATTTTGACACCACGGCTTTTTTTGTGGAAACAAACAAAGAGTCTGATCTAGTTAATAAAATAATAGATAAAACCGGATTAAAATCTATTAAAATAAAAAGAATTTTAGATAAAAAAGCATTTCAAGAGCATAAATATAACGGCCATATTCCCGTTTCTGCCATATACGGGTTTTTAGGGGTTTTGACATCTGTTTTATATAAATATTCTTATTTTATCGTATCAAACGAATATAGCAGCAATTTTGGCAATATTAAATATAAAGGGACAGACGTTAACCACCAATGGTCAAAATCATCTGAGTTTGAAAATTTGTTTTATGATTATATAAATAATTTTATAACCAAAGACATTCATTATTTTTCCTTATTAAAGCCGTTTTACGAAATTAGAATAGCGGAAATGTTTTCAAAATATAAAAAATATTTTCCTTATTTTTCCAGTTGCAATAAAAATTTCACATTAGGCAAAAAACAGGGCGGGGGATTATGGTGCAACGAATGCCCCAAGTGCGTTTTTTCGTTTATTTTGTTGTCGGCTTTTTTGCCAAAAAAAGAATTATTGGGAATTTTTAAAAAAAATCTTTATCAGGAGGAAAAATTATTGCCGTTATTCCGCGACATTTTAGGTTTTGGCAAAATAAAGCCCTTTGACTGCGTGGGCACCCTTGAAGAAGCAAGAGCTGCTATGTTTTTAGCTTCTAAAAAGTTTTTTGCCCGGGGTGGAAAAAACGATTTAATTATTAAAACATTTTTGCCAAAAATAAAAAATCCGGAAAAATTAGTTAAAAACGTTTTTAAAACAAACCCTGCCTTGAATAATTCCAGTCAATTTAGATTTTTTGGAATAAAAAACATTTTAATTTTAGGATACGGCAAAGAGGGAAAGGTTACAAAAAAATATCTAAAAAAATATTATTCGAATTTAAAAATTGGAATAGCAGACGCAAATCAGGGGAAAAACTATTTAGAAAAACAGGAAAATTATGACATTTTAATAAAAACTCCCGGCATTAAAAAAGATTTAATAACTATTCCCCATACAACTGCAACTAACATTTTTTTCTCAAAAGTTTTAGGTAAAAATATAATAGTTGGGATAACCGGCAGCAAAGGCAAAAGCACGACAACTTCTTTAATATACGAAATCTTAAAAACTGCCAGAAAAAATGTAAAAATTTTAGGCAACATAGGAAAACCAATGTTAGAGGCGCTAATGAAGCCAATTAAAAAAGACGCTATTTTTGTCTTAGAGCTTTCTTCGGCCCAGCTGGAAGATTTGGATTTTTCTCCAAATATTGCGGTTGTCACAAATTTATTTCCAGAGCATATGGATTACCACGGAAATGTTGAAAATTATTACAAAGCAAAAAAAAATATTATAAAATTCCAAAACAAAAACAATTTTTTTATTTATAATCCAGAAAATAAAAAATTATCTGATTGGGCAAAAGAGTCAAGAGCAAAAATAATTCCGTTTGCAAACGCGGGTGGCTTTAAATCTCGGTTGCCGGGAGAACACAACAAAAAAAATATCGGAGCGGCTGTTGCGGCCGCAAGATTATTTAATATTTCAGATAGAATTATAAAAAGAGCGGTTGAAAATTTCAAGCCCCTAGAGCATAGATTGGAATTTGTGGGAAAATTTAAAAATATTAAGTTTTACGACGATGCTATTTCCACAACCCCAGAGTCAACCATAATGGCAATTAAAACTTTAAAAAATATTGATACGATTTTTTTAGGGGGGCAGGACAGGGGATATGATTTTTCACAGCTGGAAAAAATAATCAAAAAATATAAAATAAAAAATATCGTTCTTTTTCCAGACAGCGGAAATAAAATTTTAAAAGCCCTTCGGCGCGGCCCAGGGCTTGCAGTTTTTAATATACTAAAAACATTCAGCATGGAAGAGGCTGTCAGGTTTGCCTATAAGAATACAAAAAGTGGCGGCGCCTGCCTTTTGTCCTGCGCTTCGCCGAGCTATTCTTTATGGAAAAATTTTGAAGCCAAAGGAAACCAATTTAAAAAATTTGTTAAAAAAATAGGCAATGAAAAAACACATTAACTATCCTTTATTTTTTCTGGCAGTTTTTTTAGTGGGCTTCGGGATATTTTTTTTGGCAATTATTTCGGCACTATCTTCTTTGAGGCAGTTTGGCAACACTAACTACTACATAATACACCAGTTAAAATTCGGCTTATTGCCGGGCGCGCTTTTGGGATTTGTTGCCTATAAATTTCCCCTGCATTATTTAAAAAAAATAATTCCTATTTTTCTTTTTTTAAACTTCATTCTTTTGCTTCTTGTTTTCACGCCCTTTATGGGATCAAAATTTTGGGGAGCCCAGCGCTGGATAAATATAGGAGAGTTTATTTTTCAGCCCTCAGAGCTGTTAAAAATTACTTCTGTGTTGTATTTAAGCGCCTGGATTGCCAGTAAATTATCTGAAACAAAGCAAAAAGACTGGATATCTATAGTCAAAAAAGGCTATTATAATATAATATATCTTTTTATCCCTTTTTTAATTTTTTTAACAATAATTTCCATAATCTTAATATGCCAGCCGGACATCACCACACTAGGGATAATTGGCTTAACATTAATTTTTATATATTTTAGTTCCGGAGCTCCTTTTTGGCACACCGCCCTAACAATTGTCGGGGGGATAGGCGGATTATTATTTTTAATTACAACAAAATCTTATCGCCTTGACAGATGGCTGGTTTTTTTGAATCCGGGGGCCGACCCTTTAGGCAAAGGGCTCCAGTTAAATCAGTCTTTAATAGCCATAGGATCGGGAGGATTTTTTGGAAAAGGCCTGGGAATGTCTGTTCAGAAATTCGGATTTCTGCCCCAGGCAATGACAGATTCTATTTTTGCCATATATGCTGAAGAAACCGGAATTTTCGGCTCTTTTATTTTAATTTCTCTTTTTGTTTTATTTTTATATTTAGGGTTTAAAATCGCCAAAAAAACAGACGATAAATTTGCCAAACTGACGGCAATAGGCATTACTTTTTGGATTACTTTTCAGGCGTTTATAAACATAAGCTCGGTTGCAGGAATATTTCCTTTGAGCGGAATACCTTTGCCGTTTTTCAGCTATGGCGGCTCACATCTAATCAACGAATTAATCGGCATAGGATTGCTTTTAAACATATCCAAAAACGGATGATGTGGCATTATTAAAAATTAGTTGCTATAATTTAAAAAGGTTTTAAAATTAAAAATTTATTCATGAAAATACTTTTTACGGGCGGGGGAACAGGGGGGCATGTTTTTCCCATCGTTGCTATTGCCAGGGAAATAAGGAGAATTTACCCCAAAAAAGACCTGGACTTTTATTATATTGGTCCCAAAGATGAATTTGGGCTGATTTTGCTGTCGCAGGAAAGTTTTATAATAAAAAAAATAATATCAGGAAAAATCAGGAGATATTTTTCTTTTAAAAATTTTTTAGACATTTTTTTTAAAATTCCTTTTGGAATTTTGCAAAGTTTTTTTCTTATTTTAAAAATGAGGCCTCAAATAATTTTTAGCAAAGGCGGATCCGGCTCTATTGCTGTAACTATTTGCGCTCTGATTTTGAGAATTCCGGTTTTTCTGCACGAGTCAGACATTGTGCCAGGGCTGTCTAACCGCATTTCTTCTAAATGGGCTAAAAAAGTTTTTGTTTCTTTCCCTAAAACAGAGTATTTTGATCCTCAAAAAGTAATTTTAACCGGCAACCCCATAAGAAGGGAACTGCTTGAAGGAGATGTAAAAAGGGCAGAAGAATTATTTGATTTAACTCTTCAAAAACCAATTATTTTATTTTTGGGGGGGTCGCAGGGAGCAGAAGCCATTAATGATTTTGTTTTGTTGCTTTTAAATAACTTGCTTAAAAAATTTGAAATAATTCATGTATGTGGAAGAGAAAATGCCAAAGAAATAGAAGCAGAAGCCCAGGTTATAATAGATAAGTCTTTTGAAAACTATTATCATGCAGTAGGGTTTTTAGACGAAGAAAAATTAAAGCACGCCTATAAAACAGCAGACTTTATAATTTCGCGGTCTGGGTCCGGCTCTATTTTTGAAATTGCCGCTATTGGCAAGCCAAGCATTTTAATTCCTCTGCTCGGCTCAGCCGCTGATCATCAGTTTAAAAATGCTTATTCTTATTCCCAAACCGGCGCCGCCTTGGTTATTGAACAGGATAATTTATCTGATGATTTTTTTCTTGAAAAATTAAATTTATTATTTTTGTATAAAGAAAAATTAGAAGAAATGAAAACAGCGGCATTAAGATTTTCAAAACCTATGGCTGCTAGAACAATCGCCAGAGAAATTTTAGAATATTTAATGTTGGAATAAATGGTTATGAAAAAAAACAAAAACAATTTGAAACCAGAAGAAATAAGGGTGAGGTTTGCCCCTTCGCCAACCGGTCCTTTGCATATAGGGGGAGCCAGAACCTCTTTGTTTAATTATCTTTTTGCCAGAAAAAATAAAGGCAAGTTTATTTTAAGAATTGAAGACACAGACAAGGAAAGGTCTGAATTAAAATGGGTTCAGGAAATTATAGACGAGTTAAAATGGCTTTCAATAAAATGGGACGAAGGTCCGGATATAGATGGCCAATTCGGCCCTTATAAACAATCTCAAAGATTGGCTATTTACGAAAAATATTTAAAAAAACTTTTAGATGAAAACAAGGCTTATTATTGTTTTTGTCCCGAAGAAGAACTTGAAGCAAAAAGACAGGAACAAATGACAAGAGGCAAGGCGCCAAAATACGACGGAACTTGCTTAAAGCTTTCTAAAGAAGAAGTTCAGAAAAATTTGGCGGAAGGCAAGCTCTCGGTTATAAGATTTAAAATTAAGAATACAAAAGTTAAATTTGAAGACCTAATTAGGGGAAAAATAGAGTTTGATACAGGGCTTTTGGGAGATGTTGTTATTGCAAAAGATTTAAACAGTCCGCTTTTTCACTTTGCAGTGGTAGTTGATGACTTTGAAATGAAAATTTCTCATGTAATAAGAGGAGAAGAGCATTTGTCAAATACGCCAAGGCAGATTTTGATTCAAGAAGCATTGGGTTTTAACAGGCCCATATATGCCCACTTGCCCTTAATGTTAAACCCGGACAGAAGCAAGCTTTCAAAACGCCACGGAGATACAGCTTTAAAAGATTATCATTTAAAGGGATATTTACCGGAGGCGTTGGTCAATTTTATGGTTCTTTTGGGCTGGAATCCTGGCACAGAAAGAGAAATATTTTCCTTGTCTCAGCTTGAAAAAGAGTTTTCTATTGAAAAAACACAAAAAGCAGGGGCTATATTTAATATTCAGCGTTTGGATTTCTTAAATGGTTTTTATATTCGCGAAAAATCAATAGAAAAATTAACAGAACTTTGTATTCCATATTTAATTGATGCAAAATTAATTGAAAAGAAAAATACAGAATATATAATTTCAGAAACAGGGGAGGAGGTATCTTTAAAAACCCTGGAAAAGATTATACGGGCTTATAGCCAGCGGTTGAAAAAACTTTCAGAAATTGTAGAATTAACAGATTTTTTCTTCAAAGATAAATTAAATTACGATAAAAATTTACTAAAGTGGAGCAATATGCAAGACAAAGATATAAAAGAAGCGCTTTTATTGTGCGACAAAATTTTGTCTCAAATAGATTCGTCAGCCGGCAATTGGAATATTAAAAAAACAGAAGAAGCTCTTTTGGCCGGGGTAGGGGAGTTTAATAAGCAAAAAGGATATCCAGAAAAAAACAGGGGATTTATTCTTTGGCCCTTACGGGCGGCTCTTTCTGGCAAACAAGCTTCGGCCAGCCCCTTTGAAATAGCGGAAATCTTAAGCAAAGAAAAAACCCTGAAAAGAATCAAAGAGGGAGTAAAACTATTATAGAATGCTTTAATCTTTCAAAAATTTTTCAAACATGGAAATCAAAGAACAATCAAATTTTTTGGACTCTAATGATAAACCAGATGAAAGCGGAGAAACGGAAGAAAAACGCGAAACAAAGTCATTTTATACAGAAATGATTCTTTCTGGCGTTTTAAATAGCGAATTTAGCAAATGTTTCTCGGATGAGATTTTAAATACGAGCAAGGATTGCAGACTAGAAGCGTTGCACAAATTTAAAGTTGAATATATCACGCGTAAATTGCGTCTTGCCGATGTATTAAAACAATCAAAACATTTCTTTGGAAAATTTGAAAATCCAACGACGGAGGCTTTTAAAGAAAATGTGTCTTTGGGCAATCTTACAGAAACCGAACAGGAAGAAATTTTATCTTTAGCTGAAAAACACATTAAAAATAGTAAGAAATTATGCGATTTCATTTATGGAGAAAACTATGATGAGGATAAGGATTTAGAACAAGAAGATGCGGTAGCTCTTTTCTATCACCTGACAGGAAACGATCCCAGCGAGGATGAAATTTATGTTGGAAGAATAGGCGATACATTGTGTTTTTGGGTTGAAACAAAAGATTTTGAAACGATTTACGCGCTAAAAAAAACAGGAAAGGATAAACAACGAGCTATCAAAAAAACGAAATCACTAGAGGGTTTTGCCTGGTCAGACCTACCCCTTTCTTTTTCTAATAAAGAGAACCAACAAGAAGTTGTTACTATTCAACTTGTTGTTATTAATGTTGATAAAATACCATTTGCTGATATTAAGTATTCAAGGGATATTTATGAACATGAATATCAACATATTTTTCATAGTATGCTATATAAACAATTCGAAGCAGTGACTGAAGAAATCAAAACACAGGAATCTATGCAAAATTTGATGAGTGAATGGTATACAGATGATTATTTAGAACAATTACGAAACGAAGTTATAGCATCCGTTATCGATGGTGCAGGAATGGACATAGAAGAAGTAACTCAGCCGGGACGCCTTTATTACTACCCTAAAAAATCTGATTTAGGCGATCTCCGCGATGCTATTGGAGATAAAAATTTTCGGAAATGGAAAGCGAAACAATATTGGACCAATAGTATTATTTCACAATACAAAAAGTATGCCGCTGAAATGATATTAATAGGCAACAAACTTTCCGTTTATAAGGGAAAGGATCGTGAAAAAATCATTGCTTTGTTCGAAATTGAACCGCCACAAAAATGGCGAAGACTGTATAAATGGCTGCAGGACCCGAAAATAAAAAAAGACATAGGTATAGATCTTTAAAAATATAAAAAAGAGCAGTTTTATGACTTGCTCGGGTCGATAGTGTCGGGTTAGAATGTCGGAAAGTATTCAGGCCCGACATATATTGTGCCGCAACACACTTTTTCCGCCCAGATGTCCCCCTGTTTCTTAAGGAGGATCCATCTATATTCCTCTTTGCGATCGCGGGGAAGATAGCGGCCAGGCGGAAGAATGGCCACTTTCTCTGTTCCGAAGAAGCTCAGATCAATCTTCTTTTTGGACACTGACAGGCCGTGTCGTTTGAGCGACAATAGAGCACGTTCATTCCATTCTTTCCAAAATGTGCTTTTCTGCGATATCCCATTTCGAACCTCTTCCAGAGTGCTGGCAATTACCGTCCACTCAAAGGAGAAACTGAATGTTTCCTGCTCGGGTATTACCCTGACGGTTCCGTCGCATCGGTAAAGGTTGTATATATCCACCCGAACATCGGGAAAGATATTCTTCACTGTTTCGCACAGCCTTTCAGCCGCGCCTAAGAGGAATTCCTCCCGTTTTGCCGCTTCTTGCCATTCAGTCCAGTAAAACTTGACGCGCGATGCGTCAAACTTTTCAGAAACAATCACTCCAGACCCGTGCTCTAACCTTGTGTCATCGTATTCGTACACGAATACGATATTCGGGTTATTTTGGAGATTTTGCTCCAAAATTATCTTTTTGACGCGCGCCAGGCATTGGCGCAATCCAGAATTACCCATCCCCACATAGATAACGGGGTAACCCGTAAGGTCAATGCCTTCAGGTTTTCTTGTCTGAACCTCGGAAAGCCATATTCGCCTCGGCTTTTCCTGAGCTTCTTGCGCCTCCTTCTGAATTGGAACTTGCTGAGGTATGTTCCCTTGCTCAACCTCAGCGCATCGCGCCTTTCCCTTAAATCTGAATTTTATTTCCACCTTGCTTCCTCCTCGCGAGTTCTCTAGCACACTCGCAAATCTGAAGTGAAATTACGAACAGCTAGAATGTTCACAATTTTTAAAGGCCTATTTATATAATAACATTTCAAAAAATAATGTCAAGAACGAATCGTTGTGCGACAAAATTTTGTCTCAAATAGATTCGTCAGCCGGCAATTGGAATATTAAAAAAACAGAAGAAGCTCTTTTGGCCGGGGTAGGGGAGTTTAATAAGCAAAAAGGATATCCAGAAAAAAACAGGGGATTTATTCTTTGGCCCTTACGGGCGGCTCTTTCTGGCAAACAAGCTTCGGCCAGCCCCTTTGAAATAGCGGAAATCTTAAGCAAAGAAAAAACCCTGAAAAGAATCAAAGAGGGGATAGAGTTACTGTAGTAATTTTCAATTTTTAATTTAAAATTTTTATTATATGCAAAATTATTTAGAAAATTTGAAAAGAGGATTTGTAAAAAATATTATAGCTATAATTATTATATTGGTGGTGGTGTTTTTCAGCCAGCGTCCGGAATTTAGGGAGTATGGCAAGGGTTTATATAGCCAGGTTACGGCGCAGGGCCAATCTTGGTGGCAAGGGGCGTATAGTTATGCAGAAAAGAACGTGTTTTCTAAAATCGGCGGGGAAGTCGGAAAGGGGGAGGAGGCAGTTAAAGAAAAAATCACTGAAGAAAAAAATAATTTTGTAAAAAATATTTGGGAAAAAATAAAAAATTATTTTGCAAATATTTTTTCAAAAACAACAGGGACCAAAGTAGAATAGGATAATTTTTTTGGATTGGCAATGTTGTTTGGCGGCAAGGTTATCCACAATTGACAGCCCTTTCTCGGGGGCTTATTATATATAATAAGGTTCGTAAAATGTTGGTAAAGAGAACCTTATGATAACCATAAGGTTCTCTTTACCAAGTCGAGATTTTGCGAACTTAAGAAAAGTTCGCAAAATCTCGGCCCTAAACATGGAACAATCAAATAAGCCAATAATAAAACATCTTAATGATTTTTTGGATTATTGCGATATAGAAAAAGGATTGCGCAATAATACCCAAAAAAATTATAAAGAATATTTAAATAAATTTTTTAAATGGCTGAAATATAAGAATTTACAGGGCCTACTCCCCCACCAATTGACCAAAGAACATATTTGGGAGTATAGATTATACCTTTCTAGGCGTCAAGACCCTAAAACTGGAAAATCCCTCAAAAAGACTACCCAAAACTACTATTTAATCGCTTTAAGAGCGTTTTTAGCCTATTTTGTGGCAAAAGACATAGTTTCATTGCCTCCTGGCAAAGTGACTCTTCCTAAGCCCGATAAAAGCGTTAAAACCGTTAAATTCCTCAACTTAGAGCAAGTTGAGAAACTTTTAACGGCAGTTGAGCCAAAAGATAATATCAGATTGAGAGACAGGGCTATTTTAGAAACTTTATTTTCTACCGGGCTTAGAATAGCCGAACTTGTTTCTCTCAATACCGAACAATTTGCAAACATAAAAAACAAAAAAGACTTTGAACTTGGCATTATTGGAAAAGGAGGAAATCCCAGGACAGTCTATTTTTCCAAAAGAGCCTTAAATTGGATAAAGAAATATTTAGAAACCAGAACAGACAAAGAAAAACCTTTATTTGTTAATGCCAGATCAAGAAAAGACGCTGAAAGCCGGCTTACAGCCCGTTATATTGAAAAATTAGTCAAAAAATATGCCATGCTGTCTGGCATACCGATATTTACAACTCCCCATACTCTTCGTCATTCTTACGCAACAGACTTGCTCGCTCAAGGCGTAGACTTGCGTTCAATTCAGGAATTTTTGGGGCATAGAAGCATAATGACTACTCAAATATATACCCACATAACCAACAAACACTTGCGAGACATTCATCGCAAGTTTCACGGTGGCAAAGATTTAAAAGAATAAAATAAAAAGATATAAAAATAAGATATAAATTTGTCGCACAATAAGATTGTTGTTGGTTATACTGTATTGTCGCATAATAAATAATTTGGTATAATAAAATATAATAAAATAAAAAATAATAAATAAAAAACATGGTTCAAAAAACTAATATAAATATTGCGGGTTTGGTTAATAAAGAAGGATGTTTTGATTTGCAGTTTCGCAAAGATACAAGACGCAAGAGATTAAATTCACCGACTTATTATAGGTGGAAAATTCAGTTTGTGGTTACAGAACCAAAGGAGAATTTAAAAATACTGCAAACATTTAAAAAAGAGTTTGATTGCGGTCAAGTTTGCATTTCAAAGGGTCAAGCAAGATATTCTGTGCAGAAGATAGACGATATAAACAACAAAGTCATTCCGTTTCTTAGAAAAAATAAATTATCCGGAAAAAAAGAAAAAGATTTTGAACTGTGGCAGAAGGCCAGCGATATTATTTATAGAAATAAAGGAAAATATCTGGCATCTTGGAAAAAAAACGACTTGCACTCTTTGATAGAAATACAAAAATCATCTGCCAAATATAAAAACAGGCAAAAACAGCCAAAATGGATAGAAATGGCCAAGGCCTTATCAAAAACAAACTAATATTAATAATTAAATATCAACAAAAAGACTATGTTAGACATAGTCTTTTTTAGACTCTCGCTTCCCCGCCCCGCCGACCCCATTTTTATTATGCGACAAATATAAAAATAAAATAGTATTTTGTCGCACAATAAAATTATTTGCCGAAACGGCGGGACCTCCTGTCAAATTCAGCCAGAGCTTGGTCTAGGTTTTGCTCTGTGAAATCGGGCCAGAATTTGGGGCAGAAATATAACTCAGAATATGCGCCTTGCCACAAAACAAAGTTTGACATTCTCTGCTCTCCCCCGGCCCTAATAATCAGGTCCGGATTTGGCAGGCCGGCCGTAGACAAATAGCTTTCAAACATTTTTTCATCAATTTTATCTGCTGAAATTTTATCTTGGATAATTTTTTTTACTGCCTGTAAAATATCCCACCTTCCGCCATAACTTACAGCTAAATTTAATTGCAGTTTATTGTTGTTTTCAGTAATTTTTTCTATATCTTCAATGACTTTTTGCAAAGATTCGGGCAGGCGCTCTTTTTGGCCGATTACTTTTACTTTTACCATTTTTTCTTTTAAATTTTTATCGTCTTTAAACAAATAAAGCGTATTTTCCAGCAATTTCATAAGATAATCCACCTCTTCCCTGCTTCTGTTCCAATTTTCTGTTGAAAAGCCAAAAGCAGTTAAAATTTTCACTCCCCTATTTTCACACCAATCACAAAGCATTCTTAACTTTTCGTATCCTTTTTTGTGGCCGTCTAAGGTTGGCAGGCCTTTTTGCCTGGCCCAGCGGCGGTTGCCATCGGGAAATAAAACTATATGTTCAGGTATTACCATAAATTAAATTTATTAAAATTAATTATTTTCCATTATCTGTATTGGTTCTTTGATTTCATTTTTTGCCGCCATATATCCCAATGCAAAAGAGAGCATAATTAACAATACAATAATAATAAACAGCATTATGTCGCTAAATTTTTCTTTGACAAATTTTCTGATTTCTGATAACATTAAAAATATATTATTAAATTAAAAGCAATATGTCAAAAACCAAGCAAGGCGGTTCAACGAGATTAGGAAGAGATTCTGAGTCTAAAAGACTGGGCATTAAGGCTTCTTCGGGTGAATTTGTAAAAGTTGGAATGGTAATTATAAGACAAAGAGGCACAAAATATCTTCCAGGCAAAAATGTAAAGATAGGATCAGACGACACTATTTATGCCGTCAAAAACGGCATTGTCCGTTTTTCCACAAAAAGAAAAAATCTTTTTAACAATTCGCAAAGAATGGCAAAGGTGGTCTCCGTTGATCCCGTTAAGTAAATTATTAAGTAAATTCAAGGAATTAAAAATCTGCTTACAAAATTAGCAGATTTTTTGTTTTATTTTTTGCTTCCGCTGTTTTTTATTGCAACTTTGATAAATTCTAAAAACAAAGGGTGCGGCCTAATCGGTCTTGATTTAAATTCCGGATGAAACTGGGTGGCAACAAAAAAGGGGTGGTCTGGAATTTCAATGATTTCAACCAGGTCTTTTTCGGGATTTACGCCTGCCATTATAAGCCCGTTTTTTTCTAAAATATCTCTGAATTTATTGTTTAATTCGTAGCGATGGCGGTGCCTCTCTGATATTTCTGATTGTTTGTAAGCTCTATAGCTTATTGTTCCGGGCTTTAGTTTGCAGTTATAGGCTCCCAACCTCATTGTTCCCCCGTAATTTTTTTCTTTTAAAAGCGCCTTTTGCTCTTCTATTACATCAATAACTAAATTTTCAGATTTTTTATTAAACTCAGCGGAGTTTGCTTCTTTTAACCCGCATTCATTTCTGGCAAATTCTATTGTTGCCAATTGCATTCCCAGACACAGCCCCAAAAAAGGAATTTTATTTTTTCTGCAATATTCAATGGCTTTAATCTTTCCCTCCACTCCCCTATTGCCAAATCCTCCCGGCACAATTACGCCGTTATATTTTTTCAACTCTTTTAGCGCCGATAAATTTTTTTCATATTTATCCGAATCCAGCCAGTCAATAACTGGTTTTTGTCTGGTAAAATATGCCGCGTGCTTTATTGACTCAATTACCGAAATATAAGAATCAGTTAAAACAAAATCTCCGCTTCCGAAATATTTTCCAACGATTCCTATTTTAACTTCGCCTTTTGGGTTTTTTATGTTTTCTACAAGAGAAACCCAGTCTTTCATATCTTTGCCTTTGGCTTTCAGGGAAAGTTTTTTTAAAATTTTATCGCTTATATTGTCTTTTTCAAAATTAATCGGCACTTCACAAATGCTTTCAACATTCGGAGCTGAAATAACATCACCCTCTTCAAGTCCGCACATAAATTGTATTTTTTCTTTTCTTTTTTGGTCAAGCGGAACATCGGCTCTGGCTAAAATTAAATCCGGACTTATTCCCACAGAATTCAGACTGCGCGCGGCGTACTGCGTTGGTTTTGTTTTAAGTTCATTTCCTCCCGCCCCTAGGGACGGAACAAAACTCACCAAAGCCACAATAACATCTTTTGGTTTTTTTATTTTTAGTATTCTGATGGCTTCCAAAAAAAGGATATTCTGGTATTCTCCGACCGTGCCCCCGATTTCAATAACAGCGATTTCAGCATTATTTTTTTTAAGCGCTTTATCTATTCTGTTTATGACCTCAAGTGGGATTTGCGGAACCACCTCGACGCATTTTCCATGGTATTCCATTGCCCTCTCTTTATTAATTACCGAAAGATAAACGCTTCCTGTCGTCATATAATTTGCAGACGATAAATTTTTATCTAAAAATCTTTCGTAATTTCCCATATCCTGGTCGCATTCCATGCCGTCATCTAAAACAAAAACCTCACCGTGCTCAGTGGGGCTCATTGTTCCAGCGTCAATATTTACGTAGGGGTCTATTTTAATTGCCGTGACGCTAAATCCGCGCGATTGAAGAATTTTTGCTATTGAAGCGGCGGCAACTCCCTTGCCGACACCCGACATTACCCCCCCCGTAACGAAAATATATCTCGTCATTTTAAAATTAATTAATTAGATTTTTCTTCTGTTATTATTAAGGTTATTTCTGCTTCTAAATTATGTTCTAAGTTGATTTTTACGGGAAATTCTCCAAGTTCTTTTATGGGATTTTGCAACGCTATTTGAGATTTTTTTATTTCAAATCCCATTTCTTTTAATTTTTCAACTATTTTTTGCTGGTTTATAGATTCAAACAACTGCCCCCCTTCTCCCACTTTTACAGAAATAGATATTTCTGCCCCGTCTATGCCAGAGGCTGTTTCCTGAATTTTTTTCAAATCTTCTTCTGCTTGTTTTTCAATGATTTCTTTTTGGTCGGCTAGCCATTTTACAGCTTGCTTGGTGGCTGGTTTTGCTAATTTTTGCGGCAGTAAAAAATTTCTGGCGTATCCGCTTTTTACTTCTTTTATCTCATATTTTTTTCCCAAGTCCGTGACGTCTTGGAGAAGAATTACTTTCATATAAATTTATATCTGTTAATATTTTATTTTACTTTAATTTTTTAATTATTTCAAGGGCTTTATCAAGCTGGGGGTCTTTGTTTTGTTCTGAATCCTGGTCTGTTATTTCAATTTTTATATCAGGATCCAGCCCCGTTTCTGAAATAGACTGGCCTTTTGGAGTAAGCCATTTGGCAACGGTTATTTTTAAAAACGATCCGTTGTTTAAATTTATAACTTCTTGAACAGAGCCTTTGCCAAACGATTTTACTCCGATTAGTTTAATATTTCTGTTGTCTCTTAGCGCCCCGGCCAAGATTTCAGAGGCCGAAGCCGTTCCTTGATTTATCAAAACAACCATAGGATAGTCAGAAAGGCTGGCGCTTCCTTCTGCTTTAAATATTTTTTGCTCTTTTTCTCCGCCTTTGTCTTCAATGGTCACGATTTTACCGGTTTGCAAAAACCATCCGGCAATATTCTGGCTTACTTCAAGGTATCCTCCGGGATTGTTTCTTAAGTCTAATATTATTTTTTGGGCTGGGCTTGATAGTATTTCAAGGGCCGTTCTTTCAAAGTCAGAAGACAACACGTTGTCAAATTGATAAATCTGTATATAGGCTATATTTCCATCTTTTAGCTCCCAGTTCATTGGCGGAATTTTAATAACATCCCTTGTGATTTTAATTACCCTTGATTTGTTCCAGCTGGTTCTGTAAATTGTTAAATCAATATCTGTTCCTTTTGGTCCGCGGATTAAACTCACCGCTTCTTCTGTTGTCATATCGTATGTGCTTTTGCCGTTTATTTCTAAAATAAAGTCCCCAGACTTTAATCCTGCTTTTTTACCGGGCGTTCCTTCTAGGGGAGAGATTACTGTTAATTGGTCTTTTTTCAAGCCTATTTCTACCCCAATGCCCTCAAATGATCCCGAAAGGTCTTGAAAAAACCTTTTGGCCTCGGCCGGATCAAAAAAGGCGGTATAGGGATCATCTAATGTTTTTGCCATTCCGGAAATCGCTCCATAAATTATTTTTTGAGTATCTATTTTTTCAGGATTGATAAAATTTTGTTTGAGCTTATTGTAAGAATCCCAAAAAAGAGAAAAATCTATTTCTTCGGGCTGGGCAACTTTATAAACAACCTTATTGTTTCCCACCCATACCCCAATTCCAAAAATAATTAAAAAGCAGACAAACAACGTTATTGACTTGGTTTCTTTTTTGCTTAAAATATTTTTTAAAGAATTAACCATTTTTTATAAGAGAAAAAATTGTAAATCAAACTGTCCGATTTTATTCAATGCAGCAATCTACTATTTTTTTTACCAGCCCGCCCAGTTTTCCCATAAATCCCTTTTTTTCTTGGTCTTTATTATTAAGGGCGTTGTCATCTATTTTTTTTATTTCGCCAGCAGGCACGACACCCAAATTTATTCCCCAAAAAAGAGAATATAAATTATAGGCTTTTTCAAACAGGTCGTACGCCTCTTCTTTTTTGCCCATTGACAGTTGTTTTGTTCCTACTTCCATTAACCGCATTGAGCCGGCCAGCAAGTGTTTCATTATGCAATGTTCTTCGTAACTCGGATTTTTTTCAATTTTTTTCATCAACTCTTTTCTCATTTCCCGAATTTCATTTAAAAAATCATAGTACTTGTTTTCTCCGCCCTTTGCGCCAGAAAAGAAAAAATGCTCTTCTAGAGAAACCAAATTCATAATCGCCAACGACAAATCTTCACCCGAAGATAAATCCATTTTATCTTGTTTTTTCATATCATGAAATTTTTGGATAAATTCGTCTAAATTTTTAACTGGGTTTGCGTCTTCCATATGATTATTTGGTTATTTGGTTAAAAAATAAAATAAAACGCTTAAAATTATCAGAGGGGTAACGGGCATAACTACTTTTTGAAACGGAAAATAAGCCTTACCATGGTTTTTTTCTTTAAGCTCGTTATATAAATTAGCCCCAAAGTAAAACCCTATGCTTCCTGCAATTATTCCCAATGCTAATTTGTCAAAATAAAAACCAAACAAATAAAATAATTGGTTTTTTGGGTCTCCTAAAATTTTGTAAAAATAAAGGGGAAGAATTGTTAAAAGATAATAAGCGAAAGCAGTTGTTGCCGCTTTACCCTGAAAATTAATTTTTTTCTTATCAAGCCAAGAAATTGTCCATATAATCATAGAAACAATCAATCCTCCCACCCATAAGCCCGATATGGAGTCGTCTACTCCAAGCCAGCGCGACAGTCCCAACCCAGACCCAACGGCAACCGCGCAAAGCGGACAAACTGCCATCGCCCTTTTTGCAAAAATAAAAATAATCGTAAAAACAGATAAAAATAAAATCAATATTTTTTTTAATTTATTGCTGTCCATTGGTTTTTGTTTTAAAAAAGTTTATAATACTTTGGTCGCCGACAAGACATTTTTCTCCGTCCCATAAAAACGGCACGCCAATGCTGTCTGTGGCAATGTTGCAGATTTTTGCTTTTTCAACCAAAATCTTCTGGTTATCATAATCATTATAAATTTCTTTTCTGACAAAAGACACTTTTTCTTCAATTTTATTTTCTGCAATATAGTCGTCAACAATTTTGCAATGAGGGCATCCTTCTCCGTAAAAAAGTATGATTTGATTGTCTGGTTCGTTCTTGTCTGCTTGGCTTTTATCTTTTGCCTGCCAAAGAGCAACAGAAGAAAAGGCCAATGCAATCACAAATAAAATTGTCGGGACAATTATCTTATTTTTCATAACATTTATTATATTTCCCATTATACGATTGTTAAAGAAATTATTCAATCCCCCGCCGTTATTTGATCCATATAAAAAAGTGGATTATTTATTAGACCTATTGCTAAAAAATTCAAGAAAAATCTTGAATTTTTATAATTTTGCCCCACAATAAAAAGTTGCAAAATGTTTTTGGGGTTTTGAATTTTCTCCGTCTTGGCTTATTTCCCACTTGCATGAAGGGCTTGGGGAGGAATGCGGGATAGTTTCGGACTGAGAGTTTTCTGAAAAAAATTCTCGGTTAATTACTTTAAAACAAATCATTGTCCGTCCATAAATCCAAACATATCAATCAATTTTGCTTTTGTATAGACAATATCTGTGTCTTACGATGTTAAAAAATCAAATGTATATATTTTAAACGAATTAAAAACATCTTTGTTTTTTTCATAGAAGTTTTTAATTTTCAATAAAGATTTTTTATTAAAAGAATGAATTTTAAAACTTTTTCTAAAGTATTTGTCAAAAGCAGGAACATTAGCAAAGACTCCCAACATAATTTTTGTTATTAAAGTATCGCTCGGCTTATTTTCTTTTCCGAGTGCAGAAAT
>ERZ1292629.177-Hain-H43-01um-R1-177-length-66384-cov-48_pt1 | contig 66384 bp, 74 predicted proteins | sample MGYA00564399_ERZ1292629 | MGnify/ENA primary metagenome ERZ1292629 (study PRJEB36523, sample SAMEA6512636) | groundwater metagenome | collected 2019-01-08 | study: AquaDiva: Metagenomics assemblies of 32 groundwater samples
GGCAGCGTAGGTAGCGCGGGCAGCGCGGGCAGCGTAGGCAGCAGCGTAGGCAGCGTCGGCGGCAGCGAGGGCAGCAGCGCGATTTTCCTCGCTGGGATCACTCGCCCATCGCCGCGCGGCTTTGATCGCAAGCGCAGGCCAATCTTCGCCATGCTCCACATACTTCAGCGCCTTCTCCGCGCAGTCGCAGGCGAGATTGACGAGGAGCGGCTGCGTGACGCCCTGCTCGCCGTTCACAAGATATTTTCCCAGCAGCCACAACAGGTACTGCGGATTGTCGCAGGCGTCCCAACTCTCGCGCAGGCTCTTGCCTGTCGTGAGCGCGTAGGAGTCGCCGCACGCGCCGTTATTTTTCAGCCACGCGGCAAACTCGGCGGCGGGCACGTCGGTGAGATCCAGAGGGATGATTTTCGGCTCGTTCGGTTCTTTCGGTTCGGCAGGTTTTCTTGGCATTTTCTTTCTCCCGTCTTCTTCTGTACTTCTGCGGCTGTGCGTCGTCCGTGCCGCCTCTGAGTGATTATCGCTGCGCGAGGCAGAGAGAACCACTGAGAGAGGGCGCGGCCTCTCTTGCTGCGATTACTGGGCGGCCTCCGCTTCGAGCTTGGCGAGCAGGGCGCGGGCGTTCTCAAGATAAATCTCAAGTTCGCGTTTGGGGAACCTCTGGAATTTGAATCGTTCGGTGAATTGGGACAACTGGCGCACCAACGCCTCGTGGTGGTTGCAGGCCGTGACGATGTAGCGGGCGTTGGCCTGGGCCTCGTTACTGGTTGCAGTCGCGTGTTGCGGAGCGTCGGACATTCCGCGCTCCCACACCCCTGCAATTGTCGTCGTCTCCGAGCGGATTATAAAGCCTTTTTCGTTGCCAAATCCAAGCGGTGTGCGCCACGGCGTCGGCGTGTGCTTCGGCTTCGGGGTGTTCGGTGTCTCGTTCGGCTTGTTCGGTTCCATGTTCAGCGGCCTCCTGTGGTGGTATAATTGCGCGGCGTCTTCTTGCCCTTCTGAAACACTCCAACTCCCAACTCCAAGGTGGCGCTCCCGTCAAATTCGGAGTCGTTCATCTGCGACAACTGCCGCCATGTCGCGGCGCTCACTCGCCGGGACTGCGGCGCGGCGTTCGCGTCCAGACAACAAACGCGGATCGCGCGCGTCTTCGGGTTGCGCGTGGCGTAAAAGCGGCGCGTCTCCCGTAGGATTTCGTTCAAGGGGTTCATTGGTCGTTTCCTCTCTGCGCGTTTCCGCCGCGCCCCGGTGGGCGTAGGGCTTTTTTCTTCGCTCTCTTTTCCATTTTCAGAAACCTCCAAAAAAGTGTACTGCGATACTCACAACCAAAACCAGCGGCAGCAGCGCGCACGCGGCCAGCGTCAGCCAGTCGCGCGCGGGTGTGTGGACGGCGGGCGGGTTACGCATTGGGGGCGGCCTCGTGGAGTTGGAGTCCGCCGGGGTGATGCAGTCCTTGAAGCGCGCGGCGGAGCTCAAGATATTTCCCGCACTCGTAGGCAAAATGAACGGCCTCCATCGTCTCGGAGTCAACCATCCCCAGAGACGCAAGAAGCGGCTCTTTCTCCATGCTGAGAGCGTCGAAAAGCGCCTCATAGGTTTCGAGCGACGCAACCACTTCGCCCCGCTCAATCTTGCTGTAATACGAGGGTGAAAGGCTCAGGTGGCGCGCGAATTGTCGAAGGGACCACATAGCGCGCTCCCGATTTCTGCGGAGCTGCGCGCCAATAACGCGAAGTCGCTTCTCAAACTCCGCCTTGGATGTTCGCAACGGTTTCATGGGTTTTTCTTTCCCTTCCTCTTCTTTGCGACGGGTTCGCCCTTGTCGCTCTTAGTGTGCTTCATATACACGTCCCGAATGGCCGGGGCGCACTCACTCAAACAGTTACCAACTATTGCAACCGCTTCCGAAAACTCCTGATGGTCAAAGTGGAAGGTGCAGGCGGCGGCGTTGTCGGCCCAGCGGTTCGGCTTCACATAGCGCACGTCGAGGCGCGCGAAAGCGTATTCGAGCATTTCGTGCAAGAGCACCGAGAGCACGTCGCCCCAGCGGTCCTTGATCCCGATTGAAATAAACCCAACTCCATCGTCCGAGCACACACAGAAATCACCGCCGGAATTTTCCTTCGCGGCGTAGAGGGTTATATTCTCATGCCCGAGGCGATAGGTTCCAACTTTGATCTGGCAAGCGGGGTTCATTCGTCGCCTTCCTCTCGCACAAGGGCGCGGTTGTGTGCGCGTTGGATGCGCGCCTGAATGTGCATTTCAATCTCCGTCATTTCCTCGTGCCTCGTGCAGCGCGCTAAAGCCTGGATGATTGACGCGGCGACGGCGTAGCTCATCACTCCCTTACACTCCAGCCAAAATACGGCCGTGTCTGTGGGTTGCTCGGCTCTTTCGATTTTCGTGCTCATGGTTCCAGTTCCTTTCTCTCTTCGGGTTTCAGGGTGTCCCGCGCCACTGTGCGAGCTGGCGCGGGGTGATAGGTTTACCGGCAGATTGCGCTCAGCTCACGCTCGGCGGCGTGGGCGCTGGACTCGAGCTCGCGCGGCGACAAATCGCGGGCGGCCTCGCAGGTCATGCGATACCATACTCCGAGATTGTCGGCGGCCAACAAGGTCGCAACGTCCTTGGAGTGACCGGCGTTAATGAGGATCTCAATAGCTCTCGCGCGGTTTGTCCCCGCGTAATCGTGCAGCGCGTCATAGGTGCGGCGTGTCCATTTCGGCATTTGCGTTGTCCTTTCTCTCTTCTCTCGCTCCCCGGCTTGACCTACGGGCGGACAAAAGCCTGACGGCGCTTGAGTCCGGCGAGTTACGGGGGCGACGTGGCGACGGGCGAAACCTGCGGCGCTCCGCGTCGTTAATTGGCCTTGATCCGCCTCGGCCAAAACCCCCGGTCTCCTCTATCGGCTCTTGAGCTCGCCAACGGTGTTCCCGTTCGAGTCTCGCAGATTAAAGCCTTCGATGCTTTCCCCGTCTTCCGTGATTCGGTCGGCGGCGGCGCGCAGAATCCGCGCAACCTCATAGGCGCAGTTGATTTTAGCATCGAGACTTTCCCCGCAAAAAGCGGCGTTCGTCGTGTCAATTCTGAGGGTGACTTTTTTCGTTTTCATCGGTCGAACCTTTCCGGCCCTTCGGCCTCTTTGTTTCGCCGTGTGCCTTGACTCGTGCTTCCGTCTTCGCGTTCATCGTGGCGGTTCTCCTTCTCTCTTCTCGGCGGCGCTCCAGGCGCGGCTCGCTTCTCTTCGGGTGCTTCTGCTTTTGGCCTTCGCGGCCTGAGCGATTAGCCAACGCAAAAGTCACAGCCAAATTTAGATGTTGCCGCGTGCCCACAGACGCTGCATACCAGGGCTGCATCTCTAACGCTCACCGAGTACCGCTCGCCGTCGCCATACAACCGGCGGCAAAGCCTCTCTGCTGCGTGCTGCGCCTCGCACCAAGTTGCATACTTGCGCGTCGTGTTAAGCTTATCGCTCAGCCGGTCCCGCACGAGTCCTTGATACATTTCCCTTTCCTTCCCATCTGGATTTGCGCTTTTCCCGGCGCGCCCCGGTCGGTGGATTAGTTTATACCAAACGCTACTCTAACCACGTCTTTATGTTTGCAGTCCGGCCAGTGATCTGTTACCTCTGCGACAACATCGCGCGCACGGTCGTCGCCCCATATATCGGCTAATTCTGCCGCCAATTTTTCGGGACAATCGTGATATGCACGCCCGATAAGGGCAGCGATAACGGCATCATCGCGCATCTGCGTTGCACGGAGCAACCGCTCCAAATCCCAATCGGCGGCGCACAAAACGGTGTCGAGACCGTATTCTGCCGCCGCCTGCTCGCTCATGCACTCGCCAGTGCTACAATGATGAGACACAAATTCCTCGTCGCTCAGTTGATCGAGTTCCTCGTCTGTCAACGTCTCGCGTTTCATTTTTGTTTCCTCTCTGCGGGATTTTGCTTCTGCGCGTGTCCGCCGCGCCACGGTTTCGCTGCGCCAGGCGTCAGCGGGTTAACATTGCGTCCGGCAAAAGCAGGTGCGCCCGTGCATGTGCATAGACGCCAGCGTGAGCCACGTAGATATCATACTCGCTGATGCCCTCGTTGAGCAGTCGCGCAACCTCGGCGGCTGCTTTGGTTCGGCTGCGAGTTGTCATAGTGATCGTGTCACTCGTGATGATCTGATACTGGTCGCGGTTCGTTTTCATTTTTGTTTCCTCCTTTTTTTCTTGACTCGTTGGCCAGGAGAATAAAACAACAGTGTGTCGCTTGTCAATAGCTATTTTTGATTTATTTTTTGGGATAATGATTATCCATGTTTTGCAATGCAAAGTGAGCGGTCTTGTGCAAGCGATTGTATACTGTATACTGTATACAATATATGCGTAAGTCTAATAGAATCAACGGTCTGCGATAGATAAGGACACTTGAGCGACATAGGTTGACTCTGGTTGATTTTGCGCAGTACCGCGCGCGCGGACACAGATTGAATTGAAACGTTTCAAATGAAAATCATTTCTATTTAGAAAGGGGTCGAACTGGACGATTTGAAACGTTTCAATTCGTGCTATTTGAAACGTTTCAAATGAGGTCGGAAGGAAGGCTGTCGAAAGTGTTGAAACGTTTCAAATGAGAAGTAGTTGCAATTAGGATTGTTGGTGCGGTGGGGTTGAGTGCTAAGGATTTTCGGAAAATCCGCCTCGGCTGCGGTCGGGAACCATACTCCAGCGGATTTGTGGCTGCGGTCGGTCGGTTCGCTCGGTTGCCGGGTGGATCGGGGCGGATTTGGCTTCATCCTGGCGCGCGTGCTCGGTCGCCTGCCGTCCAGTGCAAGAGCGCCTTGCACCTTGCTTGCACCTGTCAACATGGCTTGCCTATTGGTCGCGGTCAACTCTGTTGTCGGTGGTTAACTGTCTTGGATTTACGCGCCGCGCGCGCGCCAAACAAACGCAAAAAGATCACGCAACCAAGACGGTTAAAGCGGGACGGGGGACCATTCCCCCCCTACCCCCGCGCTCGCTCGCGTGATAAACATAGCTCAGTCACCCCCGAGATATGCGCCACGTACACGCGTAAGTAACTTTTTTGCTTTTACTCCGCAGGAAAGCGCATTACAGCCCCGTACAGCCACGATCTCGCACCACCCCGCTATCAAGAGGGGTCTTAACTACCGATCCCATGCTCAATCGGGCTGCGTTGTGGCCTGCCGGTGGGTTTGGAGAGGCACCTGCCTACGGTTTTTGCGCCGCAGGCAGGTTATTTCGCTGCCGTGAGGGCTTCTACGGGGTTAGGCGCACTTCGGAAGAGGCTTGATAAGATCCTTCACGCCTCGGTCAATCGCATCCTGGCATTGCTGGCACAAATCCACGGTTTCGCGCACGATGTCGATTGTGGCGCTCGCCGCGGTTTGGGTCATGGGCCCGAGATACCCGCGATTCTTCGTTCCTGAAATCGTAACACGCTCGACATTGGTCCTGCATTCGCATCGGTCACACACTGTTGCCATCCTTTTCACCCCCTTTCACTCCATCCTCCCGCTGATATTTTCGACGGCTTCCTTCTGGCGCTCGGTGCGTTTTGTCAACAGAATACCAAACAATTCACAACATTACCTTACTTTCTGTTCCTGAAAACCCTATTGTTCCCATTGTTCCCGTTTTTTCCTTTTCCTCTCCCCATGTACGTACTCTTTTCTGCATATCGCGTGTACGCACACACATGTAAGGGGGGGTTAGATAAAACGGGAACAATAGGAACACAGGAACAATAGGAACATTTCATGGCAGTCCGTCCTCGAGGAATTCCCAGCCCCTGAAACCGTGATCCGACTTAAGCGGATTGCTCTGGCTCCTGAACTTGGCTTGTTCCATTCCGAGCCGCCGTAGGGCCTTTCCGAAGGTTTTTATGCTTCCGGCGTGATAACCGCTGGCGAGCGCCCACTTCTTATAGGCGTCCCAAAGTTCGCCCAACATGGCCTCTTCCTCTGGTTTTTTGCGCAGATGTTCTTCCTGCCAGGTCATAATTGGGTTGCACTCGCGTTTGTAATCCTCGATCTCCTCGCCCATCTTGGCGGTCATCTGGAACCGCCCGCGGGCCATGAGCGATCTGAGACCATCCAGCGCGAAGTTGAAGATCCCCGGCAGTTCGCTGGTCAGTTTGTCAATCAGGTTCACGTCGCGGTCCTCGGCGGCGAAGAAGCGGGAGAAGCGGACGATCATCAGGCGTTCCCACACGCCGTTGGTCTTGTCGTGGATGTAGGGCGGGTTATTGGACAGGATGATGAAGCGGGCGACGGGATACATGGGGAAGTGGTCGCGGCCCTTGCGCTCGACCGTGACCATCTCGCCGGTGACGAGCGATTTGAACAGACCCTCGTCGAAGGAGGCTTGGCGGGCCTGCTGCTGCTCGGCCTCACCGCAGAGGTTGACGAGTTTTCCTTCGAGCGCTGCGACCGGGAAAGTCCGCTCGCGCGAGAGCGATTGGAGTGGCAAGCCCGAGACGTTGTGGGGGCCGAGCAGGCGCTTGACGAGCTCGAAGAAGACGGATTTGCCGTTGCGGCCCTCGCCGACGAGCACAAGGGCGCGCTCCATGCGTGTGTCGGGGATCAGGCAGTAGCCCATGAACTCTTTCAGGAGCCACGCGGCCTCGCCGTCGTCGGGGAGCCATTCGGTGAGGGCCTGCTCGAAGCGCGGGCAGCGGGCGGCGGGGTCGAAGGCGACGGGAAAGAGGTTGCGGGCGCGGTATTCTGGAGCGTGGGGGAGCAATTCGTTGGTCCGCCAGTTGAGTGCGCCATTCTGGACCATGATGAAGTCGGGCTTCTGCTCGGCGAAGAAGGTGGGTGGGGCGTAGGCTTCGCCCGCGGCGGACAGGAAGTGCTTTACCTCGGCGAAGAGATTGCGCTTTGCGGCGCCACCGATCAGCGCGATGGCGTCTTTCAGGAGCACCTCGTCGGCGATCTGCTCGTAGATTTTGCCGTTATAGTCCCACGGGTCTTTCGAGAGACAGATCAGGTTGGGGCGATTTTTGCGAACGGCGCGAGCGATGAGAAGCGGATCGAGTTTTTCTTCGGAATTGTAGCAGTCGGAGGCAGTCGCGGCAAGGGGCGTTGGCGCGGGTGTTTTTTCTGGCGTAAAGACGGGCGCGGTGGCTGCGAGCTGCTGCAGCTCTTCGCGCGTTCCGCCGGCGGCAAGCCAGTCGGACACGTCGCCTTTGTGTTTCAGATCCGGAAGCGCGAGAATCTGAACGCTGGCGGCTGTTTTTGAGAGAAGTTCTGCGACGAACTTGGCATGAGCTTTGCCGGCGGCATCATTGTCTGGAAGGATTACGACGCGCACGCCGCGAAGTATCTCAGCGAACTCGTCAGACCACTTCGCTTTTGCGATTCGTGCCGTTCCGTCAGGAAGAATCGTCGCGATGGAACCCTGCGGGACACTGGTGGCCGCGAATCCGAGTTCGTGAAGTCGCTCCACGTCTTTCTCGCCCTCGCAGAAGTAGATCGTCGCGCCGGAGGCGAGGTCTTTCTTGAGTTGCGGGAGGCGGTAAAGAACGCGGCGGACGCCTTCGAGGTTCCAGAGCCACTTGCCATCGGTTCCTTTCCGGCGCTGACGGAAATCCTTCGGCTCGTAGCGGACTACCTGGAAGAGAAATAGACCCGCCTCATCGGTGTAGTCGTAGGTCTTTACGATCTTGCGCGGCGCGGCGTCGGGCTTCGCGGCCTTCTGATGGCTTCCGTTGCCTGCGGCAGCATCAGGTTTCTTGCCGAGCAGAAATTCGACGGCCTCGGGAAAAGTGATGTTTTTGACGCGGCGCACGAGTTCGATGGTTCCAAGCGTATCATTACTGCCGTAGTCGTGGACGATGTTCTTGTCGCCGCCAACCTCGACTGACGGGATGGTTTCCTGTGGTCGCCACGGAGATTTTACTTTTCCCTTTGAGGAGTAGGGTGGAAGGCCAAGCGAGTTCCACACCTCTCGGATTGGAAGGTCGCGGGCTCGCGTAACGTCGGCGTCGGAATAGAGGGGCATGGCGATCACTTTCGAGAGATCACTGTGGGACCGTGAAGACTGTCATATTTTCAAAGGGTTTCTGGATAATCGGCGCGATATTTTCGGCGAGTTCTTCTACTTGTTCTTGAATATCTTGGCGGATGTCGTAGGCGGTAGTTTTTACATCCAAAGTCGAGCCGTCGGAAAAATATATTTTCGTGTAGCTGTCATCACTTTGGCTGTCACAAATCTCGTGGCGAACCATGCGCTTGATCATTGCTACATTGATCCACTGCTCGTCGGGTTGGGATTCATCTAGGAGTGTAACCAAAGCAAAGATCATTGTCCTACCCTTTCTTCCTCGTGTTTCTTCGCTTCCATCGCATCGCCTTGAGTTTCGGGATGATCTCGACCGGGAAAACCCATTCGTGGTAGCGCGTGTCGAAGTGGACGCCGGGCAAGCGGCCCTGCTCGTAGTAGCGGACGAGCGTTCGGAAGGACAGGCCGGAATACTTCATCGCCTCGGTAGCGGTGACAGTGCTTGGATTTCGAGACATGAGGCTTCTTTCGGCGGGGATTTACGAAAACAGCATGGAGGGAAGGTGTAGCGGTGCGGTTTTATGATGTCAATATGAAATTGAAATTTATTTTTCGCTGCGCGGCGCGGCCCGCTACATCTTGTACCCCCCTCGCCGCGCGGCTACCATGCCTCATCGCTCAGACGCCGCGAGGGCTCGCCTGCGGCGGGCTTTACTTGGTCGCGCGCTTCACAAAGATCGCATTCACAAGAAGGTTCGCGCACTCTTCCTCGGCGCGGTAGATATCGTCGCCGGTGCAGTGGCGCTGGTAAGCGAGCTCGTGGAGATTGCCGAGCAGGACGTGGCAGACCTCGTGTTGCGCGGTGCTTCGTAGTAGTTCGTCCGTCACTGGAACATCCCACACCGTATTGAGCCGAACGACCGCGACACCGTGGAGACACATCATCTGACACGCCGCGCGCCCGTCAATCTTCTCGTGGAGGACGCGCACGTCAAACTGGTGCAGACCAAAAAAGACAACTGTCGCAGCGACGTGTTTTTGGAAGACATCGAAGTGCTTCTTGGTGGTTGCGAATCTTTTCATCCCTTCCCTTTCTTCGCTCTTGGCAGCGAGGGCCGTTTCTTCTGCGCCGCAGGCTTCCTATCTTTGCCTTCCCATAGGAGCCACGAAACCTCGATGCCGTAGAGGTCGAGCATCCGCTTGGCGTCCCAGTCGTTTTCGCGGTGGATGCCCTGCATGGCTTCCGTGTCCGCGATTTCGGCCCAACGCTGTCGGCTCGCGCGCCGCCCCTGGAACCCTGTGAGCAATTCGAGTTCTTCCATCTCCGTCAGCGGCCTGATCTCCAGTGACGGGAAAACCCTCGGTAGCGTCTTCGGATCGAACTGAGTGCGGATCGTGTAGGTGGTCGCGCACACACACTCGTCACGCACCATCTCTACGACGTGATCCGGCGGCACGAGTTTGAATTCGCGCCCGTCTTGTAAAAGTTCGTCGGGATAGACCAGTTTGAAGAGGTGCATCATGGTTTCCTTTTCGCTGCGCGAGGCTTCTTATTTTTCGCTCCAAAGATTTTTATCTTCTCGGGTTCGTATTTCACTGTGAGCGTCTTGCCATATTTGAAGTCCGCCACAATGGGCTTCGGAGTTGTCGCGTCGCGGACCATCCTGATCGCTCTTTTTCCAAACGTGGCGCCGCGTGGCTCGCCGTGGAATTCGAGCGTGAGCCGGTGTGCGCCGTCGCCCTTGGTGACAACCTTCATCCGCGTCATCGAAATAGATCCATGAGTTCTTTGAACTGGCGCATCGTCTGGCGCGCATCGCAGAGCGGATTGTGTAAGGGGTATTCATCGGCTCCACGCAGGCGAGTCTCCAGCGGATCAAAGCCGCGCCCCGCATACATGGAAGCCACATCAAGGAGTGGATATGGAGCCCAGCCCATCCGCGCGAAAAAACGCGCCTCAACAGGAACTGGACAGTCGGCAATAAAGACGTGCGGAAACGCGCGAAGCGACTTCGTGCGCTCGTCAAACTTTTTCAGCAGGTCTTGTTTTGTCTCGCAGTCTCCCCTCATTGGAGGGATGTTTTCTCTGAGCCACTTCGCATCATCTGGTTCAATGAAACTCGCGTCTTCTATCCAGCGCGACCGCACAAGGATACCCTCCTCGACGCAATCAAAATTCTTGTCACAGGCAACCCATCCGACCGCAAAGGGCTCGCCGTGAAGGCCAAAACTTTCGACATCAACAGAGATGATTCGTTCGTAGGTGAACCACTTCGGAAGACTCATTGGTCATCCTTTCTTTTTGTTGGCTTCGCGCAGCGAGCGCCGTCGCCCTTGGTGATGATGCGAAGGCGGGTCATCGAAGAGCCTCTTCCCACAATTTCCTGAATGTCTCGGGTGTTTCTGAAATGAAAATATAGCCCCCGTCTATCACTCGCAGAACGGTGGCGGTTCCGTGTGGGACATAATCTTCCGGGGTTACAGGCTCGAAATAATTCACGGAGGCAGGATTCAGCGGAAGATCCATGCTTCCGGCGACGCTTTCGGTCGGATCAATCCAGTACCTTCGATGCACGTCTAGGATTTTCACGCCACCCTCCTTCTTCCTCTTCGCCCCGCGAGTTGCTCCAGCGTCCTCGGCTTCGCTTCTTCTCTCGCCCGTCGCAGGCGCATGGCCTCGCGCTGCTGCTGTTTGAGTCTTTCATACCGCTCGCCGTCGCGCTTCTGCTTCGCCTCGGTTCGTCGTTGGCGTTCCGCGAGATCGTCCTCGGCGGCTTTCTCGCGCTCGCGTTGCTTGGCATACTGGCGCATGAGGCGGTCGGACTCGCGCCAGATTTCAAGTTCGCGCGGACCGAGTTTCGCGATGAAGTCCTCGCCCTTCTCGATGGCTGCGCGGACCTTCTGGCGCACGCGGTTTGCGTCATAGCCCAGCAGGTCGCAGCACCACTCGAAAGGGAAGTAGCCCATCGCGCCGGCCTCGGGAAGCGGATTGGTCGAGCGGTCTCCGAACAGCCACCACATCGCCGTGTTGCGATTCTGGAAAAACTCGCCGCCCTCGACGAGCGAGCGATCTTTTCCGGCTGCGGCGCGAACAACGGAGTAGACGTTCTTCTTCGGCTGATAGATTTTTGTCTTCGGGCGCGGTCCAAGTCCGAGCGCGGTTTCGAGCGCGGCGGCGAAGACCGAGCGGATGAGTCCGATCTCGCGTTCTTGGGCCATGTCGGCGCGAGATGTGGAGGCGACGGCGGCGTTCAAATCGGAGTTGGGGGTGCGGATCATCGCTACGCGAGGCTCCTTTTCGTCGTCCAGAATCCGTCGTAGAGCGCGCACGCGCTGATGCGTTCCTGCTCGGTCATTGAGCGCATGAGATTGAAGCAGCGTAACTCGACCAAGCGCGTCTCTGGGCGCAGGTTGCTTTCGCGTATTCTCTTCTCTTCTTTGTCGTCGAAGGAGGCGTCGTCGAGGTTGTAGTCGTCCAGTTGACAGTGAAGATCGCCGCCCACCTCGCAGTTCATCTCGTTATAGACGGCATCAATCCACAGTGCCGCCGCTAACACTTCGTCGGTCTCAATCTTTGGCGATCCGGCTTTTTTCCAGCAGCCCATACACATTATGCGAGGCTCCTTTCGCGGTCCAAAATCCTTGCCACGGTTCGCCCGTCAAAATGCCGTCCCGTGCGCGTCCTGTGCCCCTCTGCGTTGAGGCTCGTGGCGATCAGGGCGTTGTCCGCGCCTTCCTCTGTCCGCCATCGCCTCATCCTCGGCAGCAGGTCGGCATAATCCGCTACGGCCTTGCTGCGCAATGCCGCCGCGCCCGCTCGTTGCGCCTTTTTGAGTCCCGCCGCGCGCTGCGCCTCGTGGCCATTCCAATGGCCCGGTCGCGACGAGCCAAGTTTAACGCCCTTGGCCTTCGCGGCGGCGAGCCCGGCTTTCGTGCGCGCGCTGATCATGTCGCGCTCAGTCTCGGCGACGGCGGCGAGAATGTGAATCGTGATCTTGTTGGCGTGGGGATTGTCACAGGCGACGAAGGGGACGCCCTCTTCCATGAGGCGCGTCAGAAAGGCGAGATTGCGGGCCAGTCGGTCGAGTTTGGCGACCACGAGCGTCGCGCCCGCGCGCTTCGCATAGGCAAGGGCTTCGCGCAGGGCTGGGCGCTGGGCGTCGGTCTTCTTCCCGCTTTCGACCTCTTGGAATTCGCGAAGGATCGTAGCGTCGCTGCGCGAGGCGTACTGCAGGACCGCGGCGCGCTGCGCTTCGAGCCCAAGGCCGGATTCACCTTGGCGGCGAGTCGAGACGCGGAGGTAGGTTACGACTTGCATGTGCGTGTCTCCCTGAACGGATTTTCCCCAGCGAAGGGATTGAAGTCCCATTCCTGCGGGCTTGGCGGGTCGGCCAGAAATGCCTCGCGCAGCGCCTCGACTTCCTGCGGCGTTCGCGTCTCGGCGAGGTAGATCGTATTGAACTGGCTGACGGTTCGTTCGAGCGACGCCTTGGCAATCGCGAGCGCGGCAGCGGGCGTGTTGGCGACGTGACGAATACCCCGAATGGCAGACCCATCGGCGAGGCGGTCAAAGCCGACAATGGCGAGGAACTGCGGGGTTTTCGCGCGAAGTTTCAATTCGAGAATCTTCATCTCGGTGGGCTCGATGATGATGCGCATGTCGGCGGCAGGGAGCGGCGCGGCCCAGTCCAGCGTTATCTTTGCTCGCATGTCTCGCCCTCCATGTTGATCACGGTGGCCTCGCGCGGGAGCGACTTCGGGCACGGGCATACCGCCTTCGGCGCGTGGTGTTCGTCGCACAGCGGATACTTCACACGGAACGCATCGCGGCATGGCGGACAGACCCAATCCCAAAAGTCGAGCATTTTGCCCGCGTCGTCGTAGCGTTCGACGACAGTCGGGTTTCCCTGTTTGCGCGTGAGGATCTGCTGGCAGTGATCGCAGACCCACGGCGAATGCAGACAGACGATACGGATGGTCTCGCCGAGATTTTGGATTTCAGCCTCCAGCGCGGCGATGGTCTTCAGCGACAGACGTTTCACGTGAAAATCCTTTTCGCTGCGCGAGGCAGCAGGAGATTTTTGCCGCTCTTTCTGCACCCGGAGCGGCGGCGGGTTCGCTGCGCGAGGCTACGGCAGAAGTGCGCGACAGATGGCTCCAAAGAGCGCGTCTTTCGCCTGCTGCTCTGCGGGAAGTTCTTCATACGGCAAAAAACACGGATGCTGTTTCTTGTCCGGATCTTTGACTTCGCCGTAAGACCAACCTTCGCGGCGTTTCTGTTCAAGCCACGAGTCATGCGACGCCGATGCTGGCGCGTCTGGATTGTCGCGGATGAATTCGACACCAAGTATTGCCGAGTCGCGCTGCCACTGCGGGCATGTTGACCACGGCAGTTGAGAGGCGTCGTGAAGCGTCTGGCAATAAGCGCGATTTGCTTCATGGCAGACCGTTGCGATTGCTTCAACCGACATCATTTCTTATCACCTCCTCTCGTTAAAGTTGTGCAATGGCTACCGCAGTCACTTCGCCATGTCAACAGTGTTTTTTTATTTATTTTTTGCCGCGCCGGCCGCAAGCGACACAATCATATTTTCACTTGACGGCACGGGGTCTAGGGCGCACAGATGTTTCACATGAAACAGTCGAGCACAGAAAAAAGAAAACGCACACGGCTTTCCTGCACCAAGGTTTGCAAAGGCTGTGGCGGTTCCTTCCGTCCGTGGCGGCGCGATTCGTGCTTTTGCAGCGTCGCCTGCTTTCTGAAGACTTCTCGCCCCCATCGTCACCATACCGGACCCGAGTGCTGCTACGAGCATCATCGCTCAGGGAAAACCGGCTACTGTCCCGAGCATCACAAGGCTTACAATCGCAAGGTGCTTCAGAGTCGAAAGGGAGAGTAGGTCCTCATGCCTCCGCGTCGCGAAATGGAGCGCCAGAAATACGGGCCGCCGAACATGGCCGCGTTTCAGCCGAAAAACAGGGACGAGATTCTCCCTGCGCTGAAGGCGTTCAAAAATCTGTTCGCCCCGATGATCGCGCCACCGGTGATTCACGCTGCGTGTGCGAAGATCAACGGTATTGGCAACGACGCCGAGCGGTTTTCAAAGGCTCGCGAGATGCGCCGCGCCGTGCTTGCCGTGGTCGAGGGCGCGAAGCCCGGTTTCACCCCGCAGCAATCCGATTACATCAACGCGCTCCTCAAACTCGAAACGATCACGAACTGTTACAAGCACCCGTGGTATTACGTGGACGTGTTCGGCGTTGCGATGAACTGGGAGTCACTGGGGGCCGACGACCGCCTCGTGCCGTTCATCCTATGGCCGCGGCAGGAAGAGCTGCTCAAAATTCTGACCGACCACCTCTTCGGACGCTGCGCCTGCGGTTTCAATGACGTGGTGATCGACAAAAACCGCAAAGAGGGCGGCACGTATCTGATGGTCTTCTTTGCCGCGTGGGCCTTCTTGTTCTGTAAGCAGGTGAGCGGTAAGTTCATGTCGCTGAAAGAAGATAAGGTGGACTCGTCGGATTCCGACTGCATCTTCAACAAGATTCGCGCGAACCTCCAGAATCTTCCGCCTTGGATGATGCCCGCGGGCTGGCAGTGGAAGTCAAAGGACGATCCGATTTGTTCGGCAAATATGAAACTGAAGAAGCCGACCTTCGATCCCGTCTCGCAGACGTTTCGCATTGAGCCCATGTCGAACTCGATCACGGGTGAGGCGACGAACTTCTCCTTTGCGATCTCGGAGCGTCTTTCCTACTGCGCCTTCGACGAGTTTGGCGAAGTGGGCGACAACGGGACAGAGGGGCTTGACTCCTACGTGTGGGACAAGTCGCGCGACTCGACCAAGTTTCGCATCGCGGTCTCGACACCGGCGGGTCCGTCCACGCGCCACACGTCGCTCGTGCGCGCGGGGGAGAATGGCCGCAGCGTCCATCTGTTCACGCTCGACTGGACGGACAATCCGCTGAAAGCCTCGAAAATCCATCAGCATCGGCGCGTCCCGGCTGAACTCGACTCGGACCCCTACGCTGGCTTCGATCTTCTTCGGCAGTCGTATGAGGCACAGTGCAATTGGGATAAGTTGTCGGACATAGAAAAGAAGACGTGGCAGCGACGCTGGGATTCATGGAAGCCCCGTGGCTCGTGGCAGGCTCGGCTCTATTCGCCCGTGATCTACGCGGAGACGCGCCGCTCCTTGGATGCCAAGAATTCCATCGGACAGATTTTGACGGACATCTACCGCGAGCGACCCCTTGGCGGCGGGACTGTCTTCGAGAGCGGACACCTCGCGCTTACAAAAGACCTCTTGGTGACGGACCCAAACAAGATTCTTCGCATGGACATCGTGGATGAGAAAATAAGGCGGCAAGATCGCGGCGAGAAGATCAAGGGGCGCATCAAGGCGAGCGAGCGATTCTTCCTTGAGAAAGACCCGACGGGACCGATTTCAATTTTCAAGAAACCCGACAAGGATCATTCCTACATGGTGACGTGGGACGGTTCGGCGGGCGGCGGCGGAAACTTCGCGCACGGCATCGTTTGGTGCATCTCGGTCTATCCGTTCGAGGAAGTGGCGACCTTCCGCTCGAACACGGAAGACCCGATTCACCAAGGCTTCTATCTCTACGCGCTGTGCCACTACTACTACGACGCGCTGGCGGTCCCCGAGAGCAACAACGTGGGACAGGTCGTGATCTCGACATTGATCTCGGATGAAGTTTCGTATTTCAAGATCATCCGCCGGTTCAAGGAGAACGCCGCGCGCAACACCCACGCGCTCTATACTTTCGGCGTGGACACGCAGGCGTCTAACAAATCGCGTCACGTCATCGAGTATCGCTCGCGCTGGCAGGCCGGAGAATTCATGCTTCGCTCAGAGGCGACGTGGAACGATCATCGAGACTACGTGAATCTGTCGCAAGATGAAGATAAGCCCGACTTCCGCGCCGCCGACGGGGCTTTCGACGACGGCGTGAGTAGTGCTATTCTCGCGATACCCGGAATAAAGTACTTGACAGGTGGGCGGTTTAACCGTCTAAGAACGAGACAAGAAAAGCAGAGGGCGGAAAACGTCCTCGGTGTGAAGCAATTTGATTTTTCGCGAGTAGGGCTTCAAGGCTACCGCTTCATCACTGTGACCGCCCCGAAGGATGCCGACGATGCTGCAAACAGCCGCGCCGCCCGACACGACAACCTCGTCAGCCAGTGACGCAGGGCGACCGAAGCCGCGCATGACGAAGCTCGAGCAAAAACTTCTCGACTTCGCCAACGCCGCCGTCAATACCTCGAAAGCCCAGCGTCTCTACGAAATACGCTGCGCGGAGCGCATGAGCAGCCTCTACCAGATGCACCCGTGGTATCAGCCGTGGGAAGATTGGGTGGGTATCGAGGGCGAGCGCACGCAGATGCCGGAAAAAGAAGTGCAGGAATGGCACGAATCCGGCTTTCATATTCCCGAAGCGTCGTCCACCGTCAATTTTGGCGTCGCGAATTTCTCCGCAGGTCTCTTCGCTTCCGACAAACCCTTCGAGTGCGTCCCCTACAACGAAGCCGATCTTGAGCGCGCGAAAATCGTCCGCAACGCCATCGCCTATCAGCTCGATCAACAGGGCCGCTTCATGGGGACCTCGTTCAAGGAAGTGATGAACGATGCAATCTTGCGCTTCTGGTGCTACCCGGCCACCATCGTCAAGAGTTTCGTCGCGAAGAAGTGGATTGACGAGATTCAGCGCGTCACGATTGAGGGGCAAGAGCAGGAGATCAGGACTCCGAAACTCGAAATCAATCCCGTGACGAAGATCGTGGACATCCGCGACTTTGGTGTCTCGAACAAGCTGCGTCGCTCGACACAGTGGCCCGAACAGAACTACGTGTGGGAATACTTCGCGCCGACCTACGCGGAACTGAAAGCCGACGAGCGACAGGTGAAGCAGTACGATATTCCGGTGATGGGTATCGTGGGCGTTGACCCGCAGACAGGACAGCCGATTCAAGGCATTGTCGGTATTGAGCAGCAGGGCGTTCCTGTCGGCGTCTATCGTTTTCTCGATCTCGTGGAGATTCAAGCGCAGAGTTATCAGACGGTGGTCAAGGAGCACGACGGATCAACGGCGCTCAACCAGACCACCGCGGCCACGAATTTCAGCATCAACTCGCAGCAGCAGACGGTCGTGACGACGGGCTACCCAACACTGCAATGTTACGAACTGTGGGCGACGAACCCTATACCCAACTGGCTCGTGACGGACTCGCGTGACTCGATCACGACGGATGACCTGCAAGAGCTCGCCGACGCTTGGAACTCGCCGGCATCGCCGCTCACCGTGGACGATCTTCTGAACCCGCAGAAGGATTTGGTTCTCACGACCTGCAACCAAACCGCGCTTATCGGCGTTCGTCGCAACTGGCTCTATTCGCAGCGACGCCCCTACAACGCCTCTCGCTTCTATCCCACCGATGGGATGTTCTATGGCAATTCGCCGCTCATGCGTCAGGACTGTATGCAGGAGCTCTTGGACGGCTTCTTCTATCTCGCGATGGTCGCCAAGAAGAAAAACTGCTTCGGCTCCTACTTCGTGGACGAGCGGCTCAAGATCAGCGATCAGGATTTCCAGAAGGGCAATCGCGCGAACGGGATCGTGCCAGTCAATCTGGAGGACACGCAGTTTTCAACGATGGCCGATGGAATCCTGCCGTTCAAGAGCTCGGCGAGTGGCGATGACGCCTTCGAGAGCATAGACCGACTACAAGCCTACATGCGGCGCGTCACGATCACGCAGGACGCGCAGGGCCTGTCGAGCGCGGACACGGCGACCAGCGCGCGCCTCGGAGCGTCGCAGGGCCAGCAGGTCTTGAACCTCGCTTTCCAGCGCTTCGTGAACGACATCTTCATCCCTACGGTCGAGAACACACGCGACCTCATGCGGCAGTACAAAACGGAAGACGAGATCATCCGCGTTCACGGTGAGGGCGGGCTCAAGTGGAGCACGGTGACGCCAGAAGACTTGCAGGCCCGCGTTGACATCATGGTCACGACCGACCTGTCCACCGCCGACAAGTCCGTGCGTGCGCAGGCTCTTATCAACTTCCTGAACACCATTGGTGCCGACGCGCCGGTTGACATGAAGATTCGCGTGGGGCGCCGCATTCTTTCGCTGCTTGGCTTCCGCGAAGATCAGATCAACGAAGACCTACCCGTCGGTATTAAGGAAACGAACCCGGAAGAAGAAAATTTGGTGCTTTCAAAGAACGTTCGCGTTCCCGTTCGAGAAACCGACGACGACTGGAAGCACTATCAGGTTCACATGGGCGAAGTGGCGAAGAGTCCACAGGGAGCAAACCCAGCGCAGTACGAGCATCTTACGATCCACATGCACAATCTGGCCTATAAGAATCAGCGGATGGCTGAGGCCCAGCAGCAGCAGCCCTCGCCCGCTATGGCTCAAGCGGCATACAAGATGACCGAAGCCCTTGGCAGGACGATGGGTGGCGCAGCGGCGACACCGCAGACGCAGCAGATGATTCAGTCGGCGGCGCAATCCATTTCGCAGCAACCGCCCGACCAACAGCAGATGCAGAGCGGCCCGTATGAGCAGGGCCAGAGCGACCAGACTGCCGGGATAGGGATTCAATAATGGGTTTCTTTTCATGGTTCAATTCTTTCATCGGCTCATCTTACATCGGCGCAAATGGAAGCGTCTCGAAAGAAAAATTCGTTCCGGTTGCCGAAGATGGTTTCGAGCAAACCGCTGCGCCACCCACGTCTCCGCGTGAACAGCGCGAGTTCAAAGCCGGGCTTGCCGACGCCGCAGACCGACTCAAGCGGTCGCAAATATGGGAAGAGATTCTTCGCCGTGTCACAGAGAACTACGACAAGGCCGCGAGCAATCTCGTCACCACGGCCTCGATTGGTTCGCTTGACGGAATGATTCTCGATCAGCAGCTCTTGTGGCGCATTCGAGAGAAACACGCGAGTCTGAAAAACTTGAAAGAAGTGGTCGAAAAGATCATCGCCGAAGGGCGACCAAAGAAGGAGGAAGAGGATGTCCCAGCAGGAATCGGTAGACTCGGCGCGCTCCCCGGAGTCGTCCATCGCGCGAACGTCAAAGTGGAACCTCACGGCTGAGGGACTCGAAAAACTCGAAGCGCAGATTCGGCAGAAGCAGAAGGACGCCATCGCGTGCGCGCCGGAAATCACGCTTCACGGCAATCGGCTTCTGATTCGCATCCCCGACGAGCCCGAGGAACAGAAGGTTGGGAGCATCGTCATTCCAAAAGTTTCCGTGGACGCCGATGGGCGCGTCCAGAACGTGCGCGTGAATCCGCACTACGGCTTTATCGTCGGGCTCGGTCGCGACCTCAAAGACCCGCGCTTCACGCTTGGCGAATACGTCGAGTGGAACCGCTTCAACGTCGGAACGCGGATCACGGCGATAAACGAGCACTACGCAATTCAGGACGCAGATTTTATGCTGATGACGCACACCGATCCGGTCATCATCGCGCAGTATGAAGGCATCGTCGCGGCGCAAGACTGGTTCGACCGCTAGGAAAGGAGCAACTTCGATGGCAGACAAAATTCCAGCCCCGACCATGATCCCAGGCAAGAAGGCCGATATGGACCGTCCCCCCGCTCACGCCAAGACGCACCCGGTTCGTTCGGGCGCGGACAATGCGCGTCGCGAGAAGTCTGAACCGCGTGACGAGAAGCGGCGCGAGGGCGAATAATGAGCGAGACCACTACAACCAGTGGCGCTCCAGAAGTTGACGAGAACGCGCGCTCGATGACGACGCCTCAAAAGCCAACGCGCGAGGCCGACCTCTTCGCTCGCCTCGATAAACTGAAACAAGGGCGTCACTCGGGGAACGTTCTCGTCACAATTACTTTTTCACAGGGCGGGGTCAGAGACTTCGCTCTGTGCCAACTGACCAAAATCTGAAAGGGAGAGAGAACCATGTTCAAGAATACCAGACCTTCCGACGAGAAACTCGTTGAGGAAGAAAAACTTCGCGCTGCGAAGTTCGCCGCGAAGTCGAAAGCGGACACGGATGGTCGCTACGGCAAGCCGCCCGTCGCGAAACCCGCGCCCGCTGCTGTGAAACCCGCGCCCGCGCCTGCCGCGAAGACCTCTATTCGCGCCGCGCAGGCGTAATTTCTCTTGACACGCGGCGACGTTTGATTTTACTCGCTGTTCAGGATTTCTGAGTAGACACCCCTTTCGGGGTCTTTCTACCAAAGCCCTGTGAAACCGGTAATCCCGGCGTCACGGGGCTTTTTCAATTTCAGGAAGGGACCACGATCATGGTCATGTCGGTCGAAGCACCTGCCGCGCCGGATTTGACGCAGCAGTCGCAGGGCCAGCCCGCTGCACCGCAGCCCGTTGATCCGGGCTCGTTGCCAGAGGTTTGGAAGTCGGAAGCGCTCCAACCTTTCGCGCAGAATCTCGCGAAAGACGGAGACCGCTTGGTCTATCAGGTGCAAGGACCCGACCGCGTTCAGAAGTTTGACGCCTCGGACCCGGCGAAACTGATGGAGGAACTCGGAAAAGCGCAACACAACGCCACACACAAAATCGTTGATCTGTCTCACGCGCAGGCCGAACGCGACGCGCAGATTGCGGCCCGCGACCAGCAGAACGCGATGCTCGCCCAGCAACTCGGACAGTTGCAGGGACAGTTTCAGATGCTCCAACAGCAACAGGCGCCGCGCCAGCCGCAAGGCCCCGTGACGCCGGACTGGAACGCAGCAGTCGCGCAGACCGCGCAGCAGCTCGCCGAGCAGTACCCGGAGTATTATCCGACTCCGCAGGCGGCGCAGGCTCGCGCTCAGGAAGTCGTGAAGACCCAGCAGCTCGAATATCAGGTCCGCACGATGCAGGACGGCTTTCAGCAGCAACTCCAGCAGACGCGCAACGAGTTCGCGCAGATGGTCGCCCCGCTCGCCATGAAGGCGCAATTCGGGCTCGATGTGAACGACCAGCATGTGCAGGGGCTTCTTCAGAAGATGACCCCAGACGCCGCCGCCTACGTGCTCGAACTGGAGCGCAAGGCTGGAATCTCGCCCGCCGCGCCCACTTACGCGCAGCCGACGACCAACACGATGCCGTCGCCGGTGAATGGCGGCTACTCGACTCAGGACGCGCAGCGCCTCGCCAACACGCTTCGTTCGATTCAACTGGTTCCCCCAACGACGGGTTACGGTGGAGCCGCGCCGCCCGCAGCGATGCAGACTTTCAGCGAAGACGAGAAATCAGCCTTCCGCGCGCTTCACGGCGGACGCGAAGGCACCGCACAGGAACTCGCACGAACTTACCGCGACAAGAGCCGCGAGCCCCTCAAGGCAACCTTCTAAGGAAAGGAGAAACGCACATGACGAAGACCAACGAAACAGCCGAACATAACGTTGCGACTCCTTTACCGGACGCGACGAAGATTGACATCAAGGGGATCGTTTCCCAAACCATAAAGGCTGATGCCGCTGCCGCAAACATCTTTCAGGTCACGCACTTTGACCGTCGCCACAGCCAGATGCTCAACGTCGTGGAGCGACACCTGCTCCCCGAAGTTGCCGAGCGATACACTTCATGGCAGATGGCCGACCTCGATCAGACCCGGCAGCGCGACAACTGCGACAACTTTGGTCGCCTTCTGGACAAGCATGGTCGCCCGATAAAGAACTGGCATCGGGAATACGACTTCTGCGTGTTCGAGGGCAACCCATACAAGGTGCCATCGGATTTCGCACAACGTTTTCTGCTCGGATGGCGGATTTGCCGTCCGCAGGAATGCCCCGAAATCCTGCCTACTTCATGGGACACATCAACTGGCTGCGTGCTATCAGGCAACGGCGAGATGATGATGATTTACCGACCCAGCGCGATTGCTGAGAAGGTCTACGACAAGTCTCACGAGAAGACGGATGAGCGATACAAGCTCATCTACAAGAAAGGGAAGGCCGAGCAAGCCCTGATTCCCGGAGCTCGCGAGAAGACTGCCGCTGAAAAGGGTGGTCAGTTCATCCAGAGCTACGATCTCAAGGTTTCGCAGTCGCCGGCCCCCTATGACGCAAGCCCGGATGTCGCCTTCGGTGCTCCGGCAGGTTCCGCCTCAAGCTAGTCTTGAGAGACAGTTTCAAGCAAGGACGACACTTCCATGTCTGTCGCGTACTACTTCGGACTTGAGCCGCTTCCCGATCAAAAGGGAATGCCGGTGCAGGTCTCGCAAGGCAACATCGCGACGAGCAATACGCTGGGCTGTTACATCAACACGCCCGTTGCCGGAACGCTCGCCGCGACCACCGTCGGCATTACCGACCGGACGACCTCGATTCTTGGTTCCGCTCAGGCTTTCAAGGGCGCTACCACTGACGCCGATTATCAGTATTTGACCGGCGCCGAAACCGAGGTGATCCTCGTCACCGTGTCCGACACGCGCAACCTCTTCGTGGCCGCCGCCGATGGAACACTGACGCCCGGCACGACCTACGGTTTCACCACGGGAGAAGACGATGCCGGCAGCACCGTTACCGGCCTTTCCTCGGCTCGCGTGGACAACACCAATGGTTCCTCAACCGCCAACACGCTTATGTGTCTCGCGGTCGTTGACGAACCGGGCAACACAACGGGTGCAGGCACCCGCTACACCTTCTCGGTCAACAATAAGGCCATCTTCGCGTAAGCGAGAAAGGGGAAACTCACATGGCTGCTGGTGTCGCAATCCAAACCGCATCATCCTTCCTCCCTCTCTTACAGAAGAATCTGGCCGATTTGGCTCTTGGTCAGTACTACGAGAAGCAGGAATGGAAGCAGGTCTTCAAGGAAGAAAGTTTCGATACGTCCTTCTCGAAACGCTTCCAGATTTCCCGGCGTATCATCCCCCTCGGCCCGATGGCTCAGTGGGCGACGCTGGCTTCGCGCGACCCGGACAACTACAAGATGGGTCCCGCGAAACAGCTCAACATCAATCGTTACGGAATGCAGGTCGCCTTCGACCGCGACGTGGTTATGGACAAGATGTATGATGTCACCACGTCCGTCGCGAAAGACTCCGGCTACTCCGCAAACCTGACGATTGAGTTCGACGCCGCGACGCTGCTCGACAACGCTACCGCCACCACCTACTACACGTCGGGTGAGGGCGAAGCGCTGGTCTCCGACTCCCACGCGGTCTACGGCGAAGGCGCAACCTCCGCCGACAACAAGATCGCTGGCGCGCTCAGCTATTCCGCCGTTCAGGACGGAATGGTGCTCGCGAGCCAGATGGTCAACGACCGCGGCTATCCGCTCCCGCAGGTGCCGACGCGACTCCTCGTGCCGACCGTTCTGATGAACACGGCCAAGGTGATCGTGAAGACGCCCTACAAACCGGGCACGGACGCGAACGACATCTCCACGGTGTTCAACGAGCTGACGTATGACATCAACCACTACATGACTCAGAGCACGTACTGGTTCCTCGTCTGCGACAAGCACGATGTTCACCTCAAGTTCCGCGAGCAGTTCAACACGGACACTTGGCAGGACCCGAACACCGGGACGCTGTTCTACCTCGCCCAGCAACGCTACCTGACCGGTTTCAACGACTGGCGCGGGTGGTATGGTTCGGTGGGGTCCTAATCCAGAAAGGGAGGGGCTAAAATGAAGAACTTCACGAAAGCCCTCCTTGCTGTTGTGATCGGTGGACTCCTCGGCGGAATTTGCTGGGGAGTCACCCAAAATCCCAACGGCAATCGGGATTACTCAATCGAACCGCTGACCGATAACTCGATCAATCTCGGCGCCTACAGCTATCGCTGGAAGTGGGTGCATATCAATCACGCAAGAATCGCCAACGCCGAACTCACGTCGAGCACTCTCGGCTTTGTGAGCGAGAATGTTGTGAACTTCGGCGCGAGCGGTATCTTGACGGTTGGTAGTACTGCGAGCGTCGCTGGGGCTGGCGACATTGCGGGAGTCCTGCGGGCTCGTAGCGGTATTCTTGCCACCGGTACCAGTCGGTTTGCGGGAACCACAACGCTTGGAACCGTCGTCACGACCGGCTCCGCAACGCTGGCGTCCCTCGCCGTCACCGCAAACGCAACGGTCGGCAACACCGCTGCGGTCGGCGGAACCTTCAGCACGGTTGGCAACGTTGACAACGCCGGCGCGGTTCGTAACAGGGGACTGACTTTTCTCTCTGGCACGAATCGTTTTGCTGGCGCGACCACCGTCGGGACTTTCACAACGACCGGCTCTGCTACACTCGCTTCTGCGGGTGTGACTGGGCTGCTCACCTACGGCGCGCTCAAGACGAACATCGTCGCCTACGCAACCACGACCACGGCAAGAACCATCACCGCCGCAGAGAGTGGAACGACGTTCGTGATGACGCCCATCAGTGGCACGAAGGCTGTTGTGACTTTCACTCTTCCTGCTGCTGCTGCTGGACTTTACTACACCTTCATTGACCAAGACCCAGAAGCCAACGCTGATCTTTGGATCACGGCGACTGCGGGCGACACGATCAATGGCGGGACCGCGGGAAAGTCCTACACCTGCACTGGCGACGCCGTGAAGCAGTCGGTCACTCTCGTCTCCATTGACGGAACCAGTTGGGAAGTCATCTCAGAAGTCGGAACGTGGGCTAACAACAACTCGTAACTCTCTCCTCCAGCCAAGGGGATTGCCGCACAAAGGGGGCGGGCCTCGCGCCTGCCCCTCTTTTTTCAAGGAGCGACGCCGTGAATCTCGCAGAAGCCCTCAACTACGCATACAACTTCGCGCAGATCAACAAGATCACGGAAAAAACTCCGTCCTACACGACGGTCATCGGCTATCTCAACATGGCGCTCGGGCGCACGTATCAGGAACTTTGGAAGCGCGGCTGTCCACTGGAGCAGGGCGAAGCAACCGTCACAACAACGGCGGGGCAGTATCTCTATCCCTTTTCTGATTTCACCGGCCTTGCGAACACCAGCATGGTTCGGATTCTCTACCGCTCGGGCACGAATTCGTCTTACTTCCAGTTGCAGCGCAAGAATCTCGGCTCGCTCTACGATCTTGGCAACGACCCCGCCTTCACGCAGACGCAGGGTTCTCCGGGCGCGTGGTATCTCGCCACCGACCCGGCTTACTACGGTCTCTTTCCGATCCCGCAGCAAGGCGGCACGGCGGCGATCAAGGCCATGTGGGCGAAAGACCCGACGGCGGCAACGCACTATTGGGGGACGCCGACAAACACGGCCCTGACAACCGTCTGCGGCGTCACGAATGGCAGCACGGCGGTCACGAACACGAGCGCGGTGGGACACGTTTTCTCCGGCGACCAGTTTGGCGTGATCGAGGACGACGCGAACGGAAACGCGATGCCGACACGGTGGTATACGGTTACGGGGACGCCGAGCGGAACGGGCTTCACGCTCACCGAGAATTACGAAGGCGCGACAAACACTGCGGCGATGTTTGTCACGTCGAGCGTCTTCGCGCTGGGTCGCGACTGGCCCGACAAGGCTCTTTGTATCCCCTACTATGCGGCCTATCTCATCAAAATGGGCTATGACCCGGCGAAGGCGCTGGCGTTCAAGAAAATGTCCGGCGTCTATCAAAACGAACTGATCGTTGCGCTGCAACGCAATCGCCTGAGCACTGGCTCGGGCACACCATAAGGAGAAGGAACATGGGCTGCGAAGTTTTCCAAAAGGTAAAAGTAACCGTCACGGCCAACGCAACGAACAACACCGTCGGCTCGGCCACGTTTCCGTTTCGAGGCGTGATCCGAAAGATCGCCGTGGTCGCTCCCGCCGCGCTCGACACGTCAGCGACTTTCACGATCTCGCTGCTCGACGAACTCGGCGCCACGCTCTACTCGAAGGCATCGCTCGCGGCGAATTCGACGACCTCGATTCCGACAGCGAGCAACACGGCGGCGGAGAATACTTACTTCATGAATGCCGTGGTCTGGAGCGACACACCCGCGGAAGGCACCGCCAAGCCATCGCTCGCGGTTCTGATCAGTGGCAATCAGGCGGCGACGAAGGATTTCACCTGCTACGTCTATGGGGAGCAGTGGGCCTAATGCCAGATCAATTCGGAAAACTCACCACCGACATCACACCCGACAAGGCCGAAGTCTCGGACGCGCTCAACGTGAAGTTCTTTCGCGGGAGCACGGGCGTCGGGCCTATCGAGGGCTGCGATGAGGTCTACGCGCAGCAGGGGCAGACGGGCATTTCGACCGTCGTGGCAAATACGCCGCTGGGTGACCCGCCCGGACCCGGCGCGCTGATCTCGGTGGTCGGCCCTGACGGGAAGATCGAGGGGCTTGGAATCTTCGTTCCCGGATCGCGCGCAACGCTGCCGATCAACGTTGGTGGCTCGAACACCGCGACGGCTCAGGCGACGTTTCTGCCCGTCCTCCAGTTTGGTGACGGTGGAACGATTCCAACCATCCTCGCGTCGCTCCCCTTCGACATCTCGACGCAGACAACGCTCTACAATTACGACGTTGGGGCTGTGGCTCCGATTGAAGTGGGTTCGCAGGGCTCTCCGATTTTCAACGACACGATAGGGAATGTATGCGCGCTCATCGTCAACGGTGGCACTTCGGATGGTTGCGTAGCGTGGCGCGTTCGGCCCGACGGAACGCTGGCGAGCAATCATGCTCTTGGCGTGGACTATCCTCCGCAATATACCGGTTACCAGAATCATATCGTTGGGTGCTATGATCCACAGACCAGTCTTCTTGTTCACGGTTTCGTGAAAGCGGGAAACACAACGCAGAGCATCGTCTCGATAGACGCCGACGGGAAGGTAACGCCCTATACGACTGGTCTCGAAACCCTCTACGCCTACTGGAATATCTGCCAGTGCGTAGGCCCTCGCGGCATCATGTATGCGGCCTACTACGATTCTTCGGCGGGCTCGGCGATCTGCGCCTTCGATCTGACAAAGGGCTCTACGGCGTGGGTCAGCAACATCACGTCGCTGAACCCACAAGCGAACAAAGCGATTATTGACTGCTGCTTCACGGCGAAGGGCTATCTCGCGGTCCTCGGTAAAAGCACGGCGAGCGGGACGCCCTACATCCTCGCGCTACTCGATCCATCCACGGGTTCCGTAGTGGCGACGACGACCTTCGCCCAGAGCGATACGAGTTCGCGGTTCGACGGCTTCCCGCCCATGCAGTCGGACGCGGACGGGAATATTTATTTCTGTGTTCTCGACTTCTCGATTGGCGACGGCGAGTCCGGAGTCATCTACAAGTTCTCCACGACGGGCGGCGTCCTCGGCTACGTGACGCGGGTTGGAATTTCAGACTTTCCCGACTTCTCGACCGACGTGTTCGAGAACATGGCGATTGCGAACGGCTACCTCTACGTGGTCACGAGCGATGTTAGCGACAACGGCCCGGACAAAATCTACCGCATAGACCTGTCGCTGGACGCGGGCACGATCATCAGCAATGCTCGCGAAAAAGAAACATTGCCGTGGCTCGTCGGACAAGACCCGACGGGCTACTGGCGCACGGTGGTTCTTCCTGCCGGAGATGCTGCATGGAGCGCACGGTAAATGGGTATCGCGATAGGCACAGTCACCGCCGGAAAACGCTGGCAGTTCGCGCAGAGCGTTGGGAACACGCTGCTCGGCTTCGCTGAGGGCGAGCGGCCCATCCTCATCAACACCGCGCCCGACGACACGGTGATCTGCTACAAGGCGGGCGTGAAGTTCCCGTTTCAGGCCCCAACGCTGGCCGCGACGGTCGGGGCGAATCTGACGACGGGCGCGCAGTACTACGTCCTCTACTGCTACCGGCGCACGATTGACGGCCACATTTCCGCGCCGTCCCCCGCAAGCGCAGTGGCTACCGTCTCGGGCTCGAACCTCGGCCTCAAGGTCAGCGGCTTCCTCGCGCCGGAGAATGGCGCTTATCCCTTCGACAACTACATTGACCAGATTCTCCTCTTCGTGCGACCTGCGGGCGTCGGTGGCGTCGGCGGGGACGGGTGGTATTACTGGACCAACACGACGGACTCGATTTTGGAGATTCGGAAGAATCGCAAAGGGGACGTGGGGAGCCCCGCGCTACTGCCGGCGTCGTTCAACACCGTAGGTGACATCCGGCGCGCGCAGACGAACGGGCTTTTGTATCTCTACGGCGGCGGCGGGGGAACGAGCACGGGTGGGGGTGGGACGGGTGGAAGCGGTGGTTCGGGCGGGGGCGGGACGAGCACGGTGGGACCGGCGGTGTTCACGAATCCGCTTGGCGACCAGTATGTTTCAACGGGGATTGGAACTCCAGCGTTTACTGGAACGGGTCTCAACAATTTTATGACGGGTGGACGCTATACTGGAACTGCCGCCGCGCAATTTGAGTGTGTGATAGACGGAGTTGGGATTTCAAGAGAGTCAGTAGCCGCCGCGCGGGCTGCTGCCTATAGTATTGAGCCGGTTTATTATTATGATTCTGCCGGGAATATCCAAGTTGCCTACAGAGAGGTTATTGGTGATCCGGTTTCCGCAAAAAACACACTAGCATCCTCTGGCTACTATACTGGAACAGCAAATTCTACGTTCACAATAGTTGTTGTAGATACCTCTGTTGTTCCAAACACATTCAAATGGAAAAAGGACAATGGAGCATTTTCCTCTCCGGCAGCAATTACAAACGTTCTATTTGCTCTTTCTGACGGCGTGACGGCCAGATTTCAAGACAACGCCGCTTTTGTTGGAACTGGATATACGAGCGGAAGTTCTTGGGCTATAAATTGTTTTCCATCGCTTCCGGGTGTAGTTGATTTTTCTGGAAACGGGAAAAACGACATTACGATCACGGGGACAAATACTAGCGGTTCTTCTGCACAATTTAATGTTCAAGTTCTCGACGGAACCTCTTCTCCAAACTACTTTATATGGAACAAGAACAATGGACCGTATTCTGCTCCTATAGAAATGAGCACATCGCCAACGCTTCTATCGGGTGGCATTTACGCTCAATGGTTGAACACAACGGGTCATATATCGTTTGATGCTTGGTCTTTTTCGTGTAGTTCTGGATTACCTTCTTCCCCGGTATTCACCGGCAGCGGACTCAATGATGCGGTATCTGGTGGTTCTAATACTATAGATGGATCGCTTTTTATTATTACAATTGATACGCCAAACGGAAATTACCCCACCCTGCCGCAGAGATTTAGCTGGGTGCGTAAGTCAAGCCGAGCGGTACCAGAAACGAGCGGATCAAGCATTCCGTTGAGTACGTCGCCAATTACACTTGCTTACGGTGTAACAATCAGGTGGGGATCGACGAGTGGCCATACGGCTGACTACCAGTGGGTTATTAGCACGGTTCCCGCAACAACCTACGACACCTTCAAGTGGAGAAAAGATGCTGGTCCCTATACGACCGGCGTTCCGTGCAACCTGTTAGACTACCAGTTTGTTGGGATGACTTATACTGGCTACAAAACATTATCGGATGGTTTTGGTGTTGGTTTTTCATCAGTGAGCGCCCACACGTTGAACGACTCGTGGACAACGCGGTGTTCTGCTCCGGCGCGTGGACTCAATGACGCCACGAGCGGTGGGGATTATACAAACGCCTCTGGCGCAATCTTTCGGATAGACCTGTCTTCGCAGGGCGGAGGCGCAACTCCAGACAAATTCGACTGGACAAAGAGCGGCGGGGGTGGCGCGACGGGAGTGGCGATCACTGGTTCAGCGCAAAACCTCTCCGACGGCGTGACGATCATGTTCGGCGCGACTGTCGGGCATCTCATCGGAACCTACTGGACCATCTCGGCGACGGGCCTCGGTGGTGGCGGCACACGCATCGCACCTACGGTGTTTACTGGAGCGGGCCTCAACGACTGCTATTCGAGCGGGGCATACAACGGCGCGGCGAACGCGACATTCACCTTCATCGTTGATTACGTGGCGGGCTCGCCAAACACCTTCAAGTGGAAGAAGGATTCCGGCTCCTTCACCACCGGCGTCGCGATGACTGGCGCGCCGCAGCTCATCCTCGACGGCCTCTACGTGCGCTTTGTGGCGATCACGGGCCACACGCTGACCGACCAGTGGACGGTCGCCTGCACGGGGACGAACATCGCGACGAACGTCGGCGCGACGGTCTTCACTGGTAGCGGCCTCAATGACGCGACGAGCAGCGGCAACTACACCGGCACGACGACCTCGACCTACACGGCCACGATCACCGCGACAGGAACGCCCGACACCTACAAGTGGCAGAAGGACGCGAACGCGCCGATCACCGCCATTAGCGTCGGAACGTCGTCGCACTTACTCTCCGACGGTGTCTATATTCAGTGGGCGGCAACGACCGGCCACACTGTCAACGACCAGTGGAAGATCACGGTTTCTCCGAACTCGAACGCGGGCGACTCCCCGACCCCCGGCTGGTCGCTCCTCTCCATGACCTTCTCGCAGCCCGACACGATCATCAAGCAGGGCCAGCGCGTCGAATACACCGAGAACTATCTTTTGCCTCCGAATCGCCACGGCTGTCTCGTCGGCCAGCGCATTATCACGGCTGGGACTGCGACGCGCACGGGAGCAACGGACGCGACCTGCACGATCACGAACGTCTTCTTCGCCGGGAAGACTCGCGCCGGAGTGCAGCTCACCGGCGAAACGGTCAGTGACGGCGACCTCTACAAGAATTTCACCGTGGCCTCGACGATCATCGGCACGGTCTTCTACGTGGTCAGCAACACGAAATTCTTCCTCGCCGACGCCTACGACGGCCCGACGATTGCGAACCAAGGCGGGTTCAAGTTTGAGGGGCAGCAGTTCGTCCGCGGCTCGTCGTGCTACAACACGATCACGGGTCCCTACATCACGCAGACCACCGCGCCGCAGCACTGCAACCCCGACTCGTTTCTCGCGCAGGAACTCAAGATCGGCGATCAGGACGAAATTCTGGACCTGACGCCCATCTCGAACTCCTTCGGCGTCTGGCTCAACACGCGCTGCTACCGGATTGACACCGCCTCGATCAGTGGCCAGTTCCGCGACGCGATTGCGAACATCGTGGCGATCACCGACCGCACGGGAGCCGTCTCGCGCTACTCGTCCATCAATGCGCGAAACAACTTCATCTTCGCCCTGTCCTCGCAGGGGATTCTCAAGTCCGACCTGAACTCGGTGGACGTGGTGACGGACTCGGAAGCCCTTCGCTCCTACTTTATGGATAAGCTGAACATCGCCACTTACCCGGAGTGTCGCGGCCAGTTCCTCGTTGGGCTCCATCAGACGGACTACTATCTGCTCTACTACCTCAAGAGCGTGGCGGGCACGACCTTCACGCAGGGCGTCCTCTACGACGTGAACGAGACGCGGCTCATCCCTTTCAACATCGGGCGCGTGATTACCGAAGTGCTGCCCTGCAACGACGGCAACGGAAATCCCGTGATCGCCTACGGTGACGCGAGCGGGAACATCGGGCAACTTTTCAAGTCGGGCGTCTTCACCAATGCGGGCGACGACTACACCGTCATGTGGCAGTCGGGCGCGGCGGATCACGGCTCGCCGCTCAAGAAATTTATCGGCGGGATCAACGCGCTCCAAGCAAAGGCTGGCGCGGCCCCGTGGAATCTGACGCTGAACGTCTACGCGCCGGGAGCCTCGGTGAATCTCGACTCGCTGCCAACGCCGCAAGTGACGGCCCTTTCGAGCGCACAGGCTGGATACCGCGTGAACGTGACGCCGACCCGCGCCACGGAACTCTTCGTCTATCGCCTCACGGGCAACTCGTCCGAGTGGCCGGATGCAGTCTCGCGCATCAGCTTCGACGTGCAACTGTTCGAGGGGGCGCGGTAATGGCGACGGGTCCACAGCAATCTACTGGCGCGACGCCGACCCCGATTGCGGTGACGTGTCCGGTTGATCTTACAAAGATGAAGGGTGACGATCTTCTAAAAAAACCCGACTATTTCATGCGGAAGCTGAACGAAACTATTACGTGGATTGTTCAGCGAATAGGCAACCCGCAGCAGCTCAGCCAGACCAACGTCGCGGGCTTCCAGCAGCAGACGGTGGTCATCACACAGCAGCAGAACGCGGACCCTTACATTGACGTGCAGCTCAACCCCACCGAAGCCTTCACGACCTATTCGCTGGTTCACGTTTCCAGCAGTGGATTCGCACAGCTCGCGACGAACACCAATAAGAATCTGACGGCCACCCATGTCGTAACGTCGCTCACGGGCCTCAACTCCGCGCGCGCTGCTCGGCGTGTCGGAGGGCTCGTCAATGCGAACGTGCAAGTCACCACCGGCAGCACCACGTCGGACGTTTATCTCTATCTCAGCACCGGAGGAACCGCGTCAAATGCGCGTCCCACAACTGCGGGAACTGTTGTCCAGATTGTCGGGCTCTACAAGGTTCCAGCAATTACCGCTGGTATTTATCCTGTTGAGTTTGATCTTCAGTACCCGAGCGTATAGCTACTCGGACTGGACGCAGGTCTATCCCGTCAAGGAATACAACGTCTTCGGCGACCCCGACCGTCTCTCGACAGCCACGGTGGAACGCATTTCTGACAACCACCTGCTCACGAGCGGCCTGTCGGTGGACAACGTGGGCCTCGAAACCTCCCAAGGCGCAACCCTCGTTGGCGCGAATACCTATGGCGCGGCGGGCGGCGCGACGTGGAGCACCGTGCAGCAAGCCCTGATCTGGCTCTCAAAAAACGGCGGCGGCAGTGACGCTACGACCACCTACACGCTCGCCTATCCGCAGCTCGCGATCATCTGGCAGAATGGAACGCAGACCCTCACAAACAACTCCGAAACCACCGTCTCGTTCACGGACGCGCTCAAAAATCCGAACGGCATGTGGAGCGCGGCGCACCCGAAATACATCACCATCCCCGTCACCGGCTACTACATCTGCTTCTACTCGATCTCCTACGGGGCTATCAGCGGAACGCTCTCGTCGCTGAACTACGTGGGCCGGAGCCAGATCGTCATAAACGGCGCGGCGGGGAATACGAACCGCACTGTGGGCCGCGCCTCCTACGTGCTGGGTAGCGTCGTCACGAGCTATGCTTCGGGCGGGCTGGTCTACCTGAACGCGGGAGACATCGTGGCGCTGACGGCCTTCCAGAACTGGACGGGCAACGTGACGCTCGGCGGGCCGGGGCTCGCGACGCGCACGAATCTCGGCGTGGTTAGGGTCTCCGAAGAGCTCGTGTCGTTTCTCGTGACGGGCGGCGGGGGACGCACGGCGGTTGTGGCCGGTCCGGGGATTACTGTTGTCAAGGACGGAACCACGACCTACACCGTCTCGCTCTCGACGGACGCGCTGACGAGCCTGTCGCTGATCGGCAGCATGGTGCAGAATGTCGTCGCGGGCGAGAACATGAACAGATCGGATGACGGCGCGCGCCCGAAGACGATCACGCTCAACTCCGAGGGCGGCGGCGGCGGAAGCACGGGCGTCCTGACGGTGCTTGGGGAAAACGGCGTCACGGTCGCCAACGGCACGAGCACGACCGTCACGGTGGGGTTGACAACCGACGTGCAGACTTCGATACCGCTGGTCGGTGGGGTGGTCGGCGACGTGGCGGCAGGGCCGGGTCTGGTGTTCACCGAGAATGGCGGAAGGCCGCGGACGGAGACAGGAACCCTCTCGTCTGACGTGTGGACTTCGCTCGGACTCATCGGTGAGTTTCCCGTGCAGGTCTATGGCGGGGACGGTATTCTGGTCACGAACAACGGGGGAAGACCTATTTCCTACACCATATCATTCTCCGGGCAGACGACGGCCGTACTGACCGTCTCGGGCGGGCCGTTGGTTGCGATTACGAACGGGAGCGGGCCGGATGTGACAGTTGGTATTCTCGACGACGCCGTGACGAGCGTGAATCTGGTCGGCAGTTTGGCGCGCGGGGTCAAGGCGGGCAACGGAATTTCTGTCACCAAGAGCGACGAGCGACCGAGCACCTACACCGTGGCGCTCACGACGGCGGTGCAGAACGCGATCACCACGGCGGGTCTTGGACTGGTGAAAAATGTAGTGTCGGCGAACTCGAACGCGACGATCACGAGCGACGGGAAGAACCCGAAGACTTTGACGCTCACCGTCACCACCAGCGGGGGCGGCGGCGGGGGAATAACTACCTCGACTCTTGCGGTCTCTGCCTACCATTCAACAACGCAGGCGATCACGGCGGGCGCGGACACGCGAGTCCTTTTCAATGGCGAGAACTTCGACACCTCGAACATGCACAGCACGTCTGTTAATACAGGGCTCTTTACGGTTCCCGCGGGCGGTCACGGGTATTGGATTGTCATGTCCTCGATCACGTTCGCGTCGGGCGCGGCATCAAAGAACGCTCGCTGCCATTTCTCGGTGAACGGACAGATCGCCACGACGAATCAGTGGTGGGGTGGCGTCAGTGGTTCGCTGAACGCTGCGGAGACGGCGCAGCGCAGCGGCGCGGCGATCATGCTGCTCAACGCTGGCGACACTGTTGAAGTGGACGCTCGCATCAACACCGGGGCCATGATTCTTGGGTCCACAACGGTCGGGCTTAGAAACCGGTTCCAGATGGCCCTCTTTGGAACTGGCGCGGGCGGCGGCACGGTTTCGCAAGTGAAGGCCGGGAGTGCCTACGTCACGAGCGCGAACGACACGGGTCCGACGGTCACGATTGATCTGGCGGCGAGCACGAAGACGATTCTCGACAACGCCTTCACGACGATCACCGTCACGGCCCCGCTGGTCACGACGAGCACGAGCGGGCCGATCACGAATTTGTCCATCCCCTCGGCGATCACGACCAGCACGGTCTATTCGCAGTACGCGAGACTCGACGGCTCGAACCAGCCGTTCACGGGCGACATCGGCCTTCCGCATATCGGAACAAACTGGATGCTGTTTACGGATTCATCTGGCGTCGTACGCGGCGACCCCGGCGTGAAGGTGGACACGGGGAACAACGGGATCGTAGCGGCGAACGGGACGTTCAGCAACGACTTGGCGAGCAGCGGGCCGGTGAGGGCGGGCGAAATTATCACAAATCTTTGGAGGAACGATGAAGGCACGACGGTCGCCGTTGCCTTCGAACCAGATACTGGCGGTGTCCAATTTTACAAAGTAAAAATTGATCCACCCGTGCACCCTTACGGTGGTGAACTGCTTTCTATCCACACGGACGGGGGGATCGGTCTTGAGTTAATCGGCGGAGATGACCAGTCGCTTGAGGAAATGTGGATAGATAATATCGGAACGTGTCTCGTGCTCACACGCGGGCATTCGATGTCAGGCTCTCCGGGGGGGCCGACGATTGAAATAGCAGAGCAGTCTGGTGGAATACCCGCAATCGTCGTTGATGGGACGCCTGAAGGCGCGATTTGCACAGGACTGAACGCCGACCTTTTGGACGATCACCATGCCTCATATTTTGCGACCGTCACCGCCCTAAACACAAAAGTAAGCACCACCACTCTAGCGTCATACTCTTATGTTTCCAAAAACGCCACCCTCCTCGCCCACACGCTCGCGCTGGTCGCCACGTCCACGAACCTGACCTCGAACGCGGGTCTGTGGTGGAGTCAGGTGAACGGCTTCACGCTGGGGGTCGCCGGGGATATTCGGGCGACGAGCGGGACGGTCTACGCGGCCTTCAACGGCAACGGCGCGAACGTGACCTCGCTCAATCCCGCGAACCTCTCGGCGGCGGTCCCGATGTCAAAGGGCGGCACGGGCACGACCTCGCCGACCAACAAGACCATCCCTCGCGTCGGGCCGAGCAACTTCATCACCGACGGGCTCCTGTGGTGGACGACCAAGAGCACAGTGAGCGGCGGGATAACGGTGGGGCTGAAGGGGGACTCGCATACGTCGGGGACGCAGACGGCGACGCAGTTCGTAGGGGGCGGGGCGGGGCTGACCAGCGTGACTGACGCAGGGGCGATGCGGCTCATGGGCGGGAACAGTGTAAGCAACGGAACTCAGACCTACCTCGATGCGAATATAAACGGAACTCCCGCTCCCTACCTTACGCTGGCTCAATTTACAGGCAACGGTGATAGCTCTGTCGGCGGAACAGCTTCGCTTGCTGGAACTCTTACGGTCGTTGGCAGTGCTGCTTATCAACTTCCCGACGCTGGCGGTGTTGGAGTGAGCGCAACGGGCGGGGCAGGTATGGACGTCGGGGAGGGGACAGCCGATGGAACTGTTGGAGGTTCTGCTGTAGTTGCAGTCGGCGGCGCAGGCGGTGCGGGGTCTGGCGATTACCCTGCTGGCAACGGCGCGATCGCTGGCGTCTTTGTCGGCGGAGCGGCAGGCGACGACTCAATCGGAGGTTTTGGTGGAGTTTTGCCGGGCGCAGGTATAACCGCAGACGGCGGTGTTGATACTAATGGCTACGGAAACGCTCCTGCTGCAATCCTCGGCGCAACCCGTGGCAACACACTTATTGGCGCAGCCACGGACGACGGCGTGAACAAGTTGCAGGTCGTCGGTCAGATTGCTCCGCAGGGCAGCGGTTCAGGTGTGCTACTCAAGAACGGGTCGAACCAGCAAACCGGCTCGGCCACGCTCACGACGGGCGGCACGGTGACGGTGAGCAACACCTATGTCAAGACAGGGGCGGTGATCCTGCTCTCCCGACAGAGCTTTGCGGGGACACCAACCACACCGGGAGATTTGAAAGTTGACACTATTGTGAACAGCACATCGTTCGTTATTACTTCTACACTGACGACTGACCGTGGCGTGATCGGCTACGTGATTTTCAACCCCGCGCCGTAGCCTCGCGCAGCGACAGCGAATTTCCCTTGCGCCCAGCGCGCGAGAGTCGCATAAGTCGGAAGGACGTGGGCAATGACACCAGTGCGGGAGCGTTTGTATGAGCAAGATGGAAGTCTGCGAATGTCTGCAAAAGGAGAATCTTGAGCGCATGGCAACGGAACTGGCCGAACACAAACTCCTGCTCTTTGGCGATGGCAACGGCAATAAGGGCATCATCCGAAAGATGGATCAGCTCCGCGCGCAGCTCTATCTCGTGATCGCGCTGACCGTGCTTAGTCTCGCGGCGAACCTTCCGCCCGTGGCGCATTTTCTTAACGCATTCTTTCGATAGGAGGCGGCAATGACCAAATGGCTGTGGGTCCGAGAACTCGCGCTCTACATTCTCCGCGCAGAGCTGCGGCACTTCGCGGATGAAGCCCTCCGCGTCGAGAACGCCGAGCTGCGCGTCTTCGTGAAGGAGACAAATTCCGCGATGTCCAGCGACGGCGGCATGACGAAAGCGGAATGTCTCAAGGCTCAGTCGGTCGCGCAGTATCTGATCGAGAAGTATGGGATGGACGCTCGATGACTCGAAACTGGTTTATCTGCGTTGGTGGCTTCACTCAGACTCGCGGTACCGGAAACGGTGTCCTCGCGTTATCTGAGAAGCTTCGTCGTTTCCAGAATCCTGAAACCAATATCGAGTTTCTCGCGTGGTGCGACGACATGGCAGCGATGGCGACCGAGATTGACGAGCTCGCAAAGCAGGCTCGCGCCATCCCCGGCAATGAAAAATTTACTCCAAACATCTGCATCTTCGCCTATTCCTATGGTGGCGGCTATGGTGCTCCACGACTTGTCTTTGAGCTTTGGAAGCGCGGTCTTCGCGTGCGCGCGATCGTACTCTCCGACCCCGTGTGGCGATTCAAGATTCCGGGCCTTGGGCGGTTTGGTCGTCTCTTCGAGTGGGTTGCCGCTCCGATCAGTGGCATGACGCTCTTCGGAAAAATCACCTTCAGGCCAAAGGAAATTGGCACGATCTTCTGGTTCTACCAGCGCCAAGGGTCTTTCGTGGACGGCTTCTTGAACCCGCAGGGACGTGAGCCGGTCTGTCTCGGCGCAGAGATTCACGCCGGGGAGTTACTGGACTATCCTCACGCTTCGATGGATGATGCCGTGGAATGGCATGAAAAATGTCTTGAAGTGGCGGGCGATGTGTTGCAGAAGTCATCTTGATTGAAAGGAGAGACGATCATGGAACGTCTCTATGTTTCGGATGGACTGGAGTTTCCTCGGCTGTGCTTGAAGATTTTTCTCGTCGCGGTGGTCGCCGCGGTCGTCGCGTTTCTCTTCTCCGGCTGCTCGCGGGTCCACTACGTCAACGAACAACTAGACCCGACCACGGGCAAGGTGATCGCGCGTCAGGAGATTTCGCATTTCGTCGGACTCAAGTTCGGCGCGGACGATCTCAGCGTCACGCTCAATCCGAAGGGCACGAGCTCTTTCTCTGGGAAGGGCGTCGGCGCGGACCCGAATGGAACGATCAACGCCTACGGCGATCAGCTCAACAGGGCGTTTCAGACCGGCCTCGCGGCTGCGGCCAAGGGCGCGGCAGGGGCTCCGTAATGACCGAGCTGCCGTCGCCAAGACTCCCGGAGCCGAACTTTCCGAAGAAGGAACCGCCCGTCGGCCTCGGAGAGAAAATTCTGATCGGGTTCTGCATCGTGGTGATCGTGCTGATCTTCATTTGGGCGGCAATGCCGGGGATGACCCCGTAAAGAGAGAAATACAATGGCGCGGCAATCGTGGACAGACGCAGACGCTCAATACGCTGGAGTCGGTAATCTGTCCACCTTTGGCGGCAGCGACCAGATGGGGCCGGAGAATCCCTACGCGCAGAGTTTTTATGATGCAGCAGGCGGCGGCGGGCAACGGGCCTTTGCGCAGACAGCCTCGCGTGGTGACTGGCCCACCTTTGAGCAATTCACGCAGAGTCGCGCCGGATGGGGCGGCACACCTGAGCGACAATCTTCTGGAAGAGGAGCAGGTCCGATGTTAGACATGGGTGGTAATTGGAATGTTGATCCAGGCAGATATGGCAATGCGCTTCCTCCGGGGTGGGGTGCCTCGGGCCGCGCGGCGGCTCCTCCCGACCCATACGCGCAGCAGCTTGAGCGACACAACGCCCTCGTGCGCCAGCAGAACCAAGACTACTACCAGAATCAGCAGATGGCGGCGAATACGGGTCTCACCAACGCGCAGGCGGCGGGCGTCCAGCAAGGCACTGGGACCAAGGGCAAACTCTCCGATATGCTGCTCGGTCAGGGCGGCATCGGTGACCTGCTCAAGAAACTGATCGCCCAGATGTCTGGTGGGGGCGGCGGGGCTCCTCCGGGGACCTTCGGCCAGTTCACGCCGGGGCAATACGCGACCGGCACAGCGGGCGGTTATACGCGGGCTCCCATGTTCATCGCGGGCGACTCGCCACGCTCGGCAATGAGGGCGGGCGGCCCGGAGATGATCGAGAACCCGACGGGCGCGCCGATCCGTGTCCACAGCAATCCGGCCACGATGCAGATGCTTCGCGGGCCAAATGGTGTCTATCAGCACTTCGGCTGCGGGACTGGCGGCGGGATGCCTCGCTACGCGCAGGGGACCGGCGGATGGGGCCAGCCGTCCTACACGGGTGGGTATGGACAGAACATGCAGCGACAGTCACAGAATTTCGTTCCGGGCGTCGCGAAACCACCTCAGCCAGCATGGGGTGGTGGCGGCGCGGCTCCGGGCCAGTTCAACACCGGGCCGAACACCACAAGGATGGACGCGCCGAACCCATTGGCGAACAACTACGGCAACCCCGTCACGTCTGGCGGAAATCAGTCTCAGCTCGGGCGCGGATGGGGCGCGCAGCCTCAAGGCGGGATGCAGGCGGGCGGATACGGCGTCGCGAGTATGCCGGGCGTGAACCAGAACTCTGTCGGCGCGCAGAATCTCTTCCTTGGTATCGGTGGGTCTGGCGTTGGTCAACAGGCGCGTCCGAGCGGTCAGGCGCAAGTCTACGGTGGACCGGGCGCGGCTACGGGGCAGTTCGACACCACCAGAAACGACTTTCGCGCAGAGACTCCATTCGCGCAGCAACAGCCTCGGTGGAACAACGCCGCTGCGCCCGCAGTGAGCCCGCTCGACCTTTTCCTCGGTATTGGCGGAAACACTGGCCCTGCGTACAATCCCGTCTACGGCGGTCAGGGCGCACGACCCGGAGAGTTCGACACGACGCGCAACGATTTCCGCATGGAGGGTCCGGCGGGTAATCCGCTCTATGACCCGCGCAAGACGAACCCTGGTCCTTATCGCATAGTGTAGCAACGAATCGAGGGACACGAAAATGCAACGAGCCAGTCTTCTTCCACGCTTCGCTTCTGGTACATGGGGCTATGGAACCACAAATGACAACTGGGCGGGCGGCGTTGCGAATACGCCCTACTACGGCCCCGGCGTCACGTCTGGTGGCGACCAGAGCCAGTTTGATCCTCGCAACCCACAGCGTCAGGCGTGGTCCTCGAACGGAACCGGCTGGACGGGTTACGGCGGGACAAATCCTAACGGTATCTACAACCCGTTTATCGGCATGACCGCCGCACAGATTCAGACAGCACAGAGCGGTGGATCGGTTCCCCCGCCAGCCTCGTGGACCCCTCCGCCCGCCGCGCCCGATTGGCAGAATTCGAGTGGGAACGCTCCGACGTGGAGTGGTGGGTCGCCAGCGTATAGTCCGTGGTCTGGCGGGGCTCCAAATGCGACGGCGTGGCAGAATAATCTTCCGGCTCCTACGGCGTGGGGGGCGCAGCAGGCGGCTCCTGAATGGTCTTGGAACCAGAGCGCGCCCGCGCAGCAGCAGTTTGGACAAGTTGGTGCCGCACAGGCCGCGCCGGCGTGGTCGTGGAACCAGAGCGCGCCCGCGCAGCAGCAGTTCGCGCAGGTCGGGGCAGCTTCAGCGCTGCCGAACTGGACTGGCGCGCCAGCATTGTCTCAGGCTCAGGCCGCGCCGGGGTGGAATTACGGACAGACTTTTACGCTGCCAGAACTCGCCGCGTGGCAGAATGACTTCGCTGTTCCTGATCTCTCCTACACACCAGAAACAATTCAGGCGATGGCCATCCAGCAGCAGGGCTCGGCAAATGCAGCCAATCGCGCCGCAATGGGCGCACGCGCTTCTGCTGGGGCTTCTCGTGGCCTGATGGGCGGTTCCTTCACTGGCTCGCCCGACGACGTACAGGAGGCGGCAAACGCCACGTCACTCGGCCAGTTCAGGCTTGGCGCAGAGCAGGCAAACAAAGCCAATCTCGCGCAACAGGCGTCGCTTGCGCTTCAAGGGCGCGGACAGGACTTGACGGCACGGGGACAGAACGCTGATTATGGTGTCGCGCAGGGAAACCTCAACCTTGGCGCACGGGGACAAGACCTTTCGGCTCGCGGGCAGGATCAAAACTACAACATCGCTTCCAGCGGCCAGAACCTCGACGCATGGAAGGCGATGAACGATTATGCCCTCGCTCAGTCGGGCCAGAATCTCCAAGGCTGGCAGTCGGGCCTCAACTACCAGCTCGGCCAGTCTGGGCAGGGTCTCGACGCATGGAAGACCGGCCTCGACTACCTGAACCAGCAGCGAGGCCAAGACCTCACGGCGCGCGGGCAGAATCTCAGCTACATTCTCGACGCCAGCGGGCAGGGGCTCACGAATCAGGGCCAGCAGCTCGCGCAAGCCCTCGGACTCCGGGCGCAGGACCTCCAGTATTACCTCGGCCAGCAGGGGCAGCAGGGGGATTTGCTGCGGAGTCTGCTGAGCTTGTTCGGCAGTCAGTTGAGTTAAGGGGTAGTTGCTCCGCAGGATCGCTGCGCGAGGCTGAAAGGAAAATAAAAATGGCACATGTCTTTGAAAAAGAAGCCAGCAAAGAAGTAAAAGACGCGATGGAGAAACACGGCCTGCCCCGAGAAGCGGTTGAGTTTCCACTCGTATATAGTATGCGTTTGGCCTTCAAGGAGTTCCAAAAAGCCAATCCGCACATCACTGGCATTGATGACTTTCAGGGATGGTCTGGCTCGACAGGAATGTAGTCGCTGCGCGAGGCGTTTGATTCAGGGAGAAGACGATGGGCTACTTCGATCCGCAGAATCCTTTTGGTGCGTCGCCAGCCCCTCCAGGCGGCTATTACAATTTTGACCCAAACGCCATGCCTCCGATTGTGGACACACAGGAGATGCTGCGGCGTCGCCTCGCACAGCAGTATGCTTCCGACGACACCAACGATCCGGGTGCGGCTCTACGCGGAAGCATTGGAAGTTTCGTGGAGATTCTGAAAGCCCCGCTTACTGCTGCAAGTGCCGTCGGCTATGGTCTTGGGCGTTTTTCGGACCCAATCTACCCCGCTCTTTCCGCCTACAACACCGTTGGAGACCCGTCAATACCCGCCTCGCGGTGGTCTCCGGTTCAAGGCGATAACGGTCAGACGCTCGACGTGGGCAAGATGCGTCTGGCCCGCGATAAGAAAGACCGCCAAAAACTGGCCGCCGCCGAAGTTGCGCGCGCGCAAGCTAAGATGCTGAACGCTCATGCCGACGCGCTCGAACACAAATATCATCTCGCGCAAATTCCGGGTGGCGCTGCTGATCCGGCAGACGCCACAGTGCCAGACCAAATACCTCCCGACGCGATGCCTGCTCCTCCATCTGGACCGCCATCGTACGGTCAATTTGCATTTGCGCCGCCGCCGATGGGCGGAGGCTCTTCGCCGCAAAGCCAGCCACAGGCTCCCGCGCCAGCCCCACCCGCGCCTCAGGGGTCCGCCTACATGCCGTCTCGCGGAGCGTATGGGCCACAGCCGAACAACATGCCGGGGGCTGGTCCCTCTCAGCCTGCGGCAGCATGGCTCCCCCCCAACGATCCGGGGGTCAATCACGCGCAGACGATTGGTGCTCCGCCGCAAGGCCAGATGCCGCTTCCCGCTCCGCCGGTGCCGGGTGGAGTGTTGTCACTGAACGATCAGGAACTTCGCCAGCAGTATTCCGCCGACGCTCAGGCTGCGGGTGTGCCAAACATGATGATGGGGCCGTTCCAAGGCGGACAGCCTCCTGCCGCACCGCCCGCCTTATTCTCTGACAACAGACCGCTATTTCAGTCTTTTGGGAGTCAAGACTTTGTTACCGGGCGACTGCCTACGCCCGCGCCGGAGATGATGGGTGGCGGAGCCTCTGCTGCCGCAGGCCCGCAGACGGCGGATGAGTATGGAATACGTCGCAGACAAGAACTGCTGGATTCGTATGCCGCTGCCGATGAGAAGGCGCAGCAGGACCCGGACGGACTGGTGGACTTGGCGGTCAAGGCCGCTCGCGCTCAGGGTGGATCGCCAGAGCAAGTGCGCTTGATTGCGCAGCAGACCGTCGAGGATCTTCGCAAGAAGTATCGCGCCGAGGCCGACGACGCCATGCGAGCCCAGCAGCAGGGCGTGAAAGATTTCGACCAGACCGAACAAGGGCAAAATCTTTCCGATCAGTCATGGGAACGTCGCCAGAACGCTATGGGTGAGCGTCAAATTCGTGTTGCTGCCGCAAAGATAGAGAGTGCGCGCAAGGCCGCTCTGGACGCGCAGTATGAGTCCCAAGACGTTGCAGAAGAGAAGGCAAACGAGTTTAACCTGCTGGCTGCATCGCAAGGGTCGCAGTATCGTCTCTATGCTAAGCCGCCGACAAGTCCAACCGGTCTATGGGGCGTGGCAAACGTGAAGTATGTTTCCGACGAGAAGAAGGTGAGCGCAGTCGATCAGCAGGCGGCAAGCGCAAACGAGAACGCAAAGACCGCTCTTGCCGCCACGTTCGATGATGGTGGATTTAAGAACACCAAGGGTGTCGTCCAGAGGTGGGATAAGCCCTCCGGGTATTCTTCGGCCTATTCGCAGATGGTCCTCAAAATGAAGGGTAAGCCAGACCGTCGCGTCCTTGCGCTTCTTGACTCACCAAAGAGCTACGTGAACGAAGACGCATCGCTCGGACTCACACCGGAAGCCAAGACGGCTCTCGATCAGATGACGAAGCAATCTTCACCCTCGGCTGGCACGAGCGGGAACTCCGACCTCGACAGCCTTGCGCTCGGCAAAGCCAATGGCGCGCTAAGATTCAAAAACAATCAGTAGGTCGGATTTCTCGGATGCCATACAAGCTCGATTACACCCGCCGCTACCTGCACTATCTCCCCAATGGAACCAGTGTCCCCATCCATGCCCGCGACGTACTTGAACGCGCCGCGCAAGAGGATTGGGGCGACGAGCGCACAGCCAAGGCCCTCGACGACGGTGGGTTCCTGATTCCAGACGACCAGCCACTTGCCGCCGACCGCGGGGAAGTTCACGGTGCGGGCGATCCCGAACAGCTCGACACCCTTGGGCCGGTTGGAAAACTCGGAATCGGTCTGCGCGAATTCGGCGGAAGTGCCGCTGGCGCACTCGCGCAGTCGCTCACCAAGATCGGCAACACCGGCGCAAAGATATTCGGTGGCGAGCAGCATCCCATTCCTGCTCCGCCGGCGTGGGGAAATTATACTACTGGCAACCCGTGGATTGACCAGCCCGCGCAGATCGCTGGCGAACTCGTTGGTGGGGCTCCCCCATACATTGCCGCCGGAGTGGCACTTGCTCCAGCCGCGCCGCTCCTTGGCCCTGCTGCTCCTTTTGCAATCGGGGCCGGATCATTCGCTGGCGTAACAGCTCTTGAGGGTGGTGGCCCGCGTGAAGTTCTGACCAGCGGGCTTCTTGGGGCAACAATCCCCGCTGTCTCGCACGGCATTTCGCGCCTCGGGGCTCGCCTCGCCGCGCCTGCTGTTGAGCAAGCGGGGACGAATGCCGAGCGACGAGCCGCCTTTGAAGTTGCCGATAGAATGTTCAACAAGGCCGATCTTCCGGTCTACGAACCACAACCCATTGACGCCCTGACGCGCTCTCAGACCGCCAAAGCCGCGCTTGGCCGCGCCATGCAGTCTCGCGTGGGCCGTGCCGTGGGTGTCGGCGGCGTGATGACCGGCGCGAACCTGCTTTCCGGGGCGGACCTCAAGGACGCCTTCGTGCAGGGTGGCATCATGGGCCTCTTCGACGGCGTGGTGGGCGGGCGCGGACGTGTGGCGCGTGAGTCACAGACGCCGGACGCGATTGCAACGCGCGTGTGGTCAGCGAACCGGGCCTTCGATCAGGCGGTGAAGGATATTGATGCGGCGCAGAAGAAGGCGGACGCCAAGAAGATTTCGGATGCGGATGCCGCCGCGGCGAAGCAGGAAGCGACGCACGTTGCGGCTACGAGTCTTCTGGATGTGATGCACCAGCGCGACGCCATCGCGAACAAGGCGACCACGCAGGCGAAGGTCGGCCTCGACACAGTTGGTGGAAGTGAGACTGCGGCAGACACGGCGAAGACTGCCGCCCCGCTGGATGCCGCGATTGCCACCGCCGCGAAGAAGACGCCGGACATCGCCGCCGAAGCCCAGCGCCGCTACCAACAGGAGACACAGCCCTTCGACTCGCCGGAAGCCGCTGCCGCCGCCATTAAAGAGCGGTTCGACCGGGCGAAGCGGTTGCAGGACAGAAAAGCAGCGAACGCCGCGTCGCGCGATACGAAGCGCATCCAAGAGAATCCGAAACTCGACGCAGAGATCAAGGTGCTGCTGGGCGGCATGAAGCGAATCGAGACAGGGAGCGACAACGGGAAGCAGGCCGCTGTCCAGTTCGCCTCAGACCAGATCGCTCGCCGCGAGCAGTTTCACGCTGACATCGCTGCGGGACAGCCGTCGGCCACGAAGGAGCAGAACAAGGCCGGGGTGTTTGCGGTTCACCCGCCGGGCTGGACGCCTCCGCCCGCCGCACCCGCGCCCGAACCCGCTGGACCGCCGCCGCTACCTGACTACTCGACCCTCACGACGCCGAAAGCGCGCGGGGGTTATTTCCGTCAGTGGATGGATCAGGCGGACCAAGAAGAGTTCAACACCATCGCGCAGAAACTCGACGCCGCCAAGGCTCTCGGTGCGTCGAAGGGCGGCATTTCCGACAAGTTTCATCAGCAACTCATGGCTGAGGCCGACAAGAAGTATGCCGAACGGTTCCCGCAAGCCCCTGAGCCTGCTGCGTCTGCAACTGCGACGTGGCACGGGCCGCTCGCTCTCGACGAAGTGGTTTCCAGCATCACCAAGGGCGAGAAACGACAAGACCCTGAATTTTTGCAGACCCAAGCCAACAACGGGCCAGTCATAGAAGAAGCGTTGAAAAAGGTTGCCCCTCCGCCCGCCGCTCAGGCTCCGCCTGAAACCGCTGCTGCGCAAGCCCCGCCGGTCGAGCCCGTAGTGTTGTCCGACGCCGCGAAGAAGTCGCCCGAACCCGCCATGACGGACGTGGCCGACCTCGGCGTTCGCGCTGGAGACCTGCAATTCCGAACCAACGTCAACGAGCGCGGCGTCAATCCGAAGCGGCAGATCAAGGGGCCGTGGAATGCCACGGGTGTTGCACCCATCATCGCGTGGGAAGACGCTCAAGGGAAGAAGTGGGTGGTCAACGGCCACCACCGGTACGATCTCGCCGCCCGCGAAGGGGTAAAGAAAATCCTGACGCAGACGCTCAAGGAGAGCGACGGCGTGACGCTCGAAGAAGCAAAGATTATTGGAGTTGAATCCAACATAAGGGATGGGACAGCCGATGTCAGCGACATTGCCCGCTTCGTCAGAGGTCTTGGACTCACAGAAGCAGAAGCAAAAACGAGAGGCATACTGGACTACCGCGCGGGCAAACAAGGCTTCGATCTTGGAACACGCGCCAGCGACGATCTTCTGGCCGCCGTCGAAAACGAAACCCTTACCGCCGACAAAGCCGCAGCAATAGCCAACGGCGCACCGAGCGACAAGGGCTTGCAGCTCGCGGGTATGAAGTATGCCGAGTCGAATCCGAGGGCAAAGCCAGAATTACTCGAAGGCTACGTCAAGGCCGTAAGCCGAATCGCTCAGGAGCAGGGCGGTGTGGCTGCTGGCGGGCAAGAGGATATGTTCAGCGGCACTGACTGGTCGAAGGAAGCCGACCAAATCGCCAAGACCGCACAGGCCAAGATTGACGCGCTGCGCGAGGACATACTTTCTGTGCGTGGAACAGTACAGAACGCAGGGCGCGTTGAGAGCGCGAAGAAGTTGGGTCTTGAAGCAAAAAACGTGAAGAAAACAAAGAAGAGCCTTGAGGAATTAAAGAAGGAGTTGGCGCGCGCGGAACGGTGGCACACCGACACCGAGGTCTTCAACGAGCTCAAGGCAGAGATTGAAAAGTCTTCTGAGAAGAAACCCTTACAGCCAAAAGCAGAGCCGCCGAAGCCCGCTCAGGCTCCGCCCGAACCCATCAGGCCGGTGCAGCCGCCCACGACCCGCGAGACGCCACCGAAGAGGGGTGGGAAGACAAAAGCAGAAACCGATCAGCAAAGATATGATCGTGTCCGCGCCACGCCAGCACTGCAACGCACTGATGCGGATATTTCTTTTGCGAACACTTTTAGCGCAAACAAGAACAGACCCATCCAAGAGGCTGAGGCCAAAGCAAAAGAAGATAAGGCGACAGAGACAAGGAACACAGACGGCTTCGCCGAGACTAAGCATCCGAACTCCCCGATGCTCCAGCAGCGTGTGAGAAATGCGCTCAACCAAGAGATAAAGTTCAATGGGAAATTGATGTCGCGTAAGAGTGCCGTGCGCGAGCGTGTCGTCAACGGCGCGACGGTTGGAGAAAAAGAGGGTCAGAGAGCCCTTATCAACCCGAGCGGTTCTTATCTTCTTGAGAAGCAGATTTCCTCTACGGCGATGGATTACGCGCAGCACTTGGCTGAAACAATTAACAAAGACCTTCCGCCGGTTCGTGAGTCAAAACCCGTCGAACCGCCTCGCGCAGCGACGCCTGCGGCGGGCGGGGAAGCATTGCCCGCGAACCCTGAATCTGTGAATAGAACACAGGCACAGAAGCAGCCCGACGGCTCCTATCGGCTTCTGTGGCTCGGCACGCGCAACGAGATTTTCCCCGGAGAAAAATTCAAGTCTCCGGCGGAGGCGAAGAACTATTACAAGGCGCAGCAGGCCAAGCAGCAAGGCACGGCGCAGCCGAAGTTCAACCTCTCCGAGCGGCCCGTCGCTGCGCGAGGCCTGGAGCAGAAGGCCGCGTTCTACTCCCGCCTGACGCGCACTGTCGAGCAGTCGCCGCAGGGACGCGGGACGGGCGCACAGTGGAAGGCCATCATCAAGAACTCGAAACTCGGCACGAGCCCCGGCGAGTTTGACCTCGTGGGCGTCGGCGACCTTGAGGACGGCAAGGTCTACACGAAACAGGAAGTGGCGGACTACCTGCGGGCGAATGAAGTGCAGGTCAAGGACGTGACGCTGGGGGGCACCTCTCACGAGATGAGCCCGGATCTGAGCCAGTACTTTGAACACGTCTCGCAGCCTACCACGCCTGACGGCTGGACCGAACTGTCCGACTCTTTCACAAGAGAAGCGCAGCGGCAACAAAAAGTGAGTCCGCAAAAGGCAAACCGCTTCTTCTCGATGGCCGAAGAAGCAACGCGCATGGCTGAAGGTCTCGGTCTTGGTCGCGGGCTCGGCGGCGACCAGACAAAATTCTCCACCTACCAACTCCCCGGCGGGAAGGAAGGGTCGTATCGCGAGGTGCTGCTGACGGTGCCATGGCGACCCGAGCACGGCACGGAAAGTCTTGGCAAGCCGGGGCAATACGAAATATTCTATGATGGAGTGTTCCACGGAAGGGTAGACAATAAAGAACAGGCGGAAACAAGCCTACGCTACTTCAAAGAGAATCCGGCAAACTACGGACACATTATTGAGATGCGTCCGACTAGACAATGGACTGGGCTCCAAAAAACAGCATGGTTAGATGGCCACTCGCAATACGATGACATCCCCAACCCCATCGTCCGCCTGCGCTACAACGAGCGCACGACCGCCGACGGCAAGCGGATGCTATTCCTCGAAGAAGTCCAGCCGCCCTCCAAAGCCAACCAAGAGAAGATGCCGCCGCTGTTCGTGAAGAACTGGCGCGAGATTGGGCTCAAGTGGGCACTGCGCAAGGCCGCTGAGGACGGCTACGATTCGCTGGGATGGACCACTGGCGAGCAGCAGGCGGCGAGATATGATTTGAGCAAGCACCTCGACGGCATCTCGATCACCAAGAATTCGGCTGGAGAGTTTGCAATCTCTGGCTGGAAGAAGGGCGGCGAGAATGTCATAAAGAAATGGGACGTTCCTGCCGACGAAGTGGAGGGTTACGTCGGCAAAGAACTCGCGGCGAAGGCGTTGAAGCAGGAGACGAATGAGTCCGTGAAGTATGAAGGTCTCGACCTCAAAGTCGGCGGCGAGGGGCTCAAGAAAGCCTACGACTCCGACTTCCGCAACGTGGTCAATGGGCTCGCCGCGGTAAAGAAGGCTGGGCGGAAGGTGGGGAGCGCGGAGATTGACTCTGGCAGAGGTGCTCCCGAGTTTCAAGGTGATGGGTCTTTTCGTATAAGCAAAGACCCATCGCTTTATCGGTTTAAGCAAGAGGGTAGTGGGTGGACGATAGAAGAAAAGGCGGCAGAGGGCGAGCCTTGGGTGCCGCAGGGGGAGCGTAAGGTCTTCCAATCAAAGACCGAAGCACTCAACTGGTTAAATGAAAACACCGTTTCGACCATCCACTCCCTCGACATCACGCCCGCCATTCGCGAGTCGGTCATGGGCGGGCAGCCGTTGTTTGCGGTGGGGGAGAAGGGAGCGGGCAAGCCTCGCGCAGCGACCCTTACCCGCCTCGCCGCCCAGCGCGTCGCCGACCAGCTCCTCGCCGACCGCCGCATCCGTTCGCAGCGAGACATCAACATCCACGACGTTGCCGAAGACGGGTGGCCCGCCGAAGTGCAGCCGTTCGTGGACGCGAAGCAGGTGGAGAATCCCAATGCGCTCGTGAAGGCCGTCACGCTGCCGAACGGGACCATGCACTTCGATCTTGGTGCGCATCGTAACGCCGCCGACCTGCGCCTCTCGGTCGCCGAAGAAGTCTCTCACAAGGCTCTTGGGGACGTGGACGCCGGTCTCGCTCGCTCGATCTGGCAAGACCTGTCGCGCAACCACGGAGAGGCGCTCAAGGCCATCCACCCCGACCTCGCGCCCGACTCGATGCGACGGCTCTACGGCAACGACGAAGCGACGCTCGGCGGGGAACTGGTCGCCAAGCTCGCGCTCCACGGGGAGAATCCATCGTGGGTGCAAAACACTTGGGCGAAAATCCGGGATTTCTTCCGCAAGGCGTTCGGCGTCAACTGGTCCATCGCCGACGTGCGGGCCAAGTTCGGGCGTCAGGTGGCTGAACGGCTCAATCGCGTGGGTGACGCTGCCGCCGATCTCGCCGCTGGTCCAGCCTCGCGCAGCGAAGCGAAGTTCCGTATCGTGGACCTGCCGCCCGAAGCCGAGCGCCGGATGGAGGATGAGAGCCGTAACCTCACGCTCGCGAAGGGGGAACTGCCGGAGTCGCTGTGGGAGCGGGTCAGTGGCGGTCCCGGTCGCGGTTTCGGTCGCCCCTCGATGATGCTCCAGAAGTCGCCGCTCGGAGAGGCGTTTGTTTCCTTCGCCGCGAAACTGTATCGCCACATCGGGAATATCACGGGTGAAGCGCGCAGCATCTACGAGCAGGACGCGGCCCGCAAGCGCGCACCTATTCTGGATCGAAACAATTCCGCCAAGGGTCTCACGAACGCGGATGTCGCGTGGAAGGACGAAAACTTCGGGCGGCTATTCGAGGATCACGCTATTTCTCGTGACGGCGTGGTGAACGAAGAGGCTGTGCGCGCCAGCGGAATGCCGGAGTCCTTTCGCCCGAAGATTCCGCAGCAGATCGCGCTCTACCAGAAACTCACGAAGACCATTGGCGCCGAGGCTGAAGCCCGCAAGATGGACGTGATGGGTCAAGACGGCGTTGTCGCCCACGAGCTCAAGACCAACGAGAATTTCCACCATGTTCCCGTCACGCTCACCGACGAAGCGGCGCGGCAGTGGCGCGAACAGAAGGGACCCATCTTCCGGTATCTAGTGGATGAACTGAACTGGAAGCCCGAGAAGCCTTCCATCGCGTCGGCCAGCGATATTGTCCACAATGACAAGCGGGTCATGCACATTGAGGCGGCGCGCACGCAGAAGACGCCTTTTGAGGTTTGGCTGCGGCCTGACGGCTCCTCGATCCCGGTAGACTCCGCCGGTAGACCGACTGAGGCGGGTGGGCGGCACTTCGATCTGCGCGAGAAGAGTATTGACAAGGCGTTCGAGCCGTATCTCTACGAAGTCCCGCAGCGTATCGGCGTTGTGACGGGCTTCGGACAGCGCGCCTACAACGAGCACGAGCTCGCGAATGGCAAGCTGCTGCCGGAAGTGGACAAGTATTTCAAGTGGGACGCTGAAACCGAGAAAGCCGTTCCCGCGGAAGACCCAGCGGCTTCCGGCCTGCCGGGTATCTCGACCGACGGCAAGGGCGGGACGATCTCGCCGGAAGACGTGATGAATCGCCTCTACGCCTCCTTCGACAGCGTCCCGCAACGTGAAGCGGCGAAGAATGTCTGGCTCGACCTCAACGGTCGTCGCTCGCGTGGCGGGATTGACGCCATTGACCGTTGGATGCCCGATTGGGTGAAGAGTATCGAGACGCTGGCCCGCACGATGATGCTCGCGATGTCTACGCCGGGGCAGCTCACGGGTATCGCGCCGGGGGCCTACATGTTCGGGACGCGCCGGATGCTTACCGAAGTCGCCAAGGTCGCCAAGCACGACATTCTGAACATGGCGGGCTGGCTCCCGAAGAATGCCGCCGAGCGCGAGGTCTATCAGCTTCTCTCCAAGATGAGCGTTATATCGGACAACACACTGGGCCATACGACGCTGACAGCGGACATGCGCGGCCTTGCGGGGCAGTATTCGCATCGCCTTCTGCGCATGGTCGGGTTCGAGGGGATCAACCAGGAACTCAACGCTTCGACGGGCGCGGCGGCACTTGGCTGGCTCCCCGCGGCGATTGAAGTCCTCAAGGCTCCACGCGACCTGAAACTCCAGCGCGACGTGAACATCACGCCAGACCACGCGCTTTCAATCTTGAAGCGCAACCTCATGTTCTCGGACGCGGACATCGCGCGGATGAAAGAGGGCGGTGTCCAGTATGAGGATTTGTCGCAGGCGGCGCAGCAGGCGGTGGCACAGGCCAATCAGTTCCGCGAGACGGGTCTGACGATGCCGGGGTGGCTCAACGGCGGGTTCGCGCGGCGGCTGTTCGCCTTCAGTGGCTACGCGCGGCTCCAGACTCAGCATCTTGCGGACGTGATTCGTGAGGCCAAGGCGAGCCCAAGAAGCCTCGCCGCGTGGAAACCCGCACTCGCCTTCATCGGCGTGTCTGGCGTGACCGGGATCGCCGCGAAGGCTATTCACGACTACCTGCTCCAGAAGCAGGACGATGACCCGTCGTTCCTACACAAGTTCCTCGGCGGGCTCCAGCAGGCCGCGCCGGGTGGTCTGTGGCAAATGCTTGGGGCGAAGGTCTACTACAACCACACGCAGGGCTCGCCGCTCATTCAGATTCCGCAGTGGGAATGGATCAGCAAGAACTTGAACGGGATTTACACGGCGGGCGAGCAGGCTTACTTGTCAGCGAAGAACCACGCGCCCTACGACCTAAAGGGCTGGATTCAGATCGTGAACGCGAACCCGCTGCTCAAGGCGATTGACGCTCAGAATCATGGCTGGGCGTGGCAGGCGCGGAAGGAGAATCGCGCGTCTGCGACGCCTCAGCGGGGCGGGCTTGGTCTTCGTCCAATGCGGCTTGCCAATCATCTTTGAGAATTTCGTAGAGTGATTTGTAGTCGTGTGCCTTGAGCATTTCTAAAACTTTTTCGAGACCCACCATCAGGGCCATATTTTCCGAACCAAACATGCCAATCTTTGGCGGCTCTGGCATCGCCCTCCAAAAACTGTAGTTAGACCACTCGTACATTCCGATCTGATAAGAGTAACCCTTCGGGCGTACGGTGACTACCACTGATCCAATATCTTCCTCTCCGAGCCTTATGATTGCGCAGTGGCCCAGATAGTGAATCGTCACTCGCCGCGTGACCGTCACTTCGCCGAGGTCTCGCGGATTGTCGTCTCTTGGGTCGTAGGTAGTCGCTTCCATGTTTTGCGATCCTTTAGCCTCGCGTTCGGAGCGGGCTTGGTCTTCGAGCACCACAAATATCTCGCCCGTCTCTTCGTCTATAAATCCACAAACAGGAACGCCCGCGACAAGATCGCCAGTGTTGTCCCATTTGAATACTGGTGTTTTTATTATCAGCCTCGCGCAGCGATTAGTTTTGCGCCCCGCGTCGGCGCGTTCCCTTGCAGGCGGGGCAGAGATACATCTGCACGAAAAGAATAATCATTTCTGATGGACACACAACCCCCTTTGGAACGTGATGTCCCTCGCCGCCGCAGGCGTCGCAATACGCATGTCGGCGCTCATTGATTCGGAAGAAGAGGTTGTCGGGGAAGTAGATCATCGCTGCGCGAGGCTTTCGGTTACGTTTATTGTCTGCGCCGCGCTGATCTTCGCGTAGAGTTCGGCGCGGGTTTCTGCCACCATCGGCCACCATCTACCCGTTTCGGTGTTGGCGATCAGTTCGATTTCTACATGACCGTAGTCGTTGTCCCCATGATCTCGAATGCTGACAATGTTCTCCAATCGTTCAACAAGTGCTGTATGGCGCGGTGTTGGCTTCTGTCCTTGGTGATGAATATAGGTGATCTGCGTCACCTCAATCCAGCCGGCCGGGGGTGTCGTCGCTGTCGCCGCGCGATGCTCGGCCTTTTCCTTCATGCGGCACTCGAAGCAGATAGCGTTCGGGTCTTTGGATAGTTGAGCAACAATCGTTCCGCAGCAGCGACACGTCGTAAACTCCGCCTCGCGCACGGCCTCGGCGACGGCCTCGGTGTGGTCGCAGAGGCGGAGCCAGCGCTCAACAGCCTCTTTCAGTGTGCGGCCCGTTACCTTGATGGCGCCGCAGTTTCCAGCGACCTCCATGCAGCTCACGAACGAATCGTTTCCAACGGCAATAACACCGCTGTATTCTGTTGTCACGGCGCGCCCATTGCAGATCGGGCACTTCAGTTCGCCTCGCGCAGCGACATCATTCGGCGTGGTCATCGGCGGGTTTCTCCTTTTTGGGATTTCTTCAAAACGCTTTCGCGATGTACTTTATCATCTCGCAGTCACAAAGGATGGCAAAGAACATCAGCACGCCACACCCGTTTGCATCGACCGCGTGAAGCCATAAGTAAACCACAGCCCATGTCAGCATGTTTGTTCTTCTCCTTCTTCTTCTGCCTCGCGCAGCGAATATTGTTCCAGCCAATCAGCGTCGCCCGCGGCAGCGGACCTTCCGGCGAGGAAATTATCCGCGTGGCGCTCGATCTCCGCCGCCGCTCCAACCGGTCCGCCAGCCCATACGATATGGACGCCCTCACGGTCTCGCAGCGCCGCCAGCGTCCCCATAATCGAGTTCGGGTGAATCTGCGAGCGGTAGCGATGCGCCAGCACGTCCTCCTTGGTCCCCTCGATCACGAGCACTTTGATCATGTCGGGATAAACCTGCCGGACTCGCAGCCACATCCGCATGAAGCGCGTGCGGCCCTGTCCGAGCGAGCCACACAGGTCGTCGAGAGACTTCCGCTCCCAGCGCAGGAACCGCTCGTAGCCCTCCACGGCGTAGTCCATAGCGTCGAGGCCGGCGACGACCGTCTCGTGGCGCGTGAAAACCAGCGGGCACTGTTCGCGGGTGTCTTGCACCAGTCGCTCGCTGCGCGATGCTTTAGGCTTCTCGGGCTTGGTCATATTTGGTCGTATTTTTTGAAATCTATGATGGCGCGATCCATTTTCTTCTTATGGTTTCTCATGTGTCGCCTGATGTGGCCGAGCGTTTCGTTATTTGCGGTTTCTGTACCGAGCGACATTATGTGATGTCCGATGTGGAGCAGATCGTTGTCCGTTAATCTCACGTTCACTCGCTTGTTGCGACGAAGGCGAATTGTTTCTTTAACAAGACGGTAGCCTTCGCCGATTACGGATTTCGGAACGCGCATAGTTACCCCGAAGTCCGTATAGCGCATTTCGATTTCAGGCTTTGTCATTTTCGCTTTGGCCTCGCGCAGCGACTCCAAACACCAACTCCAGCTCCTTGTTCAGAATCTTCACCGCGTTGAGCCTTGCCTGCACGTCGCATTCGGGCGTGACGACGTGGTGGACCTCGCCGATCTTCGGCAGTTTCGGCAAGTCCGCGTCGGGCGGGTCGTGCTCGTCGCCGTAGAAAACTGCCGGCGCGATCCCGACCGAGAGATACTGGAACTCCGGCATGTCGGCGCACCAGTTGGCTTCGAGCGCCACGTCGTCAATGCGGATGGTGGTGGTCGTCGCTGCGCGAGGCTTTTTCACTTGGCGCCGCCTTTCACTTCCTGAAATTTCTCCCAAGCCGATTGCGCGGCCTTTCGAGCAGCCGCCTCGGTGGGGAGCAGCGGCGCGTCCGGGTCGCGCTTGGCGACGGGCTTGATTGAGCCGAGGGCGATTTCGTGCACGTCAAAGTCCCAGCCGATCACCGCGCCAGACTCGTCTTGAACGCCGACGATTCCGAGCGGCCAGAGCTCCCAACAGAAACCCACCGGGCGTTCACGTGGAACTTCCCGCCCCTCGAAAACGCCGGGGAGTCCGGCCACGGCTCGCCACTCGTAGCGGGCTGGTGTTGTCATTTGAATACCTCCATTACCGTTTTTGAATTGCGGAACTCGTTGACCCCGGCCTCAAGAGCTTTTGCCATAGTTGTCGCTTCGACTTCGCCCATGTTACTTCCCCTTCCTCTCAAACCTAAATTCGCCCGTCCCGTCGTGCTGGCACTCAAACCCGTTGGCCGCTGCGGTCGCAGGCAGGTCAACAGGACAGAGGCAGCAGACATCGGAAACGTTGTCCAGTCCGAACCTATGATAGATTTTATCCCACACAATCTTCGGCGCGATTTTACGCAGCTCGCCCAGCGTCTCGATTTCGCGGCCCTCAAAAATTACCGTGGCGCACATGAGTCAGTCCTCCCCGATTTCGCCCCACCACCAAATCATATCGCCGGGTTCGGGGTCGCAACTGAGTTCGCCGTGCTTCTGCGGGTCATACGCCACGCGCTGCGATAGGCCATGCTTCGCGGCGATCTCCATGTAGTCCTCGTCGCACTCCGACATCATTTCGCTGCCGTAGCGTTTCGAGAGCGCGGCCCAGACCTCGCGCCCGAAGGCTTCAAATTCAAGGTGACCGCTTTCTACGTCTTCAATCAGAATCTCTTCTGTTTTTCTTATCCACATCACCCCACCTCTTCTGATTCCCCTTGATACCGGCCTCTGACATTTTCTTTGGATCACGGGCCTTTGATTTCCCGCGTCCAGCCCTGCCGCCGATTTTCCCAAGGGCAACCGCGTGTTTGTTTTTCACTTTCACGGGCGGAGTATCGCTCAAGCGTTTGCGCGAAGTCAATGATTTTTTATCCATTATTTTTCCTTGCTCTAGCTGCGGTGACAGCGGCGAGAAGTTTGTCATACTCGAAACGTGAGACGTAGAATGTGAACTGTTTCCCAATCGCCGTTCCAATCGAGAAAAACCCGCCGCGAAAATCATAGGTGCTGATAAAGATAATGGACTCAGGAGCGACGCTGCCCTTTTCTTCCGGCAAGTCAAACAGCGGCGGCAGTCCCTCGCTCTGAGCGGGCGGCGGGGCCTCGGTTTGCCCCTGCCTTCTTCCTGCGTTGAAGCCATCTCGGTAAGCCACTTGAATGTGGGACTCTAGGTCGTAGCCCGTGCCCACGCTCGGCGCAGGCTGCTGGGCCTCAGCGCGGGGCGGGAGCGTCTGGAAATAGCTCTCAAAACTTGCCAGCGAACTCTGACCTATCGCATTAAAGCCACAAGTGTGTGCGCCCATGACCTCCTCCAACGTGTAGCCCGTGCCCACGCTCGGCGGCTCGCTCAGGTAGGCGGCGATGCGAGAATAAAAAGAAAGGCGCGTGTCTTCTGAAAGACAAATGAGGGGGCTTTGCCCCATACTCGTTGGCTTTACCCACTCCGCCCACTTCCGAAACAGTCTCACGTCCTCAGCTCGGCTCATTTTCGGCTCCTCCTCGGTAGTCACTTCTTCGCCACTTCTTCGGCCTCGCGCAGCGACGGCATCTTGAACCGGTTGTCCTTCTCGGCGAGCCAGCCACACAGGGTCAGGAGCGCCGTCTGCGATTTCGGGTCGGCCAAGAAACTGATTGTCTTTTCCGTGGACATCCCGATTTCGGCCTCCACGCAGAACTTCGGCAAGTCGGCCTCCTGCTCGGTGAGCGAGAGGAAGTTGTCGAGGGCTTGCTTGAGCTGGGCTGCGTAGGGGTCCACCTGCGAAGCCGGCGGCTGGCTGGTGGCGGCGTCTTCCTTCGGAGCGGCCACGGCGGATGCTGCGGGCGGCGCCGAGTGGTCGGGTGGTTGGGTGGGTTCGCTGCTCGCAACGTCCTCGGCCTTCGCGGCCTTGAGCGACTTGACTCTCTCCACGATCTTCGCCAGCGTCTCCATGATCGCCTTGTGCGCCTTGGGCTTGTCCTCGAAGGCGAAGAACACCTTCGGGTCGTCAATCTCTTTCTTGCCGCCCGCCTCTTTGAGTAAGCCATTCAGGATGTAGAGCGGGGCGATTCCGCCGGCGATGGTGGCGGCTTGCTCGGTGCAGTAGGTCATCACTTCGGCAAGGTCTTCCCGCGTCGGGTCTGCTGCCGCAGGCTCGGTGGCGGTGGGTTTCTCCTGCTTCGGCTCGGCCTTCGGTGTCGCTGCGCGAGGCTTCGGTGCCGCCTTCGGTGCTTGAGCGCTTGGCGCAGCCAACTCTTCCTCCAGTTCGCCTTCGATGGGCTCGACATCCAACTCGGGGGCAGGGAGCGCCTTCGGTTCGGGCCGCACTTCGATCACGCGCTGGAGGCGGGCCATTTCGAGTCCCTGGAGCGCCTTCTCCTGCTTGCGAAGGGCAAACTCGTTTAGTGACAAGTTGACCTGCTGGATGAGTACCGCGCTGCCGTCCGGTCCCTCAGTGTTGCGAAGGCCAAAGTGGAGCGTCCCCGTCACGCCGCCGATGTTTCCGTCGCATCGTTCCGCCGCCGCGATGAGTGGCGCCGAGATACCGATGCCGCTGTTTTCGCTGGTCGAGTGGAAGTGGAACGACGCGCCCTCCAGTCGGCTGATCGCGAAGGGTCTGGCCGTCTCCAGATTGACGCCATAGACGAAGACCACAAGGTCCACCACGTTCCGACACGGGGCCTTGTATTCCTTCTCTTCGCCCTTCGAGTTATTCTTCTTGTACGACTTCGCGCTAAACGGACAGAAGTGTTCTGCCGCCACGCCGATCTTGCCGACGGGGTTGCAGACGATGATGTCTTTCGTGCGGTCGGCCTTCTGGCGGATGGCGGTATCGCCGTTGCCGCGGCAGAAACCGATGTCCTTCTCGTATTTCTCATTCACATCGCAGCCGTAGTTCTCGTCGAAGAAACCAAATTGCCACTGGCCATCCTTGAAAATCGCGTTGGACGGCAGGATGATGCTGAGCTCGCTGGGTAGCGTCCCACGCTTCGCCGTGAGCCCGAGGCGGATGGCTTCGTCCACCTGCGCTTTCGGATAGCCGAGCTTCTCCATCGCGTCGTAGTCGGGCTCGTAGCTGCCGCCCTCGGTATTCTTGGAATTGCGGACAATCAAGAAGCCGTTCAACTTGCGCGGCGTCGGCCACTTCTGTCCGGCGGGGCGCACGTCCATCCCGATCTTGATTCGGTGGCTCGCCGTGTAGGCCCTGCGCTGTTCTTTCCCGTCCCTGCGATTGATAATCATGCTCTGCCCTCCAGTGGGTTTGTTACTTCAATTCGATCACTTTTTCAAATCTGCGCGCGATGTCCGACTTCGGCGTGACGGCGACTAGCAGCCCAAAGTGCGGCGCCGCTTCTTTCAGCGCGTTCACGTAGTAGTCGCTGAGTTCGTTGTCGCTCAGGTTGTTGCCCGCTTCGTCGAGGAACAGGCACTCGGCGGGCTGGCCCGTAAGCTCGGCTTGCCACAGGCAGGCAGCGATGCGGTTGGCGGTCCTGATGATCTGCTTCTCGCCGCCAGAGTATGATCGGCAGTCGCGTTCGCCCCGCCCGTCCGCTACCATGATACTGAGGGTCTCGCGCACGTCGCCGCCCTTGGTCATGGATTGGGTGCAGTAGCGGAGACGCATCCTGCCGCCGGTCATCATGTCAAGATACTGGTCTCCGAGCCCTTCGAGCGCGGGGAGATACTGTTCGATCAGGATAGGCTGGACGCCCTTCTTGCCGAAGGCTTGTTCCAGTGTCCGATAGTTCATCGCTCGGGCCGCGAGGGCCGCTGCGCTGGTGGCTTTCTCTGCGATCTCCGCCTGCTGCCGTTCGAGGTTTGAGATCCGCTCGGTGAGTGTCGCGATGGTGGCCTTGGCTCCCTCTACGCAGTATTGCATCTTCGCCTGCGCGCTCTCGGCGTCGTCGCGGTTACTCTGGAGCACGTCGAGGTCGCCGGTGAGTGCGGCCTCCAGTCTTTCAACTTCTTCCGTCGCCGCTTCGACTACCGTTGCGGCCCGGTAGACCTCTGTCGCCGTGGCTTTGTGCGCCTCGGTGAGTGTCGGAAGTTTCGCCTCCTCCTCTTCGGCTGTTGCGAGACTTTGCGCCGTGCCGATCATGCTCTTCATTCTGATTCTGAGTTTAGTAAGTTCCTCGCCGGGATACTGCGCTTTGTCTGGCTTTTCAACGGCGAGGTTTACCATCTGAATCTTGAGAGCCGTGATCTCGGCTTCTGTCTTTGCGATTGCCTCGGCGGCGAGCGTCGCGGCGGCGAGCGACTCCTTCGCCGTCTTCGCACGCTGTCCGCGCTTGATGAGGTCGCTGAGGTCCGGTAGCGGTGTCTCGTCCGGTAGGGCTGCGAGTTTGGCCTTGTTGGCCTCGATACGCTTCTCGGTGTGTTCGATGCCCTCGCCAAGCAATCCCCATTCCTTCATCAGTGGACAGACACTACACGCTTCGGGCGGACCGGGAACTTTTGGCGTCTTCGCAGCCCTTTGTTTTGCCAGCAGCAACGAGCCTTCGTCGTGTCGGATTGTGGCTTCAAGGTCGTGTTGAATGGCTCTCGTGGCAAGGTCCGCTCGCGCGATCTTGTCGCTCTCCGCCTTCGCCGCCGCATACTCTGCGACCAGTTGCTCGTAGCCCTTCGCGAGCTCGGCATCCTCGGCGCTGACGCCCGTAGACTCCTTTTGCGCGGCGAGAACTTTTTCTTTCCCGTCTATGGCGTCAACGATCTTGTCGTGCTGTCGCTCCCATTTTTCATAGACGCGCCACGCGGCTTCTTGGCGCTCAAGTTTTTCTATTCGCGCCTCGGTGGCCTCGGCTTCAGCGACGGCCTCTCGCAGTGCTGGAAGTTTGGCAACGATGTTTTCTGTTGCGATCATCCGCGTCTTTTCAAGATTCATCTGATTGGAGCGATCTTCCAGAATCTTCTCGGCGGCGGATAAGTTCTCCTTCGCTCTCGCCAGTGGCTTCGCTGCGTCTTTTGCTGCCGCAAGGGCAAGGTCGGCGGCGATAAACATCTCGCGAGCGTTCTTCTCGGCGGGAATCATCTCGTCTTTCAGCGTCCGCTCGGTCGCCGTGCGCTCGGTCTGCGCGTCAACCAGTTGGTCCGAAATGCCCTCGCGGCCAGCGATCTGCGCCTCCAGCACCTTGACCTGACCTTCCAAGCCGCGCGCAGCGTCGCCATACCCCTCTGACCATTTCTGGATGTGCGCGTGGCCAGCCATGTCGCCGATCAGCGTCTTCCGCTCGGCGGGGTCTTGCAGACACAGGTCGCCTTCGAGCTCGCCTGACGCGAACCATGTTGCCAGTGCAAGCAGGTCGCCGCCGATCAGTTCGACGATGGCGGGTTCGGCCTTCTTCTGGTTCGGGCCGGCGCGAAGAAGCCATGTGGGTTCGACGCCCTCGCGCTCGCATTCAAACTGATACAAGTTGACAGTCTGGCTCGTGTTGCCGCCAGCGGTTTTCTTGAACTCGCGCTCAATCCGGTAGTCGTCGTAGTGATGCGAGAATGTCAGCACGATCTTGGCTCGCCCGTCGCCTTGCAGCGTCAGGTGGTCGTAGATGCTGCCGGGATAGGCCGGGATGTAGCCGTAAAACGCGGCGAACACGCATCCGGTCAGGAAGGACTTGCCCGTCCCTGTCGGCGCGTAGAGGCACGACAGGCCGGCAGGGAAGTCCAGTTCGACGTGCTCGTGCGGGCCGATGCCGGTGATTGATAGGTGGCGGGGGATCATAGCAGGGCCTCCAGTTCCTTCAACTTCTCCAGCTCAATCGGCGGCTGCTGATTCCGCGCCCACAGTTCGAGTAGCGCGGGCTTGGAATAGACCACGCCGTCGGTGATCTGTGTGTCGCGGGCCACTCGCTCGGTGCGCGGCGGTTCGATGATGATTTCGTCGGCGATGTTGGCTGCGATAGCTTTGAACTCCGGCGTTGGTATGAAACCCTCGAAGCGGACACGGGTAATGCGCTGTGGGTTTTTACTGTCCGTTGGGCTCAAGCTGTTGCGATCTTCCTGCTGTGTGAAGCGGATCGTCTGATACCGCTTGCTCCCGTCCAATTCCACCCACGTCGTCTCGCCTGTCTCTGAGTCCCAAAGCTCATATCCCTGCGGCTCGCCCTCGTGGCCGTAGGAGACCTGCCGAAACGCGCCCACGAAATACGAGTTGCGATTGTGGTAGTTCCCGAGCGCGATCTTGGCGACCTGCTTGGAGGCGATCAGATTGTCCAGAAACTCCCGCCGTACGCACCAGCCACGGGCCTCAGCCACGCGGTCGGGTTGCTCCTTCGTCGGGCCTCCCGCGGCGAACGACAGGCCGGAGACTTCAAGGTGGCCGATGAGGAGGACAGTGCCGTAGCAGGCGGGGTTTTTTAGGACTTCCGCAATCTGTTCTTCGGCGTTGGTCTGTCCCCACTTCCACGGTACCGTTACGAGTAGCGGGCCATTGAACACGGGCCGATACCCGACATCTCTCGCAATCGTGAGCGGCCACTTCGTCTCCAGCCCCTCCAGAATCGTCAGCGCGTCCACGGTGTTCCCGCCGCCCTGATCGTGGTCGCCGGGCGTGATGATCAGCGGGCAGTGGTTGGTCACGACGCGGGCCAAATTGATTCCGGCCTCGGCCACGGCCCCAGTCGAGGCGCTGCGGTCCCCCACCTGCGAGTTGTCGAAGTAGTCGCCCAAGTGGCAGCACAGGTCGGGCTTGGTATCGGCGAGGCTGGCGTCGAGGGCTGCGACCTGCGCGTTGAACTCGGACAGGTCCTTGCCGCGGCAGTGGGTATCTGCGATGAAGGCGATGCGCATGGGTTACTCCTCCGGTTTTCTTGGCGGCGGCAGCGGCTTGCGCAGCACAAGAATTGTTGAGCGATTAGAAGTGTCGGTGGAGGAAAAATCGAGCGGTGAGTGTCGCATCCACCCGCCATTGCACTCATAGAACCCGCCGTGCTTGACCTCCATGCTGCGCTCGTCGACCTTCGCCAGAATAGCGCGCTCTGTCTCTGTCTGTGGCGTGAGGACAATCTGCTCAAGGCCGTCTTCGATGTAGAGAGCGATTTTCAATGCGGTGTTCCTTTCTAGAAAGGCAAGTCCGCCGCTGCGTCTTCTTCCTGTTGCGCTGCCGTGCGGGGCTTGGTTCCGGTCCCGCGTGTCTCTTCCGGTTGACTCTCGCCGTCGGCGTTGGCGTCGTCGCTCTCGGCCTTCTTCGAGTCCGCGAAACCCACGCGCTCTGCGACCAAGACGTGCTTCGAGCGTTTCGCGTTCGTCTCCTTCTCCGTCCACGTCTCCTGTTCCAGCCGTCCCTCGACGTAGATGCGCCCGCCCTTCTTGAAATACTGCGCGACGAACTCGGCGGTCTTCGCCCATGCCTTACAGTTCAGAAAGCAGACGGATTCTTTCTTCTCTCCGTTCTGCGTCCAGCGGCGGTTGATCGCCACGTCAAACTGGCATACATCCGTGCCGCTCTGGAGAGTTTTCTTTTCGGGATCGCGGGTCAGATTTCCGACGATCATCACCTTGTTGAGTTCAAGCATGTTTCCGTGCCTCCTCGCGGCTTTTGTATTTTCTCTTCTTTGCGCTGATTGTCTGGTGAAACATCCACGGATTTCCTTCTCGCTGCGGAGTGAAGACACAGAGCGACACGTAGGTTCCGCGCTGATAGCGGCGGTCGGTTACGACGCTCGCTTGGTACCTCCATCCGATCTTGTCGTCCTCTCCAAATAGATGGAACATAGAGCCGTCACTTGGCGGCCCGTGTTTGCGAACATGGGACTCCCCAAGCCTCACGGCGCGGGTCATTCGGATTGAGATTGAGTCATATTTAATATAGGGCATCCGCCTCTTCCTTCCGCTCTGCGAGATTTGCGCTTACCGTGTGGAGAGCTGAACGCCCGCAGTAGACCGTTTCTCGTCTGATCCGCGCGAGGCTATGCCGACGAGTGCCATCAGCTCCCCGCAGAGTAGGCGCTCTGCGAGATTTTGGGGCGACGGCTTCTCGGACCGCCGCCCCGGTGTTCGGCCTTCGCTGCGCGAGGCTTCGACGGTCCCGCGCAGCAGCACTTCACTTCACTTCGCTCATGCCGCTGAAAGGTTCACTCCTTTCTTGAATCTCTGAATTTGCGGTCGCGCTCGGGGCGGGACCTTCTCCATCGTAAAAACAGATTTATTTGCCTCGCGCAGCGATGCCATGTCAAGGAAATTCGACACAGTGAAATTTTATTTTTTTTCAGGGGCGGCTGAAGCACTTTCTCTGCGCTTGACAGCAACTCTTGGCCTATAAGATAAGGAGTCATGGTTGATTCGAAAACCATATCTCCCGCGCAAAAAATGAAGTTCCCGCGCACACACACGCGATCTCCGCTCACGAAGACGCGCCTCCCGAACGGTCTGACGCCAACGCAGAACGCTATTGTGATTGCCAAAGCGCGGGCCGAACTCGCCGGGGAAAAGATCGGTGGCACCGAGATTGCAAGGGTTGTCGGTTGCGCCCCGTCGGCGGTGACGCAGACGCTCCAAAACCCCAACGTCAAGCGCGCCTTCGCCGAAATCCTCGAAGAACAAGGCGCTGGTCTCGTCAAGATCGCCGCGACGCTCGCCGCCAACCTCGACGCCAAGGCTCCGTCCATCCTTAAGCGGTCCTCGTACGAGAACGGGAAACTCGCCTCCAGCGAAACCTATGTCGAGCTCTATCCTGACGGCGGGGTCCAGGTGCAGGCGGTCCGCGTCGGCCTCGAAGGTCACGGCGTCCTCCCGCAACCAATCAAGATCGACGTGCAGGTGGCGCACTCTTTCGACTCGTCGCTAACGGATGTGCTCGCCATCGAGCTCGACCGGCTCCGCGAGGTCGGCGAGATGCCCGCGGTGGATGCGGACTTTACTGAGGCTCTGCCTCAGACTCCATTACTCGACGGCCCGACCCAATAAAAACAGAAACGCCGTCGCTCTCGTGAGAGAAACGACGGCGTTGAACTGCATCCCGAACCGGACTTGTTTTCTCTACTTCGGCGCGCGCTCCAGAGTCAAGAGTTTTTTAGCCTCGCGCAGCGACCAGCGGCAACCAAATCTCCTCTCCTTTCATCTGCTCTCGATCATGCACGGTGTAACCCGGCGCGTGCAGGAACAAGCTCCCGCTCGCAAACTGCTGCGCGACGCACGCTCTCGTTGGGTGTGTCGCGGCGAAGCGGCATTTCGTCTCCGGGTCCACGGGCGCGGCCTCCAGCGCGACGGTGAGCGATCTCGGCGCGTAGCCTTCGAGATCCATGAGCCGCGGCAACCGGTTCTTTCCGGCGACGGGGAACGCCTTGGCCTTTATGATGGCCACCGTCCTCTTCCTCGGCGCGCGCGGGCAATCTTCGGCGTCGTGCGTGTTGCTCTCGCAGAAGGGGCACAGGAACGTTCGGTCTCGGTCTGGGTCGAAGACTGGGGTCATATTCCGCCTCCGTCCGTAAAGAATCGCTCGGGCTCGAACATTTCGATTCGGCGCACCCTCCCGCTTTTCGTGTCGATTTCGCAGAGCGGGGGACACTGCGAAACGCGGAAGACCGGTGAATGCTCGTAGAAATTCGGCAACTCATCCGCGACCAGAATGTCTCCGCTTGGCTGGCGTTGCCCTCGAAACCGGCGTCCATCCTCGGCGATGATTTCAATTTGCTCCCACGGCGGCAGGTTCGGAACGGTGGTAATTTTGATCGTGTAACTCATCGCAGCAACCTCCCAATCGCGGATAGGACCAGCGCGGAGACGATCAGCGCGCACAACACAGGGACAAGCCAATCGCGGCGCGGCGGGTTAGTGTGCATGGCAGACCGCCTCTCTCGTCGGGATCGCCTTGCACGCGGCGCAGATGAGCGCCCCGCCGGCTCCGTAAGCCAGCTCGTGCAACTCGGACGGGATGATCGCGTCGCAGCGGCCACAGACAAGCCACTGGTGTTGCCTGCGGCACGCTTCACAAATGCGGCGGGTGTCGTCGGCGTCTTGGCCCTCGATGTGCAAGAGCTCGGCGGGGGCCTTGCGGGTGTGGCAGATGGAGCAGTGAGTGTCGGGCATGGGGATTTTCTTTCTTTCAGAACAGAGATAGTTGCTTCGGCCCGTCGCTTGCGTAGTCGCGGCGGGTGTCCACGGGCGCGTCGTACTCACTAACGAGGGAAGCCCTGACGCGGCCTCCCTCGTCGAGCTGCAGGTGAAACGTCTGATCCGGCCTGTCGCCGTCTCCCGCCACGAGGACAGCGGCGCAAGACCCGAACAGGTCGGTGGTGACGCTCCCGGCGCGGTGCTTGAGGCTTGCAAGCAGGCGGTCATAGCTGCGCGGCCAGCGTTCGAGCCAGCGTTGCGCGGCGGGGGAGAGAAACAGGCGCGGGGTGGTCATTCGGCGTCCTCCAGGATGGTTTTGCGCTCCTCGGTCAACTTCTGAAACTCGGCAACGTCCGACTGCAAGCGGAAGTAGTTCGCCGTTCCGCCGCTGATGTTCGCCACGGCTCGCGGGTCTGCTTGCAGCAGGCTTTCGAGGCGCGCCATGATGCTCTCCGCGTGCTGTGCCCTTCTCGCGTCGAGGTCCGCGATTTGGTCGGGGATGTTCTCGGCGCAGTCCTGCGGGTCGGTTGTTTCGATTTCGAGCGATAGCATAGTTACTCCTTCGGGGCGCACAGCGCCAGAATTATCAGGCCGGCAATTAGCGCGGCGTGAGTGGCGAAGATTGACCAGGGCAATTTACTTTACCTTCACGCGCAGGCGGATGAGGGCGATTTGTTCAGCGCGGGCGGCAGCGTCGGCAGCAGCGCGGGCAACGTAGGCAGCGCGGGCAGCGTAGGCAGCGCAGGCAGCGTAGGCAGCGTAGGCAGCGCAGGCAGCGCGGGCAGCGTAGGCAGCGCGGGCAGCGCGGGCAGCGCGGGCAGCGTAGGCAGCAGCGTAGGCAGCGCGGGCAGCGTAG
>ERZ1292629.157-Hain-H43-01um-R1-157-length-70303-cov-19_pt1 | contig 66339 bp, 70 predicted proteins | sample MGYA00564399_ERZ1292629 | MGnify/ENA primary metagenome ERZ1292629 (study PRJEB36523, sample SAMEA6512636) | groundwater metagenome | collected 2019-01-08 | study: AquaDiva: Metagenomics assemblies of 32 groundwater samples
TGCTTCTTGGCGAAAAATTAGTGCGCGCCAGCGCGCCAAAAATTCTGAATTCGTTGGGGGAATTCGGCGGGAATCCTTGGGACGCGCTTCGCGCGTCCCGCATTTTGGCTTCCCAAAAACCGTTCAGTTCGTTGATGGTGCCACCGGCAGGAATCGGACCTGCATCTAGACGTTAGGAGTGTCTTGTTCTATCCATTGAACTACGACAGCATTGTGATGGGACTTTAGCAAATTTATCATACTTATGATGAGTTTGAAATACTTACCTCCCTTTTTAACTCTGATTCGGCACATGCCAAACCTAAGCTTTCCCTCTTTTTTACCCTTTAAAATATTGATATTGCTAATTTGTGAAATGGGAATATTTAATAAATTACTCCAAAACTTTTTGACCCTTGAAACATCATTATCTTCATATATACGAAGCGTTATTTTTAAGTCTTCTTTATTGATTCCAATAAAATACAAACACTCAACAAATACTTTTACAAGAGCAGGATCACTGTTTATTAAATTTAGTTCTTTTTTATTTCCTTCTCCCCAATACAAGGCTGCCAATACAACAAAAGGGTTTTGTTTATTAAATGGTAATAGCAACTCTTTTGCCATTGTTTCAGCGTTTTCCCACCCAACCTTAGAAAGATTTTTTGAATTGAAACGTTTTAAGCTAAAAGCTTCTTTAAACTCTTCTTTCACTTGCACATCTTTTATGTACTTAAAAATGGTTCCTTTACCGGCTGAAACAATGTTTTTTATTTCTGATAAAGTGTGTCCACTAGAGCGCAAATTTCTAATCAATTCTATTTTTGCTTCTGATAATTTTTCCATATGTAAATTATACACCGTTCAGTAAAGGGTCTACAGTTCAAATTGTGGAAAACTAAGGGTTTTGTGTTAATATAATTTGTATTGCGGGTATGGTTTAGTGGTAGAACGCGATCCTTCCAAGATCGTCGCGCCGGTTCGATTCCGGCTACCCGCACAGGTGAAAAGAAGTGGTAAGATATTTATATGATTTGGGTAATACCTTTAGTGATCCTTATATTTTTTGAAGCAATTGCTGATATTCTTGCCAAGGAGTGGTCTTTGGGTAATAGGTCTATAACTTATGCATTTCTATCTCTAGTTGTCTACCTTTTAGCCAATTCCTCGTGGCTTATTGCCTTGAAATATGGCTCTGGATTGGCTAGAGGGGCAATAATATTTTCTGTGGCTTCGGCCATATTAGCTTCCGTAATCGGTATTGTTTTCTATAAAGAGCATCTGTCACCAATTCAACTTGTGGGAGTCTTTCTTGGCGTTTTTTCAATTATCTTGATAGTTTGGGAATAGGTATTATTTCCCTTGAGAGATTTCTACAACTTTATCAAAATCATCTTCTGTAGAGATTTTGTTTTTTTGGAGTTTGTCGCATTTTTGACACATGTTGATTTTGAGTTTGCCATATGTTGATAAATTACCAAAGTGCCACAAAGGTCATGATGCATTACGCAGATTTGACTTTTTTGTTTAACTGTGTATAATATAGAACAGGAGGTTACTGTGTGGTGCAAAAAATTCTGTTTTCTGTCACATTTTTGGTCATGTTTGGGCTTTCGTCGTGTGGTGCTCAGAAGGAGATTGCCTGCCACGGCGTTATTTTCCATGTGAACGATCGTGACGCGTGGTTTGGAGAAAGCCAGAGTTGGATTTGGAACAAAAACCAATACCCAATTGAAATTACAAAGAACTCCACATACGCAAACAAGTTCCACCATGACTGGGAGATACTCTGGGTCAAAAATCTTATTGGAGGTGAAAAAATGACAGATAGTATGCACCTTGATGTCATTTACTTCGTCTCAGTCAACAATAAAGAAAGAACTGGGGGATTTATTTTTAATCCCAACAGTTCTGCGCAGCAGCAGTGCGGTGACTTTGGTACGAAGTGATCGATAGGTGAATGGCCGCGTTCGCATGAGCGCGGCATTTCGTATATAATAATTTTATGTCTTCACTTCCAAAACCGCCGCCAAAATCTATTATTTATGATAATGAGTGGTTATATGTATGTTTGGCTCTTTTCCCCATTACCAAGGGACACGTAGTTGTTGTTTGGAAAAAAGACATGCCAGATTTGCATGATCTTTCAGATTCTGAATATGACTATCTAATGGAAATTGTTGATATTGCTCGTGATGCACTTTTAAAAACTTTAAATTTAGAAAAGGTATATTTGATGTATATGGATGAAGTAAAACAAGTGCACTGGCATTTAGTGCCCCGATACAATGAGCAAGGATTTGATGTTTTTTCTCATGAACCAAAAGAGACTCATGATTTTTCCCTTGTTTCCGAGGTACAAAAAGCATTTTTGGAAAGATTACAGATAAGAGAAATTAAATTACCCAAAATAGTTTCCATAGCGTCCCATAACTAACATAAACAAAAAAACATTATTTAACTGAAATCTCTACAACCTTATCAAAATCATCTTCAGTAGAGATTTTGTTTTTTTGGAGTTTGTCGCACTTTTGGCATTTGTGGACTATAGACCACTCTCCCCCATTTTCTTCAGCTGAGAGGGGCTCCATAAGCCCACAACAAGTCTCTTCCCTATCGCCCGGAAAAATATCAACATGCTTTGAATACAGGCAGTTTGGACAATGATTAGTAAAGCCGTTCCCCGTTATTTTAGTTTTACAATTTTCGCACACGAAATTTTCAATCTTCTTTTTAAATTTTGAAGACATATACTATTTAATTTATTAGCTGTTTCAAATCAGAGTCTGACTACTGGGAAACATATTCGAAGGCTCCCAAATCGTAAGCTGTACCCTGAGGTCTTGATATCGCTGTGTAGTCGGTTGTTACATAACCGCTGACCGTATTTGATCCGGCATTTATAGCCGGACTTCCAGCCTGTAATCTTAGGTCTGAAGTTGAAACAAACAACGGATCTACTGTTTTTGCGCCTGATACTGTTATTCCATCACCAGATGGGGCTGATGTACCGTAGAACAGGTCGTTTTGGCTATTGTAAGTACCACCCTGATAGGTTTCCAAGTTAAGTACATTAGCTCCAAGACTTCGGTAAATATTATTGCGAGATATAACTTGTGCGGTGCCAGTAATACACATCATAATACTACTCCCATTCAACCCATAGAAAGTATTGTTGTAGAGATAGGCGTTGCGTGTGCCCCATGCAAAATACATTCCACCACAACCGTTAGTGTTTTCTCGCAATACATTGTTATAGATCCAAATATCTCCGTTGTGTGGAGTGGTATCACCGGTGTAGATAAATTCCATGTTTCCACCGTGGAAGTAGTTGGAGTGAATAAAGACGTGGTCAACTGTCTTTGTGCCTCCAGCGCCACGACTGACGAATATTGCTCCACCTCGGTTGTCACTACCAGCATAAGGTGAGTCAAACTCATTCCAGCCCACTGTCACATAGTCAATGCTTTTATCTCCCGTGATGTAATCAGGGTGAGTCTTGATATAAACATTGTGTTTGTAACTGTCATATCCGTTGTTTTTAAATAAGTTTCCAAGAACTTGAACTTGTTGACTGTTGTCTACCATCACGACTCCAGTCCAGGCATCTGTGCGCATATCCTCCATACTGTTACCTATAACTCGTATATAATCTCCCCAAAGACCAAACGCTTGCGTCCCACCTGTAATTCGAAGTTTTGCAAAGGTGAAATAGTTGTTACGTCCATATGGTGAGTAGTTGGCGTTCCAAATTACTCCTCGGTCGGCATTGAGATTATTGATGAGTGGGGTTTCGCCAGGATAACCTATTAACGCCTTACGCTTTGTACTGCTACCATATGGCCCACGAAGTGCTACGAAGGTATCATCAACATCTAAGGCTGTATAGGTTCCATTTTTAACATAGACAATATATTGCCCATCGCCTGAAGGGTTTAACCCAGGATTAAATTTAAGGATATCTTTCCATGCTGTAGCTACGGTTGTACCATTGTTTGAGTTGCTTCCTGTAGGAGAAATAAAGTAAATTGCTCCTGCCATAACTTTAAATGGTAATGAATTTGAAGTGACACCGTTTACATTAACCGTGATTGATCCATCGCCATCAGTTGCAGAACTTTGAATCCAGAAAGTAATTCTTTCTAACCCTCTGACTGAGCTGGTTATTCCCCATTCAACATATTCAGTAACTTTAGCACCGTTTATTGTCACATAACTTGTTCCTCTGGTGCTACCTAAGTTTTCACCCCAAATGGTTATAGCTGCTCCTTTTGATGAGGAGCCCTCCCATCCTGTCTTTGGCCCCCAATCAAGATCGGAGAAAAATATTACTGGTCCTCCGGTAACACCTGGAGTTGGAATAGGGGTAGGTGTGGGAGTAGGCGTAGGAGTTGGGGTAGGAGTCGGAGCTGTATACTTAACTATATAATCTTCAACAGCCCATCCATCTACTTCAGAATCAAAATTTATATTCCACCAAAACATACTATTTGCGTACGATGAACCACCAGTGACTGTTCCCAAGGAACCCAAAATTTGGGTACCCAATAGACTTCCTGAAGTAGAAGGGGTTGATCGAACATTTAGATTGTCGGTTGTCTGAACTTTGTCACTAATTATAAATTTAGTACTGATTGGGTCTGGGACCGGATCTGGAACAGGTTGAGATACTGTAATTGTTACGCTTTTATTAACGGAACCGCCTGTGCAAGTGATGGTGTAACTTGAATTACTTGTTGGAGCGACACTATAGGTACCGCTAGTTGATATTGATCCAGATAATGCACCACTTGCAGTACAAGAAGTAGTATTTTGAGAACTCCATGTAATTGTTGAACTTTGTCCAGAAGTTATTGATGTTGGAGACGCGCTAATCGAAACTGTTGGGGCAGGTGTTGGAGTAGGTGTGGGAGTTGGGGTAGGGCTATCTGAAGATGTTTTAGGTTTAAATGATGCAAATACCGAAATAATATTGTAATCGGAATTGGTGTTGTTGGTTCCATTAAAACTATAACTACCTGAATTAACCGCCAACTTTTCTGCAAGCAACAATCCATCAGCGCTTATTCTTGAAGTAAAACTTGGGTCTGGATTTAAAATGATAGACGATGAGCCATAAATTTCGGTGGCGCAACCGACTAGCAATTCATTTGTCGATGAAGTATTTAACTGACCCGAATCCCATTTTGAACCGCCCTTATACCCTGAGTCATTTGCTACAAAACTATCTAATACATCAATCCCGCTATATTCCGCTGCCATCAAAATCGAAGGTCCCCAAGGGAAATTGGCTGACACTTGAGTTGCCCCACCATAATTATCGGTGGCATAATAGATACTTAAATATCCGGCTGAACTGCTATTTTTTATACTACTTACCAATTTATAAATGTTTGATTTGTCGTCAGTAATTTTTGTTGGTACATCTCTACCAACAAAACATGCAATAATGGTGTCACCTTTTAAAGTTTGATTTAATTTTGTGTATGTTGATGAGCCCCCAGTTGATTCATCTTTGTAACTTGATTGAATAAATTTTATTTCTGAAGGTAATGACAAAATGACTGTTGAAGAATTATTGAAAATAGAATTATATATACTTGCAATATTTAATCTTTCTATATTTTGGGTAATAAAGGAATTGTTTCCCCACAAAATATATCCGGACAAAAAAAGTAGCAATCCGCTTATTGTCAGAAGAATCTTATTTCTAAATTTCATAATATAAAATTATCTTGTAATAAAACTTATAAAACCCAACTACTATAGTTTAACAGACTATTGCTGTGTAAAATGTCCTATATGGGGATATCAAATTGTGCCACTTCGCTAAAGCTTCGCGGCATACTATCGGAGTGCCGAGAATCGAACTCGGACCTAATGCTCCCAAAGCATTTATACTACCACTATACTACACTCCGTTAACTCAAATATACTATCACAAAATTATATTTTCCATAAATTTGACTTTGGCTACTCGTCTTTCTTGATCTAAAAACACACAAGCCAAATCAAATTGCCATAGAGGTTCCTTCTTGTATTTCTCCAGTAAGTAGGTTTGGATGGCTCTCCTTAGTCTTTTAAGCTTCCATGGGTGCATATTATCTTCTGGCCGGTAGTTGTTTATCTCTTGCTCAAATCTTCCCCCATAGCTATTGCGACTAACAGTCTTAACTTCCACAAAATGAAGGACTTTGTCTTTTTCCATTATGATATCTATTTCTCCCCATTTCCTTCTATAATTCCGGCAAATTAAAATATAGCCTTTTTTTGAAAGGAAATTGGTAACGATGTTCTCCCCCATTTCTCCAGTTTTGTTATGTTTTGCCATAAAAAATCAAAAAGTCTTTGACTTTTAAAAAACCCTTATTTAGAGCCATATTTTATTTTTAATGACCTTGACTTATACACACTGTCCCCTCAGTTATCCCCAGTTTTGTTGAAAACTAAGGCCAACTACACCACAAAGACATTTTAACAAATTTTAGGACAAATTTATATAACTCACCCTACCCTCTCTTATTTCTTTAGAAACACGAAGTACAACAAGAGAGGGTTTTCGGAAAGTCCCTTCCCTTGTTGTAAGGGAAGGGATTTAGGGATGAGTTATTGAATTTTGTATTATGAAATATTTATGCTAAATTATTAGCATCGCGGCCATAGTTTAATGGTATGACACGTCCTTGCCAAGGATGAGATGGGAGTTCGATTCTCCCTGGCCGCACAAAGAATTGTCTCTTTGTTTGTGTTATTATGATTTTATGCGCCCGTGGTGAAACGGATATCATGAATGCCTTCGAAGCATTTGTTGGGGGTTCGAATCCCTCCGGGCGCGCACCACACAGAAAATGTCTAACAAAGCTAAAATAGAAAAATTTAAGATACCAGAAGAAGTTTCCCATGTAACTAAGGCGCTCAAGGATGCTAGTTTTGAGGCGTATTTGGTTGGTGGCTGTGTCAGGGATCTCTTTATGGGGAAAAAGCCTAAAGATTGGGATATTACAACCAATGCCATTCCAGAACAGATTATTCCCCTATTCCCTAAAACTTTTTACGAAAATGATTTTGGTACAGTTGGAGTTGTAAATGAAGAGGTTTCTGATGAAACTCTTAAGATTATAGAAATCACTCCATACCGCATTGAAAGCTCATATTCTGACCATAGAAGGCCTGATAGTGTTCAATTCAGTAAAAACATACAGGATGATTTAAAAAGACGTGATTTTACTATAAATGCTATTGCCTATGATGTTGAGACCGGAGAAATAATTGATCCTTTTGCTGGAGTGGCTGATTTGGCCAGAGGAATTATAAAAACGGTTGGAGAACCAAAAGAAAGGTTTTTTGAAGATGGCCTAAGAATATTGAGAGCTGTCCGGTTTCATGTGCAACTCGGCTTCCCTCTTGATTCAGAAACAGAAAAATCAATACTAGAAAATAGGGACATTTTGGGAGAAGTTTCTAAAGAAAGAGTTAAGGATGAATTTATGAGTATAATTATGTCCTTAAATCCCTCTAGTGGCCTTTTCCTATTAAGAAAATTAGGTTTGCTACATTATATTATTCCAGAACTTGAAGAATCGTTTGACGTAGAACAAAACCAGGCCCACTCCTATGATGTCTGGAATCACCTCCTTAAGACGGTCCAACATTCTGCTGACAAGGAATACCCGTTACATGTGAGACTTGCCGCTCTCCTTCATGATATAGCAAAGCCTAGAACTAGAAGATGGGACAAAGAGGCAAATCAATGGACTTTTTATGGTCACGAGGTCGTGGGTTCACGTGTAACTAAAGATATACTTGAAAGATTAAAGTTCTCACGTGAAACAATTGAGAATGTAACTAACCTAGTTCGCTGGCATATGTTCTTCTCAGATACTGAGCAAATTACCCATTCTGCCGTTAGGCGTCTTATAGCCAATGTGGGCAAAGAAAATGTATGGGATTTGATAGATATGCGCATGTGTGATCGTATAGGTACTGGTAGACCTAAAGAAAGTCCCTACAGGCTTAGAAAATACAAGTCTATGATAGAGGAGGTAATGAGAGACCCGGTTTCGGTTGGGATGCTTAAAATTGACGGTCGGAAAATAATTGAATTACTAAATATTGCTCCAGGTCCAAAAGTCGGGCAAATACTAAATGCCTTATTGGAAGAGGTTTTAGAAGATCCAACATTAAATAATGAGGAGTATTTAAATAAAAGGACAATAGAATTGTCAAATATGTCTGATACAGAATTAAAGAGTTTAGGGGAAAGTGGTAAGAAAAAGAAGGAAAAAGAAGAAGAAAAAAAGATAAAAGAAATAAGGGGCAAACATTATGTTCAATAAAGATAGAGTTATCCACTTTTTGTCCTTTACATTATTTTTAAAAGACATAAAATTTCTATCAGACAGCTAATATTTTTTAATCGAACATAATCATTAGCATTTGTTCTTTATAATCCGATGCATCGGATTGAAAGAAAGTTTGGTTAGACATAAGAATAGGTTATATATATTCTCACTATTTTATTTTTAAAATGGAATATCATACGATTTCTTATGAATGCGCTTTTTGACGAAACTTACCTTTCAAATACTCTTTTGTCCGCTTACAAGCCGCCTTGTCGTGTGAAATTCCTCCACCACATCTTGGCGGTTTTGTTGTGTTTGGAAAATCAAAACTCTTCCTCGTCATAAGTTTTATAATACACACAAATTTTCTTGCTAGAAAATTTGCTCGTGTTCGCGCCGTCGCGCTCACAAGGCATTCTAAAACTTACGACTTCAACGAGTTTTGGTTTACATTATTTCAATCAAAATAGGGCAGTGGTCTGAGCCTAAAACTTCCGGAAGTATTTTTGAATTTTTAATATTTGGTAAAAATTCTTTATTTACAAAAAAGTAGTCAATACGCCAACCAACGTTTCTCTCTCTAGCATTGGCCCAATGTGTCCACCAAGTATAATTGCCATTACCCTTAGTAAAATGGCGAAATGTATCAACAAATCCGGCTTTTATTATATTATCTATTCCTTTACGTTCCTCGTCTGTAAATCCATGTTCACCCTTGTTTTGCCTGGGGTTGGCCAAATCATCTGGAGTGTGGGCTACATTTAAATCACCACAGAAAATAACTGGTTTTGCTTGCCCTGAGTTTGTCGAATGGGTCAAATTTTTTATATATTCCAGAAAAGCTTTATCCCATTTTTGGTGACGAAGGGGGAGTCGACTTAAATCCTGTTTAGAGTTTGGCGTGTAAACATTAACAACAAAAAAATCCTTAAATTCAGCGGTTAAAACACGACCTTCTTTATTAGGATCGCCATAATTATCTTCTCCTAATTTATATTTTTTGATAATTTCAGCAGGGAAGCCAAGAGTTATGTTTAGAACTTTCAAGTTGGCTAATTTTTTTACAAATATTGCTGTTCCGCTGTAACCAGCCTTTTCGGCGGAATTCCATATCTCTTCGTAGTCTTTTAAATCTATTTCATTTTGTTCTTTTTTAGACTTTATTTCTTGTAAACAAATAATATCTGGCTGATACTTCTCCACCATAGGCAAAAACAGTCCTTTCTTGTGAACTGCCCGCAATCCGTTTACGTTCCAAGATATGATTTTCATTGTCTTTTATTATGGAATTTTTTGTGGATATCGTGGAGGTGTTTATTTATAAACATCGTGATCCCCAACTGATAAAATAGCTGCGATTTTTTTAGAAACATACCGAAAAACGATACAAGTTTTGTAATTAACTGAAAAACTATATCTGCCAGTTAATTTACCATGCAATTTGTGCACTTTGAGTTGTTGATGATTTTTGCGATTTTTAAAAAGATTTATTTTATCCAAAACCTCTTCACCTAAAGCATATTCTAATTTTTTAAACTCTTTTATAAAATTGGGAGTATAAATTAACTCAATCATTTTAATTCTTAAATTTTTTAAGGATTTTTCTTAGATCACCATAGAATATTTTGCCATCCAAAAGTTCTTGTTCGGCCCGAAGAACTGAGGCGACAGCTTCATCTTCCGCAAGTAAATCAATAGCTTTACGAACAACCTCAGCTTTGTTTGAGGCAAATTTTTGTTTGATCATGGAATTTATAAATTCTTCCTGGCTAGAGTTTATGGGTATTGATAGGGTGGTCATATTTGTATGATTATTTAATATGATAATATCATACATTAATCAATAAATTACGCAAGTGTTTAACCTCTTTTATTATGAAATTTTTTGTGGATGTCGCGGAGGTGTTTGTCGGTGACATGGGTGTAGATTTGGGTGGTGCCTATGTTGGCGTGGCCGAGTAGAGCTTGCACAGAGCGCAGGTCGGCGCCATTTGAGAGTAAGTCGGTAGCAAAAAGATGGCGCATAGTGTGAGGCGTGACTTTTTTTGATATACCAGCTTTAATTGCATAATGTTTTACTATCCTCTCCACTGATCTACGAGTAATGGCCAATCCTTTGCCGCGAGATTCTTGGGCCTTGCTGTTTTTTGATAGTTGAACAAAGAGTGCATCGTCCATATCTTTTCTCTTGGCTAAATATTCCTTCAAAACTTTTTTAGCATAGTCTGATATGAAAACCACTCGGAGCTTTCTGCCTTTGCCCATAATGGAAAGTTCGTCTGTAGTGAGGTCTATATCGCGTGTTAGGGAACAAAGTTCAGAAACACGCAATCCGGTGGAAAAAAGTAATTCTAATATTGCCTTATCACGAAGTGCGTCAAGGCTATTATCTTTTGGGGCGTCTAACAATCTTTTTAATTCAGCGTTAGTGATGAGATCTAGAGATCTTTCAGGGGTTCTGGCCAGTTCAATCCTTTCCGAGGGCATAGACTTGATTTCTTGCCTAGCGAGATATTTTAGAAATGCCCTAATAGAGATTAAATAATAATTTTGGGTTTTTTTTGACATTGTTTCCCCTGTTTTTCTGTTGTTCCCTGTGACTTGGCGATTTAACCAAAGGCGGAATTCACGCACTACACTATCGGTAATGTCTTCAGGTTGTTTTGCTCCTGTTTGCTTTAAAAATACATCGAGATAATGCTGGTAATTCTCAACAGTTTTCAGAGCGCGACCCTTTTCAATCTCCACATATTCCAAAAATTGCCTTTTTAGTTGTTCTAGATCTTGTGCCATATATAACCCCACCCCTGACCCCTCCCCAAAGGGGAGGGGAATAAGAAGTGAAAGTAAATTGTATCACTTTTTAACGTCGCACAATATTTTTTCAAAACAAAATTAAGGAGTGTTATAATTTAAATATGAAAACATTAGAACAATTTAAAAAAGAAGCATTCAGAAGGTCTGGGGTAAAAAGGGCTTATATTGAAATGCAACCAGAAATCAAGATAATTCGGGCTCTTATTGTTTCGAGAAATGAAAAGGGGATGTCTCAGAGAAAATTGGCACAAAAAATAGGTATTACTCAATCAGCCCTTGCTCGTTTTGAGGCAGGTAGGATAAATCCAACTCTTTCTTTTCTTCAAAAAATAACAACAGGTCTTGGTTTGAGGTTATTGGTAAAATAATTCCTCTTCCTATTTCTTTATCTCTACCACTATTAGATACCCGTTTTAGGTGTTTGTAAACGAAAATTATCTGATGCTTTCAAGAAATCTATCAATTTCTTTAAATGAAGAAAGCGTCACAACACTTTGTTTTTGTATGGTTCTAGAAGTTCTGAATGAGACATTTTCCCTTTTTTATATCCGAGCTTATATCTTTTATAGAAAACATGCTTCATAAGACTCAAAATCCCTGAGATAGTCTCTTCTTTTCTAAATAATCCCCTTTTTAAAATAGAAAACCATTGGGATAAAATATTTTTATAACGGAGGTAGATAATAACATCTGCAGATTTTAATCCTGGTTCTAGAAGCCAATATGTTGTCCCCTCAACTATCCACTTACCACTTAAATAATTTTCGGATATCAATTTTAAAGCTTCCTGTCTATCACGCGATTTTGAAAACTTTACCTCATAAAAATAATCGTCTGTTGAATGGTGTTGTATATTCAGCTTTTCTGAAATTATTTTTGCTAAAGTTGATTTTCCTCTACCAGCATCGCCTGTGATTATTATTTTATTGTAGTTCATTATATCTTTATGAAATATTTAATTTTAGTATATCAAATATTTTATTAAAAAAGACCGCTCATCGCTGAGCGGTCTTGTGAACTCTGATCACCTCCTCTCAGGTGAGACCTTTTTGTGGCTGGTCAGGCCGTTTACTTTACCCTACACTCGGAACACGTCCGAATTTTTCTTGCACCTCTGCAAATGTTTGGGGTAGAGTTTGTTTTTCGACGTCAAAATCTTCAATAATAATGACGCCTTGTTCTTCCAGAGGTTCAAACGAGCCCTCTGCACAGTCGCTCCCCTGTCTTTTGCGGGGGAGGGTTACTACGCAGTTAGCCGTCTTGAGAGAGCATAGAAGAAACGAACCTTCTCCGTCACATCGGATGCACTTTCCTTTTGGAATGTGCAGAGCGATGTAATCGTTGTGTCCCTGAAGAACATAACCGTGTTCGTTAGTAAATCGAAATGCGTTCATGGTCAAACTCCTTATCCATACCTGCCTTTCGGTCAGGATTTTACTGGATTAAACTCAAAGAACTTTGGGCTTTTCAGCCTGCCCTTATATTATACACCCAATCAATATAAAAGTCAAGTAAAACGAAGGAAAATGGCTAAAAATAAAGTTTTTTGTGAAATAACGCCCATCACCTTCGCAAGGTGAGGGGCAACTTGCCGTGGGGCAAGTGGGGTGGGGTCGGAAGGAAATTTGAAGATGGTCTTTTGGGGTAGGATATTCAAAGATCATCTTCGGGAAAGAGGATTTGCAAAAAAATGGGGTTTATGCTATCCTTTTGCCATGCTTACAAAGAATAAAAAGCAAAGAATTATAAAGGAAGTAAAGGTACACGACACTGACACTGGTTCTCCAGAAGTACAAATCGCGGTTCTTTCTCGTCGCATTGATGATTTGGCGGCACATTTAAAGAAAAACAAAAAAGATAAACATTCTCGTCGCGGTCTTTTGGGTTTAGTTGCTGACCGAAAGGCTCATATGAAATATTTGGAGAAAAAGGACACAAAGAGATATAATGCTCTTATTAAGAAGTTAGGACTTAAGAAAACTTCTTAAATTAATTTTTAATAAAATGAGTGTAATTAAACATAAAAACCAGAGAGTTGGTATTTTTATTGATACGCAAAATTTATATCATAGTGCCAAAAACATTTATGGCGCCAAAGTAAATTTTGACCAAGTGGTCAAAGAAGGTTTGGCCGGAAGGTCACTTACTCGAGCAGTCGCCTATGTCATCACCACCGAATCTGGTGAAGAAAAAAGTTTTTTTGACGCTCTAGAAAAAATGGGGATTGAAACTAAAACCAAAAACTTACAAATTTTTGCCGGTGGCGCCAAGAAAGGGGATTGGGATGTGGGGCTTGCGGTTGACGCTATCAAACTAGCCCCTAAACTCGATGCTGTTATTTTAATCACTGGAGATGGGGACTTCGTACCATTGGTAGAATTTTTAAAAAATAATGGTTGCCAAGTGGAAGTGGCTTCTTTCGGTAAATCAACCTCGGCTCGCCTCATTGAGGCGGCGGATGATTTCATTGACCTCGACAAAAATCCTCGCAAATATTTGATTTCAGCAATCAGAAACAAATCCCGAAATAGAATTTAATTTTATTTTTGCTATAATTAATCTTCCATCATATAAATTATGCATGTAGAAGATTCACAAATAAGAGATTTCATTATTGATGCCGGGCTTATCTCCAAATCAGAAGCCGAAGAAGCGGAGAAAGAAGCCAAATCAAAAAAGAAACCATTGGGTGAAATCCTGATATCAAAAGGCAAGTTTTCTGATGATGATTTAAGGAGGGTGCAAGCTTACATACTTGGTATCCCGTTTATAAATTTAAAAGGTCAAATCTTAAATAGAGATATTTTAAATCTTATTCCTGAACCGATTGCCAGAAAGCACAACATTGTGGCTTTTGAAAAAAAGGACGACTCGCTCGAGGTGGCGATGCTCGATACCGATGACCTCCAGGCCCTGAACTCAATCAAGAAAAAAGTGGGTTTGAAAATATTACCCCGCCTCACTGACTCGGAGTCAATGCGTGGTGCTCTTATTCAATATCAAAAAAATCTTAAAGATGAATTTGGCGATATCATCAAAACTGATTCCGATGAGATAAAAACTATTACTGAAAAATTACCAAACGAAAGCTCTTCCTTGGGAGATTTGAAAAAACTAGCCGAAGAATTGCCAGTAGTTAGGATTGTCGATACATTGCTCAAACACGCTATCATCCAAAATGCTTCTGATATTCACATTGAACCGTTGGAAGACCAGATTTTAGTGCGTTATCGCATTGACGGTATCTTGCACGATGCCATGATTTTACCTAAACATATTGGCTACTCTTTGGTAGCTCGTATCAAAGTGCTTTCCAGTTTAAAGCTAGATGAAAAAAGATTACCACAAGACGGCCGATTTAAAATTGATATGAATGGCGAGAAGGTTTCTTTTCGTGTTTCTACTTTACCGGTTTATTATGGAGAAAAGACGGTGATGCGACTTTTGCGCGAGTCGGTTTCCGGTTTTACTCTTGAGTCTTTAGGTTTTCATGGTCAAGGTTTAGAGCTTTTACATAAATCATTGCAACATACAACGGGTATGATTTTAACCACCGGCCCGACTGGATCAGGTAAATCAACCACTTTGTATACAATGTTAGATATTTTAAATACTGCTGACGTCAACATTTCTACCATTGAAGATCCGATTGAATATCAAATGAAAAGAATAAACCAGACTCAGGTAAAACCGGAAATTGGGCTAACTTTTGCATCAGGCCTCCGAACTTTGGTGCGTCAAGACCCAGATATTATTATGGTGGGTGAAATTCGTGATAATGAGACAGCCTCTTTGGCTATCAATGCATCATTAACTGGCCACTTAGTGCTATCAACTTTGCACACCAACTCCGCGGCTGGAGCAGTGCCTCGTTTGATTGATATGAAAGTTGAACCATTTCTTATTATTTCCACCATTGACGCCATCATTGGCCAAAGATTAGTCAGAAAACTTTCAGATAAGAAAGAAAAATATTATCTTTCTAAATCAGAAGTAGAATCAATTTCAAAAGTGGTCAATCTTGATATAGTCATTCAGGTTTTACAAGATGAAAAAATAGTAGGCAAAAAAGATGATTGGGAAAATATACCATTTTATAGACCATCAAAAGATGCTGGAGAAGATGCTTTCAAAAGTCGTATCGGCATCTATGAAGTGCTCAATGTCTCTACTGCCATTAAAGATTTAATTATCAAAGGTGCTTCCACTGAAGATATGGAACTGCAGGCCAAAAAAGAGGGAATGCTCACTATGCTTGAAGACGGTATTTTCAAAGCCGCCCAAGGTTTAACCACCATTGAAGAAGTTTTGCGAGTAGTGTCGGAATAAATAAACTCAGTAAGAAAAGAATAACTCATCCCTAACCCTTCTCTTACAACAAGAGAAGGGTTTCCGTGCAACTAGTACAAATAAGGCATTAATTTATGTATAACGACCAGAAACAAAAAGAAAGAAGAAGAGAGCTTCGCAAAAATCAAACCGAAGCAGAAAAGATTTTGTGGCAGAAAATTAGAAATAGACAAATTAACAATTTTAAATTTCATCGTCAATATAGTGCTGGACCATATATTCTCGATTTTTTCTGTCCAGAGATTCGTTTGGTAATAGAATTGGACGGTGAACAACATAAAGATACCAAAGAGTATGACAAAGAAAGAGAATTATTTCTGAAAGACAAAGATATTAACGTGATCAGATTTTGGAATAATGAAGTTTTGGAGAATATTGAGAATATTTTAAATATCATTAGAGCATGCTAGATTTAAGAGGTGAAAATTAATAAATTACAGATAAACAAAAAAGCTTGGGATAAAGTTGCAGAACAATTTTTTTCTCACAGTGCTTTGCCGATATGGGGACCTTTTAATATAGGGAAGAACACAGATTTAATTGGTTCAATCAAAGGTAAAACATTTTTAGATATAGGATTTGGAAGCGGGCATTCAATAAAATATTTGATTGAAAGAGGAGCAAAAAAGGTATATGGCGTTGATATTTCAAACGCACAATTTCAATTTGCCAGTAAGCTCAACAAAAAACATGTTGAAGCTGGGACCACTCCTTTTTTACTGATGTAGAGGATTTGAAGGATAAGTTGGAAGTAAAGTATTCATATCACGATGAACATGAGGTATTTTAAAAAGAATGGAAAGGGGGGGCTCCTGTTTATTTAACTTATCGCAAAACTTCTACATGGTTTAAATTACTTCGAGAAACCGGTTTTAATGTAGTGGATTATCTGGAGCCGGAACCGATTTTAAAGAAAGATTTGAGCAAGTCGTATTACACAATAAACAAAGCTCAAAAAGTTCCTTGCTCAATGATTTGGGTGTGTGAAAAATCTGAAAAATAAAAAACGGCAACAAACAATATATTTTTGTTCTTACCCCTCTCTTGTTGTAAGAGAGGTCGAGACGAAGTCCGGGTGAGTTATTTTAAAGAAAAAGAAATTGAGGCTAGTTATTTATACCCAAAATTTTTTTATTATTTTTTATTATTGCTATAATTAAGACAAGTTATGCCATTTTATAAATACAAATATTTAAAAGAAGGGAAGGAGTATGAAGAAACAAAAGAGTTTGCTGACAAAGCAACTCTCTATGCGGCAGTGCGTTCAAACAACGGATCGATACTTTCAGCCGAGGGAGTAAAATCCAAGAAAATTCCTTTCAAATTTTTCTCTTTTAGAAAAAAAGTAAAACCTCAAGAGGTTATTACCTTTGCCAAAAATCTTTCGGTGATGATAGATGCCGGGCTCTCGGTTTCTAGGGCGTTGGCTGTTTTAAGCAAACAAACAAAAAATAAAAATTTGGTTGCAGTTTTTGAGAGTATAAACACTTCAGTAAATGCTGGTGAAACACTATCAAAATCTTTAGAAGCGCATTCAGAAATATTTTCCAGTTTGTTTGTCTCTATGGTTAGAGCCGGTGAGGAATCAGGTAAATTATCCTATTCTCTAAAAGTTATTGCTGATCAACTTGAAAAATCTCATGCTATTTCTAAAAAAATAAAAGGAGCGATGATTTATCCTATTGTTATTGTTTGTGTGATGGTGGTTATCGGTATTGTTTTGATGGTTTATATGGTGCCAACCCTGACTGAAACTTTTAAAGGGCTTAATATTAAATTACCATTACCAACTAGAGTTATTATAGCAATCAGTGATTTTTTGATAGCTAATCTTCTTTTGACTGTGGGGACTCTTGTTGCTATTGGCATCAGTTTTGCTTATAGTCTTAAAACCCAAAGAGGCAAAAATACTTTAGATTTTATTACCTTGCATATGCCAATGATTAAAAATATGTCTAAAGAAGTAAACGCCGCCAGGACGGCTAGAACTCTTTCTTCTCTCATTTCGTCTGGAGTAGATATTGTTTCTGCCGTTGGTATCACCAGTGCAGTATTGCAAAACCATTATTTCAAAGATTTGTTAGATGTGGCAGCTAAAAAAGTAGAAGTAGGTGAACTATTATCGGTCTCTCTTTCCAATGCAAACGGCAATCTTTACCCCGTTTTTGTGAGTGAAATGCTTAGTGTGGGCGAGGAAACCGGCAAAATAACCGAAATGCTCGACAATATCGCTACCTATTATGAAAGCGAAACAGATCAAAAAACCAAGGACTTGTCGACTATTATTGAACCATTCCTTATGATTTTGATTGGTATTGTAGTTGGTATCTTTGCGATCGCCATGATGCTCCCGACTTATTCTTTGGTTGACGCAATTCAGTAATATAACCTCACCCCCCAACCCCTCTCCTAGAAGCAGGAGAGGGGAGAAAAAAGAAAAATGGAAATTAATAACTGCAAATTAAAAAGAGCCTGCCCCGCGAAGCTTAAGCGAAGTGGGGGATTTTCTTTGATTGAAGCTATTTTTGCCGCAGCCATATTTGCCATTGTATCGGTAGCAATTTATCAAGGATTTATTTCTGTCACCTCACTTATATCTGCTTCGCGTGATAAAGTGGTGGCCATAAATTTAATAAATAGCGAATTTGAGCTTGTTAGAAATTTATCTTACGACGATGTAGGTCTACAAGGAGGTGTTCCTGCTGGAGTTTTAACAGGAACTTCAACTACTTCTGTTGACGGTAGAGATTTTATAATAACTAGAACGATTAGAAATATTGACGACCCTTTTGACGGCACCATTGGCGGTTCACCAAATGATCTTTCGCCAGCTGACTATAAAATGGTACAAATAAACATATCTTGTAGCTCCTGCAAAAAGCCAATAGATTTTAGTACAATCTCAAATGTTTCTCCGAAAAATTTGGAAACCGCTTCAACCAACGGCGCTTTGTTTGTGAGAGTTTTTGATGCAAACGGTAATCCGGTACCACAAGCTAGTGTCCATGTTGAAAACTCAGCATTGGGTATAAATATTAATGAAACTACTAACAATGAAGGACTTTTGGCGATCGTAGATGCGCCACCCGCCTTAAATTCTTATAAAATTACTACAACCAAAAGTGGTTTTACTACTGATAAAACTTATGCGTCAACAGTTAGTAATCCCAATCCTATAAAACTTGATGCCTCTGTAATTTTGCAACAACTTACTCAAATTTCTTTTATTATTGATCAGACCAGTGATATTTCAGTACATACGATCACAGACCGCTGCGTACCAGTTGCAAATGTCCCTTTTGAAATAAAAGGTACTAAGCTCATCGGTACTTCTCCAGATGTCTATAAATGGGTGGAAAATTTCACTACCGACTCAAACGGGTATAAGGATATTGCTGATGTCGAATGGGATGTTTTCACTTTTTTAGCAACTGGTGGATTTTATTTGGCCGGTACAAACCCAATATCTCCTATATCAATTTTGCCAAACTCAGAACAAAATATAGATTTGATAATAACCGATGAAACTCCGGCGCTACTTTTGGTTAATGTTAAGGAATCTTCAACAAATCTCCCGGTATCTGATGCGACGGTCACTCTTTCGGGAGGTACTTATAACAAAACCCTAACAACAAATAAGGGATTTTTAATTCAATCTGATTGGCAAGGGGGAGCGGGTCAAGCAAATTTTAGTGATGAGACAAAATACTTTTCTTCAGACGGTAATATTGACACTGATAGTCCGATAGGAGAGCTTAAACTTGCAAATTCATTAGGCAATTATGTTGCCTCGGGGGAGCTCACGTCATCAATATTTGATACAGGCACTTCCTCAAATTGGAGCCGAGTTGATATTTCACCAACAGATCAACCTGTTGAGACAGGGGTGGGCTCGGTCAGGTTTCAAATAGCAACTGCCCTCGAAAATACGGCGACAACTACCTGGGATTTTAAAGGCCCAGATGGAACTAGCGCAACTTTTTATACAATTACTGACAATAACATCAACTCAATTCACAACGGAGATAGATACATTAGATACAAAATATATTTAAGAACTGCTGATTCTGATTTTACTCCAAATGTTTCTGATTTTGCCATTTCATTTTCTTCATCCTGTATTCCACCAGGGCAGGCTCTATTTTCAAATTTAGAGATGGGCGTCTATACTTTAGATGTATCGGCAGCGGGTTTTTCTACTCAAACTGTACCAGTTAATATGAATTCAGATTGGCAAAGTCAAAATGTTTTATTATCACCATGATCAATAATTTTAAAAAAGGATTCAGCTTGGTTGAAATAATCATTGTTATTGCTATAGCGACAGCGATATTTTTGGCAGTTTTTAATTTTGGTAATAGTATTTTTTCTTTTAATTCCAATGCTCAAAAAAACTTAAGTGCTCAAACAGACGCGAGGCGAGTGCTTAAAACCATAGTAAGGGAGCTTCGAAGTGCATCACCATCAAGCCTTGGTTCGTACCCGGTAGCACTCGCTAGCAGTACTGCTATTACTTTTTTTTCAAATATAGATAGTGATTCATATAAGGAGCAAGTCAGGTATTTTATGCAAGGTAATGAATTAAAAAAAGGAGTAATAAAGCCTTCTGGCTCGCCACTAACTTATAATCCGGCAAATGAAAAAATCACCCTATTAATTAGAGATATAAATAATGAAGGGGCAGCGGTTTTTGAGTATTTTGATTCAAGCTATGCTGGTACAAGTACTCCACTCGTACAACCGGTACAAGCTACGAAGGTCAGACTAGTGAGAATAAATGTTTATATAGAAAAGGATCCAAATAAATCGCTTGGCCCAGTAATGGTAACAAGCCAAGTTTTTTTGCGTAATCTTAAAGATAATCTATGAAAATTAAAAATTTAAAATTAAAAATTACGAACAAAGGGAGTTTGTTGATTCCCATAATTATATTTTCTTCGGTTGCGCTAGTTATTATCGGTGGCATTATGAAATGGGCTCAAATAACTATAGTAGCCAACAGACAACTTATAGTGAGGGAAAAAGCCATTCAAATAGCTGAATCTGGTATTGATTATTATCGTTGGCATTTAGCTCACAATCAAACAGACTATCAGGATGGTACTGGGGCCGCAGGGCCATATGTACATCAGGTACTAGATAAAGATGGAAATATTGTAGGCGAATTTAGTCTTTCAATCACCCCGCCTGTTACCGGCTCAACCAAAGTGAGAATAGAGTCAACTGGTACTCCAGCAAGCTCAACCATTTCAAGAAAGATAAGGGTGGAAATGGCGATTCCATCACTTGCTAAATATGCGGTAGCGGCTAATGATGTGATGCGTTTTGGAGAGGGGACAGAAGTTTTTGGGCCAATACATTCAAACAAAGGTATTCGTTTTGATGGCCTGATTCACAATCTTATCACTAGCGCGCTTTCTTCTTATGATGATCCGGATCATGATGAATGGGGTACTGATAAAGTTGAGTTTGCTGTTCATACTCACGTGAATGTGCCACCAAATGTTGGTGTCAACGATACTTTTAGAGCGGCTGAAGCTCCACCCATTAACCCTGTTCCAAATAGAACTGATGTTTTTGAGGTTGGTCGGCAGTTTCCGGTACCGGCAGTTGACTTTACCGGACTAACCAACAATCTGGCCAATATTAAATCAAGTGCCCAAACAAATGGCAGATATTTCGCCGCCTCGGGTTCACAAGGATATAGAATTGTTCTCAATACGGATGATACTTTTACTATACGCAAAGTGACTTCACAGTATAACGACAATAATTGTAGTAATCCGGGTAATCAAACCGGCTGGGGTATCTGGAGTGTCCAAAACACCTCTGCTGTCGGTACATACCCGATTCCGGCGAATGGTCTTATTTTTGTAGAAGATAATGTTTGGATAGAGGGGGCCATAAATAGCACCAGAGTGACCATTGCTGCTGGGCGTTTTCCTGATAACCCTTCTACTCGACCACAGTTAACTATAAATAATGATTTAACTTACACCAATTATGACGGCACAGATGTGGTGGCCTTGATTTCTCAAGGTAATGTAAATGTGGGGTTAGTTTCAGATACTAATTTGAGGATTGACGCCGCACTAGTTTCTCAAAATGGTAGAGTGGGGAGGTATTATTATGAGAGTGATTGTTCGCCATATAATATCAGAAGTTCCATCACGCTTTACGGTATGATTGCCACAAACATAAGGTATGGTTTTGCCTATACCAACGGCACCGGTTATCAAGACCGAAATATTATATATGATGCCAACCTCTTGTATGGTCCACCACCATCATTTCCATTAACCTCTGATAAATACGAAATTTTGTCGTGGGAGGAGATATAACCCACCCCCCAACCCCTCCCTTAAATTAAGGGAGGGGGGTTCCGAGCCCTCTCTTGTTGTAAGAGAGGGTTGGGTGAGTTATTATATAAATATGAAGCATCGCAATCTAGTAGTGGCTAATTGGAAGATGAGTCCAGAGACTTTAGAAGAGGCCAAAAAAATATTTAATGGCGCTAGGTTGGCAGCTAAAGGTTTAAAAAATACAGATGTAATTATTTGCCCACCTTTTCTATTTATTCAGCCACTTTTAAAATTGAAATATCCTAAAAATATGTTTTTGGGAGGGCAGAATATTTCGAGTGAAATCAAAGGTGCTTTTACGGGAGAAGTCAGCGCCTATATGGTAAAAAATTTAGGAGTCGGCTTTTCTATAATTGGTCATTCCGAAAGAAGGACGATGGGTGAGAGCAATGAAATAATTAGAAAAAAATTACAAATTGCTTTTGATGCCGATTTAACACCAATTTTTTGTATTGGTGAAAAAGAAAGAGACAAAGAAGGAAGCCATCTCAGTTTTATAAAAAATCAAATCAAAGAATGCTTAACTGGTTTACAGAAAAAACATTTGGTTGGCATCATTGTTGCCTACGAACCAATTTGGGCCATTGGCAAATCTTACAAAGAAGCAATGAGTGCTACTGACATTCACGAGACAGTTTTATTTATAAAAAAAATTATAAGCGAGCTTTTTGGTAAGGACATCGCTGATGGTTCTAAAATTCTTTACGGTGGCTCAGTGGAAGCAGAAAATGCTTATGAAATGGCCCATATTGGCAATATTGAAGGTTTCCTAGTGGGCCACGCCTCACTCCGCCCAGAACAATTTTCTGCCGTCTTAAAATCGGTGGATATGAAGAGGTAATTTCCCTTCCCAGAAGATGACCTTTGAAGACCCTGCCTCAAAAGGTCATCTTCAAATTCCTACATTAGTCAAAAATTCGCGACCGCGAAAATCTGGCTAATTTAGAATACACAGATTTCAGACGGTCGTCGCTAATCTGTGTATGTAATAAAAAACAAAATTATTTCTTTAGTTGATGTTTTGATGGAAAATAATGGCTCGCTTGGAAACCTTGATTCAAAAAGTTTAAGAAAAGGACTTTTTGAACTAAGATTAATTGGTTCTGTTAATACAAGAATATTTTATTGTTTTCATAAAGACACAATCTATTTATTACACGCAATAATTAAGAAAACTCAAAGAACACCAATAAGAGAAATTGAATTTGCTAGAAAAATGAAAAAGATAGTTGGACAATTATAACGCATATGTTATCATAAACAATATGGAAAAAACATATAAAAAAATAAAACTAATTTCTCATGAAGACTTCAAAAAAAAGCTTTTAAAGAAGCCATCTTTCCGTAAGTACTATGAAGAAACAAGTTTTGAAAGAGAAATTTTCAAGGCAATTATAAAGGCAAGAGCTCAAAAAGATCTTACCCAAAGAGAGCTAGCGGAAAAAATCGGTGTCAAACAATCAGCCTTGGCGCGTTTTGAATCTGGCAGAACCAACCCCACACTCGGTTTTCTTAAAAAAGTTGTTTCAGGATTAGGTTTGAATGTGACGGTAAAATAACTATAATTAAAATTTATGAGTATCAAATCAATTGAAGAAGCGAAAATAGAAAAAGGGACAATGGTTTTGATAAGGGTGGATTGGAACCTGCCAATGAAAGATGGGGTGATTTTAGATACTTCTAGGATTGGGGCTAGTGTTAAAACTATAAATTTTGCTTTGGACAAAGGAGCCAAGATTATAATATTGAGTCATTTAGGAGACGGCACAGATTCTTTGGAAATTGTGGCGAAGGAAGCAGAAAAATTTTTCCTAGAAACTCAAGTCAAATTTGTGCGAGATCCTTGGAATGCTTCATCGCCAGATGGCAAAAAAGTTTTGGAAAATTTGAAAAGCGGAGAAATTGCGGTTATTGAAAACTTAAGATTTTGGATGGAAAAAGAAAATGATAATTCTTTTGCCCAAAAATTAGCCGAATTTAGTGATATTTATGTGAATGAAGCCTTTTCTGTTTCTCACCGAGAGCACACTTCTATCGTTAAATTGCCAAAACTTTTGCCTCACTTTGCCGGATTTCACTTTTTAGAAGAATTTAATAAATTATCAGAGGCTCTAAATCCAGAACACCCGTTTCTTTTTATTTTGGGCGGTCTTAAATTTGAAACTAAATTGCCGTTGGTAGAGAAATTTTTAAATATTGCCGATGATATTTTTATCGGCGGAGCCAACGCTTTGCCGGCTTCAGGTGAGTCTTTTGCTGATAATCCTAAGATAATCTTCCCAGTTGGCGATATTTCAGCTTTGGATGCAAATACCGAAACTTTGGATGTTTTAAAATTGAAAATTGAAAATTGTAGATTCATCTTATGGAATGGACCATTAGGTAATTATGAAAAAGGGTTTGTGGCTGGCACAGTGGCTTTGGCTAGAATGCTAGCCGAGTCAAATGCCAAGGTTATAGTGGGCGGGGGAGACACTTTGGCCGTTCTCAAACCAGAAATTAAAGAAGCCATTTCTGTTCATGGTTTTGTATCCACTGCTGGCGGAGCAATGTTGGATTTTCTCGCCAATGGCACTTTGCCTGGTATTGAAGCTCTTCAGAACTAAAATAGTTCTTGAGAAAGAATCTATTTTAGTTCTGATATTATTTTTTGAGCGTTTTGAACAAAGTTTTTTGGGTCTTCTTTGTTTTCAGAATCCAATCCTGCTTTGGCTGGATAAATCCAAACGTGAGCGTGCTCTACCTCGTCTCCCACTATTTTTGAAAGTATCCATTTTGTTTTAAATGCTTTTTGTTGAGCTAGTGCTATTTTTTTAACAATTTCAAAATATTCTCCAAAATTTTCTACATCCCATACCCAGCGACAATGTTTTTTAGGAATAACTTGAACGTGACCAGGAGATTGGGGGTTTATATCAAGAAAGGCCAAAAAATCATTATCCTCATAAACTTTATGACTTGGTATTTGACCCTTTACTATTCTACAAAAAATACAATTTTCCATATTTTAATTTTATCACATTTACGCACAAAATTACAAAAACATTATTTCTGCGTTAGGTCATAAGGATAAGGCTCTTGAAACAATGTTTTTGTAATTTTGTGCTAACATTCTTTTATGTCTAAAAAATACAATATTAAACATAAAATATCTGATAATCTGGTAGAGCAGTTGTTGTATAACAGGGGAGTAAAAACCAAAGAAGAAAGAGAAATTTTCCTACAACCTGATTTTGTAAAACATTTGCATGACCCTTTTCTTTTGCCTGATATGAAAAAAGCGGTAAAAAGAATTTTAGTTGCTATTGAAAATAATGAAAGAATAGGAATTTGGAGCGATTATGATGCTGATGGTATCCCCGGTGGGGCATTACTTCATGATTTTTTTAAACTAATTGGTTTTAATAATTTTATAAATTATATTCCTGACCGGCACATTGAAGGCTATGGTCTAAACAGTGAGGGCATAGAAGAATTGGCTAAGGATAAAATTAAACTTTTAATAACTATTGATTGTGGTATTAGAGATCATAAAGAAATTGAACATGCCAAAAAACATGGAATAGATGTGATTGTTACCGATCACCACGAGCAATCTGATGGATTGCCAAAAGCTTTTGCGATCGTTAATCCGAAAAGGGAAGATTCTAAATATCCAGAAAAAATTCTTTGTGGAACTGGAGTGATTTGGAAATTAATTGAAGCCATTTTAAAAACTAAAAGAGAATTGCTAAAAGAAGGGCACGAAAAATGGCTTCTTGATTTGGTGGGAATGGCCACTCTTTCTGATATGGTGCCACTAATCGGAGAAAACAGAGTCTTGGCTTTCTTTGGTCTTTCTGTCTTGAGGAAAAGTAGACGGCCGGGACTTTTAAAACTTTTTTCAATGCTCAAAATAAACAAAAACAATATTTCGGAAGATGATATTGCTTTTATGATTACTCCAAGAATTAATGCCGCTTCTCGAATGGGTCATCCGCGCGACGCTTTTAAACTTTTGATCGCCGAAAATGAAGTGGAAGCGGAAAGTTATGCTAAACATTTGGATAACATAAATAACGAGAGGAAAGGAGTGGTAGCCAGTATTGTCAAAGAAGTCAAAAAAAGAGTCAGAGAAAAATTTGAAAATGAAGGAGAAAAATCTGTGGTTGTTTTAGGCAATCCAGATTGGCGACCGGCTCTTTTGGGTTTGGTTGCCAACTCTATTGCCGAAGAATTTAATCGACCGGTTTTTTTATGGGGACGTGCTTCAGATGAAATTGGGGGTGTGTTGAAAGGGTCCTGCCGATCAGATGGTACCACAAATCTTGTAGCCTTGATGGAAAGAGCCAAAGATCATTTTATTGAATTTGGTGGTCATAAATTATCCGGCGGATTTTCGGTTTTGTTTGAAAAAATTCCTACCTTAGAAGAATCCTTAATTGATGCTTCAACCCATATTATAAATAATGATCTAGATATTTTAGTTGATGCTGAATTAAATTTAAAAGATATTTCAGAAAAATCAGTTACTGAGATTTTAAGTTTGGCACCGTTTGGAGTCGGTAATGAAAAACCATTATTTATTTTTAGAAATGTTATACCGGAAAAAATAAATAGGTTTGGTAAAGCTAAAGAACATTTATCAATAAATTTTAGAGACGGACTTCATACAACGAGAGGTATTTCATTTTTTACTTCACCTGATCAATTTGGTGATACCCTAAAGGAAGGTATTAAAACAAATCTGGTTGCCAATGTTGAAAAATCTGATTTCGGTGGCCGACGAGAAATCCGTTTGAGGATTGTTGATTTTTTTTAGGCATATTGGTATTCTCTTGATGGGAGGTCTTTGTGAAGACTACAAAAACTGGAAGTAAAGTAGGCAAAGAGATTTACAATCTCTGCCTGAAAGGAGGTTTCTCAATCCGCAAAGCGAAGATGTGGGCAAGAATCTTCAGGGAAGAATTTTCTTCCTAAGTGAGAATGCGCTCCGCAACTCGGGCTCATGTATGAGTTTGGTGCGGAGCGTTTTGTTTGTGATAAAATGGTTTCATGAAAAAGGATTTAGCTATAGTACCAATGGAAATAATTGAAAGAAAAATATCTTTCGGCTCCAAAACCCAAAGAGGGGCGGAAACCACCTCCATACTGGCCTCAGTCATCATGAGCTTGAAGTGGAACCACCCAAACGACTGGTTCCAAAAGTATTTAAAATTGAGCACTTAAAATATCCTTGTTTTTAGGGGTGTTTTGAGGGGTGTGGATACTTACATTTCTTTGTTATAACTAACCTCTTTTGCTTGACAATAAGTTTGGGTAAGAGTATAAAGTAAATTAGGAAAGGAGCCCGTGAAGATGAACGCACCAACAGGAATGAGATCCTTGGATGATATCATGGGAGATATCAGACAACATGAAGTGATCCACTATGAGCCTGATGGTTTGGGCGGATTCAGATGCAAAAAGTGTGGCGCCAAAATTCAGCAAACCACCTGCACCGTTTCTGTCCACACTAACCAATTTAGCAATGTGTGTGCCGGAGGCGGTGAAGTCTTGCAACTGCCTCTGCCGTACTGCTCTTCTTGTGAAGGGATGCCGACACACACAAGTACTTGTGTTCACGTTTAGCAAGCCTATTGGGGGGTGATTTCGGTCGCTCCCCTTTGTTTATGCTAAAATAGTTTTATGAATATTTTTAATGATTCAAATAGTGCTCAAAAAAAGTTCCAAGGTAAAATTGCTGGTTCGAAAGGGGCTGGATATGCTGAAATTTTTTTGAATAAGGAAGTAGAGAAGTTTCTCAGGGAAAATATATCTGATAAAAATACAAAAATAATTATTTATACTGATGGTTCGTCGCGTGGTAATCCTGGGCCGGGTGGTTTTGGAGCGATTATTTTTAGTAGAGAAAAAGTTTTGGAAATTGGTGGTAGAGAAGAGCAAACAACAAATAATAGGATGGAAATGAAAGCGGCGATTGAAGCTCTGAAAATAATTCCAGAAAATTCTTTTGTTGAGTTGCATGCAGATTCTGAGTATTTAATAAAAGGTATTACGATTTGGATTAAAAATTGGCAGAAAAATAATTGGCGCACTAAAGATAAGAGGGAAGTTTTAAACCGCGATTTGTGGGAAGAACTTTTAGCACAAACAGAAAATAAAAATATAGAATGGAAAAAAGTAGTGGGCCACTCAGGTCACGAGTTTAATGATCGTTGTGATGAGATTGCTACAAGTTTTGCCGATGGCTTGAATGTTGATTTTTATAATGGCTCAGAATCAGGGTATTTCTTGTTTCATCAATGATTGCTTTTGTCGTTTCATTTGTTATAGGAATCGTTTTTGAAAAAATTTTTGGTTTGGGTTGGAGCATCGCCTTGCTCATAATTTTAGTTTCAGTAACTTTAAGGGCAATCCTTTGGGGCAATTCTTCAAGAGTTGCCCTTGGGGAAGAGAGTCAAAGACGCCCTTTGAAAGTTGTTCCCAAAAGGGCGTCTTTGACTTTCTTTGCGATTAGTTTGGCTTTTTCTCTCGGAATTTTGAGAATGAATTTTGTTAGCACTTCTCCTGATACAAATCTTTACAAACTTATCAGCCAAAAAATTTCTTTTGAGGCCACTATTTCCGATGAGCCCGATATAAGAGATACTTCGGTGCGTTACATAGTCAGACCAGACTTTTCTTTGGAATATGTTTCTGAATGCACGGATATTTTCTTGCTAGAAAATTCCTCGTGCTCGGCTCAGTCAGCCTCGCAAGGCATTCATAAACACATTCCCTCGAAAAGTCTTGTACTTTTGGTCGCAAATAGATATCCTGAATTTCAATATGGCGACAAAATAAAAGTTTCTGGTAAATTAGATTTGCCAAAAAATTTCGTAGCAGAAAATGGTACAGAATTTGATTACATTTCATATTTAGCCAAAGATAAAATTCACTTTTTGATTTATCGTCCTCAAATTGAAAAAATAGAGGGTTATGATGGTAGCAAAATTATTACCTCACTCTATTTACTTAAAAATAAATTCATAGAAAAAATTTCAGCGGTAGTGCCCGAACCAAACGCCTCTCTTTTGGGAGGAGTTATTTTTGGCGTCAAACAATCCTTGGGCACAGATTTGTTGGATGATTTTAGAAAAGTGGGGCTGATTCATATTGTAGTTCTTTCTGGCTATAACATTACAATTATTGCGGTTGGCATATTTTACCTTACTTCTTTCTTAGGTAGAAGAAAGTTAGGTTTTGTTATAGGCGCAGTTTCTATTTTACTTTTTGCTATTATGGTGGGCCTTGGCGCCACTGTAATCCGAGCTTGCATTATGTCTCTTATTTCTATTTTGGCGGTTTATCTCGGTCGACCTTCAGACGCATTACGCTTCCTTTTTATTGCTGGGTTTTTAATGCTCCTTTGGAATCCTTTACTTCTTTTTTATGACCCATCCTTTCAACTTTCTTTTATGGCCACATTGGGATTAATTTTATTTTCGCCTTTTATTTTTTCTTTTATCACTGAGCACAAGTTTGGAAAGTTTATTTCAATCAAATTTGGTTTAAGAGAAATAGTTTCCTCCACATTAGCTGTTCAATTTTTTGTCTTACCTTTACTCATCAAGATGTCAGGTTTCGTTTCTTTAATTTCATTTTTAGTTAATCCAATTGTTTTACCACTAGTGCCGTGGGCGATGGCCTTTGGCGCTTTGACTGGCGCACTCGGAATATTTTCTCAAATGCTTTCTTGGCCGTTTGGTGTCATTTCCTATTTTATTTCTCAAATAATAATTTATATCACCGAACTTTCCGCAAATATTCCTCTTGCCACTTTGCAAACCGGATCAATTTCAATCTGGCTAATTTTTGTTTGGTATGTGGGTTATGGAGTTTTGTATAAAAAATTGTCAGCAGAAAAATAGCTTCTTTTGTTCGGTACATAAATTTTTGTTTCGTCAAAATGAAAATTTGCAAAAGTCCTCGGGTCACCTCTTGCAGGGCTCAACCAGATTTTTGAAATTTTATTTTGCTTCACAAAAATTATATAACTTCTGTAAAATTCTGTTCAATAACTTGCCAATTCAAATTTTCAAAAAAATCTTCAATGTATTGTTTTTTACCACTTGGTTGATAATCAGCAACGAAGGCATGTTCCCACATATCCAAAGCTAGGATAGGGGAGCAATTTTGCAGTTGGCCGATATGTTGTTCATCTATCCAAGTGTTTAAAAGTCTTTTATCTTTTTTATCCCAATAAAGCATAGCCCAACCTATGCCACGAGTGGTTGCCAAAGATTTGAAATATGATAGCCATTTATCAAACGAGCCAAATTCTTCTGTAATGACCTTTTTTAATCCACTCGCATCATCCAAATTTTTAGTACCACCGGAAAGTGATTCAAAATACACCTCATGATTTCGCATACCGTTATATTCAAAACCGAATCTTCTTTGGGTCTCAGCTATAATATAAACATTAGCTTCTAGGTTAGCACTCATTTCTTCGATTTTTTCTAAAACCAGATTGGCATTTTTTACATACCCGGCATAAAGTTTTAAATGTTCTTCAATATTTTTTTCTGAAATACCTTTAAGTTTTGGAATATTAAACTTTTTTTCTTCGAATTTTTGTGCCATATTTTATTGGTTAATGTTATTTGACTATTATATCATTAAAATATGAGCTTTAAATTAAAAATTAGGCTGATTATTCTAACTATCTTATTATTTCTAACTATCTTTTCATTTTATATTGCCTGGCGAGAGGAGGACAGAGGTATTTTGACAGTGGTTTTTTTAAACATTGGTCAGGGCGACGCTACCTTTATTGAAGGGCCAAATGGTAACCAAATTCTTATAGACGGCGGTCCGGGTAAGTCGGTACTTAGAGAATTGTCTAAAGTTATGCCTTTTTATGACCGAAGTATCGATGTTGTTTTGGCAACTCACGCTGACCAAGACCATGTTGGTGGATTGCCGGATGTTTTAAAAAAGTATCAAGTAAATATTTTTATGGAAACAGGAGTGGCCGGAGAATCTTCTTCTTATGAAGAACTTGAAAAAATAGTTGGAGAAAAAGAAAGTGCGAGTAGGATTAAAAAAATATTAGTCAGAAAGGGTATGGAGATTGATTTGGGAGACGGGGCTATTTTGCAAATTCTTTTTCCCGATAGAGATCCCTCGGGCATGGAGACCAATACCGCCTCAATTGTGGCCAGACTTGTTTATGGTGAAAATGAATTCCTACTTACTGGTGACTCGCCACAAGTTATTGAAAAATATCTGGTTTCTTTAGGTAGTCGAGAGTGTCAAGGGCAACCCTTGAAATGCTCCGGTCCCAAAGGGTTGCCCTTGACACTCGAAAGTGACGTGCTCAAAGCTGGGCATCATGGCTCAAAAACCTCAACCGGCGCAGTCTTCGTTTCAGCTGTTTCTCCCCAATATGTCGTCATTTCTGCAGGTAAAGACAATCGATACGGCCACCCCAATCAAGAAGTATTAGATATTGTTTCCAATTTTGGAGCCAAAATATTTCGCACCGACGAGTCGGGCCGCATTATATTCCAAAGCGATGGAGTAAATTTGGAAGTTAAATAATAACTCTAAAATGTGTTGTAAAATAAAGCTATTTTGTCATCAACTCAATATTATGCAATAATACTTGACAAATGTATATCTTTTTGCTATACTTATATCAGATGGGGTTCAAAGAGCCCCTAAGGAGACACAATGAAGATCAGGAAGTTGAAGAAGAATCGACAGGTGCCACCGGCACCGAAACCGATTGCACTTATGCTTGCGAACGCCTCCGGTCGAGACTGACGCCCTGGGCGCCGGCCGACACATTTCACTAGAAAGGAGGTATAGTCCAATGGATTGAACAATTGAGTTGCGCCAACCCGCGGTACAAGGCACCGTGGTTGCCACAAAGTCCAGTGGTGTATCAGAAACTATGGGCAAAAACTAGGGGTCCTGTCGTCATTGAAAACGCAGGCCCTTTTTGTTTATATTTTTACTCTTGTCAAAAATTTTAATATTTTATATAATTTGAATATATGGAAGGTGTTCAAGGAGAATCAATAGAAGAATCAGGGGGATATAAACTTTGGAGACAGTCTGATAGCTGTATTGCTCGCTTCTTTCTTAGTGGCGACAAGAATAATCCGCCCGAACTCGAAGATGAATTATTTGAAGAAATAGTACGTAAAGGTCCAGATGAGTATGCATTGTCAGTGAGAGCATGTTCTCTAGGAGAACTAAAAGAGAACCCACCAAATGATTTAGTTATAGATTGGAAATACGCAAAGGACTACAATCTATATTTTGATGAGAAAAATTGTAGATGGATTTATTGGATTGAGGGGAATATTACTAATCCAGATCATGACCTGATTCAACAGGGAATAGAAAAAAGGAGGCAAAAGGGAATAACTCACTCAGCGTTTAGGTTTTTTTTAAAAAATCCAAAAAAATATATTGATAATTTTACTACCAAAAATTCATACTGCCCTTTTACAAATAAAGAGATAGGATTTATTGAAAAAGCAAGAGAATACTCAAGACATGGAGAATACGAATCTGAAGATGGTGGAGTTAGGCATGATTATGAATCACTGAAATGTCCTTGTGGTTGTGGCAAAAGTGCAGAAGAAATTATAAATGAATAATATATAAAAATTTTTCTATACACTAAATAATCTTTGCTTTTTTGAGGGTGGCGTAGGCGCCGTTTTTTTGGATGGTTTTGAGTTTAACCGTATTGTTTTTACGGCTGATGAGGCAAATTTATCATGTTTAAAATAGCTCTCCAAATAACCCTTATTTTAAGCCACGCTTTGGTTTTTATAAAAAGAAAATGAAATTTTGCTTGACAAGAAAAGCATAGTATGCTATACTTATGTAAGATAGTACTCCCAGGCTTATGTCGGGAGGTATAAAGCAAAAAAAAGGAGCCAGTCATGTATAGAGTAAGATTTGAACTGAATTTCCATTCCGCTGACACAACGGAGTGGCAGGATTTCATCAAGGCCGGGGCTGGTCGGATACGGACTCGGTGCGTGGGGTGGAGTGTAGATTCTCCTCAAGATAAGTTTGAAATATGGGAGGCTAGGTCTTCCAGACCATTTGTGATCATCATTAACACTCGTGATCACGAGGGTTTCGTCAGGACTGAAAAGGTCCTCGTGGCCACCTCGGAAAGGTGGCAAGACACTCCAGTCGAACACTGGAGAAAGTTGTAAGAGTTTTAGGGCGTCGTGTGGGTTCAAATCCTACCGACGCTCTTTCTTTTTATTAAAAATTTTTAAAGTTTATTTATATAACTCCAGCTTTTTTGAGGGTGGCGTAGGCGCCGTTTTTTTGGATGGTTTTGATGGCTCGAGTAGAGAGAGTCAGAGTAAAAGATTTGTTGAGTTCGGGCACGAAAATTTTCTTTTTTTGTAAATTGGCAAATTTCCTTGTATTGCCACAAGGATTAAACTGGGTGGCGCGGGTTCGGTTTGAATAGGAACCGCCCATCTGAGATGATTTTTTTGTAATTGCACATTCTTTAGCCATGACTCAAGTATACTAACAGATAATCATATCTTTGCAAGTGTGTTAAAATACAAGATATGGATTTTTTGTTTATTATCATCATCCTTATAATGTCGGTTGTGATACATGAAGTTTCTCACGGTTATGCGGCACTCGCCCTTGGCGATTCGACTGCCAAGTATGAGGGACGATTGACTTTGAACCCTTTTTCTCATCTCGACCCAGTGGGCTCGGTTTTGGTGCCTCTCATTGGCTATTTTGCCGGAGGGTTTATTATCGGTTGGGCTAAGCCAGTCCCTTTTAATCCTTACAATTTAAGAAACCAAAGATGGGGTGAAGCTTTGGTGGCAATAGCTGGGCCTCTTTCAAATATTTCTTTAGCAATTATATTTGGACTATTTATACGATTGGCCTCCGATTATGGATTTATTAATCCAGCTTTTTTGAGTTTGGCGGGTTTCGTGGTGATGATAAATATCGTCTTGGCCATATTTAATCTGGTTCCTATTCCACCCCTTGATGGTTCCAAAATACTTTCAGCCTTTTTGCCTTATAAATGGCATGGTTTTATGCAAAATCTAGAAAAATTTGGTCTAATTTTAGTCTTTGTTTTTATATTTTTATTTTGGCCAGTGATGAGCCCGATTATAAATTTTCTTTTTACTTTTTTGATTGGTCAGCCAATGCTCTAAAATTGCTATGCGAAAAAATCTTCTTTTAGCAGAACATCTAACCATCTCGTCAGTAGTTCTCTTTATTATGCTTGGCGCAGTTTTTGCGTCTTTTTCTTTGGTGGAAGACATTTTAACGAGACCGCAGAGATATTTTAGTACCGAATTATCATCGGAAGAAATACAGTTTATTCTTGTTCATATATCATTTGTCATAATCAGTGTTCTTGCCTCTTACATTATTTATTTGGTGCTCTCATTACATACCCGTACCGAAATTACTGTTTTTAATACTACTAAATCGTTAGCGGCTTCATTGGAGCAATTTGTTAAATTTTATGAAGAGGCGCCGGTGCCTTATATTATTATTGATAAATCAGGAAAAATAATAAATCCAAACAAAGCCGCCCTGCGCTTCTTTGGAGTAGTTTTGGAAGAAATTAAAGAAAAAGATATTTTTCATTATCAACCAGAAGAAGATAAAGATAGAATAGAAAAACTGACCAGATATTATAAAGGAAACATTCCTATTAATAGGGAAGAAGTACGGATAGTTACCAAAAGTGGCGCTATTAAATGGGCTCTGCTATCAATTTTTGAAACAAAAGATCCTGAGAGCTTTGCTCGTACCGGGCTAGTTACTATTTTTGATATCACTGAACAAAAACAATTGGATCAAGCAAAAACAGAATTTGTTTCTCTGGCTTCGCATCAATTGCGGACACCGGTGGCTACCGTTAAATGGTATGTAGAGATGTTGCTTTCGGGTAATATGGGGGAATTTTCTCCTAAACAAAATGATTATCTTGGGACGGTATATAAAGTAAACGAGGAGATGATTGATTTGGTAGAAACTTTGTTAAATGTTTCAAGAGTTGAAATCGGTTCCGTAAGAGTTGAATCTAAACCAACCAATGCTATTGACCTCACTGAAGGCATATTGGTAGAGCTTTCTCCTCAAATCGAAACAAAAAAGATAAATATTGAAAGACAGTATGATGATAATTTAAGAAATATAGAAAGTGATCCAAAGTTATTGCGCATAGTGATTCAAAATTTAATTTCTAATGCTGTAAAATATACTCCAGATGGGGGCACTGTTGCTATTCGTTTTAAAGAATCTTTAGGAGAGAATATCATTGTTGTTTCCGATAATGGTATTGGTATTCCGGAAAATCAACAAAATAAGGTCTTTACAAAAATGTTTCGAGCAGACAATGCCCACAATTTAACTGGAAGTCAAGGTACTGGTTTGGGTCTATATTTGGTAAAATCAATAATAGAAGCAATGGGCGGGAATATAAGTTTTATATCAAAAGAAGACGAAGGTAGCACCTTCACAATTAAACTTTAAAAGTTATTTTAAAATATATGGAAGAAACAAATAAAAAAAGAATATTAGTTGTTGACGACGATGATAATTTAAGATCAGTTTTAATTGATAAGCTAAATATTTCTGGGTTTGATGTGGCTGGGGCCTCTGATGGGAGAGAGGGCTTAAACAAAGCGTTTGAATTACGCCCCGATATTATATTGCTTGATGTTTTGATGCCTATAATGAATGGTCAAGAAATGCTTAGAAAATTGAGAGAGGATGAAGAGTGGGGTAAAAAGGTTAAAGTTATAATGCTCACAGTGGTAGAAGACGCGACAGTTATTGCCCAAGCCGTGCAAGACGGGAGTTTTGCCTATCTTATAAAAACAGATCAAAGTATAGATGATATAGTGGAGAAAATAAAAGGAATGCTCAAGATGTAATTAAAAAGGGGCCTTTATAAGGGGTCATATTTTTGGTATGGGGTTGCTTTTTTCTTTGCTTTGTATTAGATTAGTACTTGTCCGCGAGAGCGGTTTTTAAGTTTCAAATGCCTACTATAAATCAATTAGTTAAAAGAAAAAGAAAAATTCTTCGCTCGAAATCAAAAGCGATAGCTTTGGCGCGTGGTTTTAATACTTTAAAGAACAGACCGGTATATTATGCCTCTCCTTTTAAAAGAGGTGTTTGTACTAAAGTAACTACCAAAACTCCAAGAAAACCCAACTCAGCTATCCGAAAGATTGCCAGGGTCCGCTTAACCAATGGTATGGAAGTGACTGCCTATATCCCAGGAATGGGACACAATTTGCAAGAGCACTCAGTGGTTATGCTTAGAGGAGGGAGAGTGAAAGATATTGGAGTACGCTACACCATAGTCAGAGGTAAGCTCGACGCTCAGGGCGTAGCCAATAGAAAGACCTCAAGATCAAGTTATGGCGTTAAAAGACCTAAAAAAGATGGAAAATAAAATATGAGAGGAAAAGTAAAAAACAGAAACATAGCTAAACCGGATATAATTTTTAATTCTCAAAAAGTTGAGAAGTTTATTAATTATGTAATGCAGGAAGGCAAGAAAAATACTGCCCGAAAAATAGTTTATACCGCTTTTGATTTAATTAAAGAAAAAGCCAAAGTAGAAAGTCCAATGGAAGTATTTGATACTGCTTTAAAAAATGCCGGACCAACTATGGAGGTTCGTTCTCGCCGAATTGGGGGTGCTAACTATCAAGTGCCGAGAGAAGTTAGACCAGAGAGAAGATCTTATCTTTCAATGAAATGGATTATTGATGCCGCTAAAGCTAAAAAAGGCAAACCAATGGCCGAAAAACTTTCCGAGGAAATAATTTTAGCTTCTAAAAACGAAGGCGAAGCTATCAAAAAACGCGAAAACGTTCACAAAATGGCTGAATCCAACAAAGCTTTTGCCCATTTTGCGTGGTAATTTTTTCTTTCAATATTTTGTTGCAGAAGCACCACTCGGTGTTTTTTGTTTTTTAGTAATACACAGATTACTGACAACCGTCAGTGATGTGTGTATTATAATAAAAGCAATGATAACGAGTTTAGAGAAAAAAATTAAAAAGGCAAATATACAAAAAGTTATTTTGGAAACGGTAAAATTAGCTGGAATTATTGGTGTTGGAATAATTGCTCCGAATGTATTGAGGGCAATGAAAAAAATGGGGTTCATTACACACCCAAGGCAAATTGAATCAATAAAAAGATCTCGAGATGTTCTTATTGAAAGAGGTTTGCTTGAAAATAAAAACGGGCAACTAAAGATAACGCAAGGAGGAAAAAGGTATTTATTCAGGTGCTTATCTTTGGGAGACAATAAGGAATTAAACAAAAATAAAAAATGGGATGGCAAATGGCGGGTTTTAATTTTTGACATTCCCGAAAGCAGGAGATTTGACAGAACAAATATTCGCCAAGCTCTTATTTCAATCGGATTTATGAGGTTGCAGGATAGTGTTTGGATATATCCATATAGTTGTGAAAACATAGTATCTCTTTTAAAAGCTGAAACCGAAACGGAAGGAGATGTTTTGTATATGATTGTGGAAGCATTGGAAAATGACGAAGAAGTAAAAAAATACTTCGGACTTAGTAAAAAATAGATTTTTTGGTATACACAGGTTATTGACGGTCGTCGATGATGTGTGTATATGGTTTTAGATTTTATTTTAAATTAAAGCTGATGTAATAAAATTTATAAAAAATGGACGATCGCCTGTTGTGGCGATCGTCCCCTGAATCAATTTTTTACTTCAGAGCCCAGTATTTACCTTGGTAGATCCGAAAGTTTGTGTGGTACCTGAACAAAAACTACCGAGGCCTCAAATTCCAAGTCACTGACTTTCAGTCTCAATTTGAAATACTCTTTTTTCTCATTGAGATGAAACCACCCTCTTTTTTTGAGATATTGCACTGCAAAATCAGCAGCCACAAATTCACCATATTGATGGCCGGCTACTTCAATCCTGTATTTACCGATCATTCCTGTTAAATGCATGGGGCATCTGCGCATTTTACACCTTTGCCATTAAACTACCCCTGTTTAGATATTTTTGCAATTTATTGCTTGTTGGTGTATATTTTCAAGTGTTCCTTACGGAATTTTTTATTTACCTAAATTATTTATTTTATGAATCGTGATTATCCGTTAGAGAGAGTTAGAAATTTTGGAATTATAGCCCATATTGATGCCGGCAAGACTACTGTTTCCGAGCGTATTTTGTTTTACACCGGAAGCCAGCACAAGATTGGAGAAGTGCATGAAGGGGAGACTACCACTGACTGGATGGAACAGGAGCGGGAACGAGGAATTACTATCACCGCGGCCGCCATTACTTGTTTTTGGGCACCAACATATTTGGGTGAAGAAAGCAGAAAAAACAAAGATAATAAATATCGTTTTAATATTATTGATACTCCAGGGCACATTGATTTTACAGTGGAAGTGAAAAGATCAATGCGTGTTTTGGATGCGGCTGTTTGTGTGTTTGATGGCGTAGCCGGAGTTGAGCCTCAGAGCGAAACCAACTGGCGCTATGCCGAGGAAGCCGCTGTGCCTCGTCTTTGTTTTATAAATAAATTAGATCGAATTGGCGCTAACTTTGAAAAATCATATAAATCAATTTTGGTCAGACTTTCCAAAAAGGCCGTTCGTATGCAAATACCGGTTGGTGAGGAAGATAAACACGAAGGACAAATTGATTTGTTAAAAATGAAAGCTTACAAATTTGAAGGTCACTTGGGCGGTAATGTGATTGAGACAGAAGTTCCTGAGAATTTGAAGGAGGAAGCCTTAAAATACCGAGCTGAATTGGTGGAAAGAATTGTAGAGAACAATGATGAAATGATGAATAAATATTTAGCTGGGGAGGAAATTGCTGTCGCCGATTTGAAAAAGATTTTGCGCGAAGCTGTTATTGCTAATAAAATTTTCCCAGTTTTTTGTGGTTCTGCTTTGAAAAATAAAGGAGTGCAGTTGGTTTTGGATGCCGTCGTTGATTATCTACCTAGTCCACTCGATATGCCGGCTATAAAAGGTATTGATCCGAGAACTGGCGAAGAGGTAGAAAGACACCCTTCTGACGAAGAACCATTTTCTGCTTTGGCTTTCAAACTTCAAGCCGATCCTTTCGTGGGACAACTCACATTCTTCCGGGTTTATTCTGGGACAATTGAGTCAGGCTCTTATATATATAATGCTTCAACTGGTGACAAAGAAAGACTTGGTCGTATCGTGCGATTACAGGCCGATAAGAGAGAAGAAGTGAAAAAAGTTTTTGCCGGAGAAATTGCCGCCGCTGTCGGTTTGAAAGATACCAAAACTTCAAACACATTTTGTGATGAAAATAATCCTATTATTTTGGAGACCATCATTTTCCCAGAACCAGTTATTTCACTTCGCATTGAACCTAAGACCAAAGCTGACCAAGAGAGAATGGGTATGGCCCTGCATCGCCTTTCAGATGAAGACCCAACCTTTAAAGTTAAAGGTGATCCAGAAACAGGAGAAACTGTTATTTCTGGAATGGGCGAATTACATTTGGATATTATTGTTGATCGTATGAAAAGAGAATTTAATGTGGAAGCTAATGTCGGTGCGCCACAAGTAGCGTACAAAGAGACTATTACCGGTACGGCCGAAGCCGAAACTAAATACATCAAACAGACTGGTGGAAAAGGTCAATACGGTCACGTCAAACTCAATATTAAACCTTTGGAGGCAGAAGTGGAAAATAAGAAAAAACAGAAAAACATTCATCGCGAAGAAGGTTTTGAATTCGTTGATTCCATCAAAGGTGGTGTGATTCCTTCTGAATTTATCCCTGCGGTTGAAAAGGGTGTCAAAGAGGCGATGGAGCGAGGTATCGTGGCTGGCTACAAAATGGTGGATATTTCTTGTGAACTTACCTTTGGTTCTTACCATGATGTGGACTCATCTGAAATCGCTTACAAGATTGCCGCATCGCAAGCATTCCAAGAGGCGGCCAAAAAAGCTAAACCAGTGATTCTTGAACCCATTATGAAATTGGAAGTGGTGGTGCCGGAACAGTTTATGGGTGATATTACGGGCCACCTTTCATCTAAACGAGGTTTGATTGAAGGTATGGATGATAGAGCTGGACTCAAAGTGGTTAAAGCTAAAGTGCCTCTTTCAGAATTATTTGGTTATGTTACAACACTTCGCTCTATGACTGAGGGTCGTGGTAATGCTAACATTGAATTTGATCACTATGCTATCGTGCCGGCTAACATAGCTTTGGCTATTGTGGAAGCGAGGAAATAATTCCCTTCCCAAAGGGTGACCCTTGAAGATCCTGCCCCAAAGGGTCATCCTCAAATTTTTATAAAATCCCGTCGATTTTCTGGAGACCGGAAGAGATGTTCGAATTCAAATTTGGGAAACTTCCCGCCAGAGAAGCTTTACCAAAGAAGAACAGGAAGCCAGAAGACGGCTCCGGAAAATCACTCGTTTTAAGAAAAAGATTCTGAGAAATCAGGATCAGCAATTTGGCCATTAGCTCTGTTTTGCGAGCGCAGGACAGAGCTAATTCTTTGTGTTATATTAAATGCGTTATAAGTAATTGCGAGATAAATAATTTTTGAATATTTTTGGGCCCAAAATTTGGGAGTAAAAACATTCAAGAATTATCTCGCGTAAATAGAATGAAGACAAAAAAATATGAAATGGAAATTGGAGGTGAGAAATTGACGGCCGAGTTTAGTGATTTGGCGGAAAATGCTCACGGTTCGGTAATTTTGAGATTGGGAGACACGACTGTCCTCGCGACGGCGGTTATGTCAAAAGGAGAAAAAGATTTGGAACATTTTCCTCTCTCGGTTGAATATGAGGAAAGATTTTATGCTTCAGGGCAGATTTTGGGCTCCCGGTTTATGAGAAGAGAGGGGAGACCCTCTGATGAAGCTGTGCTTTCCGGCAGGATCGTTGACCGAACTATCCGGCCTCTTTTTGATAGCAATTTGAGAAATGAGATTCAGGTGGTAGTGACAGTGTTTTCTCTTGATAAATATGACCCTGATATTTTGGGAGTTATTGCTTCTTCTTTAGCTTTGGCCACTTCAGAAATTCCTTGGAACGGACCTGTGGGCGCCGTGAGAATTGGCAAATTAAAAGGCAAAGAAGAATTTTTAATTAATCCTTCTTATGAAATGAGAAATTTGTCTGAATTAGAAAATGGAGAAAATAAAAAAGAAGATTATGAATTGGACATGATAGTTTGTGGCCGAGATGGCACAGTAAATATGATTGAAGTGGGGTCTAATCAAGTTTCGGAAGACATACTGATGAAGGCTTTAGAAAAAGCAAATGGAGAATTGGCTAAATTGCAAAAATTTCAGGAAAATATAATAAAAGAAATAGGCAAAGAAAAAAGAGAAATCAAAAAAACAGAAGTGGCCGAAGATTTGAAAAAAGCTTTTGATTCTCAAGTTTTAACGAAAATGAAAGATTTGGTGGGTGAAGCTGGTAAACATAAAATTTATGCTTTAGAAGATGAGTGGTTCAAATACTTAAACGAAAATATGCCAGAAGCCGACCTTCGAGTGGCCAAAAAACTTTTCCACGGAGCCATTAACGATTTTATTCACCAGATTTCTATTGATGACAACAAACGTATCGATGGTCGCGGTTTTGATGAACTTAGAAACTTATATGCTAAGGCAGGAGGTATCTCTCCGATTTTGCACGGTTCGGGTATTTTCTATCGAGGTGGTACTCACATCTTTTCCGCTTTAACTTTAGGCGCTCCTGGAGATTCACAAGTGATTGACGGGATGGAAACTCATACTGATAAAAGATTTATGCATCATTACAATTTTCCTCCCTTTTCTGTTGGTGAAGTTGGCAGAGTGGGTGGCATGAACAGAAGAATGATTGGTCACGGCGCATTGGCCGAAAAAGCTTTGATTCCTATTTTGCCTTCTAAAGATGAATTTCCTTATACCATTAGAATTGTTTCAGAAGTTTTATCCTCTAACGGTTCTTCTTCTATGGGTTCGGTTTGTGGTTCTACTTTGGCTCTTATGGATGCTGGTGTGCCAATCAAAAAACCGGTGGCTGGAATAGCATCTGGGCTTATGATGCAACTCTTCGACTCCGCTCAGGGTCAAAATTTTAAATATAAAATTTTGACCGATATCCAAGGTCCGGAAGATGAGCACGGCGATATGGATTTTAAAGTAGCGGGAACTCGTGATGGAGTGACGGCAGTTCAGATGGATGTCAAAGTGGATGGTATTCCTTTACCTATACTTAAAGAAGCTTTTGAAAAAGCCAAAATGGCGCGCATAAAAATATTGGATGTGATTGAAGCGGAAATAAAAGAGCCTAGAAAAGAATTGTCGCCTAAAGCGCCGAGAATAATTTCTATTAAAATTAAGCCAGAGCAAATCGGGATGGTGATTGGAACTGGTGGCAAGGTTATAAACGAAATCAAAGATAGTACTGGGGTTGAAATCGATATAGAGGAAGATGGCACGGTTTACATTACTGGCGAAGCCACTGGCGCTGAAAAAGCCAAGGCCCTGATAGAAGATATTGTTAAGGAATACAAAGAAGGCGATAGAGTTTTTGGCGAAGTGGTGCGAGTGGCTGATTTTGGTGTGATCGTCAAACTTGGGTCAAAAAGTGACGGCTTGGTGCATGTTTCCGAAATTGCTCCGTTCCGAATAGAAAAAGTAGAGACTTATATGAAAGTAGGAATGAAAGTACCTGTTATAATAAAAGGCATAGATGACAAAGGACGATTGAAACTTTCTATCAAAGATGCTGACCCTAACTTTGTGCAAAAGAAATAGTATAATACAAGTATGGATCCTCAAGAAAAAAATGATAACCCCAATAAATTTGGGAAGGTAATTGATGCTTTGCATAGCAAGCAAAAGCTTGCTTCTTTGCGTACTTATCAGGGAGACATGGCGGAGTTTATAAAAGAAAAAAATCAATCTACCATTTCCATTGCCCTAAAAGAGAAGGAAAGAAAAGAAGAAAGAGAAGAAAAAGAAGAGTTGGCTCCAGAGCAAAAAAGGGTAACAGCAAGTGGTAATGATTTTAAAATGAATTTAACTTCGCTTGCTTTAAGCCTTCTTTTGCTTGCTGGCGGGGCAGTGGCTTCTCTGTATATTTTTCAATTTATAGGGAAAGAACCACCGGTAGAGGTTATACTTGATACCGAAATTATTCCTTACAACAATTCAATTATTCTAGCTAACCTAACTAATAAAAATATTGGAGAGGAATTTACTAAATTAGCATTAAGCAACGGTGTCAGTATTATAAAAGTATCAGATACTAGTGGTTTGGTTCTACAAAAATCCCAAGATTTTCTAGATTTTCTAGAAATATCTTTACCGGGAACTTTAGAGCGAACTCTAAAAAACGAGTACGCGATTGGAATAATTTCTCAAAATAATCAAAAGGCGTATTTCTTGGTGCTTGCCGTCAATGATTTTGGTCGCGCTTTCTCAGGTATGCTTGAGTGGGAAAAAACTATGGAAAAAGATCTAACATTCTTTAATGTGGAAATTAAACCAGCAAGTAATACAAATGTTACAACCAGTACTACTACAAGCACGACGACAAAAGTAATATTGTTTCCTACCCCGCTAGTCAAAGACGTGTTCAATTGGAAAGATTTAATTATTAAAAATAAGGATACTAGAGCACTGGTCAATCAAAAAAACCAGGCCCAAATTGCCTACACTTTTCTTGATAAAAACACTATTTTGATTACCAATAATCTTACTGCTATCGGAGATATGTCAACTGCCTACGCTTCTCGATCATTTGCTAGATAGCCATATTATGTTAATATATAGACATGAGAAATGATATAGACACAGAATATTTCAAAGAGAAATTAGAAGAGGAACTTCTCTTGGTAGAGAAGGAGCTTAATGATATTGGACGAAAAAATCCCAATAATAAAAATGATTGGGAAGCGGAGCCAACATTAATGAATGAAGATAGTGCTGATGAAAATGAAACTGCTGACAATATGGAGGAATTTGAGGGCAATACTGCAGTTTTAAAGGAATTAGAAATCAGATATAACGACATAAAAACCGCGCTTAAAAAAATTGAAAAAAGTGAATATGGGATTTGTGAAGTTTGTGGTGAGCCGATAGAAGAAGAAAGATTAATTGCTAATCAAATTGCTCACACCTGCAAAGCCCACATGGGGTAAAACTTTTGTGTTAGAATATTTCTAACATGTCATATGCTAAAGTTCACAGCGCGCAGGCCAATCTTTTAAAACCTTATATTGTTGATGTAGAAGCAGACCTTTCTAGAGGTCTGAATTCTTTTTCCATTGTCGGTTTGGGTGATAAAGCAGTAGAAGAAGCAAAAGATAGAATCAGTGCTGCCGTTAAAAATACCGGCTTTGAATCTCCAAAATCTAAAAATCATAAAGTAATTATTTCTTTAGCGCCAGCTGAAATCAGAAAAGAAGGCTCCGGGCTTGATGTGGCGATTGCTCTTTCCTATCTTTTGGCTAGTGGTGATATCATCTTTAATCCCAAATATAAAATATTTTTAGGCGAACTTTCCCTGGATGGATATTTGCGACCAGTCAAAGGCGCTTTAGCTTTCACTAGAAAAGCTAAAGAGGCTGGTTTTAGAGAAATATATTTACCAATCCAAAATGCCCCAGAGGCAGCTCTAGTGGATGGCGTTAAAATTTATGGAGCCGAAACTTTAAAAGAAATTATAAATCATATTGCTGAGGATTCAGATATAAATCAAAAAATAAAACCAGAAAAGAGAAGGGAAATCAAAAATTTGCATGATATTTCACTTGATTTGGCAGATATTAAAGGTCAAGAAGCGGCCAAACGAGCGCTTGAGATAGCCGCTGCCGGAGGACATAACATTGCTCTCTATGGTCCACCGGGTACAGGCAAGACAATGTTAGCTAAAGCATTACCAGGCATTTTACCACCACTTTCGTTTGACGAAGCTCTAGAGGTGACTGAAATACATTCCATGACTGGGGCTTTGAATGATAATTTAGTAGCCGAAAGACCTTTCCGCTCTCCACATCACACTGCCTCCTATGTTGCTTTGATTGGTGGTGGCACTAATCCGAGACCGGGGGAGGTCACTTTGGCCCACAAGGGAATATTATTTCTTGACGAATTTCCAGAATTTGAAAACAAAGCGATTGAATCTTTGCGGGAGCCATTAGAGGAAAAAGTAGTTTCGGTTTCGCGAGCCCGCGGTACTGTCAAATTTCCCGCTCATTTTATATTGGTCGCTGCTATGAACCCATGTCCTTGTGGTAATTTTGGTATCAAAGGTAAACCCTGTATTTGCGCGCCGCTTCAAATTGAGAGATACAAGAGAAAAATATCTGGACCCATAATAGATCGTATTGACATCTGGACGGAAGTTTCCAAAGTTGATCACGAGAAACTTACTGAAAAAGCTGAAAAAAGTGAAAGTATTCCCGCAAGAGAAAGAATAATGAAAGCCAGAAATATTCAAGAGAAAAGATTCAAAGATGCTGGTAGAAAAATAAGTACTAACTCTGAAATGAGTGCCAGAGATATTACTCTTATTTTAAAAATATCTGATGATGTTAAAGAAATTTTAAATAAATCGGCTCGCACCTTAGATCTTTCCGCCCGCTCCTATCACAAAATTATTAAACTGGCTCGTACTATCGCCGACCTAGACTCCTCTCTAGAAATTTCTCCCTCCCACATCCTCGAAGCCATCTCTTACCGCCCCAAACAGCAACAGTATTAAAATTATTATGAAAAAAGTTTACTTTATTACTTTTGTTTTTGTTATTTTGTTTGGTAGCTTTTTTTTGTATGAAAAAAGAGAAGTTAAAATTTTGTTTGTTGGTGATATGAATTTTGATCGCTATATTAGGCAAGTGGGGGAGAATAAAGGCGAAGATTTCGTTTTTTCTTGCATTAGCAATTTTTTGAAAGATTCTGATTTGGTGGTTGGCAATTTGGAGGGACCAATTACCGATAATTCATCAGTCAGTTTAGGAAGTGTAATAGAAAGTTCAGAGAATTACACTTTTACTTTCCCTCCAAATACTGCCAAACTTTTAGCCAAAAATAATATAAAACTAGTGAATCTTGGCAATAATCATATAGGCAATTTTGGTAACGAAGGAATCACTTCAACTAAAAAATATTTAAATAAAGCTGGGGTTAATTATTTATACAATAATGAAATATATCGCACTAAAATTGGTGGCACAAAAATAAGTTTTATTTCCTTCAATGAATTTGGTGGAGATTCTCCAGAAAAAGTAGCTCAAAGTATTTTAGAGGAGAAAGCTAATAAGCAGATGGTTTTTGTTTATGCTCATTGGGGAGATGAATATATTAAGCCACCAAAAAGAGTTAAAGATAATGCAAAAATGTTTGCTGAAACTGGAGCAGATTTAATTATCGGTTCTCATCCGCATATTATTTTACCTTCTGACCCTTCGATAAACTCATGGCAGGAAAAATATCAAACAATTGTTTACTACTCATTGGGAAATTTTATATTTGACCAATATTGGAATAAAGATGTTTCAACTGGGCTGGTTTTGGAAGTTGATATTAAAAATGGTGAACTCAGTGTTATTGAACATCAAGTTTCTTTGAATCGTGACGGCCGAACGTGTTTGGTAAATTAAATTTGTGGAGATGCCGATATTGAAACCGGATGCAAATAAGTTTTGATAATGCTTCTACGCGATGTAGTTAATTTTATTCTGTTTTGCAACAGAAATTTGATATTTGTTCTAAAAAATTAACAAAACAAACAAATATCTAGTTTCTTATTTCAAAAACAAGCCGAAACATTTCTTGTTTTTAAAGTCCGAAGTTATTACAATTCCTTTCTCTAACAGACTTCAAGAGGGAACCGTCGCTTAGGGGAACTTAAAATTAAGTTCTAACGTAAGCGAAAGCAAAATCGTTGACTCCAAAATATGGAGAAACAACAGACTTAGCTTGTGCAAGAATGTTTTTAGCATTTATGCTTTGGAAACTTTTTAAGAGTTTTTCCAGCTCTATCGCGCGCATTGTCAAAGAATCTCATCTGTCTAAACCTGTCATCCCCCTAAAACATTTTATGAAATAAAATATTTTGGGCGAACTTTTGGTTTTAATTTTTTATCTCTCGCCTTATCTCTCGCTCAACATCACGCTTTTTAATAGTCTCGCGTTTGTCGTATTTTTTCTTACCACGGACAATAGCAATCTCTAATTTTAGCTTCCTACCCTTATTATACACCGAAAGGGGTACGATCGTCAACCCCTTTTGATTTTCTGACTTAGTTAGGTCAGTTATTTCTTTTTTAGTCAAAAGTAGACGGCGGTTTCGTAAAGGATTGTAATCATTTGGGGTGTTGGCTGGCTGATAGGGAGGAATCTGCATATTTATCACAAAGGCTTCATTCCCTCGCAAAGTAATATGGGCGCCTTCCAAAGAGCCCTGACCCTTTTTTAATGATTTAACTTCAAAACCAAGTAATTCTATACCCGCCTCGGTTTTTTCGAGTATTTCATAATTAAAATGTGCTTTTTTGTTCTGTATTAAAGGCATATTCGATATTTTAACATTTTTATGCTATTATTGTCTTGTCACCAAATCAAAATGAAAATTCGCAAAAGTCCTCGGATCCCGGCTTCGCTTCGGCCAGACTTTTGAAATTTTATTTTGATTTGGTGACTGCAAAAATATGGCAAAACAAAAACTAAACAAAAAAAATATTGAAAAAAAGCCGGAGGGAGGAATTAAAAACTCGTTTTTTAGTAATTTTCTGATAAGCGTTCTCATTTTGTTTTTTGTAGTTTCTATATATTCTTTGATTTCTAATAACAAAAGCAAACCCGAAATTAGTATTTCCGAACTGGCCAAAGCGGTGCAAGTCGGTGATGTTAAAGAAATTTCAGTCAAAAGTGATTCTATAGATGCCACATTTAAAGATGGGGTTATTAAAACTTCCAAAAAAGAAGACACTGCTGGTCTTACTGAAACTCTTTCTGCCTACGGAGTGACCACCGAAGAACTTGGCAAAATAAAAGTAAGCGTTGACCAGGGTGGCGGCTTTTTCTATTGGTTCTTAAATCTTTCACCTATATTATTCCCCATACTTTTTATTGCGGTTTTCATTTGGATGATGACCCGCCAGATAAAGGGAGCTGGTATGCAAGCCTTTTCTTTTGGTCAATCAAGGGCCAGGCTGACGGCGCCGGATGACCAGAAACAAAGAGTAACTTTTAAAGATGTGGCTGGTTGTAAAGAAGCCAAAGAAGAACTTTCCGAAATTGTAGATTTTCTTAAAAATCCTAAAAAGTTTCTAGAAATTGGCGCCAGAATTCCCAAGGGTATTCTATTGATGGGCGCTCCAGGAACAGGCAAAACTCTTTTAGCTAGAGCAGTTGCTGGCGAAGCGGGAGTGGCTTTCTTTTCAATCTCTGGTTCTGAATTCGTAGAAATGTTTGTCGGGGTAGGTGCTTCTCGAGTGCGCGACCTTTTCCAAATAGCCAAAAAAGCGGCACCAGCCATTATATTTATGGATGAGATTGATGCAGTTGGTAGAGTGAGAGGTGGAGGCTTGGGTGGTGGCAATGATGAGAGGGAGCAAACTCTAAACCAAATTTTAGTTGAGATGGATGGTTTTGAACCTGCTGAGAAGGTAGTAGTGATGGCGGCCACCAACAGGCCTGATGTATTAGACCCAGCCTTATTGCGCCCAGGCAGATTTGACCGCCGAGTGACTATTGATTTACCTGACCGAGCTGATAGAGAAGAAATTTTAAAAATACATTCCAAAGAAAAACCTTTTGCTGAAGATGTAAATTTGATGGTTATCGCCGAACGAACTCCCGGTTTTTCTGGCGCCGATTTATATTCTCTTATGAATGAAGGAGCTATTTTGGCAGCTAGGGAAAACAGGACCAAAGTTTCTCAATTTGATTTGGTGCGTTCTATTGAAAAGGTAATGCTCGGCCCAGAAAGACGCAGTCATATTTTATCCAAAAAAGAAAAAGAAATTACCGCATATCACGAAGCTGGTCACGCCCTAGTCGCTAGCATTTTACCTTACGCTGATCCGGTTCATAAAATTTCAATTATTTCTCGTGGTCGAGCGGCCGGTTATACTCTCAAATTACCCATTGAAGACAGAAGACTTCAATCTAAAAAAGAATTTCTAGATGATATTGCTATGTCTCTGGGTGGTTATGTCACGGAGAAAATGGTTTTTGGTGATTTGACCACTGGACCATCAAACGATTTACAGGTTTCCACCGCTTTGGCTCGCGATATGGTCACTAAATATGGCATGTCAGAAAATATGGGACCGATTGCTCTTGAGGGGACAGAGGGCAAAGCTCTCTTTGGCCGAGGAGTGAATGAAAAAGAATATTCAGAAGAAGTGAGTGCTCTTATAGATAAAGAAGTTTCCAAAATAATGAAAGATGCTCACGATAAAGCAGAGAAAATAATTACCGAGCATCGTCCCCTCCTTGATGTTATTGCTCGGCGGTTGATTGAAGTAGAAAACATTGAACGTGAAGAATTTGAAAACATTCTTATTACAAACGGTGTTCAACCTAAAAGAAAAGAGGAATTGGTTTAAATATTTTTTGTTACGTTTTGATTTCTCGCCATTTTTCTGGTTATCCACCTTGTTGTTGGTATTAAACGAACCTTTGAATTATAATGTAAAAAACATAATTTAAAGGTTTATGAAACGACTACAAAAGGAAAAAGAAGAAGCAATAAGAATGAGATTAGGGGGGATGAGTTATTCTCAAATAAAATCAAAAATTAAAGTAAGCAAGAGCTCTCTTAGTGCTTGGCTTGCTAAATATCCGTTGTCTGATGAGAGAATTAGAGAATTAAGGGATGTTAATCCTAGAAGAATAGAAAATTACAGAAAAACCATGGCACTCAAATGGCAAGCCAAACTAAATGTTGCTCTTGAGAAAGCCAAAAAAGACATTAAACATCTTTCAAAAAGAGAATTATTTATTTTAGGTTTTGCACTATATTGGGCAGAAGGTGGGAAGACTCGAAAGAGCACATTACATTTTGGAAACACTGACCCCGACATGTTGAAAGTTTTTGTTAAATGGCTTATATTATTGGGAGTTCCTAAGGAGAGACTAAGGGTCAAACTTCATATGTATAAAGATATGGACAAGGAGAAAACTATTTCTTTTTGGGAAAAAACACTTGGAATTAAATCCGATCAATTTGGAAAACCGTATGTCAAAAATTCTTATCTGACGGGGTTGACTTACAAACATGGTTTTGGACACGGTACATGTAATATTGTTTATCATAATACTGAATTGGCAAGCTATGTTTTGATGGGAATAAGGCATATTATAAATGATTTGATTGATTCAAAAATGCGCGCTTAGCTCAGTTGGTAGAGCATTCCGCTTATACCGGAACGGTCGGGGGTTCGAGACCCTCAGCGCGCACAGCGTTAAGAAAAACCTGCACTGTTGCAGGTTTTTTAGCTGTGCGAGCCGGAGCCATGTTTTGCTAGCAAGCAAAACAGGCGAGGCGGGGTCGCGGAAATTTCGTTTTGAAGAAAACGAAATTATCTGTGACCACAAAGTCGTATTTTTTTATTCACTCCATATGCACTGTGGTTTTTTCTGCCAGGTGCTTCGCGAGGAGGGGGTAATTTTTTAATTCAAAATCTTTTTCAATTAAAGTATGAGCTTCCAAACGAGCAGCTTCAACCATTTTGATATTGCGGAGCGCTTCCATGGCAAGGTCAGAGACACCCCACTGTTTGGCACCAGCCAAATCACCACTGCCTCTTTGTTGTAAGTCGGCTTCAGCTAACTCAAAACCATTATGGGCGGTGGTAAAAGATTTTAGGCGAGAGATAGTTTTTTGGGATTTACTATCGGCGAAAACAAAACAATATGGTTTGTAGGAACTGCGAAGAACTCTACCCCGAAGCTGATGCAGTTGAGCTAAGCCAAACCTCTCGGCGTTTTCTATTATGATAACCGTGGCATTGGGTATATTTACTCCCACCTCCACTACAGAGGTGGCCACCAAAATATCAATTTTTTTATCCTTGAAATCTCTCATCACATTTTCTTTTTCCATCGGTTTTAATTTACCGGTGATAGCCCCCACTTTAAATTCAGGGAAAACCTTTTTTTGCAGTCTTTCAGTTTCAGATTTTACTGATTTGGCATTGATAGTGTTTTCTTTATCTGGATCCGGGTCATTTACTCGCGGGCAAACAACAAAAACTTGCCGACCTGTTTTTAATTCTTCCCTTACTCTTTCATAAATTTCTTCTCTTTGGTGAGGCAAAACAATTTTTGTTTCCGGAATTTGTCTGCCAGCCGGTAATTCGTCTAGCAGAGATAAATCCAAATCGCCAAAAATTGTTAAGGCCAGTGTGCGGGGGATGGGGGTAGCGGTCATACTAAGTAAATGTGGAGCAATATCATGCTTACGACGTAGTTGCATTCTTTGTTTAACACCAAAACGGTGTTGCTCGTCTATGATTATTAGAGCTAAATTTTTAAATTGGACGGTTTTTTGAATTAAGGCATGAGTGCCAATCAAAATAGGTATTTCACCATTAGCCACCCATTTTAGAAGTTGTGGTTTAGATATTTTGGTCCAAGCCAAGGTCGGACCTTTGGGACCGGAGCAGTTTAAGGTCCGACCTTGGCTTGTCTTGGAAGGAAATTTTTTTGCGCCACTGCCGGTAATGAGGCCGACCGATAATTTATATTTGGCAAAATATTCTATAAAAGATTCAAAATGTTGCTCGGCCAAAATTTCGGTGGGTGCCATATAGGCAACTTGCAAATTGCCGTATTCTCTATTTAGAGGAGCGGTAGTTACAGTGGCGAAACTGGCAGTGGCGGCCACCGCTGTTTTACCAGAACCAACATCTCCTTCAAGCAGGCGTGACATTGGGTGGCCAGTTTTAAAATCGCTCAGTATTACTTCAATTGATTTATTTTGAGCGCTAGTTAAGGGGAAGGGGAATGTATCTATAAAATCTTTTATTTCTTTGTCTTTTTTTGAAATTAAAAAAGATTTTTCTTTTTGGGCGATATATTTTTCTTTCTGGCGGTCAAGCTGAATAAAAAATATTTCCTCAAAAGCAAATCTTTTTCTGGCTATTTCGGCGTCTTCTTTTTTGCGTGGAGCATGTATCCAAATGAGAGAGGTTTTGAGTGATGGTAAATTATATTTTTTTAAAATTTCTAGTGGAATGGGGTCTATCAAATTGTCTAAAAACTCGGAAGAAAATATTTTTTGGATGGCATGATAAATCCAATTGGTAGAAATACTGCGGCTTTCCGAATAAACGGGGGAGAGGTTATGATTGTCTTCGCCGGTAAACAAAGAGCCGCTGGTTCCCTCGGGTATTTCTGACACTTTTTCTATTTTTGGATTAGAAAAATAGAGCTCTCCCTTTCTTTCTGAAATTTTTCCTTCAATCCTCACCAGTGATCCTTCAAAATACATTTTGGCTATGTAAGGCTGAGAAAACCAAATAATTTTAACTTTGCCAGTAGTGTCTTCTATCTCTGCCGTTGAAATGGCTACTCTGGATTTAAAAGTTTTGGCTGTTTTTAATTTAGAAATTCTACCAAAGACAACGGCATTTTCCCCGACGTTTAAAAATTCTATCGCTTTTACATCTCCCGCTTCTCCGTATCTGGTGGGGAAATGTCTCAATAAATCTTCGGTTGTTTTGAGACGCATTTTAGCCAACGCTTTTTTTTGAAAAGGAGAAAGTCTAAAAATTTGTTCAAGCGGAGTATCTGTTTGAATTTTCATTACTATTGGGGCGCTATTTCATTTAGAGTGCCGTCTTCAAATATGGCATCTGGTGGAATGGGACAGTCCTCAAATTCACAATTTGGGCCAGTGCGACCGACATAACTGCCATCTGGACAAAGTTTGGCCTCCATTGTACAAGCTACCGATGGGGTATCATTGGGATTTTTGTATTCTATTGGATCTGGGTTATAAATATAAAGCAGGCCTCCGAGAATGAAGACGACGATGATAAATATAAATACAAAAATTTTGTTGTTCATCTGGCGGAGGGGGAGGGATTCGAACCCTCGGTGCCTTTTAAAGGGCACGCATCTTTAGCAAAGATGCACGATAGACCACTCTGACACCCCTCCAACGAATTTAGATTAGCATATTTATTATGTTGACTCCAGAAGTTATATTTGTTAGTCTATATTGGCCCGAAAGGGCATTTTAATAGATATGGCAAAAACTTCAGTTATAGCAAGGTCTTTAAAGAAGCCGAAATTTAGCACTCGGATCGTTAGACGATGCTTCAAATGCGGCCGAGGCAGAGCATATATGGGAGATTTCGGTCTCTGCAGGATATGTTTTAGGGAACTAGCCAATGAAGGGAGAATTCCGGGAGTTAAGAAATCATCTTGGTAAGTCCCTCGACTTCGCTCGGGATAAATCGAGTGGGGAATAAAAGAGATACTGCCTCGAAAAAACATGAACGATCCAATAGGAGATTTTATAATAAGAATTAAAAATGCTGGGAATGTAGGCAAAGAAAGTATTTCGCTGCCTTTTTCTAAAGTTAAATTAGCCATTGCTGAATTACTTTCGGCTAAGGGTTATATTGGCGCAGTCAGCCAAAAGAGCAAAGGCAATGCTAAATATTTAAATGTAGTTTTGCTTTATACCGAAAATAGAAGTCCAGTGATTTCAGGCGTCAAAAGAATATCAAAACCTTCCAGACGTTTATACGAAAAAGCCAAAAGTATAAAGAGATTTCGTCGAGGTTTTGGTTTATCAGTTTTCTCTACTCCCAAAGGCATTATGGCAGATGTGGATGCTAAGAAAGAAAATTTAGGAGGAGAATTTTTGTTTAATATATGGTAGTTCGACTACGCTCACTATAAATAATCACAATGAGTAGAATAGGTAAAAAAGGAATATTGGTACCAGAAAAAACAGAAACCACTTTTAATAATGGAGTTTTTTCAGTAAAAGGCCCAAAGGGTTCTTTGGAAAGAAGTTTCAAATCAGACATTTCTATCAAAATTGATGGCAAAGATATTTCTCTTTCTTTAACTAAAGAAAATAAACAAACTAAAGCTTTGTGGGGAACCTATGCCTCACATATTAAAAATATGGTTAAAGGTGTGAATGATGGTTTTGAGAAAAAACTTATTTTGGAAGGAGTGGGTTTCAAGTCTCAGGTGAGTGGCAATAAACTAGTTTTAGCTTTGGGTTTTTCTCATCCGGTAGAAGTTATTATCCCTGCAGGACTAGAAGTGAAGGCTGAAAAAAATCTTTTGACCATATCAGGTATTGATAAGGAATTGGTTGGTAGTTTTACTGCTAAAATCAGATCTCTGAAAAAACCAGAACCATACAAAGGCAAAGGTTTCCGTTATCATGATGAAGTTATAAGGAGAAAACAAGGGAAGAAATCAGTATAAAGTTTATGAATACAAAAACAAAAACAGAACAAAGAGACAGAAGAAGAAAGCGCATCAGAGCTAAGATTTTTGGTACTGGTGATAAACCAAGATTTTCAATTTTCAGGTCAAATAAATATATTTCTGCTCAGCTGATTGATGATTCAAATGGAATAACTTTGGCATCAGCTACAAGTAAAGATATAAAGGGTAAGAACGTGGTCGAGAAAGCTAAAGCGGTAGGTGCTTCTATCGCCGAACAAGCTAAGACCCAAAAAATAAGCGTGGCGGTTTTTGATAGAGGAGGTTACCTTTATACTGGCTCGGTTTCTGCCATAGCCCAAGGAGCAAGAGAAGCTGGTCTTAAATTTTAATTTAAAAATATTTAATTATGCCAAAAGAAGAAGAAAAAATAATAGAAGAAGAACTTGTCCCGCAAAGCGATAGCGAAGTGGGGGAGACAACTGAAGAGATAGCTATTCCTGTTGTGGCTGAAAAGGAGGTTTTACCTGCTGATAATTTTAATGCAAATAATAGAGACAACCGAGACAGAAGAAAAAATGAACGTCGACCATCTCGCAGACCAGAGAGAGTCAGACAAGAATTTGATAATAAAGTTATCAGTGTCAGAAGAGTGACTCGAGTGGTTTCCGGAGGACGCCGATTTAGTTTCAGTATTGCTATGGTGATTGGTGACAGAAAAGGGAGAGTCGGAGTTGGCATCGGCAAAGCCAGTGATACTCCAGTGGCTATAGACAAAGCAATGCGGGCGGCTAAGAAAAATATCGTCAAAATTTCTTTGACTAATAAAAATTCTATTGCTCACCCAGTAGAGGCAAAATATTCTAGCATCAGGATTTCTCTGATGCCGGCTCCGGGCAAAGGAGTGATCGCCGGAAGCGCAGTGAGAGTAGTCTTGGAGTTAGCTGGTATAACTGAAGTTTCTTCTAAAATTCTTTCCAGATCAAAAAATAAATTAAATATTGCCAGAGCGACCATCAAGGCATTGGGGCAATTAAAAGAAAAAAAGATTAAAATTAAGGAATAAATTTTACCCCAATAATCATGCAATTTCATAATTTAAAAAAGAATAAAACAAACCGGAAGGCCAAACAAGTTGGTCGTGGCGGTACTCGTGGTAAGACTTCTGGTAGAGGCACTAAAGGTCAAAATGCTAGAGCTGGTAGAAAGAAAAGACCAGAAATGCGAGACATTATAAAAAGATTGCCCAAACTCAGAGGTAGAGGCAAAAATTCTCTCAAGACTAGATTTGAAGATATTTTTATCGTAAAGCTCTCCGTTTTGGAAGATAAATTTGGAACTGGGGAAAAAGTTAATCCTAAAGTTTTACTGGAAAAAGGTATTATAAAGACCAGAAATGGTAAAATCCCGGTAGTGAAGATTTTGGCGGACAAGGAGATAAAGAAATCTTTTGTCTTTGAAAATGTTAAAATGTCAGAGAAGGTTAAGAAGTTGAACGGATAAAAGAATAAATGAATAATTTTATTCACAAATTCAAATTGGTATTAGGGGACAAGATATTGAGAGGTAGAATCTTGTTTACGCTTTTTATTTTGGTCTTATTTCGCTTGATGGCCACTATTCCGATTCCGGGTATTGATACTTTAAGATTAGAGCAATTTATTTCTGGTAACGATTTCTTTGGTCTACTCAACATATTTTCTGGAGGTGGTCTTTCCAACCTTTCAATTATTATGCTTGGGGTTTCTCCTTATATCACCGCTTCTATTATTATGCAGCTTATGACAGTGATGTTCCCAAAATTGAAAGCTATGTATCAAGAAGAGGGGGACGCCGGCAGAAAAAAGTTTTCTCAATATTCAAGATTACTGACAGTGCCGCTCGCTTTTATGCAGGGGTATGCTTTTATTATTTTACTTCAAAATCAAGGTATATTAGCAAAGTTAGCCACCTTTGATTTAGTAACCAATCTTATTGTGATTAGTGTCGGCTCTCTGTTGCTTATGTGGTTGGGTGAGCTTATAAGTGAATTTGGTATCGGCAACGGTGTTTCTCTTATAATCTTTGCCGGTATCGTTTCAGTTTTACCGGGGGCAATGGGCAAACTTTTGTTTGCTTTTGACCCATCTCAACTTCCTGCTTATGTTGGTTTTATCGCGGCAGCACTGGTGGTTATTTGGGGCGTGGTGGTTATTACTGAAGCCGAAAGACCAATCCCGGTAACTTATGCTAAACAAGTGAGAGGCAACAAAGTGTATGGGGGTGTTTCTACTTATTTACCGCTTAGAGTCAACCAGGCCGGAGTAATCCCAATTATCTTCGCCCTTTCTATATTACTTTTCCCTCAAATGATTGTTCGTTTCTTGGTTAATGTTAATAATGTGATTGTTCAGAAAATTTCAGCTTTCTTCCTTTCAATCCTATCAAACCAGTTGTTTTACGGTATTGCTTATTTCTTACTAGTATTTATTTTTACTTACTTTTACACTGCTATTACTTTTGATCCAGATTCAATTTCAAAAAATTTGCAAAGAAGCGGGGCTTTCATTCCAGGAGTTCGTCCAGGCGTTTCCACATCTGCTTATATCGCCAAAACTCTTTTCCGTTTGACTATGGTTGGTGCGCTTTTCCTTGGTGTTATAGCTGTTTTGCCTCTAGTAGTAAAATATTTTACAGGTATTAGCGCGGTGGCTATCGGTGGCACCAGCCTTCTCATCGTAGTCTCGGTGGTCATTGACCTCATCAAAAAAGTGGACGCTCAAATTTCTGCGAGGGAATATTAATCTCATTCTTCATTTCCCAGAAGATGACCTTTGAATATCCTGCCCCAAAAGGTCATCTTCAAATTTTCCGACCCCACCCCATCCGACTTGCGCCGGATTGCCCCTCACCTTGCGAAGGTGAGGGAAGAAATAAAAATATGTTGGAAAATAACCCTTTTTAAACGAGTTGGATTTGTTTGCCGAGAGCTGTGGCTATTTTGTAGATAGTGCTATAAGAAAACCCGTGTCTCGTGTTTTCAACGCGAGCAATCATAGACTGGGTCATACTTGCTCTTTTGGCTAGGGTTTTTTGAGACATTTTTTTCTTGAGACGAGCTTCTCTTATTTGCTTTTTTATTCTCATTTCTGCTAATTCTGTATTGTAAGCATCCCTGAAAGCTTTTGATTTCATACTTTTTTCAAAAACTTCATCAAATGTATAAAATTTGTGTCCTTTTATTATTAATTTGTAATATTTTTCTGCATAATCTATTTCTTGTAATGGTGTTTTGTTACTTTTCTTCAAGAATACGTTTGCAAAATAAATTGTATTTTTATAAATGAAAAATATAAAAAGGAGTTTATAAAATCATTAACTTTTGTTACAAAAGTTGTGCCCAGCGGGTAACTCATAAATCCAAGTATAGCAAAATTGCTATATTGATGTCAAGCGGTTTACTTATTCTTACTTTTCCTTTATTCTATATTCATTATTCTTACTTCATAATTCATATCTCATGACACCACAAACATTTATATTTTTTGGGCCATCTGGCTCAGGCAAGGGAAAACAGGCTAAGCTTTTACAGGATGAAATTAAAAAAAGAGACCCTGAAAGGAATATTCTTTATATTGAAACTGGTCAAAAGTTTAGAGAATTAGCTGAAAGCGATTCTTATACTGCTAAAAAAATTAAAGAGGTTATTCAAAATGGAGGATTACTCCCCGAATTTTTATCAATCTGGGTTTGGACCGGTTTGATGATGGAAAATATAAAAGGTGATGAGCATATTTTTATGGATGGACTTTCCAGACAACCTAAAGAAGCGCCAGTATTGGACTCGGCTATTAAATTTTATGAAAGGAAAAATCCAACCGTTGTTTCAATAAAGGTTTCAGATGAATGGGCTACTAAATTATTAAAAGGCAGGGGCCGGAGCGATGATAATGATGAAGAAATAAAAAAGAGGCTTGATTGGTACAAAAAAAAAGTGGTACCTGCCATGGAATATTTTAAAAAAGATCCTTACTACAAATTTATTTCCATAGACGGCGAGCACACCATCCCTGAAGTTCATCAAGAAATAATGCAGAAAGTGGGCCTATGATTAAATACAAAACAGAAGAAGAGATAGCTATTATGCGAGAAGGAGGTAAGATTCACGCTCGGATTTTGAAAGAGGTGGCTAAAAAAGTGAAGCCGGGAATAAAAACCAATGAACTCAATACTTACGCCGAACAGTTAATTGATGAAGCTGGATGTGTGGCTTCTTTTTTAGGTTATCAACCTCAAGACGTAAAAAGGCCTTACCCAGCCGCCCTTTGTGTTTCAATAAATGAAGAGATAGTGCACGGCATACCAAACGACGGCAATGAAAGAATTTTATTTGAGGGTGATGTTGTTACCTTAGATTTGGGTTTAACTTATAATAATTTTATAACCGATGCCGCTATCACTGTGCCAGTGGGTAAAATAAGCAAAGAAGCCCAGACTCTTATCCAAGCGACCAAAGAAGCTCTAGATCGGGCAATCACGGCTATGCGTTTACACGGCCATATAGGTGATATAGGCGATGCTATAATGCAGGTAGCCAAGAAACACGGCCTCGGTATTATAGAAGGCTTGTCAGGTCATGGGGTTGGTTATAGCGTGCATGAGGAGCCATTTGTGCCCAATAAGGCGAAAAGAGGAGAAGGTCCAGAGCTTCGTGAAGGATTGGTTATAGCTATAGAACCCATGTTTTCTCTTGGTAGTCGGGATATAAAAAGATTAAATGACGGCTATACTTACATCACTCGCGACAAATCACTTTCAGCCCATTTTGAACATACGGTGGCAATGGGATATAATGGTAAAGTTGAAATTTTAACAAAATAATTATTAATTAATTTTAGTTCATCAAAACAAAATAGCTTCTTTCGCTCGATACAGAAATTTTTTGCTAAAAATTTCTTTGTCCTCACCTTTTCACAGGTTCCGGAATCTCGCTTAAGAACTATTTTGTTTTAATTCAAAAGAATATGTCACATCCAAAACAAGAAAGAACTTTAGTAATCATTAAACCAGATGGAGTGCAGAGGACACTCATTGGTGAAATTATAAAAAGATTGGAAAGACCTGGGCTAAAGTTGGTAGCAATGAAAATGTGTCTGCCGACCGCTGAACATGTGGAAAAACATTACACACTGGACCCAGAATGGCGTCGTATTACTGGTGAAAAAAGAGTCAAAGCGGCTAAAGAAAAAGGTGAAAAATTGCCAACTGAAGACCCTTTTGAAATCACCGCTAAAATTTTGGAAGTTTTAATAAAATATATAACTTCGGGTCCCGTGGTCGCTATGGTTTGGCAGGGAGCGCATTCAACTGAGTTGGTTAGAAAAATTGTTGGTGGCACAGAGCCCAGAAGTTCCGATGTGGGCACTATCAGGGGGGATTATGTTTTGGATTCTTATGTTATGGCTGATACTGACGGCCGAGCGGTGAGAAATCTGATTCACGCTTCCAGCACTGCTAAAGAATCTGAAGCCGAAATAAATCATTGGTTTAAAAAAAATGAAATCCTGGACTACAAACTTGTTCAAGAACAAATTTTGTATGATGTAAATATGGATGGAATTTTGGAATAAATTTTCAAACATGTTTTTTCTTAAAAGAAAAATTGTTGTAGTAACTCATAGCGGGTCATTTCATGCCGATGATGTTTTCGCTTGTGCCACGATTTCACTTTGGGCAGAGAAAAATAATTTAAGACTAAAAATAATTAGAGATAGGGATGAAAAAATTATAAAATTAAATTAGTTGTTTATTTACATAAAAATGGTAAAAATTGGTGTGTCCAAACCGGAAGAGATGATTTGGAAGATTATGATTCGGATCGAGCAAATATGCCAAAAACATGGTGGGGACTTAAGGAAAACGAATTAGTAAATATTTCTGGTGTTAAGGATGCTTCTTTTTGCATTAATAATGGTGGCTGGTTCGGTACTGCTAAAAGCAAAGAAGGTGCGATAGAAATGGCCGAAAAAGCAGAAATAAATAGCTAAAATTTGGATATTTATGGACGGATACATGGACTTTAAAATAAGTGCGAATTAGATTATAATTACTACAGGGTTACTTGGATATTTTCTAACTTGCAAATATTCAGGGAGGCTAACTTTCCCCGCACCAAATTTTGGTGCGGGGTCGAGGCCACCCACCTAATTTTTTTCAATTAGGGAATTATCCCAGGTAGCCCTACATAGAAATCCCAGCGGAAGCGAGGGATTTTTATGTTATTATTATTTTTATGTTAAAGAAACCACTTTTTATAGAAGCTTTCATTCTTTTGGCGATTGTCGGGGTGTTGGATAGGATAGCCAACATATATCATTTGTATTGGTCCGTTAATGAGTTTGATAGCTTAGTTCATTTTTTGGGCGGAGCAGCATTGGCAGCTTTTTTCCTTTGGCTTTACTTTTCTTCTGGTTATTTTAATCCCGCCAAAAGAGATTTGAAAAAATTTTTGTTGGTTTCAATTTTTGGCGCAATGTTCGTGGCGGTTTCTTGGGAAATTTATGAACTTTTTTTGGGAGAGGCGGTGGTGAATAAAGCTGAATATCCTTTTGACACGATGCTAGATTTAATAATGGATTTTTTGGGTGCGGTGGCGATATGTTTTTATGGATACTTAAAGGAACACAATGCAAAATCCTAAACTTATATTTTATGGGGGAGTTGGCACAACAACTGGAGCTAATATAATGCTTCAGTTTAATGATAAGAAAATTTTAGTTGATTGCGGACTTTTGCAAGGCGCTAAATTTGCCGAGGATAAAAATTTTGAACCTTTTAAATATAATCCTGCCGAGGTTGATTTTCTTTTGATTACGCACGCTCATATGGATCATATCGGCAAAATGCCAAAGTTAGTGAGAGATGGGTTTAAAGGCAAAATATTTTCTACTCTTGAAACAATGGAGCTTGCCTCGCCAATGCTGAGGGATGCTTTAAAAGTAATGCAGATAAAACACAAAGGGAGGGTGCTTTTTGAGGAAAATGATATCCAAAATACTTTAGCCCTTTGGCAAGGTAAAAAATATGGAGAGAGAATGGAGCTTTTCGAAAATTGCAGTTTGATTATGCAAGATGCTGGACATATTTTGGGTTCAGCTATTATAAATGTTTCTTGTGGGGCAGGGGAAGAAAAAAGAATGATAGCTTTTACGGGAGACTTGGGCAATTCTCCGTCACCACTTTTGCCAGATACCGAGTCCCCAAAAGGGGTTGATTATATTGTGATGGAAAGTGTTTATGGCAATAGAAATCATGAAAGCAAAGAGGAAAGAAGAAAAAAATTAAAAGAAGTGATTTTAAACGGTATAAAAAAAGGTGGCACTATGGTCATACCGGCCTTTTCCATTGAAAGAACTCAGGTCCTGCTTTATGAAATAAATAATATGATTGAGGATAAGGAAATCCCGCAGATTCCGGTTTTTGTAGACTCTCCTTTGGCTCTAAAAGTGACCGATATTTATAAAAAATATCAAAAAGATTTTAAGGCATCGATTCAGCAAGAAATAAAAAGTGGAGATGATATTTTTGATTTTCCGGGGTTGCATATTGTGGGAAGAGCTTCAGAATCAGCAGAAATAGAAAAAATAGCAGGGGCCAAAATAATATTGGCCGGTTCAGGTATGTCTGAAGGGGGACGGGTGGTCAGTCACGAAGCTCGTTTTTTGCCAGATCCAAACGCCACTATTATTTTGGTTGGCTATCAATCAGTAGGCTCTTTGGGCAGAGCAATTGCCGATGGAGTTAAAGAAGTTTTTATTGATACGGATGGTAATGCTAAAAATGGTAAAGAGAAAGTAAAAGTACGGGCGACAATAGAAAATATTACCGGCTATTCTTCGCATAAAGATTCTGAGCATTTGTTGGAGTTTGTCGAGAAAGTTAATGAAAATAACGCCCCCCAGCCCCCTCTTATATTAAGAGGGGGAGAGGAAAAAAAAGGATTGAAGAGGGTTTTTGTCATAATGGGCGAACCAAAGTCCTCCCTTTTCCTCACCCAACGCATCCGCGATTATTTAGATGTAGATGCGGTTTATCCGGAGGAGGGGAAGGAGTATGATTTAAATTAGTTTTTATCTAGCAAACTCTATAGTTCTTGATTCTCTTATCACAACCACGCGGATTTCACCTGGATATTTTAGTTCGTTTTCGATGCGAACAGCAATGTCACGAGCAATATTTTTAGCTTCTAAATCATTGACTTGAGATGGGGTAACAAATATACGAAGTTCTCTCCCTGCTTGTAGAGCATAAGCTTTTTCTACACCGCTAACGGAAATGGCAATGGCCTCAAGTTCACCGAGACGCTTCAAATAATTTTCCACACTGTCTCTTCTGGCTCCCGGCCTTGCACCGGAGATAGCGTCAGCTGATTGAACGATGTAAGACTCTAAAGTGGAATATGGATATTCGCCGTGATGAGACTCCATAGCTCTGATTATTTTTTCATCCGCGCCAAATTTTTGTAAAATGCGACGACCGATATCAACATGAGTACCAGCAATTTCATGGTCTACCGCTTTGCCTATGTCGTGAAGGAGGGCTCCGGCTTTGGCGATGGCGACATTGGCGCCTATCTCGGTGGCGAGCATCCCGGCAATGTGAGACATTTCAATTGAATGTTGCAAAACATTTTGACCATAAGAGGTTCGGAAATGTAACCTGCCTAAGATGGAAATAATTCTTGGGTCAAGATTAAAAACGCCACATTCGTAAGCGGCCGCTTCACCCTTTTCTTTGATTATTTTATTTATTTCTTGTTTGGCTTTTTCCACCATTTCCTCAATTTTGGCCGGCTGAATACGGCCATCCTGGATGAGGTTTTCTAAAGCAACTCTAGCTACTTGGCGGCGAACCGAATCGTAGGAAGAGATGGTAATAAGGCCGGGGGTATCATCAACTATAATTTCCACACCAGAAACTCTTTCAAAAGCCTTAATATTTCTGCCTTCTTTACCAATAATTTTACCTTTTATTTCATCTGAAGGAATAGCCACGGAAGTAGAAAAGACTTCTGAAGAAACCGAATTAGCCAATCTTTGAATTGAAGTGGTTAATATTTCCTTGGCCTTTGCTTCTATCTTTTCAGCACCGCCATTTTCCAATTTTTGCAGTCTGATTGTGATATCCTCTTCAGATTTTTTCTCAATTTCCTTGATTAAGGATTCTTTGGCTTCTTCCTCCGTCATTTTTGACACTTTTTGAAGTTCTTCGTATCTTTGTTTTTCTAATGTTTCCGCTTTTTCTCTGATAGACTTTATTTCAGAGACTCTTTCTTTCACTTGTTCGATTTCTTTATCTATATCGAGTTGTCTTTTATCCAAAAATTCCTCTTTTTTAATGAGGCGATCTTCGGTTTTTTGAACTTTTTCTTCTCTTTCTTTGTACTCCTCTCTTTTTTCTTTGGCAGTTTCCTCCGCTTTAATTGTAGCCTCTTCAACAATTTTTTTGGCTTCTTCTCTGGCATGGAGCTCCATTTGCTTGATGCGAAGTTCTACCGAACCGCGCTGTCCCAATGAAATAATCCATCGCAAGAAATAACCAAAACCGACACCAACTAGAGCTGCTAGGCCCGCCAGTAGCACTGCTAATTTTAATGACATATATTTTGCTGTAATTCCGCTTTAATTTAAAGCGGCGAGAGATTTATGCTTGATTTTGTTGGAAAACAAAGACATTTTGGTTTTTGTAACTAATCCATCACCGATTATCTAACGAAATTACTATAATTTAATGTTAATGCCAGTATTATACAAAATTCAGCTCAAATATGCAAATTCTAGAGAATTTTATCTACAATACCGTATTTCTTGGCTTCGTCTGCGGTCATGAAGAAATCACGCTCAACGTCGGTGTCTATTTTAGCAAGAGTTTGGCCAGTGTTTTCAGCCAACATTTTGTTTAAGTTTTCTCTGGTTTTAAGTATGTGTTTAGCGGTGATAGCAATATCGGTGGCTTGTCCCTCAGCCCCCCCAATCGGTTGATGAATCATCACCTCGGCATTTTTTAAAATAAATCTTTTGCCTTTTGTTCCGGCCGAAAGTACTAGAGCGGCACCAGAAGCAGCAATACCGACACAATAAGTAGCCACATCCGGTTTTATAAATTTCATGGTATCTACGATGGCAAGAGTGGAAGTAACTGAACCGCCCGGGGAGTTGATATAAAGGGAAATCTCTTTTTTTGAATCCTCAGATTGCAAAAAAAGCAGCTGGGCAATAATTAGGTTAGCCATCGTGTCTTCAATTGGTCCGCCTAAAAATATAATCCTATCTTTTAAAAGTCTAGAATAAATATCATAAGCTCTCTCGCCGTTATGAGTTTTCTCAATAACAGTTGGTACTAATATTGAGTTTTGCATGTTGTTTTTCATAGGCACATACTAGCACATTATTTTCCAAAAACCTAACTCCCCAAACCTTCTGTTTTTTCCTAACTCACCCCTAGCCCCTCTCTTAAATTAAGAGAGGGGAAGCGAGCCTTCTTTACCTATTTCTTTTAATATCTTTTCCAGAACTCTATCTATATTATTTTCAACATCATTATTCCAGAACCTTACCACTTTAATATTTGAAGCTTTTAAAATTCTTTCTCTATCTTTGTCGTACAAAACTATTTCGTTTTCCTTATGCTGACTTCCATCAAGTTCAATTCCAAATCTAAATTTCGGGCAGTAAAAATCCAAAATATATGCTCCAATACTAAACTGACGATGAAATTTTAACCCTTGCAATCTTCTACCCCTAAGATATTCCCACAACTTTTTCTCCGCATCAGTCTGATTTGCCCGCAATTCTCCCCGGCGGTTTTTGAGTGATTGGTTGTTAAATTGAAATTTGTACATAAATACATTATAACCTAACTCCCTAAATCCCTCTTAATTTAAGAGGGAATTTGTTGAAGGCTTTCAGCCTTCTTTCTAATTAAAAAGAAACGAAGTTTTCCATAAAACCTCTCTTAGTTTAAGAGAGGTTTGGTGAGTTAGGTTTGGGAATTTGATGAGCTATTGTTGCTCTAGCAACTTCAAAACTTCTTGGTTGAGGAGGATGGTCGAGACATAGATGCGGGCGTTGGTTTCGGAGGCATCAGGGTAATGCTTCATAACTTCTTTAACTTCGTTTTCTAGTATTTCTTTGTTTGGTTCTATTTTTTCCGCTTCAGCAATCTTATTAAAAATAAGTTGAATTTTTGCTTTCTTTTCAGAACTTTCCCTGAAATCTTTTCTTAGTTCTTCTTCCGTCTTTTTGGCCTGAGTTAAATAATCGGCAAATTTACTACCCATTCTTTCTATGTCATTTTTCATTTGAGCCAAAGACTTGCTGATTTCACTTTCAATTAAAATTTCAGGTAATTCAATTTTGGTATTTTTAACAAGCTCCTCTATGATGGAAGCTCGAATTTTTTCTATATTTCTGATTTTCTTTTCGGCTATTATGTTTTCTTTTACTTTTTCTTTGAGCTCATCCAAATTTTTAAAATTACCAGCTTCTTTGGCAAATTCGTCATTAAGCTCTAGCAAATTTTCTTCTTTATTAAAATCAGGGTGATCATGTTTTTCCTGCTTGTCCCGCGTAGCTTCAGCGGAGTGGGACCAATCAAAATGAGCTTTGTTTTTTCTTATTTGTAAAAGCACATCGGAAACTTCTTTCTCGCTCGCTTCCGTCTCTTCCTTTTTTTCTTTGCTGGCTACCGACTGCTTGCTACTATCTGCCATCTTCTTATATTCCGGTAATTCAAATTGTGGCATTACAGCAAAGGTGGCCTTAAACTCAACTGGATTTCCAAGAGCCAATTTAGTAATGGAGATTTTGGGCTGACCGACAATATCTAATTTTTCTTGCTCTATAATTTTAGAGAAGTGCTCTCTCAATAATATGTCTGTAGCCTCTTCTAAAATCTTTGCCTCGCCCACTTTTTCAATAATGATATTTTCCGGTATGTGCCCTTTGCGAAAACCGCTAATTTCTAATGATTCACCATACAACCCGACAGCTTTTTTGCGAGCA